>MWVV01000054.1_pt1 | contig 41287 bp, 38 predicted proteins | sample 1047281 | NCBI WGS metagenome assembly MWVV01 (sample SAMN06349986, study PRJNA376086) | soil metagenome | isolation source: PT-2 sample Antarctic (ecotone) soil | place: Antarctica | collected 2015-01-13 | reverse complement strand
TTTTCTTGATGCTCAATCAAATTTTCAATTCAATCTTGCAGGGAATACATCGTTTTGATATTTACTCGAACATTTCAAATTTTAACAATTTAGCGATTATCGCAGGAAATATCTTGTTAGTTTACAATGGCTATAAACTATTAGAATTATTAATCTGGAATTTAATAATAACCGGCATATCCGGTTTACTTTTTGCAGTCAATGCAAAACGCCTACTGCCGGAATTCGGAATAAGTTTCAAAGTGAAACCGGAAATGTTAAAATTGATAATTCGTTTTAGCGCGGGAATTATCGGTTATCAGATACTTGCCAATATGCTTCTGCTGTTTGAGAGAGGCTGGATAATGAGTAAACTCGGGGCTGAAAATTTAACGTTTTATGTTGTTCCGATGGGTCTCTCCTTTTTTATACACATGTTTATTAGTAGTTTTGCAGTGGTGATATTTCCTCTTGCTAGCGAATTAAAAGATGATACCGAAAAACTTTTACGACTTTATAAAAAGGCGACAAAAATAGTTTGCTTTTTTGTAATTTTTTTGGCGATGACTTTGATAATTGAAAGTGAATTGTTTTTAACCTTGTGGATGGGCGCGGATTTTGCCGCTCAGACTTCTACTTTACTTGTAATACATACTATTAGCTTTGGTCTATTGGCTATTCAAACTATATCTTGGCAAATGACGGAAGGTTTGGGTTATCCTGGTTACAATATCTTAATTTTTACAATATGCCTAATAATTAATGTGTTTTTGATTTTTATGTTGACTGAAAGCTTGGGTAATGTTGGCGTAGCTTTTGGCAGAATGGCAGGTCTATCGGTCATGTTTTTATCAGTTTTTTACGTTGAAAAACTATTTTTTGAACGGGTTCAGAAAAAATTTTGGTTGAAATTGTTGGGTATTCTTGGAGTTTCAACTTTATTTTCGATTATTACGGAAAAATTGATTATTTCTAATTTTCAAGCATCCTGGGGAGTTTTTGTTTTTGCTACAATGAGCGGTGGCTTGGTTTACTGCGCAATATTATTGATGTTGGGATTTGTTGATTCGGAAGACAAACTTTTAATTAGAAATCTTATTAAAAGGTAATATTTAGTATGAAAGAAAAATTGAAACTCGTTCAGAGAGTAGATTTTATAAAACAGGCTTGTGCCGGCAAAAAAGTATTGCATCTCGGTTGTACCGATCATCCATATACGTTGGAAGCTATTAAAAACAATATGCTTCTACATTTTGAGTTAGAAAAAACAGCTAAGGATTTGTACGGTTTCGATTATGACCAAGAGGGAATTGATGTTTTATCAAAAGCGGGTGGTAAAAATCTTTTCCGGGCTGATTTAGAAAAACTCGACGAGGTAGAATTGAATGAGACTTTTGATGTCATAATTGCGGGTGAAATGATCGAGCACCTTTCAAATCCTGGCTTGTTTTTACAAGGCATCAAGCGTTTTATGCACCCCGAAACCAGTTTAATCATTACCACTATTAATGCCTATAGCGCGTTGAGATTTTTTATCTATGGCTTAAGAGGAAGGGGCGGTGAAAATGAGCCAGTGCATCTCGACCACGTCGCTTATTATTCTTACCGAACCCTTAATCTTGTTATAAAAAGGGAAGACTTAAAAGTAAATAAGTTTTATTTTTATGATATAGGTCCAAAACACAGGCAGTTCAACCGTTGGTTTTATAATTTTATAAATGATATTTCTGTCTCTTTTTCGCCACAGCTATCTGATGGAGTAATCGCGGTTTGTCAATTAAATAAAGATTAAATTATCTTTTTAATCGGAAGAAATATTTTATTCTTTGAGAAACGAAATTTTGAAAAGCAATTTTCTGGATAAGCCCCTGAATTTGATTGTCAATTTAAAGAGTTCGTCGAGCAATTTTTATGCTTAATTCAAAACAACGACCCACTTTTTTGCAAAATAGAGACAGTGCACTTTTGCTGCCTGTTATCGTAATTGCTGTAATAACTCTGCTTGGCGGTTTTTCACTAATTTTTGTCTCTGATGATGCGTCAAATCCATTTAAGCAGCTTTTTTTAATGCCGTGGGTAATTTTATTGGGAATTGTTATTGCCGCTCCGAGTTTCTATTTATATTACAAGGGACGTTTTGATTTTTTTCATCCGTTGGTGTTTGCCGCTTGGTCATATTTTGTGCCGGCTTTTTTCGTGGGCGGTTTGATTTTAGCCGCCGGTTTGTCACAGCCATACTTTTTATCATTTGTCGAAGATGAAAAATATAATCTGCCTTTAACTATCGTTTATGTGATTTTAGGTTATGGGGGATTATCGATCGGATTTTTTCTTCCGATCGGAAAAAAAATTGGTAAGAAAATAAATAGTCGTCTGCCGGTTTGGGATTGGAAACCGGAAAATCTTTACCTTCCAGGAATTCTGCTTTTGTTTGTTGGGATCGGCAACAGCATCGTCGCATTTGGTTTTGGGATTTTAGGTTACCAGAAGGTTGATGTCGTCGGAGCATACGATGGATTATTATTTCTTTTGACCCTTTTATGGCTTGAAGCAAGCTTTATTTTATGGCTATGTATCTTTAGAACCAGAACCTTAAATATTAACCATTATATTGTTATCGGTTTACTTCTAAGTACTTCGTTGACTAAATCCGCTTTTCAAGGAAATCGAGGAAGTTTATTTCAAGTTTTTATACTGGTTGCCTGCGCGTTCATTTTTTCCGTTCACAAAATTCACTTCAGGCAAAAAGTATTCGGCATCATTTTATTAATTTTGGCAATTGTAATGGGTATGATTTATGGAACAACATTTCGGCAGGTCAAACAATCAGAGTCAAGAGTAAGTACAGATGAATATGTAGAAAACATCGGACAAACTTTTGATAAATTGTTTGAACAGGATTTGGTTGACAATCTAGCCGAAGGAGTATCAGCGTTAGCGGAACGCATCGAAAATGTCAGCTCGTTAGCGGTGGTGGTTTCAAATTATGAAAAATTAGAGCCCTACGAAGAAAGTTATGGATTAAAAGACAATATATGGAATGACAGTATTACTTTTTTTATTCCGAGACCCCTCTGGGTCAATAAGCCGGTCGGCTCGGAGCCGCGCCGATACGCCGATTTATATTTTAATTATAGTGAAAATTCTTTTACCGTTACCCCGATGGGTGATCTCCTACGTAATTTCGGACCCGTTGGAGTTCCGCTCGGAATGATACTTTTAGGAATTATTTTGAGTATGATTTACACGGCGTTAATCGAAGATCAAATTTTTTCATTCTGGCGAACAACTTTATTTTACATGCTTTTAACTACTGTTTCGTACGAAGGTTTTTATGGAACAATCATTCCTTATCTAATTAAATACGGTTTATTAGCGGTACTTGGAATTGTTTTTATTCGATTTTTTCAAATCAATACGACTAACCGGTCTTTTAAGAGGGCGAGAAATTTTAACTGATAATAAAAAAGAAGGATTTGTTCATTCCTTTATTGACGGCTAAATTTTAACAGCAAAAATGGAAGTAAAAGTTTTTACCAACGGTTGTTTTGACATAATTCATCCGGGACACATCGATTTTCTCAAACGCGCCAGAGAACTCGGAACAAAATTGATTGTCGGAATCAACAGCGATTCTTCGGTGCGCGCCATCAAGGGAAAATCAAAACCGTATATGAACCAAAATGACCGGTTTAGTGTTTTGCAGGGCATCAAATATGTCGATGAAATTTATATTTTTAACGAAACCACCCCTGAATTACTGATTAAAAAAATAAATCCAGATGTATTGGTTAAAGGCGGCGACTGGTCGACTAATGAAATTGTCGGTTCCGATTTTGTGTTAGAAAATGGCGGAACAGTATTATCGCTTCCGCTATTAGAGAGTTATTCGTCAAGTTCACTGGCAGAGAAAATAAAGGGATGTGAAATAAAAGCAGACAACAAAATCCAAAAAACATCCATAACTACAGAGATAATCAAAAATTCTCTGAAAAGTCATTTAGATGTGTTTGAACAGCTATTGCAATATGAAATTCCGACTATCGAAGAATGTGCGGAAATGCTGTATAAAACGTTTGTCGAAGGAAAAAAGGTTTTAATTTGCGGTAATGGAGGGAGCGCCGCCGATGCTCAGCACCTCGCTGCTGAATTTGTCGGCAGATTTGAAACTGAAAGAAAAGCTTTACCGGCGATTGCTTTGACAACTGACACCTCCGCACTGACCGCGCTGGGCAACGATTATGGTTTTGAGCGCATTTTTTCCAGACAAATCGAGGCTTTAGGTAAAAAAAACGATTTGCTAATTGCCATCAGCACAAGCGGCACTTCTTCGAATGTAAACGCCGCAGTGATGACTGCTCGACAGATCGGCTGCAAAACAATCGGTTTAACCGGCTCAACGGGGAAAAAAATCGCTTCACTTTGCGATAAAAGTATTCTGGTCCCCACGACTCGAACCGCGAGAATTCAAGAAGCTCATATTGTAATCGGACACATTTGGTGTGAAATAATTGACGGAAAATTCCAACAGTAATTTTTCCTAAAAAATTTAGAACAAAATATTTACAAGTATGAAAACTTTAGAAAATTTCAGAAATATAAATGTTTTGGTCATTGGAGACGTAATGCTTGATCGCTATTGGTGGGGAAGTGTCGAGCGAATTTCACCCGAAGCTCCGGTTCCGATAATAAACTTAAATAAAACCACACTGGCTGCCGGCGGTGCCGCAAACGTCGCAGCAAACGTCGCAGGTTTAGGCGCTAATCCGTTTCTGGTGGGTCTGATCGGTTCAGACACTGAAGCTAAATTATTCCGTAAGGTGTTAAAGACAAAAAACATTTCAACAGAGTATTTGTTTGAAGACACAAAAAGACCGACAACAGTAAAGACAAGAGTGTTAGGACATAATCAGCAAATCGTCAGAATTGATCAGGAAGAAAAAAAAAACATTTCCGAGCTTCAGGAAGAACAAATCTGGCAATTAATTCTGCCAATAATCGACAAAGTAGAAGTTATAATTGTTTCCGACTATGGAAAAGGTTTAATAACGGAAAATCTTGCAACGCGTCTGATAACCACCGGTATTAAGAGTAGTAAAATTGTTTTAGTAGATCCGAAAGGTACGGATTACAAAAAATATAAGGGAGCATCCATATTAACTCCGAATCGGATGGAGATTAAACAAGCTTGTAACTTGATTAATCTTGATCAATCAACAATCGAGAAGGCAGGAATAGAAATGATTGCGGAATTATCCTTGAAAAATCTTCTCGTAACACAAGGTGAAGACGGAATGACTTTATTTCAGCAAAAACAAAGCCCCCAACACCTCCCTGCACTGGCGCGAAACGTTTACGACGTAACGGGAGCCGGAGATACTGTAATTGCTACCATCGGAGTAGCCTTGGGCGGCGGGCTAGACACTTTGTCAGCCGCAAAAATCGCGAATATTGCCGCCGGTTTGATAGTTGAAAAAATTGGTACTTCTGTAATTACATGGGAAATGCTCAAAGCGGAATTAAATTAGTTTTGGAAAAAATTAGCAAATTACAAATGGCAGCCAAAATCCTTTTTATTGAAAGAAAATTACAAGATGGTATCAGCATTGAAAAGGTTTTCAGACAAATCGCAAAGAGTTTGACGAGAGAAAATTTCATTTATTCCTTCCAGCAACTACAATATTGTAATAGTGTTTTGGGAACATTAAAAAATCTTTTGTTTTTTAAATACGAGGAAAACGACATTTATCACATAACCGGACACGTTCATTACATGAGTTTAATTTTGCCTGTCGAAAATACGGTTTTAACTATTCATGATTTGGGTATTCTAAGAATAAGAAGAGGGCTTCGGCGTTTTGTTTTAAAAAAGATTCTGTTTGATTTACCGCTCAGACGGCTTAAATACATCACCACTATTTCGACATCCGTCAAAAACGAAATAATATATTATACTCAATGTGACGAAAGCAAAATACGTGTGATAGAGAATCCGCTTCAGGAACATTTTTTTTTATCCGCAAAGAAAACATTCAATTCTCAATGTCCAACGATTTTGCAAATTGGAACTACTCAAAATAAAAATTTAGAAAATCTGATAAAAGCTCTCAGTGGAATCGTGTGTCGTTTGAAAATTATTGGAAAACTGGAAGAAAACATTCTCAGTCAATTAAAAGCTTATAAAATCAATTATGAAAACGCTTGTAACCTCAATGATGAAGAAATAAAAGCGGAATATCAAAATGCGGACATAGTTGCTTTTTGTTCTTTGTATGAAGGTTTCGGATTACCTATCATTGAAGCTCAAGCGATGCGAACTCCCGTTATTACAAGTAATATCAGTCCGTTAAAGGAAGTCGCCGGCGGCGGCGCAGTATTGGTCAATCCGAATGATTTTGCGAGTATCAAAAAGGGATTAGAAAGTTTGTTAGGTAATAAAATTCTTCGCGAAAATCTTATCGAAAAGGGAATTGAAAATATAAAACGTTTTGAAGCAAAACATATCTCTCTTTCTTACGAAAAACTATACAAGGAAATTGTAAGACAAAATTCTCAAAGAATTTAAATTGGTAGGCAATGTTCGAGAAAAATACAAAAAACGCAAAGAAAAAAATTTTAATTATTGGTAATTATTATTTACCCGGTTTTAAGAGTGGCGGCAGCTTGCGAACAATTGTGAATATGGTTGAACGCTTGGGAGACGAGTTTGATTTCGAGATTATTACGCTCGATCATGATGGAGATAAAATTAGTTATAAAGATGTGAGAGTTAACGATTGGAACAAAGTCGGCAATGCCAAAGTGTATTATTTGTCCCAGAATACCGTTCTTATCTCGAAGCTACATAAACTAATTAACGAAACAAAACCGGATTCTATTTATATAAATAGTATTTTTTCAAGGCTGTCGATTTTTGTTTTGATTCTTAAAAAGTTTAAGTTAATTTCCGATATAAAAATTATCCTCGCTCCCGAAGGAGAGCTTTCCAAGGGCGCTCTGCAGTTAAAAACGAAAAAGAAAAGTTTATTTTTAAAGTTCGCGAATTCTGTTGGTCTGTATGATGATCTGATTTGGAAAACCACTTCGAATTTAGAAAGAGAAGAAGTAGAGAATTTAACTCTTTCTTATAAAAAAATTTTTATTGCTCCGAATATGCCAGCTGGTATTTTATTAGAAGACTATGAGCAAAACGGCAAACCGGATAAAAGTATCGACACAACGAAAATGGTTTTTCTTTCGAGGTATATGCGAAAGAAAAACTTAAAGTGGTTTATCGAACAACTTAGATACATTGATAAGAATTTATATTTGGACATATATGGACCGATTGAGGATGAATTATATTGGGAGGAAAGCCAGGAAATTATCCAAAAACTGCCGGTAAATATTCATGTCAGTTACAAAGGTCATATTCAACATGAAAAAGTTGTTTCAACCCTGTTTAATTACCATTATTTTGTTTTGCCAACCTTAGGAGAAAATTTCGGACATGTATTTATCGAAGCGCTGTCGGCAGGTTGCCCATTGTTGATTAGCGATAGAACACCCTGGGTGAATTTGCAGGAAAAAAAAATCGGATGGGAATTACCTCTAGAGAAACCTGAACTATGGATAGAAGCCATCAATCAATGTATCAACACAGACAATGTAAAATATAGACAAGCTTCAAGTGAAGCACGAAGTTTTGCTGTGGGATGGTTAACTGATCCAAAGGTTAAAGCCTTCACTAAACATGTATTAGATTTTAGTGTAGATTTATCTTTTAGTAATGATGATTAAATTTACAATATGAACAACTTAAATAGTTAAAAACAGTCTGTAGTGTCAGTTCCACGACGCTTTATAAATAACATTCAATAATGAAAATATTAATTCTTGGCGGTGGAGGGATGCTTGGACACAAATTAGTCCAAATTCTTCAAACAGATTTTGATGTTTGGCTAAGTTTGAGAAGTGGCTATGAAAAATATGAAAAATTTGGAATTTTTGAAAAACACAAAATTGTCGAAGGGTTAAATGTTTTAGATTTTAAAAAATTAAAAAAGGCTATTAAAAAAGTAAAACCGGATGTTGTTATCAATGCGGTAGGAATAATCAAACAGTTGCCGTCTTCCGAAGACGTTATCAATACAGTCTCGACAAACTCGATACTTCCGCACCAACTGTCTCAGATTTGTCTGGAAAATAAATGTTATTTTATTCATATCAGTACTGATTGTGTTTTTGATGGAAAAAAGGGAAATTATACGGAAGAAGATGTTTCAAACGCGTCTGATTTATATGGAAGAAGCAAAAGTTTAGGAGAAGTCATAAACGAAAATGGAGTTACGTTTAGAACTTCAATAATCGGCAGAGAACTTTTTACAAAACATAGTCTTGTAGAATGGTTTTTAAGTAATCAAGGAAAACGTATAAATGGCTTTGTCAATGCCATCTATTCCGGTTTTCCGACAATAACTCTCGCCGAAATTATTTCACAATTATTAAAAAATGAAATTTTTTTGAAAGGTTTGTATCATATTTCAAGTAATCCGATCAATAAATTCGAATTATTAAAATTATTAAAAATTGCTTATAAAATAGATGTTGAAATTGAACCTTTTGAAGACTTTAAAATTGACAGAAGCCTAAACTCGGATAAATTCAGAAAAAAAACCGTTTTTTATCCGCTTGGTTGGGAAGAAATGATTGAAGCGATGGTCAACGATAAAACTCGTTATCAAAATAAATGATTAATTTAGAGGGGAAAAAAATTTTAGTAACGGGCGGAACCGGTTCACTCGGACAAACGCTAGTTCGGAGGCTCCTCAAAGGAGAGATGGGAAAGCCTGCGCGAATAACCGTATTTTCGCGGGATGAAGCCAAGCAGCATTATATGCGGCTTGATTATATGCATCGGAAAACGGCAACTGACGATGTGATTTATGAAAACTCACAAGACTTATTAAATTTTCGCATCGGGGACGTCCGCGATTACTCGGCACTACTAGCGGCGATGCGTGAGTGTGAAGTAGTTTTTCACGCGGCGGCGCTGAAACAGGTGCCGTCGTGTGAGTATTTTCCCTTTGAAGCAGTTTTAACAAATATTGTCGGGGCGCAGAATGTCGCTCGCGCTATTCGCGAAAACGATCTTTCAATTGAGAAAGTTATTGGAATATCAACGGACAAAGCCTGTAAACCGATCAATGTGATGGGCATGACCAAGGCTTTGCAGGAGCGAGTTTTAATCGAAGCAAACAGAGATTGCACCAAGACGAGCTTTATGTGCGTGAGATATGGAAACGTCATTGCTTCACGCGGCTCGATTGTTCCGCTTTTCGTCGAACAAGTTCGAAAAGATCAAACTCTGACCGTTACTTTAGCGGAAATGACCAGATTTTTATTGAGTCTGGATAAAGCAGTCGATACGGTTTTTGCAGCGCTTAGCGAAGGGTTGCGCGGGGAAACGTATGTGCCGAAAGTCTCTTCGGCAAAAATGGTTGATGTTGCAAAGGCGATAATGGGTAATAAAACATTGCCGATTGTTTTTACGGGTATTCGTCCGGGGGAAAAGGTGCATGAAATTATGGTTTCGGAAGAAGAATGTTTTCGCACGATAGAACGCGGTGAATATTATGTCATACTACCCGTTTTACCAGAATTGCGGCAGGAAAAAGATTTTACACAGGCACTGGAAGGCGAGTACTCTTCAAAAGACAAAAATATCTCGATCGATCAATTGAAAGTATTACTCGGTCAAGCGGATTCTGAAATAGCACAATTCCTTGTGGCTGGAAAATAATCCTAGCAAGCCTCAAAAATTATGAAAGTAATGACAATTTTCGGCACGCGACCTGAAATCATCAGATTAAGTCCGATTTTGAAAGTGCTCGATCGTCATTGTGAGCAAATTACGGTTCACACCGGACAAAATTACCACGAAAGTTTAAGCGATATTTTTATCAAAGACCTTGAAGTTCGAACACCGGACGTTCATTTCGGTATAAAATCAAATAATCTCGGAGGGCAAATCGGACAAATTTTAACAAAAACCGATGAAATTTTAGAACAACATAAACCTGATAAAATTTTAATTTTAGGTGATACAAACAGCGCTTTATCAGCGATCATTGCGGCTCGCCGCGGCATTCCGGTTTTTCATATGGAAGCCGGAAACCGTTGTTTTGACAGACGTGTTCCGGAAGAAGTCAATCGGCGTATAATTGATCATTCGAGCACCATTCTGCTGCCTTACACCGAGAGGAGCATGGAAAATTTAGTGGCAGAGGGAATTGAACGAGAAAGAATTTTCGTGACTGGTAATCCGATTAAAGAAGTTCTGGATATATTTTCTGAAAAGATAGAGAAAAGTACGGCGCTCGAAAAATTTAAAGTTAAACCTTCCGAGTACTTTCTGGTGACGCTGCACCGTGCCGAAAATGTTGATTTGCCGGAACGTTTAAGAATGATTTTCGAAGCCTTTGCTCGGATTGTTAAAAAATCGAACAAAAGATTATTGATTAGTGTTCATCCGCGAACTTCTGAAAAACTTTTAAAATATAAAATAAAAATTTTATCCGATAAAATAAAGCTTCTCGAGCCGCTCGGGTTCTTTGATTTTATCAAGCTGGAAAAAAACGCTCTGGCAGTTTTGACCGATAGCGGAACCGTCCAGGAGGAATGTTCAATTTTCGGCGTTCCGAATGTTACTCTTCGCGATGTGACAGAACGTCCTGAAACAATTGAGTGTGGTAGTAACATTTTGAGCGGGGCAAATATCGATTCAATTCTACTCGCGGTTGAGTTGGCTCTGGCGCAGCCTCCAAACTGGACGCCGCCGCCGGAATATCTGTATCAAAATGTTTCCCAAACAGTATGTAAAATCGTTTTAGGGCACACGTCTGTAAGAAGTCACATTAGTTAAGTGTAAAATTTTTACACTGAAGATTTTCACTTTGAATAAATAGTTTGAAATGGAGACGGATTTGGATTTAAAGAAAGATATAAAGAAATTCAATCCAAAAAATAAAAAAAAACTTTGGGTCATAACAGAACTTTATTACCCGGAAAATAATCAAACTGGCTATTATATGACGGGTATCGCCGAGGGACTAACTGAAAAATTTGATGTGAAGGTGATCTGCGGACAACCGAATTACGCCGCAAGAGGAACACGAGCTCAAAAAAAGGAAAATCATCGAAATGTGGAAATTTTTCGTGTCTGGGGTACGACTCTCAACAAGGATTCGATTGTTTTTCGTTTAATAAATATGGTCAGCCTTGGATTTTCGATTTTTTTTAAGTCTTTATTTTTTATAAAAAAAGATGATGAAGTATTGGTTGTCTCCGCTCCTCCGACTCTTCCCTTTATTGCCGCTCTAGCCGCGCATCTACGACGGGCAAGATATACTCTCATAATACAGGATAAATACCCTGAAACATTGATTGCAGTCGGGAAAGCAAGTCCGGATTCTTTATTTATCAAAATTCTCAATCGTCTGAATATACGGCTTTATCGGGGGGCAAAAAAAATTATTGTGGTCGGGCGCGATATGAAACTGCTTGTTATTTCTCAATTAAAAAATTTTGAAAACAAAAGAATTCCACCGGTCGAAGTTATTCAAAACTGGGCATCGCTCGAAGAAATAGAACCAATGCCAAGAGCTAATAACGAACTTTTGAAAGAATTGAATATTCTTGATAAATTTACCTTTTTGTATGCGGGGAATATGGGTTACCCGCAAGATTTAGGAAGCATTGTTAAATGCGCCGAAAAGTTAAAAACCGACGAAAGATTTCATTTTTTATTTATTGGTTCGGGTGTCAAAAGAAAGTGGCTCGAAAAGGAAGTAAAAGAAAAAAATCTCGTCAATATAACCGTTTTACCGCCAAAATCACGTAATGAACAAAAAATTTTTCTCAATGCATGTGATGTCGGTCTTGTTCCTTTGGTCAAAAAAATGCGTGGTGTCGCTATGCCGAGCAGAACATATAATTTGTTAGCCGCCGGAAAACCAATCTTAGCATTAACCGAAAAGAATTCCGAAGTGGCATGGGTTATTGAAGATGACCGAGTTGGCTGGCATGTTGCGCCGGATGATCCGGAAGCGCTCTGCAACATTATTATCGAGATATTTGAAAATCGCTCCCTTTTACGAGAAATGAGTCAACGCGCCCGCCTTTCAGCCATACAAAAATATTCGATGCAAGTGGCTGTCGAAAAATATATTCGGTGCCTGGATTAACGCGTCCGATAATCTTTACATAACCAATAATAAAAGTTAAATGAAAGTTTTAATTACCGGCGGGAGTGGATTTATAGGTAACGAAATTATTAAAGAGTGTATCAACTCAGATTTTGAAGTTATACACATTAGTCGTCATCGTAAATACCTTTATAAAGAAAACGAAATAGAAAAATTATCAAAGTTTATTGCGGCAGACATTACTGTTTATAAAGATTTATATGAACTGGAAAAAATCAAAAATGTAGATGTTATAATCCACTCTGCAGGACTCGCGCACCAATTCGGGGATACTTCAAAAGAAGATTTTCAAATGGTAAACGTCCAGGGCACAAAAAATATTTCCAAGCTGGCATCTAAAATGAAGGTCAAACAATTTATTTTGATTAGCACAACAGCCGTCTATGGAATGGCTAAAAATATGACAGACGATAATAAAAATATCGATCAAGATATATTTGATGAAAATTCACTGCCGCGCCCGCAAACTTTTTATGCTGAAAGTAAGTTAGAAGCTGAAAGAATTTGTTCTGTCATTTGTGAAAAGAATAAAATCCCTTTAACTATTCTCCGTTTAGCGCCGGTCATCGGTGAGGAAAACGTGGGCAATGTTTCGCGTCTCGTAAAAGCCATCGATCAAAAGAAATTCGTGTGGATCGGAAAAGGCGACAATCTTAAATCGCTGATATACAAAAACGACGTGGCGCGTGCTTGTATAAAGATAATCAAGGGAAAAACCGGTGATACAGAAGTTTTTAATTTATCCGCCGAACCAATCAGGATGAAGGATTTTGTCAATGAAATTGCCGCCGAGCTAAAAAGAAAGGTACCAAAATATACAATTTCACCAAACTTTTTTAGAATGATTTTTAATATTAATAAAAAAACATTAGATAGCAAAAAAATCAATAAAATTGAGCAAACAATTGAGAAATGGCTGTCCGAGGATATTTATACGAGCGATAAAATAAAGGAAAAATATAATTTTGTGCCAAAATTTAGCGCTGCCGAAGGTGTTCGAAAACAAGTTGGTTGGTATAAATTAAATAAAGAACAAAATTTATAAATATAGCAAATCAAATTTGGGTGCCGTTAATAATAATTTATTCATTAATATTGGCTTTATCTTATCTAGGAGTAAAACTTTTTCTCCATCTGAGTATAAAGTGGAATTTTTTAGACGTACCGAACGAAAGAAGCTCACACGTTAAACCGACCCCGCGCGGCGGCGGTTTAATTATCGTTTTTATAAGTTTGCTCGCATACGGCGGTTATACAAGCTTTATCACACAAAATTTTTCATGGGCGTATTTTTTCGGCGCAATTATTATTGCTACGATCAGTTGGTTAGATGATTTGTATTCAATTTCCCCACTTTGGCGAATTGTCGTACATTCAATCGCCGCTGTTTTAATTGTTTTATTCCTCGGTGACTTTCAGCCCTTCGAGATACCTTTTGTCGGAGTTATAAAACCGAATTTTTATTGGCGGATTTTAATCTTTCTGTGGATAGTCTGGCTCACAAATGCGTATAATTTCATGGATGGCATTGACGCTCTTGCCGGAATGCAGGCAGTTACCGCCGGTTTCGGATGGCTAATGGTCGGAAAAATCGTCGGACTTGAAACGGTAGGTTTTTATGGCGGTGTCATTGCTTTTTCAAGTTTGGGGTTTTTAATTCACAATCGTTATCCAGCAAAAATTTTTATGGGCGATGTCGGAAGCGCTTTTTTAGGTTATACGTTTGCTGTATTACCGCTTCTTTCATTTGGAGAAATTTCAGAATATAAGCCTAATTTGTTTTTAGTTTCAGTTCTTTTAGTGTGGCTTTTTGTATTTGATTCCGTCTTAACACTCACGCGCAGACTTTTTAAACGAGAAAAGGTTTGGCAGGCTCATCGCAGTCATATCTACCAGAGACTTGTGGCAGCGGGTTTATCACAAGTGAGGGTGACGGGTTTATATGTTTTAATTTCATTGACAATTGTTTTTTTAATTTTTATAAATTTGAAAATCAGTAATTTCTGGACTGTTTCGGCAGTACTCATTATTATTGAATCTCTTGGACTTTTTATTTTTTCAAAGATTAAAGAAGAAAAACTCTCTAACTAAATAAAACCATATCGCCAGTTATCAAATTATGACGAGCTTTACCGCAGAGACGCGGAGTTTTCGCCGAGAATCGCCGAGAACAAAAATCCCGGCGATTCTCGGCGGGTTCACTTTGCCTCTACGGTGAAAAATCATAAATGGCAGCTCGGATTAATTTAAGTGTTCAGGGACGAGAAAAACTACAAAAAGGCTATGACAAAAGCAATTCATCAGATTTTTATAAAAGTTTACGGTATCAAAATCTGTATCAAAACAAATAATAAGGCGATCTTCGGTGAATTAAAAAATGAAATCGCTAAAATTATTCCGGTAAAATTTCAAATTATTAGTCCGCAAATTTCCGAACACAATTTTTTTATTAAATCATTAAAAAAAGAAATTTATGAATTTTATAAAAATGAAGAAAATATGGGTTCGATGAATAAACCCGAATTGCTCGACACATTTAAGGATTGGCTGCGTCTTACAGTAGCAGAGTTTGCGGTTTCAAAAGTTTTTTTGCATGCCGGTGTGGTTGGCTGGAAAGGACGGGCAATAGTCATACCCGCCAATAGCTTTAAGGGTAAAACAACTTTGGTTGCAGAATTGGTCAAAAAAGGAGCATTATATTACTCTGATGAATATGCCGTGTTAAACAAAAATGGACTTGTTGAGACATTTCCAAGAAAGCTTTCTTTAAGAAGTCCGACAGACAAAAATTTCCGGGCAGACTGTTCCGTCGAATCTCTAGGTGGGCGCGCGGGCAATAAAAATATTCCTGTCGGAATGATTTTGTTAACCGAATTCGATCCAAAATTTGATGCAAATTCGACCGCGAAAAAATGGAATCCAAAGCTTTTAAGCGCCGGACAGGGAATTCTGGAAATAATTCCCCACACAATTTCTATCAGATATGATACGAAATTTGCATTAAAGGTATTGAACAAAGTTGCAAGTCGTGCCATAATCGCTAAGAGTAAAAGAGGTGAAGCAAAAGAATTTGTTAATTTATTGATAAATTTTTTTGAAAATAATGTACAATACACCCTAAAATCAAAACTGATTAAATAATTTATCATTAAATTTGAGGAGAAAATAGAAATGTCACAAAATCCAATAGCCCGAAAAGCCGGTTTAGTTTTGCAGGAAATGCCGGACGAACTTTTAGTTTATGATTTGGATACGAACAAAGCTCACTGTCTAAATCAAACATCAGCTTTTGTATGGAAAGCGTGTAACGGTAAAAATACGGTCGGCGATATATCCAGATTGTTTGGAACTGATGCGGGTAATTCCGTCCCTGAAGATTTGGTTTGGCTGGCAATCGACCAGTTAAGTCAAAATAATCTTTTAGAAAACAAAGTATCTCCAAAGTTGAATGGACAAACCCGACGCGAAGTGATCAAGAAAATTGGTTTAGCTTCGGTTATTGCCTTGCCGCTTGTCGCGTCACTAGCTGCTCCCAGTTCAGTTTTAGCGGTTGTTAGTTGTCCGACAGTAGCATGTACTACAGATGCGCAATGTGGTCCTTGCGTTTGTTCGGCTGGTTCTTGCGTAGTAGGAGGGTAGTTAAGAAACTCGTGATTTATCTTAATCTAACTCGTGCATTTGCGTGCATGTAGTAGTAAGAGAAAAAGGTAAAAAAGTAGCGAAGTGTCATACTTTGCTACTTTTTTCCGTTTGAGCATGAAATGAATATTGAATGTAATAAAGACATTCTGAGATGGAACAAATTACAAAACCGTTTGGCTGAAGTCAGTATTGCAAATGCTTTCGTTAAATTACGCGGTGCCCAAATTGAACCAATTTTAATAAAGGGATGGGCTATTAGCCGTTTGTATCCCGAGAACCATTCCAGAGCATTCGTAGATGTCGATTTATGCGTCAACCCTCTCCAATACCAAAAAGCGAAAGATATTTTAGAGAGTAATGCCATCGAATTTAGGTCGGTTGATTTACACGAGGGATGTCGACACCTTGATACTGTTCCATGGAAAAATTTGTATGACAATTCGAAGCTTGTAAAAATTGAAGAGACCTTTATCAGAATCCTCAGACCTGAGGATCATTTAAGGATAATATGTACACATTGGCTTAATGACGGCGGCGCAAATAAAGAGCGACTCTGGGATATCTTTTATGCGGTGGAAAATCGTCCGAATGATTTTGATTGGAATAGATGTCTGAACATCGCAGGCAAAAAGCGTAGAAAATGGATTATCTGCGCGCTCGGCATAGCTCACAAATATCTGGGACTTGATTTAAGAGATACGCCGATTGCGGAAGAATCAAAAGATATACCCAAATGGATTATTAACGCCGTCGAACAAGAATGGGAAAGTAAAATTAGGTTAAAACCGCTGCGAAACTGTCTTCGAAATAAAAAAGAACTTTTTGAACAAATAAAAAAAAGATTTCCTCCTAACCCGATCCAGGCAACGATTGAATTGGAAGGAGAATTTGATAGCACACCGAGAATTTTTTATCAGATAGGAGATATTTTTTATCGAATGCCTTTATCTTTGAAAAATTTAATCAGTGGGGCTTACGAACAATATCTAAGGAAATGAACCGAACAAACATTTTTCTCGCCATTGAAACGGCTTCTGCGGGCGGAAGTATTTCGCTTCTCAGAAATAATGTGGAAATTGATAAATGGAGCGGCGCGTCTGTAATCTCTAAATCAGAAGACGTTTTAGATGAAATTTCGGCATTATTAAAAAAAAATAAAATCGAACGTTGTGAGATCAATTTTATCGTAATTTCAAAAAATGCCGGAAGTTTAACCGGTTCGAGAATTGGTTTGGCATTAGCCAGAGGGCTTTCTAAATCTCTCGGTTGTCAATACAAAGAAGTCTGTGTTTTAGAATCGCTTTTGATGAACACCAGCAAGCTTGGAAAAATTCTGACGGTTATACAGATAAATAAAACGCAGTTTGTTTATCAAATTTTTCTCGGCAAGCAGGGAAGCGTGATGAAAACTCTGACCAAGGCGATAAAATGTGATTTTGAATCGCTAAAAAAAATGTTACTTGAAACAACTTTGGATAAAATAATTTTTTACCAAACCTTTAATGATAATGAATTCACCACTGAAAAGTTTCTAAAAAAACTCAAAGTATCTTATATTACTATTCAAGAGAATCTTGCCAAACATATAGGGCTATACGTAAATTCGCTTAAATAGCTCTCGAGTTATTAGCAAGCGTCCGATAACTGCCATTCTGTAATCAGCCCAACTTTTCCACATAAAATTTGTCTTTACGTCTAAACGATTCAGAGTTATCATTGGGGCACAAAAACTTACATTTTTAATCAAAAGGAGACTTCTATGAAACACTTACTTTTACTAATCGCAGTAGTCAAAGATTCCAGACTGCACCGAGCACATAAACGGATGTTTGATGCGTTCAATGACCCAATCACTTAATGTAATGTTAATAATGGAGCGAAAGCGAGGGAAAGGAGTTACAGACAACGAAATTGGTTTAAGTTTTATTTGTTAGGAGAACCATGTTAAGACTAATTCGGCAAGGGTGGTTTCTTCCCAGATTCAAAGTCTTTGAAAACGACGTTGAGCTGCCTAACATGGCATTCAAATTTGGTAGTAAAACAATGAATTTTGAAATTCAAGGTGTTGATTACAAGTTTGAAGCACGTGAAACCTTTTTTTCAGGAGGCAGCTATGTTATTGAGTCTAATAATTCTATTTTAACGGTTGCAGAGAGACCGGGAAGGTTTGGTAGAACATTTTCTTTTGTTTTGGGAGCAAAGCAATATCATCTGTGTTCCGAAACGGGTTGGAAGCCAAGTTTTGTTTTGTTGGAAGGCGAACACCTAGTAGGGAAAATTTATTCTGAAAAAGGTTCCAGAGGAGACGTTATAGCAGAATTACCCGCAGATTTATCGCTGCCGGTCAAAATGTTTATGCTATGGCTCGTCATGTTGATATGGAACCAAGATGATACTGTATTTATCGCATCAACATAAGCATTAGATGCAGGAAAAAAATCGACTAAAAGGCTTGTATTTGTTGAGCAAATAGCCCCCCCCCGAGTCCGATAACATTTCTTTTATAATTTTGATCAATAATATTTTTAAATCTTAAAAATGTTTCCTGCACATATATTTGAATATCAACTCTTAGATTCATGCTTATTATCAAATTTAATCGCTGAAATTATTAAGATACAAGAAAAATGTGATTTAAGTATTTGGACGGCAGACAATTATAGAGACGAATTCATTCGAAATGATTCTAAGCAAATAATTGTTTTAAATAAAAAAAATATTATTGGTTTCGCAATAATGCGTCTGATAATTTCTAATAAAACTAATGCTTACGATTCAACAGAATTATTCTTTAATGAAGCAGAAATACTCCAAATAGCCGTCGACCCGGCATTTCAAAGAAGAGGAGTCGGCAAAAATTTGTTAAAAAAAATAATAGAAGTCGGAGTAAGTTTTGGTATTAAAGCAATCTGGTTAGAAGTAAGAGTATCAAATCACAAGGCAATAAACTTTTATCGAAAGAACAATTTCTATCATATCTACACAAGAACAAATTATTATCGAAATCCTTCTGAAAATGCATGGATTATGCAGCGGAACTCGGAAAAATGCTAGATATTATAACTTGATTAGAAAACTCCATGTGATGTAACATAGAATTTAGACAATCAACGTGGGACATTGGAAATTAATTTCTACAGGTGTAAAAATTCTATGAAATTGAACAAGAAAGGATGGTAAAAATAATGGAAATTGCTGCCTCGGATACAATAAAAAATGAATTGATTAAGGAAAATCAGGCGTTTAGAGAATTAGTTCGACAACACCAGACTTATGAAGAAAGACTATCTGAATTAAGTGGCTTAACTTATCCTAGTGAAGAAGAGATGTTAGAGGAAACAAATCTCAAAAAGAAAAAGTTAATTGTTAAGGATGAAATATATTCAATGATTCAGGACTATTCAAAAGGTCACTAGAAATATAAAGACTAAAGTCTTAAAAAAAGTCAATCAAGATAAAAGGCTAAAATAGCATTGTTCTAGCCTTTTATCTTGATTGACTTTTTAGTTAAAACAGACGGCATTAGCATAAGCTGAGTAAAAAAGACCCTTTATTGTTGGAGCATATAATTTGTTAAAGGCAATAAAAAAATTATCAGTAAAAAAATTTCCTTCTCCAATTGCCAAAGTATTAATTAAATTTCCATTAGCTAAATCCACAATTAATAATTCGGTTTCACCCGTAACGGCAACGATCGCCCAATTACCGACAACCAGAGGTTTTGGAAAGATTCTGCCGGCAAATTTCTTTCTCCACAATATCTTTTGCTTATCTGTAGAAAGAAAATACAAAAAGTTATCATTAGAGGCTACCAAAATTCCTTTGGGCGCAACATTTATATTTGAAATCTCCGCGCCGGCTCGAAACTTTAGTTTATCTCTAAAAAAAAACCTGCCAAATTTATCCGTCCAGACAAATTCCTTTTTACTAAGTGCCAGTAAAATATTGGGAACAGACGGCGTATCGACCAAAGGAAAAATTTTTCCATCCGTTAACCTAATTTGGAAAATTTTGTTGTCCGCAGTTGATAACAATACTTGATCTTCAAAAAAAGTCGGGTTTGAGGTAATAACAAAATTTAAGGATTTGATCCAATTAATAGTTCCGATGCTTTTATCGATAGATAAGACTTTCCCATCTCTAGAAATAACGATTAATGCGTTTTGGTATAAAGACAAAAATATCTCTCCGGTTAAAGAAGAGGGAATTATCATCTGCCATTTTGTAATTCCAGTTTCCGCATTGAGAGCCCATATTGTTGATGAAGTTAGCTTCGTTACGAAATATAAAGTTTTGTAATCTATTTGATCTACTATGAAACTCGAATTTATTTTACCAACCAGTTCGGATCTCCAAAGCTTTCGGTTTGTTTGCAAATCCATCAATTCAATTGATTCGATCTCACCATCAATATAAGAAACAAAAAACTCGTTGGGATTATCAGACGCAATTATCCTGTCAAACGTTTTTGTAGAACGTTGAGCACGGCATAACTTCATGGGAATCGAAGGGTTAAAAATGGAATCAACGCTTTTTGTTTGCCCGCGCAGATCTACAAAAAATATTAAAAAGTAAAAGAATAAAAATGCGACCGGTAATGTTATATTAAAGAAGCATTTTTTTTTTGGAAACATCGATGTATCTTTATACAAATAAAATTGATTCGATCAAACTTTTCAGGCTAATACATTGATGTGTATACCATTCAAAAAAGTTCGCTCATATTAATAAATATAAGGATGGAAAAACTTAACAATGTCTTTTAATAAAATCATAGTAGTTGGAAACTTAGGGCGCGATCCGGAATTACGTTATACGCCGCAGGGCAATGCCGTCTGTGACTTCTCGGTCGCGACCAATGAAAAGAGGCGCGACAAATCCGGCGAACTACAAAATGTAGTCACATGGTTTAAGATTACTTTGTGGAATAAACAAGCTGAAACTGCCTCAAAGTATCTAACGAAAGGAAGTTCGATATATATAGAGGGTCGTTTGAGAATTGAAGAATGGACCGACCGAGACAGTAATAATCGGTACAGCTTAGAAGTTAATGCCACAGAGATGCAATTTTTAAGCGGTAGCGGTAATAGAAATGAAGAAACTGCCAACGACACAAATTCCGAAAACAGCTTCTCGAACCAAGACTCCACAAATAACCCGGATACGGTCAATTCGCCGAATGACGATGATATACCGTTTTAGACATAATTCAAATGAAAGGCAGCAAAACGTGGGTGAAAGTTTTGTTTAAAAATTAAAATCAAAATTCGGGAGAATAGATTTTAGATTCAACCACGCTCGGATCTCTCTGTTAAGGATAAATCTCAAGTCTATCAACTAAGATAGTTTCCCATTATCCTAAACTTCTCAAATTTAAGACGTATTCTCTGAACAAAATCTATTTGATCTAATATTTCCAGATTTCTATTCAAAGCCTTTTTGATCTCTTCAACAGTTTCGTGAAATTCATCTGTGGATTTAGAGGTTTTAATTTTTGGATATTTCCAGTTACTCGATTCAGGAATAATTTCGTCAATCAAATTGTTTTTCTTTAATTCGTCTGCCGTCAACTTTAGACTTTCAGCGGCTTGCCCGGCTTGCCCCGCATCTTTCCATAAAATAGCGGCGCAGCCCTCGGGAGTAATAACCGAATAGACGGCATTCTCCAGCATCAGAATGCGGTCGGCAACACCGATTGCCAAAGCTCCTCCGGATCCGCCTTCACCTAAAATAACTCCGATCACAGGGACAGTCAGACTAGCCATCTCGCGCAAATTAAACGCAATCGCTTCAGCTTGTCCACGTTCCTCGGCATCGATCCCCGGATAAGCCCCGGGGGTGTCTATAAAAGTAATTATCGGTCGATTAAACTTTTCAGCGAATTTCATTACCCGCAGAGCCTTCCGATAACCTTCCGGCATCGGCATTCCAAAATTTCGAAGCTTTCTTTGATTTGTATCTCTACCCTTTTGATGCCCGACGATAGCTACCTCCCTACTATCAAGCGTTGCAAAGCCGCAAATTAAAGCCGCATCATCAGCGTATCTTCGATCGCCGTGCATTTCTACAAAATCCGTAAAAATAGTTTTTAATAAATCCGACGTGTACGGTCTTTCCGGATGCCTTGCCAATTGAACCCGTTCAAAAGCGTTTTTATTTCGGTTGATCATAGAATTATGTGGGAATAAAAATATTTTACAATTTCCAGAGGACTTGACAACCCTTCTTTTTCAAATCCATTTCCAAACGGCTGGACCCTTGAACTCGTAACGGTTGCGAATGAACTTTGAGTAAAATTCGCTGTTCGAGTTTAATTCCCAAAAAAACTTCGCAATTACCTCTATGGATGCTTAAGAGACCAAATATCTCTTCGAGAAAATCTTCATTGTATTTACTTTCGGGCAAAATTATCGAAACGCGCTGTGCTTTTAATGGAACGGCATCGGCAATTTTTGTGACATCTTCGACAATCAAAGTAATTTCTTGTCCTTCGAGAGATTCTACTCTACCATTGATAATCAAAAGCTCTCCATCTTTAAGGCATTCGCTGAACTTCGAAAAGACATCTGCCCAAGCCAGGCATTTCACCGCGACCGACTGGTCTTCAAATCTAAAAATACAAAACCGATTGCCTTTTTTACTATGTCTCAACTGAAAGCCAGAAACAATGCCGGCAATCGTTATCTTGTCACCAGCCTTCAATTCTATATGATCGGCAATTTTAATAATTTTCAACTTTTCTAATATTTCTGCAAAGACATCTAAAGGATGTGTTGAAAGATAAAATCCTACCGAATTCTTTTCATGTTGTGAAAGCTCATCTTGTGTCCAAGCCTTTACATCCGGTAATTGTTGTTGAAGAATAGTTTCAGTGCTGGCTTGAACCGTAAACAGAGCATTCTGACCTCTCATTCGATCGTTCCAAATTTTCTGTCCTTGTGAAAAAGCTCCTTCAATGCCGGCAAAAAGCCGCGCACGCCATCGATGAATGGTTATTTCCGGCGGCATCAACGAATCAAACGCTCCGGCAGTTATTAAACTTTCCAATCCGCGCCGCCCGACCGAGCCTTGATCAAGCCGGGACGTAAAATCATAGAGTGAAGTAAAATTACTTTTTCGCGCATTAATTATTGCCTGCACACTCGAGGAGCCAATTCCCTTAATGGCATTCAATCCGAATCTGACATTATTGTCGAGCGGCGTGAAATCAGCATCGCTCTCATTTATATCCGGTGGCAGTAGCTTTAGCCCGCCAGCGCGAAGTTCATTCGAATATTTATATATTTTGGCGACGTCATCGGATTCATTCGATAAAACAGCTGCATAAAAGTAAGCAGCAAAATGCGCTTTAAGATAAGCAGTTTGATAAGCTAAATACGCATAGGCGACACTATGGCTCCGGTTAAAACCATAGTCGGCAAATTGTGCCATCAGGTTAAAAATTTCCTCGGCTTTTTTTTGATTGATGTTTCTTAAGATCGCACCCTCAATAAATTTTTGTTCGTGCTCCGCCATCTCTTCTCGATTCTTTTTGCCCATCGCTCGGCGCATCATATCAGCTTCGCCCAAACTATAGCCGCCGAGCTTTTGCGCGATCTGCATAATCTGTTCTTGATAAACGAGAATACCGTATGTATTCTGAAGAATATCCTTCATTTCCGGCACTATGTATTGAATTTTTCTCTCACCTCGATGCCTCGCAATAAAATCATCGACCATCCCGCCATCGAGCGGACCCGGGCGATAGAGAGCGTTGAGGGCTGACAAATCTTCTAATTCTTTTGGCTTGAGCCGTCGACAAATTTCCTGCATTCCCGAGGATTCGAATTGAAAAATAGCTTCGGTGCGCCCTTCGCCGAAGAGCGCCATAGTTTTTTCGTCGTCAAGTTGAATTTGACTCCAATCAACTCTAATCCCCGTCTTTAGCTTAATGCTTTTTAAGCAATCGTTTATAATGGTTAAGGTAGTTAAAGCAAGGAAGTCCATCTTAAGCATCCCGACTTTTTCGAGATCCCCCATCGAATACTGGCTTGTCAATTCATTCTTCGCAGACAGAGCTACGGGCACTAGTTCGTGAAGCGGTTTTGGCGAAATAACAACTCCTGCGGCGTGCACCGAAGAGTGTCTCGAGCATCCTTCCAGACGTTTTGCCAAATCAACCAATTCGTTGGTGTCCGGACTTGTTTCAATTGCTTTTCTCAAATCCGAAACTTGATCCAGGGCTTGCGAGATACTTATATTACGTCCGCGGACAGGTGGGGGAATTAATTTACCAATCTTTTCGACATCTCCGTATGCCATACTCAAAGCGCGTCCGACGTCCTTGATTGCCGCTTTTGATGCCATCGTTCCGAAGGTGATGATTTGACAAACCGATTCGCGCCCGTAGAATTCAGTTACGTGATTGATGACTTCCGCCCGACCCCGAACGCAAAAATCGATGTCGATATCCGGCATTGAAACTCGCTCGGGATTTAAAAATCTTTCGAATAATAAATCGTATTGCAAAGGATCGACATCCGTAATCTCCAGACAGAAGGCAACGAGTGAACCGGCTGCCGAGCCGCGCCCCGGTCCGACAGGTATCAAACGCTCGCGTGCAAAACGTATAAACTCCCAGACAATCAAAAAATAACCGGGAAATTTCATATCCCTGATAGTTTTAATTTCGCTTTTGATACGACGCTGATAATCCTCGAGTGTATATTTTAATCTGCCTTTAGATTGGAGGGGCGACCAGACATTTTTTTTGCGAGTTTCAAAGCCTTCGAGGACAACTTTTTCAAAATATTCATCGGTTGAACGGCAATTTGAATTGACAGGAATCGGAAAAGTCGGCAGCGCCAAATTATTACCGGCGGGGAAATTGACTTCGCACATTTCGGATATTTTTACAGTGTTAGAGAGGCTTTCCGGCAGTTCTCGACCGAATAAATCCCACATCTCATCTTTCGAACGGACATAAAAATTCGGACTGCCCAAAACCGTTCGAGTTCTGTCATTTATTGTTTTACCCTCACCGATACACATTAAAATTTCATGCGCTCGCGCATCATCTCTTGTCATGTAATGAGCTTCATTTGTAGCAACCAGGGCAATTCCTGTGTTTTTTGAAAGCTCAACCAGATCCTTATGAATATTTTTTTCCTCTTCTAGTCCGTGATCCTGAATTTCCAGGAAAAAATTTCCTTGTCCAAAAATTTCTTCAAACAATTTCGCATTTTGAGCGGCTTTTTGAAAATTTTGGTGCTTGAGAAAGTGCCATACGGCTCCTGTAAAACCGGAGGACAAACCGATTAAACCCTGACTTTTTTCGGCGAGCAGTTCTAAATCAATTCTGGGTTTATGATGAAAACCCTCCGTAAAAGCTTTAGAAGCGAGATAAACTAAATTATAGTAACCCTCTAAGTTCTTTGCTAAAAGAACTACGTTATAATATGGTCTCTCTCCGGCTTGTAAACTCGTGCTTTGGTCAAAACGACTTCCGAAAGTGACAAAAGCTTCATAGCCAATGATCGGATGTATCTCACTGGCTTTCATACTTTTGTAAAACGATATTGCGCCATACATATTGCCAAAATCCGTTATGGCGCAAGCTTGCATATTTTGTGCTTTCAAATGACTTGCCAGCGGCTTGAGTTGGATTGTACTCTGCAAAAGGCTATAATCGGTATGAAGATGCGTATGCACGAAATCTTTTTTTTTATATTCTGAGTCCATATATTTTATATACTTGTTGAACACTCTACTTTAGTCAAAAATTTTTCTATGAAAAAAGTTTATTTAGAAACATTCGGCTGTCAAATGAATGTTTCCGATTCCGAGAGGGTTGCAACCGTCCTCGAGTCTGAAAATTTTGAGATGACGCCCGACGAAGACTCAGCCGATATTGTATTATTTAATACTTGTTCGGTGAGAGAAAAAGCAGAACACAAACTTTATACGAGAATCGGTCAAATACGCAAACTTTATTCAAAAAAAAAGATTGTCGGTGTTTTGGGCTGCGTCGCTCAACTCGAAGGAGAAACTTTATTTGATAAAAATCCGTCGATTGATTTTGTTCTCGGAACAAAGGCGGTCGGGCGCGCCTCCAAAGCGATCGAAAGCGTTTTAGAGGGGCGGAGTAAATTTTTGGACGTCGGTGAGCGAGAACCCGATTATGATTGGTCAGTTGCCGAAACTCAGAAACATTCGCCATACATCAGTTTCGTTCCGATCATCGAAGGGTGCAATAAATTCTGCACCTACTGCATCGTTCCATTTTCCAGAGGGAGAGAAAAAAGCCTCCCCGCCCCAGAAATAATCCGGCATGTTCACAAACTACACCGGCAGGGAGTGAAGGAAGTTCACTTAATTGGGCAGAATGTCAATAGTTACCGTCCCAAAACTTCTGAAGGGCTCGAAGATTTCCGCGGCGCGACGGCATTTTCAAAATTACTGCGAGCGGTTGCAGCGACCGGTATCGCTCGTATAAAATTTACAACTTCATTCCCGAGGGATTTTCACACGGATATTATCGAGGCGATCAATGAAAATGAAAATTTATGCAATTGGGTTCATCTGCCGGTTCAATCGGGCAGCAATAAAATTCTGAGGCTTATGCGGCGCGGTCATACGATCGAAAATTATTTTGAAAGAATCGATAAAATTAAAACTTCAGACCGAAAAATTTCTTTAACCACCGACATTATTATCGGTTTTCCAAATGAATCCGAAGTTGATTTTCAAGATTCCTTGAAAATGGTAGATTATTGTCAATTTGACAGCTGCTATATATTTAAGTACTCACCCAGAATCGGAACACCGGCTTATCAATTTGAGGATAATGTGTCGGTCGAGGAGAAAAAACAAAGATTTATTGAGCTTGAAGAACGTCAGAGATTAAACCAGCATCGTATCTTTAAATCTTATTTGAACAAAACCGTCCAGGTTTTGGTTGAAAAAAAATCGAGCCAAAATAACTTTGATTTGTCAGGTCGCACTTCGTGTCATAAAGTAGTTCAATTTAAAGGCTCAGCGGCGCTTTTGGGCAAAATTGTCGATATCGAAATAACCGAATCAAAATCAAATACGCTCTATGGTAAAGTTTTGAATACTTTTGTTTGAATTATGTTAATTGAAGTAAAAATTGGCGCTCTTATAATGGATCCGAATACGAACACCCCGATTGTAGTTCTGAAGGGGGTTGGTTCCGAAACAATTCTTCCAATTTGGGTTGGCGCCTATGAAGCGAACGCGATCGCTCTCGAAATTGAAAAAATTGTTCCGCAGAGACCGATGACTCATGATTTATTACGAAACTTTATCGTTCAGACGGGTCTGAAAGTTCTTCGCGTCACGATTACAGACCTTCGTGACAATACTTTTTATGCTTTAATAGAGCTCGATGATAATCATGGAAACTTGATTTCCATCGACGCTCGTCCTTCGGATGCGATTGCCTTAGCCCTTCGTTTTGATTGCTCTATATACGTGAGAGAAAATGTTCTGGAAAATTCTATCTCATCAAATCAGAGCAATCCTGATAAAGAGGATGAGTTAAATGAGTTGGCAGAAGACTGGCCTGATTTGATCGGATAATTTATTTCCCAACTAATCTTTTATATTTATAATGATAATAGTAATTGCTAACCAAAAAGGTGGCGTCGGAAAAACTACAACCGCAATCAACCTGGCTGCTGCCTGTGCTCTGGAAGGTAAAAAGGTTTTACTGATTGATTTGGATCCGCAGGGTAACAGTTCGCTTTCGTTCGTCGATTCGCAAAATATAAATGAAAGCGCTTATGAGCTTTTTACCGAACTTAATCATTTATGGTCGAGTTTTATATATCCCACAAATGTACAGGGTCTGGACATTGTTCCTTCAAAAATAAATCTTGCCAAGCTAGAATCAAAATTAGCCGGTGATTTTGACGCGATCTTTCGCCTCAAAGACAGAATCCAGCAAATTTGTTCTGTTTACGATATAATTTTTATCGATACGCCGCCAACTCTAGGTCTGATCACGGTTAATGCTCTGGTAGCTGCAAATTATGTTTTAATACCGATCCAATCTTCTTATTTTGCATTAGAGGGAACTGACGATCTTCTCGAAACAATCGAGAAAATTCGTTCGCGCCCGAATCCTGAGTTGAACTTGTTGGGAGTTCTTGTCACCTTATTTGATAAGCGAACGTCTCTCTCCAAAGATGTCGAAGCGCATATCCGTAAGGTTTTCGGAAAAAAGGCATTTAACACAATAATCACAAGAAGTGTGCGGCTTGAAGAATCGCCCGCTCACAAAGAAACTATCTTTTCTTATTCACCCAAGTCGAGCGGAGCTTTGGAATATCGAGAGTTAGGTAAGGAGGTTCTTAAACGTGTCTAAAAGGGGATTGCCCGCAGGCGTCAATATGCGCCATGATTCGCATTACGTAGAAGATTTAGCCCGTACAAATCGTTCGGTTGGAAGAGTTATTCCCATTAATCAAATCCAGCCCAATCCCGACCAACCCCGAGTTGAAATCGGTGATTTAACCGATTTAACCGCTTCAATAAAACAAAATGGCGTCTTAGAGCCGATTCTTGTCAAACCAAATCCAAAAACGGGTATATGGATGATTATTGCCGGTGAACGTCGTTGGCGGGCTTCCAATTTAGCAGGCTTAACCGAAATACCCTGTGTCGAGCTCGACATTGACGATAAATCAATTGCGGAAATTGCTCTGATTGAGAATTTACAAAGAAAAGATTTAACCATATGGGAAGAATCCGATGGTTTTGCTTATTTATCAAAGCAATTCGGGTACACACACGAAGAGATTTCAAAAAAGATCGGAAAGAGTCGGACGACCGTCACCGAATGTATGGCTATTGCCGGTCTCCCCGAAGATATTCGTCAGAAATGTCGGCAAGCTCAAATATCTTCAAAATCAGTTTTAGTTGAAATCGCACGACAGTTTGATGAAAATGCAATGCATACTTATGTTGAAGAGCTTACAAGTCAAAATTTGAATCGTAAAAAAACGAAACCGACTGTCAAAAATATTAAAAAGAATTTTGAAACTACAGATTCAAAAAACGGGAATGAAGTAGTCTCGGATAATTTTACAAATACTTTTGAATATTCCATGAACAAAGATTTCATTCTTAAAATTCACTTCAAAGATTCAGCCACGTATGATAATAATAAAGTTTTAAGAGTATTAAAAGAAGTTTTCGAAAAAACAAAAAATCCATCATCAAATTTATAATAAATGTCTGTATAACATAATCTTTATTATCGGACGCAATCTATCTTTTGTTTCTTTTAATCGACTTTATATTTGTCGAACCTATTCTCTGTTTTGACACGTAACTGATTAAAAGATAAAATCGCCCTTTTGTTATCTTTGTCAAAATATTTAATTTTATTGTTTAAGGAGTTAAAAAGTATTGAGTAAGACAAATTTTTTATTTACATCAGAGTCCGTTACCGAAGGACATCCTGATAAAATCGCCGATCAAATTTCAGATGCGGTTTTGGATGCGATTTTGGAACAGGATCCGGCAGCGAGAGTCGCCTGCGAAACCTTGGTGACGACCGGAACCGCCGTGATAGCGGGAGAAATCACTACTAAAGCAATAGTTAATTATAAAAAAATTATCCGCGACACGATTAATGATATTGGATACAATAATGCCAGTTTCGGGTACGATTGTAACACTCTGAGCGTTATGGATCTGGTTGGAACTCAATCTCCGGATATCGCTCAGGGCGTGGATACGGGTGGAGCCGGTGACCAGGGATTAATGTTTGGTTTCGCTTGTAATGAAACGGCGGAGTTAATGCCTCTACCTATTCAACTTGCTCATAATCTAACTAGAAAACTTTCAGAAGTGCGTCGGAGCGGTGAACTTCCATACTTGCGTCCCGACGGAAAATCACAAGTTACCGTTGAATATCGTGACGGTAAGCCATTCCGGGTCGAAGCAGTAGTTGTATCGACCCAACATGCGGAAGAAATTTCCACCGAAGAATTGCGCTCTGATATTTTGGAAAAAGTTATTAAATCAACTGTTCCGTCTGAATTACTCGACGAAAATACAAAATATCATATTAATCCGACCGGACGCTTTGTCGTCGGAGGTCCGATGGGTGACGCGGGTCTGACAGGTCGTAAAATTATTGTCGATACATATGGCGGGTATGCTCCGCACGGCGGCGGTGCGTTTTCAGGTAAAGATCCGACGAAAGTAGACCGCTCGGCTGCATATATGGCTCGCTATATCGCAAAAAATATTGTCGCCGCCGGGCTCGCTGAAAAATGTACGGTTCAATTAGCATATGCTATCGGCGTTGCCGAACCGGTTTCAGTGCTAATTGACACACACGACACGGGTAGAGTTGATGAACAGAAACTTTCGGAGGTTGTTCGCAGGAATTTTGCTTTAACCCCGACGGGTATCATCGAAGCGCTTGATTTACGTCGTCCCATTTTTAAGGAAACTGCGAAATTCGGACATTTCGGACGCACCAGAAATGAATTTTCCTGGGAAAAAACAGATAAGGCTGACGTTTTACTCCACGCTTTGAGTATTGCCACCGGCGTTTAACAATTTAACTAAAAAAATCAAAAATTTTATCCAAACAAAATAATTACAAAACAAATTATGGCTAAAGAAGGAATTTCAATGGAATACGACATTAAAGACATTAATCTTGCGCCGCAGGGCAAACAAAGAATCGAGTGGGCTGACCGCGAAATGCCAGTTCTACGGTTTATCCGGGAACGTTTTGAAACGGAAAAGCCTCTCTCCGGGGTCAAATTGATTGCCTGTGCTCACATCACAACTGAAACGGCAAACTTGGCGCGAACTCTGCAAGCCGGCGGCGCGGAGTCAATTCTGATTGCTTCAAATCCGCTTTCAACCCAAGACGATGTTGCTGCTTCGCTGGTCGCGGATTGGGGCATTCCGGTATTTGCAATCAAAGGCGAATCAACCGAAACTTATATGCGGCATGTGCGTATGGCTTTGGATTCAAATCCGAATATCATAATCGATGACGGTTCTGACGTTGTCGCTACTATGCTGAAAGAAAAAAAAGAACTTTCAGAAACCATCATCGGCACAACCGAGGAAACGACTACCGGCATTGTTCGTTTGAAAGCGATGGAAAAAGCCGGAGTAATGAACTTCCCTTCTATTGCGGTCAATGATGCCCAAACAAAACATCTATTTGATAATCGTTATGGAACCGGTCAATCCACGCTTGACGGAATTATTCGCGCGACAAATATTCTGCTTGCCGGCAAAAATTTTGTGGTGGTCGGTTACGGCTGGTGCGGCAAAGGTTGCGCAATGCGCGCGCGCGGTCTGGGAGCAAATGTAATTGTCACAGAAATTGACCCGATTAAAGCTATCGAAGCCGTGATGGATGGTTTTCGCGTTCTACCGATGAAGGAAGCCTGTCAAATCGGTGATTTTTTTGTTACTGTAACGGGCAATCGACACGTTATCGACAAGGAACATTTTGAGACGATGAAAGACGGCGCTATTGTGGCGAATAGTGGACATTTCGATCTCGAATTAAACTTAGATGCTCTCCGCGAAATGTCGAATGAGATTGCAGTCCGACGTCCCTTTGTTGAAGAATACATCGGCAAAAACGGAAAAAGCGTGATTGTTTTAGGAGAAGGTCGCTTGATAAATTTAGCCGCAGCCGAAGGGCATCCGGCAAGCGTCATGGATATGAGTTTTGCCAACCAAGCACTTTCGGCAGAATTCCTCGTAAAAAATCAAGGAAGCCTCAAACATGGCGTACATGTTTTACCCGAAGAAGTTGATCAGGAAATCGCTAATCTGAAACTTCGTTCTCTCGGTATAAATATTGATACGCTGACTCCTGAAATGCTTGAGTATATGTCTAGTTGGGAGACCGGAACTTAGGCACCATTTTTATCTTTAAATCTCACAAAGCGAGGCTTTTTTTGGCTTCGCTTTTTTTATGTTTTTACCTTCGAGATTAAAAAAACACCCAAAATCGAAAACAAAAATAGCGGACTCCAGATTGCAATTTTGGGAGAGATATAACCATTCAAGCCGAATTGATCAAATGTGTTTGTAATACCCATAAACAAGAGCCACAACCCAAATGCATACCCCACAGTCAGGGCTTTGCCTTTTTTATTCAGAGATAAAGCAAAAGGAGCAGTAAAAAGAGTTATTACAACAGGCAAAAAAAGAGTCGCATATTTTTTTTCAATTGCCACTTGATAAATTTGTTTTTCTGTTTCCGATTCTATGTAATTCAATTGTTGCTCAATCTCATTTGTTGTTAGATGGCTGGGTTTTTGATAAAAGGCATTGAATGGATTCGTTTTTTTTAATATTTTTACATCCCCTACCGTTGAAACCTTCACTTTGTCGTTAATCCACTCTATTTTCTCTGCTTTTTCAATAAACTTGATTTTATCTTTTTCCCAAGTTGCTCGGTCAGCTTTGTAAAAAGAGTTTAACCTTGAATAATCATCAGAAAATTCATAGATAGAAAGGTTCTTTACATTCGGATTCAGATAATTTTTATTATCAATCAATTCAAAAGAATATATTTGTTTATCATCTGCCACCCAAAATTTTCCTTCTCTGTTAGCCAAAATTCCCCGGCTCCGGATCTGAAGTCTCAATTCATCTTGTATTTTGTTTGTTTTTGGTGAAATTTTTTCTTGTATTTCCCAATTAATTACGCCAAGAAAAATCATTAAAAGAAAACAAGGAAGCAACAAACGATAAACACTCTGCCCGGCGGCAGTCCAGGTTACGATTTCGTTTTGTCTGGATTTTATAACAAAAGTCGCCAAAATTCCTATCATCAGGGCTGAGGGCGCAAGCTGTATATATATAAAAGGTATTAAAAAAAATAAATACGTAAGCAGGAGAAATGCGCCACCATCAATTTCACTTGCAAACTTCCAAAGTTCAAAGGCAGTAAATATTACGTAAATTGTTGTTAAAAAAACGAATGTAAGGATAAAATATTTGAAAAGATTTTTAATAATATCAAAATCTAAAATATTAGTTGTAAAATTAATATAAAGATTAGACTTTAACTTTTTACTCAACTCCTGCGATAAACCCTTTCTAAAAATGTTTTTGATCCGGAGAATCTTTATAAAAGAATTAAACGAAAGAAATTTACTTGGGATGAAAAACCAAAAAATGAGCAAAACGCTAGCTAATACCGGTAAAATACTTCCGAATAAAACACTAACTTTATTCGTTCTTGCCAATTGTTCACCAAATATTGTCAGCAGATAATATGCAACAATACAAATTAAAGCCCAAAAAATTCCGAATCCCTTCCCTCCACGTTTGAATCTTAAAACCAAAGCCGTTCCTAAAATGGCAAATATCAAAGGTGTAAGTGATAAAATTATTCTTCTTTGCCATATAATATTAACTTCCGTTTTCTCTTTTCCATGTTTTGTCGCAGCAAATTTTATAAGTTCCCCGAGGCCTAGTTCCTCGGGTGATTCTTGAGTTTTAGATAGTTTTTCAATTACCTCACCACGCTTTGTAGAAATAAGTAAACGGAATTCCTTTACTACTTCAGAGGTTATTTTTTCTTTGTTTTTCTCTAAAGACAAAGTAATTAAAATTGCATTATTTAGCACCAATTCAGAGACTTCATTAGTCGAATCAATTCTGCCATTAGTGGACGTTATCAGACGCGTTAGACTGTCTTTTTTATCTTCGGTATGGATAAAAACGTTTTTCCACTCCCCTGTTTGAAAATTACCGTCTCTTACATATATCGTAAAACCATTGATTTCAGCATTGAAAACACCCGGCTCAATTGGAGACTCTAATTTATAAAGGGTTGTTTCGAGGGCTATTTTTCTAACCAATTGAGCTGCAAATGGAACCCCGTATAAATTGATACAAAAAGTAAAAAGGGATAGTGCAATGCCAAGAAAAATTATTGGCAGAGTGATTTGAAAATTTCCTACTCCCGACGCCCGGATTGAGATTAACTCACTGTCGCTTTGTAATTTTGACAAACCAATTATGGTCCCTATGAGAATTGCCATCGGACATGTGAAAACAATAACATTCGGAATTAATGCCAGCGATAATTGCCAAACCAGATTTTGCGGAATAGTTGAATTGAAAAAGATTTCCGTATATCGACTTGCCTGCTGCACAAAGAGGATAACGCTAACTAAAAGCCAGGAAAAAATAAAGTATGGAAGAATTGCCTGGATAAGATATTTTGAAATTAACCAACTAAATCGCTTCATTATCGCTTATAAATTTTTTAACAACACTTTGCTGCCTACTGTTGCTTTACCTAATATGTGAGAAATAAGTCTTTTTAACACGATTGAAAGCTCACGCGCGCCTTTTATTTTTCTTTGGCAAAATTCTATAAATTTTGCAGGGGATAAATGTTGGGCGTTATTGTAAATTTGCCTCTGTTCACTGTTAATTATCAACTTACCGTGCGTCTTTAAGCATTGTTGACAATGAAGATGAAAATTTATTTGTAACTCTGTTTTCTGTTCGGAGGTTATTTCTGTTTTGCATTTTTCACAAATCTTCCATTCCGGAAGATAACCATTTAGTTTTAACGTCCAAAGTTCAAAATATAAAACAATAATATCAAGGGATTCAAGATTTTCAGCCGCCGTTTCAAGACAAACTTTCGCCATTCGAAAAAGCTTTTCATTTGGATCGTGCGGCGGAGCAAATTCTACCAGAAGATCTACCAGATACGAAAATTTTTGCAGGAATATAGGGTCGCTTGCCTTCTCAAAATATGAATTTATAATTTCTATATGGCTAATTGAAACCAGTTCTCTTTCTTCCTTTTGAAAATAATTAACCCGGACAATCGAAAATGGTTCTAACCCGCTGCCGAAACGACTTTTAAGTCGCTTCGCTCCCTTGGCAACACCCCGTATAAGTCCTTCGTTTTTTGTCAAAAGAACGACGATTTTATCGGCTTCGGCTAAACTATGGCTTTTCAAAATCAAGCCTTCTGTTTCAACTAATCCCATCAATGTCACCGAGGTGTGAAATAAAAAAGCCAGGCTAAAACAATACTAATTACAATAAATTGAGCAAATGTTTTAATTCCATAAAAAATTTTGTCTTTTAAAGTTCCGGTTGAAAAAACACCAAAACAGACGCCTACAAATAGTGCAAAACCAGTCAGATAAAAAAAGTGAATCATGGTTTTCTCCCTAAACGGATATCAATTGCATCCATTATAGCTATAAAATTTAATAAACCGGATATCTCTAAAAATCTTCCGCCATATTCAAACGTTGCCTTAGCTGCAGCATCAATCGGCGGATTACTTCCTAAAAGAAAACTTATAAATGCCCCTAATCCATTTCCAATTTTCGAAAAAATATTCAACAAATAAAGTAGCGCGCCGTCCTTGAACCCGAAGCCCGGATAATAAGCTCCGCCGCTTAGTATCGCAATAACAAACATTGCCCAAATCGCAACTGCAATAATAAGCCCTCGTTTCCAACGCCCAAGCAAAATATGCCCTAGTCCGGGTAATAACCAGGCAATCAATCCGATAAAATAAGTATTCGTCATCTTCTTTTAAATTCCTCTAGAAATAACATTAGCAGTCTTTATTCCAACTTCTAAATTATCTTCTATGTTTACTTTGTAATTGTTGATGTTAAACGGTTTATAAGGTTACTATAAATAACTTTAACTTTAATACAGTAAGTATTTATTTCTAATAATAGAAAATTTATTGATATCTTTTTGCCATTCGTTTTTAATTTCGTGTAAAGATGTCATTGATTCAAGCCTCGACCTCAATTTTGTTGTTCCGGCAATGACGTCAAATGGATTACGATCGTAAACGTACTCATAGGGCGGGATTTTCCATTCAAAATCATTTGGGTGCAAGTCAAAAATCGTTTTTAATATTGCAATACCGGTTATTACAGGTTCAAACAACTCTCTATTAACTACATGTATGAAGACGCCATTACAGTTTTTATTAGAATGTTTTTGAAAAGAAGGTAAGAAGCTTATCGGCTGAAAGATAACGCCTCCCAGTTTAAGTGAGTTAAGAGCATCTCCTAGTTCTTTACTATTGATGTACGGAGCGCCTATGATTTCAAATGGTTTTGTTGTTCCTCTTCCTTCTGATACTTGTGTTCCTTCAAAAAATACCGTTCCCGGAAATACTACGGCAGTCGAGACTGTAGGCATATTCGGTGAAGGTAATACCCAGGGGGCATCCGTTTCATCATAATAATTTTCACGCGCCCAATTGTCCATTTCGATTACTTCCAAATCGCAATTTATACCAAATTCTTCATTAAAGAGCTTTGCCATTTCCCCAATTGTTAAAGCGTGCCTCATGGGTATCGGATATTGCCCAACAAATGACTCATATCCTTTTTCTAAAATATTGCCTTCCACCTTTATTCCATTGAGCGGGTTAGGACGATCGAGAACAAAAATTTTCTTATTAAATTTAGCGCAGGCTTTCATGGCATTCGCCATCGTATAAATAAAAGTATAAACGCGGCACCCGACATCTTGTAAATCGACTACTAAAGCATCTAAGTTTGCGAGCATTTCTTTGGTTGGCTGGCGAGTTTCGCTATATAAGGAATATACAGGTAATTTTGTAGATTCATCAATCGAATGTGAAGTTTCAATCATATTATCTTGAACATCTGCTCGAATGCCGTGCTGAGGACCAAAGAGAGCTGTTAAGTTAATCCCGGGATGTTCAGAAAACAAATCGGAGGCATGCTGAAAATTATGATTAACAGACGCTTGATTGCAAATCAATCCGATTTTAAGCCCTCGTAATATTTTAATCTTTTCATCTAAAACCTTTTCCAGTCCCAATCTGATTGACTTGTGTTTAATTGTCGACATAATAATTTATTTACTGAAGAAATCATCTGGGAATTAAAATGTTAGCAAAACTCAAAACTTCGATTTTGGATGTATATTTGATGCAAGTCGCTCATTTTAATTTGTTAAGATTTGCGGATTTTAGAACTTTGGAGTTAATAAATCAAATTAATAGTTACAATTTATTATGTTAGTAAATAGATTCATTTGATGCATATAGATGTACAATGCTAATAGTTTAGTTTAGGTTTATATTTGTAAAAAATCTACTTATTACAAAGCTGTTGTAAAAACTGTCACTTGGAGAATTCGTTTTTATAAAAATAATTATAACATTCTGAAACTTGAAGTTATATGACTGAAAAACTTTAATATAAAAAAATCAAATATTGTTTCAAGCGCACTTTATCAGATGTTTTCATGTTCGATGTTAAAGCATTTCAATGTTCAAACAAAATACAGATGTCTGTCAATTTGAGCAATTTTATTTAAAGTTTTATGATTGTCATTTTATGAACCGAGAATATAAATTCAATAAAATGTTGTCTACCACCGTCTTATATGTTTTTCGAAACGGACAGGTAGCGATGGCTGGGGATGGACAAGTAACTCTGGGTGAGACTATTATCAAAGGAAATGCAAGAAAAGTGCGGCGCATCTACAATGGAAATGTTTTAGTTGGTTTTGCAGGTGCAACTGCCGACGCTTTTTCTCTTTTAACTAAGTTTGAAGCAAAACTTGAACAATATCAAGGTCAACTTGAAAGGGCGGCAATTGAATTAAGTAAAGATTGGCGCACAGACAAATATTTACGTCACCTTGAAGCTCTTCTGATTGTTGCGGATAAAAAAGATGCATTTCTAATTTCGGGTAAAGGGGATGTCATTTCATCTGATGAAGGTATGCTGTCGGTTGGCTCCGGCAGTATGTTTGCGCTCGCTGCGGCTCGCGCCCTCATTAAACATACCGAACTTTCAGCCAAAGAAATTGCTTTCGAATCAATGAGCATCGCCAGTGAAATTTGTATCTACACAAACTCCGACATTGTGATCGAAGAAATATAACTTTAGTTTAATAATTTTTAGAATGACTATTTATTTAGGCGGCGAGATAAAAGAACTTGTGCAAAAAACTAAATTAGATGATTTAACACCGCGCGAGATAGTTTTAGAACTCGATAAATACGTGGTCGGACAAACAAATGCCAAACGCGCGGTTGCGGTCGCTTTACGCAATCGTATTCGACGCCAGAAACTTCCCATCGAGATTGCTCAGGACGTATTGCCAAAAAATATTTTAATGATTGGATCAACCGGGGTTGGTAAAACCGAAATCGCCCGCCGTTTAGCCCGAATTGCCAATTCTCCATTCATCAAAATTGAGGCTTCCAAATTTACTGAAGTAGGTTACGTTGGGCGTGACGTGGAGAGTATGGTCAGAGAGCTAACCGAAGTGGCGGTCGAGATGACCAAACAATCTGCCTTCGAAGATGTATTAAAAAGGGCGGAGGAAAACGTCGAAGAAAAAATTTTGGACATTTTACTTCCCTACTCTTCTGCCTCCTCTTCTTCTCTCGGACAGGAAAACAATCATTCCTTCGATTTAGATGAAAAACCTCAATCTAACCGGACACGTGAGAAACTTAGAGAGCAGTTTCATAAGGGGGAACTCAATGATCGTCTAATAGAGATTGAAAGTCAGGATCGTTCGAATTCGACGATTGACTTCATCGGCGGACAAGGGATAGAAGAGATGGGAGTTAACTTTCGAGATATGTTCGGAAATCTTTTTCCATCTAAGACCGTCCGCCGTAAAATAAAAGTTGCCGAAGCAAAAACTTTTATTCTTCGCGAAGAACAAGAAAAATTGCTAGATATGGAACAGATCAACCGTTCCGCGATTGAAAAAACTGAAGCTTTAGGAATTATATTCCTTGATGAAATTGACAAAATTGCCGGACGTGAAGGGGGTGGAAGCCCGGACGTTTCTCGTGAAGGAGTGCAGAGAGATTTACTTCCGATAATTGAAGGCACGACTGTCAACACAAGATACGGAATGGTCAATACAGAACATATTTTGTTTATTGCCGCCGGCGCGTTTCACGTTTCTAAACCTTCTGATTTAATACCGGAATTACAGGGTAGATTTCCAATCCGTGTAGAACTTGAAGCATTGACTTTAGACGACTTTAAGCAGATTCTTACACAGCCTAAAAATTCGCTTATTAAGCAGTACCAAGCCCTGCTTAGCACAGAAGATGTACAGCTTAAATTTACCGAAGACGCCATCGCAACGCTTGCCGAAATGACTGTCAATATCAATGCAAACACCGAAGACATAGGCGCCAGGAGACTCCATACTCTCTTAGAAAAACTTCTCGAGGAGATCAGTTTTTTGGGTAATGAACTTGAAAATAAAAATCAAACTCTAGATTCAGCATATGTCTTGAAAAAACTCGACGGGCTCGTTAAAGACCCGAACCTCAGGCAGTATATTTTATAAATTAAACAGGGATTAAATACATTGCTTAAAATGCTTAAATCAAATAAAGAAAAAGTACTTCTTGCTTTTACCTGTTGTGCTTTGCTTATGACTTTAAGCTGCGGTAAACGCAAACCGCCATTGCCGCCGATCGAGCGCTTTAATCAAAGAATAGAAATTAGCGGCTATCAAAGGGGTGATAAAGTTACATTGATTTGGACAATGCCCGCCAGAAACGCGCCTGGAGGTAGTATTCTTAATATTGCGCGAACTGACATATACCGTTTGACTGAGCGTCTGAATGAACCTCTAACTTTATCAGAGGAAGAATTTGCATCGAGTAGTACTCTGATTGCAAGTCTCCCGATTGCGGATTCTGATTTCGCAAAAAAACAATTGATATTTATCGACACTTTGGAATTTACAGGGCAGGCAGCCCGTCTGCGGTATGCTCTTCGCTTTGTTAATGAATCGGGACAAAAAGCTTCTTTTTCAAATTATTTTTTAATTGAACCAACGAATAGAGTAGCCGATAACCCAAAAAATTTGGCAGTCGAGTTTGCCGAAGAATCGGTCATACTCCGGTGGGAAAAACCGCTCGCGAATGTCGATAATTCTCCACCTGTTAATATTTTAGGCTATAACGTATATCGTGCCGTTGAATCAACCGAAAGTACGTTATTGAATACAAGTGTGGTAACGGATAATGAGTTTTCCGACAAATTTTTTGACTTTGGAGTAAGATATAAATATTTTGTCAGAACTGTATCCTTAGGAAATAACAGCGAACCGATTGAGAGTTCCGATTCTAATACGGTAGAAATTTTACCGAAAGATATTTTCGCTCCAAGCCCACCGAGTGCCGTAACGATAGCTGCCGCTCCGAACAATTTGTCAATCTTCTTTGCCGTCAATCCTGAAAAAGACGTTGCCGGTTACAGAATTTACCGTTCCACAAACCTTAATCTGCCAAAATCCGAGTGGCAATTATTAAATCTACAACTTAACCTGACAAATACTTTCCAAGATACAAATGTCGAATCGGGAAAAACTTATCATTACTATCTCACTGCCGTCGATAATGCCGGAAACATAAGCAAGCCTTCGGAGGTTTTTTCTGAAACCGCTCCGTAGAAATTATATGAAATTTTGTTATTTTGAATATAAAAACGAAAAGAATTGGGGTTTAGTAAAAGATAATTTAGTTTTTCCTGTCCATGAAGCTGAACTATTCTCAACAGTAGAAAGCGATATACGACTGACAAACTCAATTGATAGAGATGATGTAAAATTTTTAGCACCGGTAAATCCTTCAAAAATTATTTGTGTCGGACGCAATTATGCTGAACACGCTGCTGAACTGGGCAATGAAGTTCCAAAAGAACCTCTACTTTTTCTAAAAGCAACTTCATCGATTATTACTGAGAGCGAGCAAATAGTAATTCCCGAACAATCCAGTCAAGTTGAACACGAGGGAGAATTAGGAGTGGTTATCGGACGCGCCTGTAAAAATCTTTCTCAAAATGAAAATCCGTTAGATTTTATTTTTGGTTACATCTGCCTCAATGATGTAACCGCACGAGATTTACAACGTCGAGATGTGCAGTTTACGCGCGCTAAATCCTTTGACACTTTTTGTCCGCTCGGAGCAGTAATTGAAACAGACCTGGATGTGTCCGACATTCGTATTACGACTAAAGTTAATAATGTTGTCAAACAAGATGGGAGAACATCTCAGATGGTTTTTCCGGTTTCGTTTCTTTTATCATATATTTCAAAACAAATGACATTAAATGCCGGTGATATTATCGCCACCGGCACGCCCTCGGGAGTATCGAAATTAGCTCCGGGAGATGCCTGTCAAGTTGAGATTGAAGGGATTGGTGTTTTACGTAATACGGTTATATAAAATACAAATATGAAGAAATATCCGCGATGTAAACTGAACTATTCTGATAATACTTTGGAGTTTTGTCTCGAGGACGGAGCTAAGCTATTCTTATCTCAAAATTTTGCCGACGATATACCAACCTTTTCGAACTCTAACCTTTCAACTGCCGAGATTGTAAATTTAT
>MWVV01000053.1_pt1 | contig 41322 bp, 32 predicted proteins | sample 1047281 | NCBI WGS metagenome assembly MWVV01 (sample SAMN06349986, study PRJNA376086) | soil metagenome | isolation source: PT-2 sample Antarctic (ecotone) soil | place: Antarctica | collected 2015-01-13 | reverse complement strand
CCGCAGCACTCGGCCGTAGTTGTGGGAGCGTTCGTTGAAGTCGATCACGGCAAGGAAATCTGGACGCACGCGTTCCTGATCGCCGGCCCAGATGTAAAGGGTCTTTTCACGATGGTCGTCGTCTTTAGGATTTCCCACTTCATCAAAGTTAAAATAAGGAGTGAAGCCTGAGTCGTAATCGCAGTCGTAGTTCGTTATTGTGCAGGTAACGGAGCGTGTAAGCGTGGTTGCCAGCGGAGTGCCGCTTCCGCCGCTGAACGTCAGATTGGCTTGCCCGTGTGCGACGGGAACATAGACGACCAGCGCAATAAACGCTGCAATTATAAATTGTAATTTCAGTTTCATTTTGTTTCTCCTGTTGTATTTGGTTTTTGGGATTGAAAATAAACCGTTGCTTAAATAGCTGCAGTATAAATTCTCCTTTTACCTAACTTCGACCTTTTCGTTATATGCCAAACCCTGCTCTTTTTAGTTGCCGGTTTTGGGCGAAGAATTTTTATATCCCATCTGTTTTTACTCGGTTGCTCTGTTGCTAAACTTGAATAATGCCAAGTCCGGCAACGCGGCTATTGGTGTTGTCGAATTCACCGATTCGAATTAATTCGTTGTTGGAAAACTACAATTGGGCGTCGTAGTTGTCATGATTCTCAACGTGAATCCGCCACTTATGCTGCCGGCGTCGCCACCTGTGTCGTCCATCACGTAAAGCGAATACGTTCCGTTTGGTGCTGACCCGTTAAAGATCGAGAGTGCCGAACCATACGAACCCGCCGGTGCCGGGAACGTTTCGCCCAATCCGAAGTTAGTCGGCAAGAACGCACCGCTGACTATCGGACCAGAGTCCGGTACAAAAGCGGCGGCAGTGTTGCTGAACGTAAGCGGCGCGTTCACGGCATCAATGTTACCGCCCGCATCTGACGACAGGACTACACTCTGCCCGCCGGGTCCAACCAGCAGGATGTCCGCGCCATCGGGGAACGTGTGATTGAAACTGTTAAGCGCGACCGTCACGCTCATCACCGTGCCGCTTAAACCGGCGACATTAATACTCGACGGATAGGGGCTGGCATTTCCGCTAGCGTTGATAATAACGGCTGTCGTGTTCGAGAAGGTCGCGCACGACGGCGGCGGTGTCAGCGTCGTTGCTGTCGGTGTCACTCCGCCGCCACATCGTACCCGGACAAAGACAGAGTGGAAGGTGCTTGACACTCGGAGGACGAAATCAACCGGGAGCGCCGGATTAATTCGTGTGAAGGTGACCACTACCGGATTGTACGTTCCGGGCGTAAATGCCGGAATGTTGACCGTCGCATTGACCGGCGCACCAACCACTGTGATTGATTGCGAACCGGTTCCGGCGTTGACATGATCAACCGTCACCGAGCCCGGTCCACTCGATACGCCAAAGGAAGCGATACCGCCTGGGAATAAATCACCCTCACTGACGGTCGTGCTTGGCGTGCAAGTTTGCGGCGTCGGCGTCGGCGTCGGAGTTGCGACCGGAGTCGGAGTTGGAGTTGGCGTAGGAATTGGCGTTGGAGTCGGCGTTGGAGTCGCTACCGGTGTCGGAGTCGGAGTTGGCGTTGGCAACGGTGTTGGCGTCGGTGTCGGCGTCGGTGTCGGTGTTGGTGTCGGTGTCGGTGTTGGAGTTGGTGTAGGAATAGGCGTCGGTGTGGGCGTCGGCGTCGGCGTCGGAGTTGGTGTTGGAATTGGTGTTGGAATTGGTGTTGGTGTCGGAGTTGGAGTTGGCGTTGGTGTCGGATTGACTTGTGATTGCGCTTCAAACGCGCCAATGTCCACGATTGCCGTGCCGTCGCCGTTTCCATCACGAAGGCGCAGAAAACCTGTTCCGCGTTGGTCAGTTGTCAAAGCGGCGCCGTTAGACGGGTTAACTGCCAGAGCATTGCTGCCTGCGTCAATTGCCGCGCTTCCGGCAAGCAACCGGCGAGTCTGTGTTGGTCCGCCGTTATTGCCGAGAGCTTCGAGCAGCGGATTTGAGCCGTTCGGTAAATCAGAGGCGGCATAACCGGTGCTGGAGCCGCGGTTGCGAACCAGATTAAAGCCCTGCGAGACGATTGCGCCGTTCACGTCCGGGTTGGCTAGCGCCGTGTTGTCGGCAATAATCGTGTTGCCGATATTCGTCGTAGTCAAATATGCAATCGGAACTTCCGTGGTTATCCCGCCGCCGGGACCGGCTGAGGCGCTGTTGTTGGCAACGGTGACATTGCGTAAATTGGTTACGGCGCCGTCGACTGTGGAAATACCGCCGCCGCCGCAAAAGCAGTCCGAGGAATTACCCGAAATGGTTGAGTTTGAGATGTTAACTGTTCCGCGCGCGACAGCCAGTCCGCCGCCGCCGCGTCGAGACGATACAGAACTGCTCCTCGCCAAATTGCCGCTCAGGGTCGTGCCTGTAATACTGTGCAATCCGTTGTTAGCAAAAAAACCGCCGCCTGATCCTTGAGTCGTGTTACCGGATACGGTGCTGTTGATTATTGTCGCTGTGCCGAAGGATGTATATATTCCGCCGCCATCGCCGCCTGAACCATCGGCGTGATTGTTAGTAATACTCGAATTGGTGACGTTAAGTACCGTCATCGTACTTGCAATTCCCCCTCCGTCCTGATTGGTGGCGGTATTGCCTGTAACGGAGCCGCCGGTGATGACTATCGTTCCGCCGGTAGCATAAATACCGCCGCCAGAGCCACCTGCTACGTTACCGGAAACGATTACATTCGTTAAGATGATGTTGATCGGCGTAGGAGTATTACCGTTTTCACCGTAAATGGCACCGCCCTGATTTGCCGTATTACCGCGAATCGAACCGCCGTTTATTGTTAAACTTCTGGCTGGACTGGTGTAAACGCCGCCGCCCAAACCACTAACGGTGTTACCTTCGATAACCATATTGTTGAGCGTTAAATTTCCATTGTTGAAGATTCCTGCGCCTCCAATAGTATTAACCCCATTGCCGCCGGTAATGCGAAAGCCGGTCATCACGACCGTCGATGGAAAAATATTAAAGACGCGAGTTACATTATTGCCGCTGATCGATAAGCCCGGCGCTGCCTGCGCGTTAATTGTAAGGTGGTCTTTGATGATGAGTTCCGTTCCCAACGTGATTGTTCTGTTTGCCAGTGCAGCGGTAAAAATTATGGTATCCGCGCCCGAGGAGCCAACCACGCAATCGGTAAACACTTGATAATTTTCATTGGCGTTGGTTAGTGCTTTGCGCAATGTGCATTGCCCATCGCCGTTAGTAAACGTATCCGCCGCGCTGTTCACTGTAATCGTTGCCGCACTTGCTTGAGCGACAAATGTTTGACTCGGAAAAGTGAATAGAAAAGCCAACAGGCACACACTGAAAGTTGTAATCTTCATCGAATTTAATCTCCTTTTATTTTGTTTCGGGCAGCCAAAGACCGCCGTCATAACCACTGATAAAATTGCTCTATTTTCGCTGGCAATATAATTTTTCGACTGCATAATTTTGACCTCAAGACTCTGATTTTATGAACCCTTAGAATGTTTTTTTAAAAGGAAACGAGAATCAATAAAAATCCGCGCCTGCCCGTATTTATTCGCGGTTGATTACTATCTTCCCCGTCCCTAAACTCTGACGGCTTCGACAATCTGCACGGGAGAGGCGGTCGGATAAACGTTCGTTAATTTAAATCCCGTCTCTTCGAGCAGCGCTGCATATTCTTCTGCCGTGCGTTCTTTCCCGCCCGTGCAGACGAGCATATTCAAGTCCATTACTTTACTCATCGAAGGCATTGCGTCATCTTCCTCAACGACCGATTCGATGAGCAGGAGTTTCACGCCCGTTGCGGCGGCTTTGGCGAGATTTGCAAGAATCGTCTTCGATTGTTCGTCGTTCCAGTCGTGAATGATGTGCTTCATCAAATAAACGTCCGCGGCGACCGGGATTTCCGCGAAGAAATCGCCGCCTGAGATTTTCACCCGGTCGGAAGTTTTCGCGCCTTCGACGACCTGCGGCTGATCGAATAAAATACCGTTTGCCCGCTCGTTTGCCTGCAGAATCGTCGAAAGCAAAATGCCGTGTCCGCCGCCGATGTCGGCGATAGTTTGAGCGCCGGAGAAATCGTAAGCGGCGGTGACGGCGTTGGCGATGCCGCGCGTAAAGCTCGTCATTCCTTCATCGAAAATCAGTCCGAGTGCGGGGCGCGTCGAAGCATACTCGAAAAACGGCTGACCGAAAGTGTAGGTGAAACCGTTTTCGCCGGTTTTAACGCTCTGCATCATATTGCCGTGCGTGTGCCAGTGTTCGCGGTCGCAAAGAAGATGGGCGATGCCGCGTAAGGATTCGGGATGATCGGCGCGCAGGAATTCGGACATCGCCGTGTTCGAATAACGCCCGTCCAAATCTTTTTGAAAAATCCCGACGCTCATCAAGGTACGCAGCAGGCGATAGAGTGATGATTGATCGGTCGCGGTCGCGGTCGCTAGATCGCCGACGGTCTGCGGGTCATCGGATATTACGTCAGCGATACCTAATTTCGCGGCGACGGAAATCGCCTGGGAAATGATAAAACCGAAGGTCATCTGCGCGAGCAGAGCCTGCGGCGGCATCGGCGATTGTTCTGTTTTCGGGGAAGCTGAATTCATTTTTTTGTTATCTCCTATTGGTAAAATTTGATTAAACCTTCTCTTTCGTCATTTTTCGACGGGCGAAACTCTGCTGCTGATGTGTTTAAGGGTGTTCTTTAATTTTTTTCCTAAAATCTCAATTAAATTCTTTTCGTTTGAATCATTAATTTGGCGAGCCAGTTAATGATTCGGGTTTGTTTGCAAAAGCTCTAATACATCAAATAGATTTTCCTTCAACACATAACCAAAGGCACCGGCTTTATCCGCCTCAGCCCGCAAATCGGGCTTGTTGTAATTGGTTACGATAATTATTTTGGCATCTCGTTCAAAGGCTTTGATTTTCCGGGTCGCGGCAATTCCGTCCATTTCGCCCAGAAGATCAATATCCATCAGCACGAAATCGGGTCGCCCGCTTTCGTAAAGCACAACGGCATCGTTTCCGTCGCCGCACTCGTCGATTTCATTTGCCAGCGGTTCAACCAGCGATCTCAAAAGCTGGCGGACTGCTAAATTGTCTTCGACAATTAATAACTTCATAAAAAAATGCTTGAATATGTGCGACGAATTGAAGTTTAAGGCAGGCTGAGAGCGATGTGAATACAGGGAAATACACAAATCGATCTACGTATTACTACATATTTTTCTATGTAGCAGCACGAATTTTTAACCAATTTACCTGGATTGAAATTAGAGTTCGAATTTATTTTCGACGGCGAATTTGAGCAGGGCTTTATGCCCTTGAAGTTCGAGCTTTTGGCAAATATTTGTCCGGTGCGTTTCAATCGTCCGGTAATGAACAAAGAGTTCGGCGGCAATTTCCTTGTTCGATTTATAATCGGCGATCAATTGCAGAATGCGACGTTCGGTCGGTGTCAGGCGAGCGAGATTCGGCTCAGTCCGCTCAAAATTCTGTGCGCGCTGACGGCGCCCGATCAAAAAGGAAGTCAGCGATGCGGTCACGAAATATTCGCCTTCCGCGACGGCTTTGATGCCGTTGACGATCTCAAAAATCGCGCTTTCTTTCAGGATATAGCCGCGCACGCCCAAATCCATTGCGGCGTGAAAAATGTCTTCCTTGCGATGAATCGTCAGAAAGACGATCTTGACCGGATTTCTTCGTTTGAGCAGTTCGCGGGCGGCACCGAAACCGTCAAGACGCGGCATATCAATGTCCAAAACGACGATTTCGGGCTTTAATTCTTCGATCAGCCGGATCGCTTCTTCGCCGTCGTCGGCTTCGGCTAAAACCTTCAAACGCGAATCGGCTTCGATGATTTCACGCAAACCTTTACGCACAATCGGATGGTCGTCGGCGATGATAATACTGATTTCGCGGCTCACAATTTGATAAGTCCTCTAATTGGTCTGTTAATCCCGTAAAAAGTTGAGTGAATTTAACCTGATCTTAATTGTCGTTCCCTGCTTCGGCGCGGATTTTAATTCGACGTTTCCGCCGAACAATTCAGATCGTTCGACCAGTCCGATCAGCCCAAAACCGCCGTTTTTCGATTCGGTTTTGCCCGGCGTAAAACCTTTACCGTTATCGCTGATTTCCAGAGTAAGATTTTCCCCCGAAAGCTCGATTTTTACAAATGCTTCGGTCGCTTCTGAATGTTTGACCAGATTACCGACGCATTCCTGCACGATACGATAAAAATTTATCTCCGCGTCGCGCGGAAAATAATCGTCAATATCGTCAATTTCCGTTGAAAATTCAATCGTCGAAGCCGTTTTCGCCGAAGCGATTATCGCTTCGACGGCTTTGGTCAAACCGATTCGGTCAAGCTGATACGGGCGCAGATTGTAGGAAATTTCCTGAACTTCGCCGAGCGCCTGCGACGCTTCCGCAGAAATGCCTTCGACTCTTTCAACGTCTAACTTTTGACCTTTATTCAAATGCAAAAGCATTAGCGCCAGATTTTTAATGACGACGAGCCGCTGCCCCAAAGAGTCGTGCAGTTCGGCGGCGATGCGTTTGCGTTCCAATTCCTGCGAAGCGATCAATTGACGCGAAAAGGCTTGCTGCATTGCGCGGTCTTTTTTTAATTGCGAAACCCGCCGTTTAACAAGCGCAAAAATAACAAATGTTAAAAGCAAAACCGCCAGCGAACTAAACCACCACGTTCGATAAAACGGCGGCAAAACGTTGATTTTCAGGCTTTTGCCTTCCATATCCCAAACCCCTTCGCCGTTGTCGGCAATCACTCTGAACGTATATTCTCCCGGCGGGAGATAGGAATAATATGCCGTGCGGCGGGAGCCGACCTCTGTCCAATGATCGTCCAAACCATCAAGCCGGTACTTAAACTTTATTTTTGAAGGACGCTTCCAGTTGATTGCGGTGTATTTGATTTCGAGGGTTTCTTTACCGGATTGAATTGCCAGCATATCTTTGTTCAGAAAAATTTGATCGTTGATTAGCGATCTTTCGATGATTACCTGCGGCGGCTGCCGGTTATGAACGACCGGATCGATTTCGACCAACCCCTTAACAGTCGTAAACCATAATTTCCCGTCGCGGGTTTTCACCCCGCCGGGATGCGCGCCGTTGCATTCACGACTCAGCATGCCGTCCTCGGTTCCGTAGGAAAAAGAATTGACCGAATCGATTTTGCCGTCGGCGAAATCGTTCAATTCCCGGAGCGCGGTTCGGTAAATGCCTCGGTTGCTGCTCATCCAGAGATTGCCGGCGGCATCTTCTAGAATCGAAAAGGCGAGGTTATCGTAAAGACCGTCGCGCGTCGTGATAATCGAAAATTTTTCGTCCCTGAAACGCACCAGTCCGCCGCTGTGCGTCGCGATCCAGAGCGTGCCGGCTCGGTCTTCGAAAAAGGTGCTGATCCGCGAGTCGGGCAGTCCGTCTTTGATGGTCCAGGTTTTAAATCCACCGTCCCTATAACGACTGATCTCATCGCGTCTCCCGACCCAGACGGCTCCCGCCCGGTCTTTGAACAACACCAGAATAGTGTTATCTTCCAAAGCGACGTCTTTTTTAAAGACTTTAATTTGTCCGTCCCGAATCAGGTTCAGCCCGTTATACGTACCGACCCAAACGCCGCCTTCATTATCGGCGACAACCGAAAAGATTTGGTTGTGAGATAAGCCATTCGCGGTTGAAAAATGAGTAAATTCGCCGTTGCTGAATTTGTAGACGCCACTGCCGCCGAGCCAAATATTGCCGTCCGCATCTTCGGTGATCGATGAAATGCCGCCGGGAATGTCGTCCGAAATTGAAACATCCTTTACGACTCCGTCCTTCAACCGGTAAATTCGAGGCGGAACACTAAACCAGAGGTCGCCCTCCCGGTCTTCGAACACGGCGCGGGCATTTTTTTCCAGTTGAAAAGAAGGATCCGTCAGCGGTTTAAAACTCTTGCTGCTGAACCTGAGAATGCCGCTCGAATTAGTACCGACCCATATTTGATCTTCAGAATCTTTATAGATCGTATTTATGAATTGGTCGGGCGTCCCGAGCGTTTCGGCTAGGACCGACGATGTTTTATTTAACCGGTACAAACCTTGTCTCGTCCCGATCCACAAATTTTTCTGACCGTCCCCGGCAAGCGATTGAACGAATTGTTCACCGAATTGCTTCCCGGCTGGAAAGCCCGCGACCTTTCCGTTCTCGATCAGACTTAATCCTTTTGTCGTTCCAACCCATAATCGCTGACCGTCCTCCCAATAGAGTGAGCGAATGTTTGTATCAGTCAGGCGGTCGTTTTCCGCGAAGGGCGCGAGCCTGCCGTTTTCGAAAACCGCCAGTCCGTTTGTCGTTCCGACCCAAATTCTGCCCGAATCATCGCCGCTGATCGTCCTCACGTTTTCGCTCGGAAGCCCGTCTTTGATCGAGTAATTTGTAAATCGCCCATTTATAAAAACACTCACACCGTTTTCCGTGCCGATCCAGATATTCCCGGCAGAATCTTCAAAAAGCGAGGTTGCGATATTGCTGGCCAATCCTTCGATTTTCGAATAGCGATGAAACTTTCCGTCTTTGTATTGCACCAGTCCGCCGCCGTCGACCGCGATCCAGAGATTGCCCCGGCGGTCTTCGATAAGCGCCTCAATGTAATTGCTTTTCAATTCCGGGGTGTTTCCGAGATCGAAGACCGTAAAATCGACGCCGTCGAAACGCGCCAAGCCTTCAAAAGTTCCCATCCACAAATACCCGTCGCGCGTGCGGACAATCGTTCTGACAGAGTTTTGCGGCAGTCCATTGTCGCTCGTCCACTGGTCGAAGCGATACTGCGACTGCGCCTTTACAAATGAAAGACTCAATAAAATGCAGAGCAGCAATATTTTCGACAAAGTCATAAAAGTTCTTCGACTGAAGATTGGCGTTTTGGAAAGGTTAAAAACTTAAATCTAACTTTGAAAAAGACATATTGGCAAGTCAGGATTGGCTCACGCCCGTCCTTTTCCAAACCCGGTACGACGGCAGGACAAAGGCGACGGCGAAATAGATTAATAAATAAATGACTAAAACAAAAGGTAAAAAAAACCTCACATAAAATTGCAGATCTTCCCTTGTGTGAATTATTATTCGCTTGTTAAGTCCTTGCTATTTTTTGTCAAATAATAATAAACCGGTAAACCGAGGGCGATTAAAATAATTCCGGCAAATGATTGAAACGGATTAGTAATCATCGTATTAATAAGAAGCCAGCCGGCAACAAGTAAGAACAAAATCGGCACGACCGGATAACCGAAAGCTTTATAAGGTCTTTCGGCATCGGGAAATTTCTTTCTAAAAACAAAAACAGACGCCGTTACCAGCGCATAAAATATCCAGGAACCGAAAATGACATAATCGGTCAGCGTGTCGAACGAGCCGGAAATCGCTAACAAACAAGCCCAGACTCCTTGAACTATTAAAGCCCCGATCGGAACCCGCGTCCCGGTCGAAAGTCTGCCTAGCGATTGAAACATCAAACCGTCCTGCGCCATCGCGTACGGCACGCGCGCGCCCGTCAAAATAGATGTGTGCAAAGTTCCAATTGACGAAGCCATCAAGCCCGCCGTCATCAAAACGATGGCACCGGCGCCCAAGAACCGGATCGAAACTTCTCTGGCAACGGAGGAATCTTTTGAAACGCTGGCGATTTGCGTTGGGTCAAGCACATAAAAATATGCAAAATTGACGAAAACATATAGTAAGATGATTAGAATTGTTCCCCCGATTAGCGCAATCGGAATGTTGCGCTGCGGATTTTTTACTTCTCCCGCAATAAGGGTCAAATTGTTCCAACCGTCATAGCCCCAGAGCGCGCCGAGCATCGCTGCGCCGAAACCGGCGGCGAAACTGTATCCGGCAGTTCCGTATGTTACTGAATCCGCTACGCTTTCACAGCTTCCTCCAGAATTAACCATCGAAAGATGCGAAAAATTTCCGTCTGCCAGGAAAAACGCTCCAAATCCGACCAGTAAAATTAATCCGATTTTTATAATCGTAAAATAAGTCGCCAGTTGACCGCTGACCGAAACAGAGGCGCAGTTTATCGTTGTAATAATAATAATCATCATCACGGCAATCACTTGCAGCGATGTTAATTCATATTGATAACCGAAAATATTCGTTTCAATTAATGTGCTTTTAAGAGTGCCGCCCAAAAAATCATTTAAAAAAATTGCAAATGCAACGGCAATCGAAGCTTGCGCTCCGGTTTTGCCCACAAATATAAGCATCCAGCCGTACAAAAAACTCCAAATGCGCCCGTAAGCGTCGCGCAAAAAAACGTATTCACCGCCGGCTTCAGGTTTCATCGCGGAAAGCTCGGCATAGGTGAGAGCACCCGCCAGAGACAAAATCCCAGCCGCTACCCAAGCGACAATCACCCAGGTCGGGCTGCCGACATTGCACGTCATTACTCTTGCTTTGAGAAAAACGCCTGTCCCGATAACATTACCTAAAATTATCGAAAATGCCGCGATCAGTCCGAGACCGCGTATCAATGTAATTTTATTTATTGAATTTGAAGCCATAAATTTGTGTTTGGTAAAATTTGAAATCCAGATTAACACGTCTGTAAAAAATGCCAAATTAAATTTTTATCTTATGCTTTTGAAATTGGATTAACTTATGATTGAAACAAATACGATGCGCGAAATCAAAATTTCACCTAACAGTTTAGTTCTGTCTTTGCTTTCACTGTCAGAATTTGCAAAAGTTTGTATTTTAGACTCCTGCAACGATACCTACCCCGATTCACATCTTTTAATTGCGGGAATAAATCCGGTAGAAACGCTGCAATTTTCCGACGACGATTTTGAAAAATCCTTAGAAGGGTTTAATAAAAAACTTATTCAAAACAATTTTGCAGGGATTTTTACAATCGCTTATGATTTTGGGTTAAAGCTGGAGAAAATGAAATTCAGAAAAAAAGAATTTTCGACATTCCCGGAACCCGACATTTTTCTTGCCGTCTTCGATTGTCTGATAATTCACGATTATTCAACAGGCAAAACTTTTTTAAACGGTAACAGTCATAAATTTGACGAAGTAATTAAACAACTCTTTGCAAATCAATCGGATAGAAGAGATAATTTTGATGAAGAATCAGCCGCGAAAATCAATGTTCAATCAAACTTTTCAAAAAAAAGTTATCTCCAAACCGTTGAAAAAATTCAAGAATACATTCGTTCGGGCGACACTTATCAAACAAACTTAACACAACAATTTCGCGGCGAATTACCTGACGATTTAACCGCCCGGAAAATCTTCTGGCGGTTAAAAAAATACCATCCAGCCCCATTCTCCGCTTTTCTCAATAGAATTGACGATACTGTTATCAGCGCTTCACCGGAAAGATTTTGCGCAATAAAAAATCAGACAATACTTTGTTCGCCGATTAAAGGGACTCGTCAGCGCGGAAAAACAGAAAACGGCGACGAGCTTTTGAAACGTGAGCTTTTAAGCAGCGCCAAAGACCGTGCCGAAAATATTATGATTGTTGATTTGCTCCGCAACGATATTGGGAAAGTTTGCCGGTACGGCTCGGTTAAAGTCGAGAAACTTTGCATTTTAGAAACATATCCGACTTATCATCATCTGGTTTCAACAATTCGCGGAGACTTGAAAAACCATTTGAATTTTGGCGAGATTATAAAAGCGATTTTCCCTTGCGGCTCAATCACCGGCGCGCCAAAAATCAACACGATGCATATTATTGACCGAATCGAAACTGTCAATCGAGGGCTTTCAATGGGCGCCATCGGCTATGTCGGGTTTGATAAAACTTTACAAATGAGCGTCGCAATTCGCACATTGGTGGTCAGAAATAACAAAGCCGTTTTTAACGTCGGTGGCGGCATTGTAATTGACAGCGATCCTGAATCCGAATACGAAGAATCACTTGTTAAAGCACAGGCGATTTTTTCTGCTCTGGGAACTGATAAATCTTTCATTCATTTTTTAAACGATTGAAAACGCTGTTGTTAGCAGCTCGCATCTAAAATTTTCAGATTCATTTATCACTTTCCAAATTTTCCTTCATATAAAATTCAAACAAAACCGGAACATTTTTTATTTTTTGGTGTCTAAATATATACAATTCCAGGAGGAAAATGTTATGGATGCTAAACCAAATATCAATATAACGCCTTTGATTGACGTGCTGCTCGTTTTACTAATTGTCTTTATGATCATTGCGCCGACTAAGTCAACTGATTTCAAAACTAAAATTCCACAGCCGCCTCAAAATACAGGAACGCCTCATCCGCATAGCTTAGTAGTTTCACTCAATCATGATCTAACCATCGACTTAAATAATCAAAGCGATCTCGGGACTTCAAATGAACCGAAATTGCTTGTCGAACGCCTTCAACAAATATTTCAAGCGAGAACGGAAAATCTTGTTTACGCTCGCGAAAGCGAATTGGCAAATGATTTATCAGTCGAAAATAAAATTCAACAAACTGTTTTTATCAAAGCACCGCATTCGGTTGACTACGGCAGCGTGGTAAAAATTATTGATGCCGTGAAAGTTGCAGGTGCAAATCCGATCAGTTTGCAAATTGATGATTTAAAATAATTTGGACTTTAATATTTGCGAACGGCTGCAATGGAATCAGTAGCGTTGCTCTAAATCTTCTTTTTAGAGCTTTTTTTGTGTTATAATTCTTGTTAAAATGAAATCTCACGGGCGATTTTCTGATTAACTCTCCGCATCCAATTATTCGAAATGGTGAATTATTATAAAGTTCTAAAGGTTTCACCAAAAGCTTCAAATACGGAGATAAAATCGGCGTATCGTCGACTTGCGCGCAAACTCCATCCTGATATAAATAACGATCAGGATAATACTTCCGCTGAGTTTACTAAAATTACAGCCGCTTATAATATTTTGGGCAATCCTCAGGAACGCGCTAATTATGATAAGCAATTATTGAAAGTTCAATACAAAACTTTTTCGCAGAGCGATTCGGTTCTATCTTCTGAAAACACGTACGCACGGCGTTGGCGACAAATGGCTTACGAGCGGCGTTATAACGAAATCATCGACCGGATGATCGCCGATGAGCGTCGTGAATCGATGGCTTTGCAAAAGATTATTTTCCCTTTAGTTGCTTTATTTCTCTCTACATGTTTCGTGGCAATCTTTAAACCCTCTATTTTTATAAATTTACACCCGATTGGAAAAATCGTTCTTGTATCGCTTTTTGTGATTGGACTAGTGCATTTATTCAGCCGACTCAAAACCGCCTTTGAAAAATATACCTACAGTGGCGAAGATATCCACGATTCTATTTTAGAAAAAACTGAAATTGAACAAAAACCTTACACTCGTTTAACCGCCATTTGTTTTTTGATTTGCGGTTTTTGCATTAGTTTAGCCGCAGGAATTTTGATTGGAAACTATCTGCAATTTTTTACAATCGCCACTATGCCCTCATTTTTTTCCTCGACCCTAAAGCCGGAATTCGTTTTCTACCCGCCGATTTTTGTTTTACTGGTTGATGCAATGCACGCTTTTGCGTCTCGATTGGAATAAAACATCGTTACTTGACATCGATATTAACGGCATTTATAATTCATAGTTTCTTTAACTGATAGAAAACAATTTTTATTTTTCAATTTTTACGGAGCAAATAAATGCCAAATCATAAATCTGCAATCAAGCGCGTCAAACAAAACGAAAAACGACGCGCTATTAACCGAGGCAATCGCGGAAGTTTGCGAACCCAAATAAAAAAACTTCGCCTCGCGTTGGCAGAAAATAATAAAACTGAAAGTCAGGAACTTCTAAGTCCGACTGTTTCTATTATTGATAAAGCAGTTAACAAGGGCATTATTCATAAAAACACGGCAGCTCGTTATAAATCACGTTTGACGTCACACATTGCAAAGCTAGCTTAGATAAAGATTTGATTTCTTCTTCATTTTTCTCCTTTAATTTGAAAGGAAGCGATTCATAAGCAAAATCGCTTCCTATTTTTTTGCCTTAAAATGCTGCCAGTTCACATACAAGCATTTCGATTTGCAGTCTTGGAGTTCCTCTTGAAGTTTTTATTGCCAAGTCAGTTTCAAAAATTCTTTGTAAGAATTTTGTAAGTTCTGTGGTGTCCGTGCGGCGTGCCGTTGCCAGAAAGTCCTCTTGTTTACCGTACGGCAATTTCATAATTCGCGCTACTTCCCTTCGTTCGACTCCTTGCCGCATTAATTCTTTTGACAATAAGAGGCGATGAAAATTGCTGGCAACCAACCCAAGAAGCATCAAAGGTTCTACCCCGTCATCTAAAATCTTTTTCAAAACTTCAAGCGCCTTAACTTTATTTTTTGAAAGTAGGTAGTCGGTTAATTCAAAATTAGAGAGCTCGCGCGAATTCGGCACGAGTGTTTCGACAAGTTCAAAAGTAATCAAGGAGTCAGGCAAAGCCGCAACCGACAATTTTTCTATTTCGGTCGTCAACCGGCGTACATTATTTCCCACTAAAGCAATTAAATGTCTTATTGCCCTTTCATCCGCCTCAATATTAAGTTCTTTTATTTTTGTCTTTGTCCATTCTATTGATTCATTGTCGCCTAATTCCGTAAATTCTACCGCCACAGATTTTGCAAGCAGTAATTTAGAAATTTTTCGGCGTTTGTCTATTTCATCGGCGAGAAATATTACTACGGAAGTTTTAGCCGGATTATTTAAATATTTTAATAAAAGAGCTTCGTCTTCTTCGCGGAGCGTATCCTTTTTCGAGTTTGCAGAAACAATGACATTGGTTACGAGAATTACACGATAAGACGAAATCATCGGTAATTGTTCGGCAGAAGCAAGGGCATACTGGAGTTGGTCAAAACTACCGAGAGAAAATTCCGTTTCATTAAATTCTCTCAAAGTTGAATCGGCTAAAATCAATTCGGCAATCGTTTTGGCGGCTATATCTCGAAGATAAGTTTCCGCTCCGAAAAGCAAATATACCGGGGCAAATTCCCGCTTTTTTAACCGGTTTCGCAAATCGCTTCGACTTAAAATATTCATTTCAAATTGGGTTAAAAAAATTCAAAAATTTGTTTTTAAATATAGAAAACTTTCGATGATTATTTATAAAGGGTAATTCCGTTCGGGGAAAAACAGGCGGAATTAACTATTTCCCACGATTTTCTTTGACACCCAGACCATTAATGATTGTTGAAACTACGGATTCAGCAAAGACACGCGACATTCTTTCAACCGCCGGATCTTCTTCGTTGAAAAAAGAGCGCGGGTCTTCTGAAAACTCAAAAGAGTCTCGAAATATAAAGTTTTGATTATCGTAAAGAATTTTATTTTCCTTCAAATCGCGGATTGTCACCGCCGCCACAATTGTTACTTCATAAACACGCGCCCGACCATCACGGTCAAGTAAGACGCCTGTAAAATAGAAATTGCGAATAGTTCCTTCGATTACCGCATCTGCGCCTTCACGAGTGCCTTGAACTTTCAGCCCGCGACCGCGTTTGATAATTTCCTTCGTCACGGCTTCGGTAAAACGTGTCTCAACGCGGTAGCGCGCGCCGGCAACCTCAAATTGAAAAGCCGGGACGGCGACGGTTTTTATCTGCTTCGGCAAACCAGAATTGGTGACAGGTTTATAGCATTCCGTAAAACCGGAAACTCCGAGAAAAAGTAGAAGAATAAAAAATAACCGAATTTGTTTCATAAAATTTTTTTGATTTCATCAACGACTTTTAATGCCTCGACAGTTTCTTTGACCTCGTGGACACGAACAATTTTGGCGCCATTGATGACGCAGACGAGAGCCGAAGCGACGGAACCGTTTAAGCGATTTTCGGTCGGCGCATCGCCCAAAATTTTTCCGATAAAAGATTTACGCGAAGTTCCGGTTAAAATCGGAAAGTCAGAAAATTCCTCGCAGATTTTATTTATCTTAGCAATTAACTCCAGATTCTGCTCGAAACTTTTGCTAAAGCCAAGACCAACGTCGAGAACAATATTTTCTTTTTTTATTCCACAATCGAAAGCTTTTCTTATATCATTTCGCAGTGATGAAATCACTTCACAAATAATATCATTTTCGATTTTTTGACTGTGCATCGTCTCAAAGCTGCCGCGTAAATGCATCAAGACAATTCCGGCTTCTGTTTTTGCAGCAACTTCTCCAATATTTTTATCGAACTTCATTCCTGAAATGTCATTGATAATTTCCGCTCCGGCTTCTAGAGCTCTTAACGCGACTTCTGATTTACTTGTGTCAATCGAAATTGGAAAATCAAATTTTTGCGCGATTTCTTCAATTACAGGAATAACGCGCTGGATTTCTTCCGCAACTTCAACTCGTTTACTATTTGGTCTTGTCGATTCCCCGCCGACATCAATAATATCTGCGCCGTTTTCAATCATTTTCTCGGCTTGAGACAAAGCTTTATCAACGGACAAGTAATCGCCACCGTCTGAAAAACTGTCAGGGGTAACATTTAAGATCCCCATCACCAGAGTTTTAGATTGATAAGAAATTTTCCGTTTTGAGGTTTGCCAGAAGTCTCTCATTGTATAATTTCGGAACAGAAAAAAGGCAAAAGTAAAAATTTAAGCTTTTACTTTTGCCTTTTAATTTTTGACTACGCATTTATCAAGCTGTCGCCGGGTTATTACCGGTTATTGGCGGCAAAATCGGCTTTTTAAATGGACTCTTCACAGATTCCTCGGATAGTGTCGGATTATTTCCACTATCTGAATTCCTGGAACTATTTTCATCATCTAAAGGAAGCCCGGCAACTAATCTCCGAATCTGGACTCCGTCAAGCGTTTCTCTTTCAATAAGGGCTTCCGTAAGGCGCAACATTGCGTCATGATTGTCGCTGATAATTTGCTTGGCAAATTCGTATTGTTTAGCAATGATTTTTTTGACCTCCTGATCAATTTTTATTGCCGTATCTTCTGAATAATCTCTGTGTTGAGAAATTTCACGACCGAGAAAAATTTGTTCTTCCTTTTTTCCAAAGGTCAGAGGACCGAGCTCACTCATTCCATATTCGCAAACCATCGAGCGAGCGAGTTCTGTCGAGCGTTCAATATCATTTGAGGCTCCGGTGGTAATGTTCTCCGCGCCGAGATAAAGTTCTTCGGCAATGCGACCGCCCATTAAAATCGCAATTTGGCTCGTCAGGTGTTCTCTTGTATAACTATGACGGTCGCCTTCCGGCAGTTGCATTGTCACGCCGAGAGCCATTCCGCGCGGAATAATCGAAACTTTATGAACCGGATCGGCGCTCGGAACTTTTAAGCCGACAAGGGTATGTCCTGCTTCGTGATAGGCGGTAAGTTTCTTTTCTTCATCAGAGAGAACCATACTTTTGCGTTCAGCACCCATCATTACTTTGTCTTTGGCAATTTCAAAATCGCTCATCGCCACAACTTTTTTGTTGTAGCGCGCCGCGTTTAAGGCTGCTTCATTGACAATATTTGCCAGATCAGCCCCGGTAAATCCAGGAGTTCCACGGGCGATGACGTTAATCTCCACATTTTCATCAAGCGGAATTTTGCGAGTATGAACTTTCAAAATTCCTTCGCGTCCTTTAACATCAGGGCGTCCAACCATCACGCGGCGATCAAAGCGTCCGGGACGAAGCAGCGCCGGGTCAAGAACGTCAGGACGGTTTGTCGAAGCGATTAAAATTACACCATCATTTGATTCAAAACCATCCATCTCAACCAGTAGCTGATTGAGAGTTTGTTCGCGTTCATCGTGTCCCCCGCCGAGTCCGGCGCCGCGATGCCGCCCGACCGCATCAATTTCATCAATGAAGATAATACACGGGGCATTTTTCTTGCCCTGCTCAAATAAATCTCTCACGCGACTTGCGCCGACGCCGACGAACATTTCTACAAAGTCCGAACCGGAAATTGAAAAGAAAGGAACATTAGCTTCGCCGGCAACGGCTTTAGCGAGCAAGGTTTTGCCGGTTCCCGGAGGTCCGACCATCAAAACGCCTTTCGGAATTTTTCCGCCAAGTTTTTGAAACTTTTGTGGGTCTTTTAAGAACTCGATAATTTCTTCGAGCTCTTCTTTGGCTTCCTCAACGCCGGCAACGTCTTTAAATGTAATACGCTTTTGCTGATTGTTGAGTAGCTTCGCCTTCGATTTTCCAAAGCTTAAGGCTTTATTGCCGCCCGCCTGCATTTGGCGCAGGGTAAACGCCAGAAAGCCGATGAGCAGAAGAAAAGGTAAAGCATTTATTAATACAATCCAGAAAAGCCCGCTCGAGGCTTGTTCAAACTTAACCGAAGTTCCGGCATCCTTCGCCGATTTTAAAAGCGCTTCACGCGGAGCGTCGCTAGTATCGAGTTTGGTGAAAAATTTATCTTTGTTTTTATCGGTCAATTCAACCGAATCCTGTTTAAAGAGAACTTCACTGACCTCTTTATTTTCAATCCGCGTTGAAGCTATGTCATAACTTAATTCCTGCGGATTTTTAGTTTGTTTACTATTCAAAAAATAAACAAACAAGAAAGCAGTAGATATAATTGTTAACCACAATAAAACTTGTTTCAGTTTAGAACTCAAATCTTTCCTCCAAAATAACTCTCATCTCAATTATTGAAAGTTCATCCCTTCAATTTTTCTATGCTGTTTTGATGAAAGTTTCTTTTCATACGTTGTTCTTGATAGTGATCAAAAACGTTTTGTCTAAATGTTAAACATTGATTGTAGTTTGCGCTGCGCCATTTTTCAACCTTCAATTTTAGATAGAGTAATTTTAGTTAAATTTTATCAGCCTGGAAAATTGAAAATTTGTTATTAATCGCATTTTATTATTTTCGCTGAAACATTAATTTACCTTTTTCTTTAATAACAAATTCGTCACCCGGCAACTCGACTAATCTGCCGCTTTTACGACTTGATATGAGCCGTTCAATTGCTTCAATATGTTTGGTTGTTAATTGCCTTAAACTGCCGCGTTGACTCTTCAGCCATTCGCTCAAAATTAAATTACGGATTGACGGTAATAGATCTATTAAATTTTTTATTAACAGATACTTTTCTTGCTGCTTTGAGGAATCATTTTCAAAATTAATAGATTGAGAAGCTTTATTATGTTCGCCAAATTTTTGTAAAGCATCATAATCCTCGCGCAATAGGCAAGCAGTCTTCGCCAGTGTTTCGACTATTTTCGGGTTAAATTCCTTCATCAAGGGGAGCAAAAGTTTTCTTACACGCACACGCTTAAAAGATAAATCTTCATTCATCGCGTCATGCCTAAATTCAATTTTATTATCCAAACAAAAATTTTCCGTATCGCTTCGCTTCGCCCAATTTAGTAACGGACGGACAAGCAATATTTCACTACTCTGATCTATTTCTCGTCTTAATTTGATCCCGCTTAAACCGTTTAACCCGCTGCCGCGTATTAAATTTAGTAAGACTGATTCAGCCTGATCATTAATTGTATGGGCTGTTAATACAATCGAGGCGTGAAGATGCTCCGCTGTTTTCCTTAAAAATCGGTAACGCTCAATCCGTGCATTCTGTTCAAGATTGCCCTGGAGTGAGATTCTTCCAACTCCCAAAGCAAACTCAAAATCGCATTTTTCAGCCAAAACCTTGACGTACTGCGCATCCTGTTCGCTGTCGAAACCTCGTAGATTATGATTGTAATGAGCAATTATAACACGCAAGCTCAACTTTTTTCGATTAGTTAAATCCTGTAAAGCCAGTAGCAAACCGGTCGAATCCACTCCGCCGGAAACAGCCACGACTATAGTTTGATCATCAGAAGGCAATTGAAGCTTGCGCCATTCTGTCAATAATTTACGAGAAAAATCATGCATAAAAATGCCCAGCTCACGTTTAGTTCAAAATAAATACGATTGTAAATTTGGATTATTCGCCATGTGAACTTAATTTTCTTCAAACCTCAAACCCTTTTTCGCATTGTCCAAAGCCTCTAAAACTCTTTTAAAGACCGTATCGCCAGCGGTGTTTTTACTTTCTAAATAACTTTCAAATGTAATAAATTCGTAGACATCACTTTCAATAACAGATGAGAAATTTTGCAACTTTTCTAGATTTAATTTTTGAATTTCCATTTCTTTCAACTGTGCGTACTGCTCGATATTTTTCGCAATCTCCTGCGCAGATTCGATAGAAACATTTTTTTGCATAAGATATTCAACTAACCCATCAGAATTAAAAAAATTTGTTAATGCCGCATTTTTTGTTTTCAATTCATTTACAATGACCGAGTCCAAAACAATTTTAGAGCTTTGTAAACATAATTTTACCGTATCCACCGTATCAAAAACGGCTTCTAATGCTTCTCCTAAATCTTTACTGAAATTTAACGGAAGACCTTTCAGGGTTGAAAGAATTGCTGTTTGATGTCCAAAGATACGTCCTGATTTTCCGCGGATAGTTTCTAAAGCCGTCGTGTAAACTCCATTTAATTCCAAAGGTGGGTTTGCTGCTTCTTTGTGGTTAAATTTCAAGTATTGAAATTCCTCAGAAGAATATAAAATCAAATCCGCTGCCAAACGTGAAAGATGCATTATTAAAACCGCGCAGGCACCGACGAATTCGACAACAAAGTCTCTGTCTGAAATGGCATCTAAATTATTTGCCGCCATTCCTTCAAAATTAAGCGCGCGCGCTACTTCTTCATAATCTATTTCAAGGAAAATTCTCGCATTATCATCTGCGCCCAAAGGCAAAACATTGACGCGCCGCCAAACTTCGTCGAGCCTTTCTCTATCGCGCGAAATCATTTCGTAATATGCTAAACACCAGTCCGCCCAAAGCGACGGATGTGTTTTTGTCGAATGCTCAAATACTGGCAAAACCGCTTCAATCTGCTTTTCACCTGCTTCTATTAAAGACCCTTGAAAGCTTTTAGCAAGCCCGGATATTTCGACAATTTCGTCGCGCAGCCAAATTCTGAATGCAGTCGCTGTTTGTTCAGCCCTACTTCGACCGATCAAAATTTTTCTTGCCGGTTCACCGACCAATTGAACCAATTTTTCTTCGATAAAAGTATGAACATCTTCAAATGGCAAGCTGTTAAAATAATTCGCATCATGCTCAGCTCGTTTAAGAATGGTGTGCAAGCCGTTTTTTATCCGTTCCGATTCTAATCTCGTCAAAACGCCGGCATTGAAAAGCGCATCGGCATAGGCAAAATCCACTTTAATATCCGCATAAAAAAGCCTTCGGTCAAATGCCAACGTACTATTGAATTCCTGCAACAGTTTTTGCGATTTTTCTTCCATTCTGGAGCAATCTTTATCATTTATCAAAACCATTTTTATACTTTGAAAATTCCTTTATGATAAAAAAACATTTGAAATTCAAATTATCCATCAGTTATGCAGATGAAAGCGGGTTATTTTGATTATTACATCTTTTACCTTCCATTGATAAATCAAAGATATAATTTGCTATAATCGAACACAAAGAATGTCTGGATTTTTCATTATATTTCATTAATATTTTCTTGAATGAAACTTAGTCTAAATACTTCAATCCTGGAGCTTCCAAGTTTTGACTTTGCCAATTTATCAACGGCAATGGCGCGCAAGTTAGCGCTGGCAGTGACTGGTTTTGCTTATAAAAACGATTTGTCGGAAGCAACCGTCGAAGACTTACTTAATTATTTTCCGATGCGCTATGAAGACCGTTCAAATCTAGTCCGGATTGACGAACTGAATGATGGTCTGGAGGCTTCTGTTGAATTGTACACAAGAGTTTCCGGCGGTTTTCGAGTCGGTAAAAATCGTGGTCCGAAGGCTCCGCCGCTTTATATCTTTGAAATCACGGGCGGAGATGTCGAAAGAACAATGAAGCCCGTCGTCGTCTGGTGGTTTGTGTCCGGCAAACAAGCTCATCGCATTGCCGGTTATTACCAATCGAGATTTGAGCGGGGCACCCGTTTCGTTGCTTTTGGTAAATGGGAATGGGACGGCAGGAGAAATACTTATGCTCTGCGTTTAAATAAACCCGATGAACTTGAAATCTTACCGACCGAGGTTGATACGGAATCATTCGGTTTGCTAAGAAATTTGTTAAATGAAAAAGAAACATTTGAACCGGAAATTAAAATTCCTGAAAAACGGGGACGAAAAATAACCGATGAAAGCGACGAAGAATTGCTGGAAGACGTTGATAATCCTGAATTTGCAATCATTCACACGGGACGCCGCGTTCCCGTCTATCGCAAACTCGGACAATTTCAAACCAAACGTCTCCGCGAAATAATTTATAACATACTGCAAAACTTGGATAAGTCTGCGGTTGTTGAAACTTTGCCGGAAGATTTATGTCAAAGACAAAAACTATCTTCGCGCTCCCGAGCCATCGAAGAAATTCATTTCCCACCTGAAGACGCAAGTTTAACCGAATACGAAGTTTCAAGAAGTAACGCCCACCAGCGCTTGATTTTTGAGGAATTCTTTTGGGTTTCTTTTGCCCTCCAGTTAAAACGCGGTGAGCGAATTAAAGAACCGAAAGGCACCATTATTGAAATTAGCGATAAAACCTTCGAAAGAATGAAATCGCTTTTGCCGTTTACTCTCACCGGCGCACAGGATAAAGTTATCAAACGGATATTTGAAGATATGCAGTCGGACGCTCCAATGAACCGGCTTGTGCAGGGCGATGTCGGAAGCGGAAAAACAATCGTCGCTTTTCTGGCGATGTTTGCCGCGATGGAAAACGGTTATCAAACGGCTTTGATGGCTCCAACTGAAATACTGGCGGAACAGCACGCACGTAATGCCAAGAAAATATTTGCCGATTCGCCTTACCGCATCGAACTTCTTACGGGCGGTTTGCGCGCCGCCGATAAGCGAAAAGTTCACAAAGATATTGCCAGTGGTGAAATAAATTCGATTATCGGTACGCACGCGGTAATACAGGATTCGGTTGAATTTGAAAAGCTCGGTTTGGCAGTGGTTGATGAACAGCACCGGTTCGGCGTCCTGCAGCGGGCTCAATTGCGCGCCGGAGGTTTCAATCCGGATATTTTAGTGATGACTGCAACTCCGATTCCGCGGAGCCTTGCAATGACGGTTTACGGTGATTTGGATGTTTCAGTAATCGACGAGCTTCCGCCCGGGCGAACGCCCGTCAAAACTGTTGTCGTCGGCGAAGATAAGCGCGAAGGCGTTTACAAAGGGATCGAGCGCGAAATCCAGCTTGGAAGGCAGGTCTATATTGTTTATCCGTTGATTGAAGAATCTGAAAAAATGGACTTGAAGGCGGCAACGCAGATGTTTGAAGAGCTGCGTGACAAGATTTTTCCAAACTACGCCGTCGGTCTCCTTCACGGCAAAATGAAAGCCGCCGAAAAGGAAAATGTGATGCAGAAATTTACAAGCGGCGAAACCCATATTCTCATTTCGACCACGGTTATCGAAGTCGGTGTTGATGTTCCGAATGCCAGTTTGATGATTATTGAACACGCAGAAAGATTCGGTTTATCGCAGCTTCATCAGCTTCGAGGGCGCGTCGGACGCGGAGCTGAACAATCTTTCTGCGTTTTACTCACCGGCGACAAAAAAACCGCTGTCGCCAGAGAACGCTTGGGAATAATGGAAGAAACGACTGATGGCTTTCGCATTGCCGAAAAGGATTTGGAAATCAGAGGACAGGGAGAAATTCTCGGAACGAGACAATCAGGCGCGCAAACATTTAAAATTGGAAATATTATTCGCGATTTAGAAATTTTAGATAAAGCGCGGCTGGAAGCGGAATATTATTTGACCTCAAAACGCCTAACTAAAGCAACATCCACGCTCATCGAAGTTGCCAAGGCAGACGGACGATTTAAGTTTGCCGGAATCGGTTAAGAACCGTTTATCTTTTTAGCGTAAATTTAAGTTTGAGTTTTTTGTAGATACTTGGTTATAGTTTATTTTGACAATTATTTCTCTAATCAAAGAATTTTATTAAAATTCATCAGATACATTTTAATGGAAAACCGCCGCTCACCATCGAATATTTCAAAACCTACAAATCGCAATAAATTTTTGCAGCGCAGTGATAATGAAAAATCCAACGTTTCACCCATCCGCCGATCAGGTCCAGGGTTCGAAACAAAAGAAGAAAGATTTGTCAATAAAAATGCCGGTACGCCTCAAGAACAGAACAGATTTTCACCTCAAAAACCAAAGTTTCAAAAAAACAATGAACAATTTCAGGCGAAAAACATAAGGTTTCAACCGAAAAGCAATTCTAAAGTCAGCCAAGACACCCAAAAATCCTGGGAAAACAAAGTTAAACCACAAATTGTTTCCGATCTGCAGATTACTGACGGTAAGCACATCGGAAAATACCTGCAAGCTTCGGCATCACCAAAAATGCGCCAAACCTCTCGTCATCTTCGGGAGGCGATGTTCAAAATTCTATACAGAAAGATTAGAGGAGCGAGATTTTTAGATTTGTGCGCGGGAATCGGTACAATCGGCATCGAAGCCATCTCGCGCGGGGCAGCTTTAAGTACGTTTGTTGACCGCTCTGCTAAAGTGACTGATTTAATCAAGAAAAATCTTGAAATCTGCGCGATTAAAGAGGGGCACGGCGAGATTTTTGAAATGGAAGCGGTTTCGTTTCTAAAACAAATGGGAAAACGTCGCCGTCGCTGGGATATTGTGTATTACGATCCATCATTTAGCGCGGATTTTGAAGAAGTTTTAGAATATTTCAAACGCGGAATCGGTGTCGGAAGGCTTGGAGTATTGGTTATCGAGCATCACACCGAAATGTTTTTTCCTGAAAATTTGGGCTTAATGAAACGTTTGCGTGTGGTTACACAAGACGAAAATTCACTCAGTTTTTACGAGAACAAATAAAAAACAGTCAATCGTCTAAAGATGTCAGTTTCATTTTTAATTAATATTTACAATTGATAATTGATAAAATGCGCATTATTGCCGGGGAATACCGCCGACGAGTAATAAAGAATCCTTCCGGTCGAAAAACGCGTCCGACATCCGATCGTTTGCGTGAAACTTTATTTAATGTTTTAAACCCTTTTATTTCAGCTAACACTAGATTTCTCGATTTATGTGCCGGAACCGGAGCAATCGGGATTGAAGCAATTTCACGTGGTTGCGGCTTTTCAACTTTTGTGGACAAGTCACGGCGGTCATGTGTTTTGATCGAAGAAAATCTCGACCTTTTGCAAATCTCCGAAAAACAAGCGGAAATAATCTGTCTCGAGGCGGAAAAGTTTATTTCGCGCCAAAATTTATCAGCCTGGGACTTCGTGTTTTTTGATCCGCCATACAAAACTGATTATTCAATAACCTTGTCTGAAATAGGCGCCGACGTGGGTAAACTGCTGCGGGATGATGGAAAACTAATTGTCGAACATCATTTTAAAAAATTATTGCCGGACATAGTCGGAAATCTTCGTCGCTGGAGAATCATCAAACAAGGTGAAACGCAGTTGAGTTTTTATGAAAAAGAAGAATTTCCAAAAAATTTGTAAATGAAAGTATTTGTTTGGCTTATCTTATGCCTGATCTGGGGAACAACTTGGTTTTTTATAAAAATTGGACTCGAAGATCTACCGCCCATCAGTTTCGCTGCCGCCAGATTCGTTCTGGCTTTAATAATTTTAGGCGCGATAATTTTAATTCAAAAAATCGAGTTGCCGAATACAATTCGAGATTGGAAACTTTTAGCAATAACCGGTATTCTGCAATTCTCGATTAATTACAGTCTTGTCTTTTGGAGCGAGCAATATATTTCGTCGGGACTTGCCGCCGTTCTGCAGGCAATGATTTCCGTGTTCGGGCTTGCTTTAGCCTGGTTTCATCTGCCTCAGGAAAAAATTACGTGGTTGAAAATTTTTGCCGTCTTGCTTGGAATTAGCGGCGTAACAATAATTTTCATCGAACAACTTCAAATAAATAGTGTTCTAGCTTTTATCGGCTGTGCGGCGATTGTGGTCGGCGCTTATGCTGCGGCGCACGCATCGATTTTGATAAAAGCCTACGGCAGCCAGCTTCATCCTGCCGGAATGCTGTTCGGTCAGATGGCGTGTGGAATTCTTCCAGTAATTTTTTACGGGTTGCTAAAAGAAGGTAATCCGATTTATTTTAATTGGACTTGGCGTGCTTTAATTTCAGTGCTTTATTTAACTGTTTTCGGGACAATCATAGCCTTTTGGCTTTACTATTGGCTTTTGAATAAAATTGAATCGACTAAGGCAATGGTAATTTCGCTTGTTACACCTTTGATAGCGGTTATGGTCGGTGGAATATTTTTGGGTGAAAAATTACCGCCTCAAACTATTATTGGCGGAATAATTATTTTAACCGGTGTCGGTTTAATTGTCTTTAAAGGAAAAATAAAAGATAACGCGGATTTACAGCCAGCCGCTAGGGAAATTTAAATTTCATGTTTTTTAAATTTACAACTGCTGGGGAATCACACGGAAAGGCTCTGGTTGCTGTGGTCGAAGGGTTGCCCGCCGGTTTAGAAATCAATGTCGAGGAAATAAATTTTGAGCTTTGGCGCAGGCAGCAAGGTTACGGACGCGGCGGACGACAAAAAATCGAAAAAGATGAAGTCCAGATTCTCTCCGGCGTGAGGCACGGGAAAACACTCGGCTCGCCAATCGCTTTTACAATTGAAAACCGAGATTTCGTCCATTGGCAAGAAGTGATGTCAAGTACGGCGCTCAAGTCCAAGCCGAAGAATCCGCGCCTCGTAACCCGTCCTCGTCCGGGTCACGCCGATTTATCGGGTGGTCAGAAATTTCAAACCAGAGATTTACGCGACGTTCTCGAACGCGCTTCGGCACGCGAAACTGCCGCCCGCGTTGCTTGCGGAGCTTTTGCCAAACAACTCGTTAAATATTTTGGTATTGAAATAAAAAGCCACGTCATAAAAATCGGGGACGTTCCGACAAATCCCTTAGAAAAAACTTTTGCAGAAATTGCCGCCCTCTCTGATGACGAACCGCTCCGCTGCGCCGATAAAAATGTCCAAAATCAAATGATTGATTTAATCGATACCGCTAAAGCCAACGGCGATACTCTGGGCGGTATTTTTGAAGTTGTCGCCAAAAACGTTGTCGTCGGCTTAGGTTCTCACGTATCCTGGAGTGAAAAACTAGATGGCAGAATTGCGCAGGCTTTTATGTCAATCCAGGCGACCAAAGCCGTTGAAATCGGAAACGGTGTTGAAAATGCTTTTCTTTTCGGCTCAAAAGCTCACGATGAAATCATTTACAGGGACGATAAATTTCAGAGAACGACGAATCGCGCCGGCGGTCTCGAAGGCGGAATTACAAACGGCGAAGAAATCCGCGTGCGTGGGTACTTAAAGCCGATTTCCACTTTGAGAAAACCGCTCCGGTCGATTGATATCGATTCAAAAAAAGAAAATCTTGCCGCCTTTGAACGCTCAGACATCACAGCGGTTCCAGCTGCCGGCGTCATCGGCGAAGCGATGTTGGCGATAGTTTTAGCCAATGCGATGCGAGAAAAATTTGGTGGGGATTCGATTGATGAAATGAGTAGAAATTTCGAGAGTTATAAAAAGACTGTTCAAAAATATTAAAATAAACACTGCTTTAAATCGTAAAAAAACCTCTCTAAATTATTTAATCCAAGCTGCAAGTTATAAATTTTCACCTGAGAGGCTCAGAAAAGAATCCGCTTTGTTGCGCCGGATTTTTCTCTTTTCCGGCGCTTCTCAGCATGAGCTCAGTGCCTCTGCAGTGAAATCTCTTCATTTTTTTTAACTGGCAAATGATTATTTAGGCGAGTTTAAAGTCTTACCAATGTCACGCCGATACTGTATCCCATCCCATTTGATTTTGCCGACGGCTTGGTAAACTTTTTTTAAAGCATAATCTAAATTTTCACCTGTTGCAGTTACCCCTAAAACTCGTCCCCCCGAGGTGATAAAATTTCCCTTCTTGTCTTTTGAAGTTCCCGAATGAAAAACATTCAAGTCCCGCATTGCTTTCAATTTATCCAAGCCATAAATAATATCACCGGTTAGAGGCTTTTGCGGGTAGCCTTTGGAAGCCAGAATAACGCAGGCTGAACTTCCCTCTTCCCACTGGATTTTTAATTGAGAAAGGGTTTGCGTGCCGATTGCTTCACAAATATCCAACAAATCGGTTTTCAGGCGAACCAGGATAACTTGTGTTTCAGGGTCGCCAAAACGAACATTGTATTCCAAAACCTTGATCCCGTCTTTGGTTAACATCAAGCCGAGAAATAAAATTCCGGCGAACGGGAAACCTTCAAACGCCGCTCCTGTTAATGTCGGCTCAATTATTGTTTTCGTAATCTGTTTTAGCTGTTGTTCGCTTAAAAGCGCAGCATCGGAAATTGTTCCCATACCGCCGGTATTAGTGCCGGTGTCACCTTCACCGATCCGCTTATGGTCTCGACATGGCGGCATCAGCGCAAAATTTTTACCGTCGGCAAAAAGCAAGACGGAGACTTCGTCTCCAATTAAACATTCTTCCAAAACGATTTTTTGCGCCGCGGCTTCTCCAACTGTCTGAGCGAGTTCATTTATAGCTTTTTTCGCTTCACGACGATTTTCCGCAATAATGACGCCTTTACCTGCCGCTAGTCCATCGGCTTTCACTACGACCGTTGCATTTTTGTCACCAAAGATACCGCTTTCAAGTATATTCACGGCTTCGTCTACTGAATTTGCAGTCTCGTATTTAGCAGTTGGAATGTTATATCGCGACATAAAATCTTTGGCAAAAGATTTGCTCGATTCAAGTTGCGAGGCTGTTTGAGAAGAACCGATAATTTTTATTCCGTGTTTTCCAAATTCATCAACGATCCCTAGCGCCAGGGGATTTTCGCTACCGACAAAAGTTAAATCAATGTGGTTTTGGGCGGCAAAAATTTTCAGCCCTTGTATGTCATCCGGTAGTATATCTACGCACTCAGCTGTTTCAGCAATACCTTGATTGCCGTTTGCGCAAAAGATTTTTTCGACCCTTCGGCTTTTATTAAATGCCCAACAAAGCGTGTGTTCACGTCCACCGCTACCGATCACTAAAATTTTCATATTTTATTATTAGAGATTTTGGCTTTCTAAAATTATATTTCTCGAATCAAAAACTTGACACCGAATGTTAATAGGTTTAACTTTTTCTTCAACTTCTGTGAATTTAAGAACAGTCGGGTTTTATATTACAACTTAAATACAAACCATTTCCTAAGAAATATCCTAAAATAATTTTAGAATTATGTTTTGTTTTAAATTTAAATATTTTGAATATTTATTCACAAAGAATTAATTTGAGAAGGTAGTAATTAGTGTCCAAAGTTGACTTTAGCAATCAAAAGGAAATCAATAAAAATACTTTAACGGGCGAATCAGAATTTGAGGAGATAATTATTGTATGCATTGATTGCGCCAATGAATTTGTCTGGACGGTGGGTGAACAAACGTTTTATCGGGATAAGGGTTTGAAAAATCCGCCCAAGCGCTGCAAAGATTGTAAAAAAGCGAAAAATGAAAGACTTGCGTCGATTGCCGCCGCCCAAGCTGCCGGCATAAAACAAAAAATTGAGGTTGCCGTTCATTGCGCGAAGTGTGGTTCTTATACAACTGTTCCTTTTTATCCATCACAAGGTCGTCCTGTTTATTGTCGTTCATGTTTTCTGCAAATGCATCCCTCAGTTTTCGATAACACTTAACATATTATCCGCCGACATGAACACTCGGTCTTAATTTAGGATTATGTTCTGCCTGACGTAGAATTTCTCTTGTGACCGGCGCCGTATCTCCTTCTCCAAATAAAATATATCTGACTAAATAAGCTACCGGATTACCTTCACTCCATCCGAAATAAACGTGGGGTATCTTGCCTGTTTTGTCTCTGAGATGCAGCAACAATGCGGCGATGGCATTTGGCACGGCGGGCGCTACGGTCCGGAGAATTTTATATCCATCAATTTCAACGCCGCGAATTTTTAGCTTACCCTTAAAATCAGACGCGTCACCCAGTTCAATTTCGTAAAAAAGAATCGGGTCGCTCGACGGAATGTGATTGTCAACTCGTTTTTCTCGCTCGTTGAAACGGTATTCCTCAACGTCTCCGGTTTCGCGCCGGTTAGTGACGATGCGAATTTCGCCCTCCGCCATTTCATTTAAGAATTGCCGGGCTTGCTCGTCAAATTCTATTTTTTCGACGCGCAATTCGGTAGTCCGCAACGCGCGGGAAATAAATGAAGCCAGAACAATTCCCAAAATAAACAACGAAGCGATCTTGATGCCGTCGGGGCGTTCGATAACATTCGTAATAGTCGTATAAGCGAAAACGGCAGCTATAACTAAAAACACCCATTTTACAGCCTGTTTTCTGACCCAGGCGGAAATTGTCACGGCAACCGCCGCCGAAGTCATTAAAACTAAAACTCCGGTCGCGTAAGCGCCGCCCTGCGCCTCGACATTTGCTTGAAAAACAAAAGTGATAACAAAACATATCAACGTAATAACAATTACTAACGGGCGAGTTGCGCGCGCCCAATCAGGTGCCATCCCGTAACGCGGCAGATAACGCGGAACAATATTCAAAAGCCCAGCCATCGCTGACGCTCCGGCAAACCACAAAATTAAAATCGTGCTGACGTCGTAGGCGGTTCCAAAATAATCGCCCAAGTATTGATGCGCTAGATAAGCCAAAGCGCGCCCCTGCGCTTTGCCGCCTTCTTGAAATTCCGAAGCGGGAATCAAAACGCACGTAATAAAGCTGCTGCAAATAAGAAAAAAACTCATTATCAGCGCCGCGCTCATTAGAAGTTTGCGGGTATTGGCAATCCGGTGCGGATTTTTGACCAATGGCATCACGGCGACTCCAGTTTCAAACCCGGAAAGTCCCAAAGCGAGTTTCGGGAAAACGAGAAGTGAAAGACCGATTATCAGTAAAAGGCTGCGCGGTTCGCTTCCGCCGCCGATGATTGTAGTTGTAAAAAGCGCTTCCTTCCAATTTGTCAGCAGCGCCGGATGCGTCGCAATTTCATAAAAACCGGCGGCAATCACAATAACATTCAAAGATAAATAGCCTATTACTAAAAAAACAGCGATTCCGATTGCTTCTTTAAAACCCTTCAAAAAAACCGCCGCCAGAATAACGATTAAAAACAATGTAACCGGAACGGGATGGTCGAGAAAATGCAGGTGTTCTTCGACAAAAGGATTGTGAATAATGTGTTCCGAAGCATCAGCGGCGGAAAGCGTGATTGTGATAACAAAATCGGTGGCGACGAATCCAAGCAGAACTAAAACGAAAAGTTTCCCTTTCCAGCGCGACAAAAGCGATTCGAGCATCGAGATTGAACCCTGTCCGTGCGGGCTTTCGGTTGCCACGCGATTGTAAATCGGCAGCGCCCCGAACAGCGTCAGCAAAACCAGTATAAAAGTTGCAATCGGCGAAAGCGCGCCCGCCGCGAGAAAAGCAATTCCCGGCTGGTAACCGAGCGTCGAAAAATAATCCACTCCGGTCAGACACATTACTTTCCACCATGAGTGTTGTTGATGACGTCCTTCGCCTTCAAAGGGAGCTTCCATCTCTTTCACTCCCTGCATTAACCAACTCTTAAATCCACGATCAGCAAAAACCTTTTGCGCTTCCATAATTCTCGTTCTGTAAAAATAAATTCTGTAAAAATAAAAAACCACGCGCGCACTAACTGTGACTGTGGTCAAATTAAAATTTTAAATTAAGCGTTAAAATTGTTCTTTTCACAATGCCTGCTAATTAAATAGCAGTCTGAAAATGAGAAATATTACAGGTAAAAATTTGTCCCCGAAATACTTTTTGCACTATTTTCAATCAATGAAAACTTTAGCGACAAATTTTCAAAGCGTTTAGAATACAAAAAAAGTTATAAAGATTTCGTAAAGAATTTATAAAGAGATTATAAAAAAGCATATCCATTCAGTTACTGAGCGTTCTTGCCATATTCGATTCTTCTCGTTCTGCCAGTTTCTTCAATTTTGTCGAAACAATGCGCGCCCAAAATCCATAACGGCAAAATCACGAAGAACAGCCAACCTCCCTTTGGTTTTTCGCTGTAAAGAAATTGAAAAATAGTGAGAAACACGGCACAAGCGAGAAGAAGTGTTCCGCCGAGTAAACCGATTCCCGCTCCGATATGCCAGATTGTCCAATTTTTGGCGGTGATTTCTTTCTTGCCGGTAAAAATATTTAACAGAATTTTTTCTGTCGAATTTACGAAAGGGCTTATCATATTCTTTTCCTCGTTCACTAAAAAAGAATACGAGCCTATTAATAAAGATGGAGTAAAGAATTTATAAAAAGTTCATAAAAAATTAAGCGGGGATAAAACAGTTTATAGTGAGACAAATCATAAACAATAATTATTTTAAAAGTTTTTGCAGTCTCTATTCTTCACCGGTATTAAAACGATACCCGACCCAAGGAACGGTTAAAATGTATTTTGGTTGGTTTGGTTGGGGTTCTATTTTTTTGCGGAGCTGCCCGACGAAAACTCTTAAATATTCAGTTTGTTTGGTGAAATTACCGCCCCAGATTGCGCCCAGCAAATTATGGTGTGTGATAACACGCCCACGATTTTGGACAAGGTAAAACAGCAAATCGAATTCTTTAGGCGTGAGGGAAACCTCTCTTCTGGCTACCGAAACCTTGTGCGCGTCAATATCAATTTCAAAGTCACCAGCCGTCAAAACAGAAGACTTATTTTCTTCGTTCGAGGAGAAGCGGCGAAATGCTGCCCGCACTCGCGCAAGCAGTTCATCCATTCCAAAAGGTTTTGTGATGTAATCATCCGCTCCGGCATCCAAAGCCGCAACTTTTGTTTTTTCTTCACCTTTGACCGAAAGAACAATAATCGGGATTTTCGAGGTTTTACGGATTTTCTGACAAAGCTCGATGCCGCTCATCTCCGGCATTGAAAGGTCGGTAATTATCAAATCGGGATGAAAATCACGCAAAGTATCCAAAGCGGATTCTCCGTCTGCCGCAACCCGCACGTCATACCGATGAGCGGCGAGGCTTCTCCGTAAAACGCGCGTTATCTGCGGTTCATCATCAACTACTAAAATTCTTTTTCCTTCCATCGGGTTTATTTTTGTGCTTTCAATAAAAACTTAAAATTATTTTCCATCATCGCCAACCGGCACGGAGAAAACCACCCGCGTCTTATATTCATCGCGCCCGTCTTGAATCCAAATTTTTCCGCCTTGCGATTCGATAATGCCACGCGCGATGGCAAGCCCAAGTCCGAGCCCTCCGTTTGATGTAGCGTGAATATTGGCTTCAGTCGCCCGAAAAAATTTGCTGAATACTTTTTCACGCATTTCGATAGCAATTCCTTTGCCTTCATCTTCAACAGAAATCTCAAGCTTTGCCTGTTGGGTGCGGCGCGTCGAAATTCTGATTTTCGAGTTTTTCGGCGAGTATTTTGCGGCATTATCGAGCAAGGTGTAAACGACTTCCGAAATTGAATTGGCGTCAACAAAAATGGCAGGCGGTTCACGCTCAATTTCTATTAAAATCTGATGCTCTGAAAGTCGATTTTTTGCCCGATCAATCGCATTATTGATTATCTCTTCAACTTGGCTCCAAGTTTTTCGCAGGTGCAAAGCACCGGCTTCAACTTTGGCAAGCCCGACGATTCCCTCGATAAATTGATTCAAGCGGTCGGTTTCTTCATTGATTATTTCGAGAAACTCATCGCGTCCCTCGTCGTCTAATTGGAGGAAACTGTCGTGAGCCATCTTTTGATTGTCAATCTTCGTTTTCTGATCTTCAATCAATGTCGTTACTGAGGCTTTGATGGAAGTCAGAGGAGTGCGAAGATCGTGCGTCACCGCATCGAGCAGTGCAGATTTGAGCTGTTCACTGCGGCGTAAGGCTTCTGCCTGACTCGACTGCTCAAAAGCCGATTGCAGTTCGTTGTAAAGTCTTTCAATCTTGCGGCGTCTTTGTTCGGATTCTTCCGCACGGCGCCGAGCGTAAGATGAAAGCTGTCCGGCGATAAGAGCCGTCACGAGAAATGCCGCATAAGCTACCCAATGTTGCGGATCAGAAATAGCGAAAGTATAAACCGGAGGAAGAAAGAAAAAATTAAAGGATAAAACCCCCAGAAGAGAAGCAAAAAGTGCGGGTCGGCTTCCGAAAATAGTAGCAACAACAAGAATAATTAGCAAAAGTGCCAGCGAAATTGTCGTATCATTTACATGATTGTGAAAAGGAGCGAGTAAAAATGTCACCAAGCTTACGCCCATAAGGGCGATTAAATAGCCGGTAATGCCTTTGGAGTGTCGAAATAAATTTGTCACGGACCGGAATCAATTAAATAAAACATCAGCTATCAGATGTCCAGAAAAAGTATAGATTCTGTTGCCTAATCAAATGAGTAAACCCACCTGAGCGGGCATTTGGTTAGCCACCGACGTGAACGTTCGGGCGCCGTTCGGGGTTTTCTTCGGCTTGGCGCAAAATCTCGCGTGTAACCGGCGCCGTATCGCCTTCGCCGAATAAAATATAACGCGCTAAATAAATTAACGGGTTTCCCTCGCTCCAGCCGAAATAAACGTGCGGGATTTTTCCGGTTTTATCTCTCAGATGAAGCAGCAACGCGGCAATCGCATTCGGCACGGCGGGCGCGGAAGTTCGCAAAATTCTGTAACCGTCTATGTCAACGCCGTGAATTTTCAGCTTGCCTTTGAATTCTGAAGCGTCGCCCGGCGTTATTTCGTAAAAAAGAATCGGGTCGCTCGACGGAATATGATTATCAATTCGCTTTTCGTGTTCTTTAAAGCGATATTCTTCGACATCGCCCGTTTCAAGCCGGTTGGTTACGATGCGAATTTCGCCTTCCGCCATTTCATCAATATACTCTTGCGCTTTTTTGTCGAACACGATTCGGTCAATCCGCACTTCGGTCGAACGCATCGCGCGTGAAAGGAACGAGACGACGATTATCGAGCCGATGAAAATCAAAGAGATTTTCAAGCCTTCCGGTCGCTGAACTATATTAACCGCAAGCGTATAAACAAAAATGACCGAGATTATTATAAAAAGCCATTTCGCCGTTTGATTTTTGCGCCAGGCGGAAATCGCTACGGCAATCGCGGCGCTGGTCATCAACGCTAAAACGCCGGTTGCATACACTCCGGCTTGGTCGTCAACGTCGGCTTTGAAGACAACGGTAACAGCAAAACAAATCAAAGTGAAAACAATAACGAGCGGACGAGTCGCCCGAGCCCATTCGGGAGCCATTCCGTAACGCGGCAAATAACGCGGCACGATATTCAGCAGTCCGGCTAAAGCCGACGCGCCCGCAAACCACAGAATTGCCACCGTGCTGAGGTCGTAAATCGTTCCGATAGCATCGCCCAGATACAAATGCGCCAGGTAAGCTAAAGCACGTCCGTTGGCTTTGCCTAATTCCTGGACAATCGCGCCGCTTGCATCCGTAACCGCCGGTAGAAATTCCTCCGCCGGAATCAACACCGTCGTGGCAATGCTGCTTGCAATCAGCATAAAGCTCATTATAATGGCGGCGGTTGCCAGAAGTTTGCGCGTGTTGGTAATTCGGTTCGGGTTTTTGATAAGCGGCATTACGACCACTCCGGTTTCAAAGCCGGAAAGTCCGAGCGCGAGTTTCGGAAAAACCACTAAAGCCAGCGCAATCATCATTAGCGGATTTCCATACGCTCCCGGATAGTTATAAAGCGCGTCCTTCCACGCCGTTAATGTTTCCGGGCGCATCGCAATTTCATATAAAGCGCGACCGATGACGACAACATTTAAAACCAAATAAACCACGACAATAGCGACCGCCACGCCGATAGCTTCCTTGAAGCCTTTAAGAAAAACCCCGCCGAGCAGCGCAATGAAAAATAAAGTTACTACAATCGGATGTTCAAGAAACGGCAGATTTTCGTGGACAAACGGATTTTCGAGAACGTGCGCGGTCGCGTCGGCGGCGGAAAGCGTTATCGTGATAATAAATCCGGTGGCTGCAAATCCGAGCAAAGCCAGAACGAATAATTTCCCCTTCCAGCGCGAAAGCAGATTTTCGAGCATCGAAATCGAGCCGTCGCCGTGCGGACTTTGCGCCGCCACGCGGTTATACATCGGCAGAGCACCAAACAGCGTTATCATCACCAAAACCAAAGTCGCAATCGGCGAGAGCGCACCGGCGGCAAGAAACGCGATGCCCGGTTGATAGCCGAGTGTTGAAAAATAATCAACGCCCGTCAAGCACATTACCTTCCACCAGGAATGTTGATGATGATGATGACCGTTTTCTTTTTCGCGCGATCCTTCAGCCTCTTTGACACCATTGTAAAGCCAATGTTTTAAGCGACTTTCTTCTTTGTTCTGCATTTATTAGATATCAAACAATAAAAGACCATAAACGCAAGTCATTACGTTTATGGTCTTGATAATTTATCAAAGCCAATGGCTTGTTCTTCCAAACGCCTACGAGGTTAGCTGACGGGCGAGAACAAAGGAAGTGTTCTTCATCTGAATAAAATGATTAGCCCCAAAATTTCGGTTCCCCCGCACTGCCAACTAGAAACGCAGTTTCGGCAAACAATTTGTCAAACCTGAAAATATACTCTTGTTAAAATATAATTGCAAGAAGCTAACACTCCTTCATTACAACACTAAGTTAAGTGGCAAAATCTTTTTCCCTCGTTAAATTAACAGGGCAACGTCTTCCACACCGTTGCCCTTTCGGTCACAAGTCCTCACCCCTTGTGACCAGAATGTTCACCGGGGAGGTGAACATTTATACATTATTCCTATTAAAGTGAAAATTGCAAATTCTAGTTTTGATATTTACTGATTTTACTCAGGGAGCAAAGAACTATTCCAAATATTAGAATAATTTTCCACCGTCAAACCGCCGGGAACATAATCTACCGAATCATTTTGATTCTGAACGTAAAAACTATATTCTCCGTTTACTGTTTTTGAGTCAACTCTAATTTCAAAGCTTATTACCGAAAGCTTATCTCCGTAATTATGCGCCGCGTAACTTTCAGGCACAACCGTAATATTCGGAGAATTGAAAATTACTTTGATATTTTTTACATTGAAATTTCTGCCGCCGACAAATATTGTATAAGAGTTTCCACTGTTGATTGTTACGGGAACAAGCGACAGTTGTCCGTTAAAGCCAATATACTGAATATTAAAATCTCTCGAGTTGTTTTTTAATTTTTTTACCAGATTGATAGATTTTCCCTGTATAACTTCTATATCAGCAATTTTTTCGGCGGAAAATAATTTATTGCTTAAACCGTTTTGTTTGGCATACACGGAATAATTACCTTCTCTTAACCCTTCAAAATTGAAGCTTCCGTTCACATCCGTTGCCACTCCGCCAAAAATACGGTTTGTCGAGGAGTCTTCGAGCCATACATCAAATTCTTTAGCCGGTTTACCACTAGATAAAATAAGCTTGCCATTAACTTTTCCGCAACAATTTTGCTCAGCGTCATTCGCGCCATAAAGTGCCCGAACGCCTGTAATATCATCTTCCGAAAGCGTTCGCGGGCTGAAGCTTTGTAAATTATAAACGCCATTCTTTCCCTGATGCGCATTCATCGTCGCGCCGATTACCAAAGAATGTTCTAAACCCAGAAGATGCCCGATTTCGTGCGTTATTGTTGATTCCAAATCAAAAGTGCCGATTGTTCCGTCAATCGAAAATTGCTGATAAGGATTCAACACAATGTCGGCTTCGCTGATCAAACCTCGGCGATTGAAAAAAGTGCGGGTGCGGGCTGAGATTTCTTCTGAATTATCTCCAAAAAGCAAAAGATTTTCCGGAGTTTGAGCAATGGTAATCAGGGATATGCCATCACCGACTTTTCCAATAGGACTGACGTTTTGCTTGTCCGTCCAACTAATTTCAAATTTTATATTGGCGATTTTTTCCCAATTTTCCAGGCTCTTAAGAATTGTATTTGCAATATCGCTGTCGGATTCAATGCTCTGATTTTGTTTGGTCAAAGAAGTTGAAAGAGATATAGGTATTTTGCCGGTTTTCCAACGCAGGCGAGCAGATTTTGTATCATCCGCAAATTGTAGCTGATAACCCTGAACGAAAAAATTAAAACTTCCCATCCAGAGTAAGACTAAAATTATTCTTATAATTTTTGACATTAAATACCGGGCAAATCCTGCTTAACTTTCATTTCTATATTATCTCTTCCTACATTTTCTAAATCCGCAAACCCAACGATTAAGAGTAAAATTACCAGTCCGAGGGTTGCCATCACATAAAGAAGAGCAATCTGTTCAAGATAAATTAAAACTCCAATTACGATTCCAATTAACATAAACCAAAAAAGAGCAATCGTTCGTCTGCTGTATTCACGCTGTTTTCCAACCATACTTATTCCTTTTTATTGTCTCTAATTTATTTTGAGAGGCTAATTTATTGATAACAGATTTTTCCCTCTTTGAACAATTAAAATTGAGGTTTTATTATAAATAAGTTTAATCAATCACTTTAATAGGCAAATTACCTGTACCTTTTTTATCAATATCGTTGTTTTTAAACTGAGGCAAGATTTTTCTTTTATCCAAACCCTTTTGACTAACTTCAACAACATCTAAAGGTTTTAATAAAATGTCTTCTTTTTGATTCAACTTGATTTTAGTCAGGTCAACCTCGATGATCTCAGTATTTCCCTTCTCCTTACGATATATGGTGACATTATGTTCATCAGCATTTTTTGATAATCCCCCGGCACTATCAATTGCACGCGTTAAAGTAACCTGAGAGCGAGATGAGATATTTGTGGGGTTGACGACACCACCGGTAATATATATCAGCTCTGCTTCAAAAACCGTAATGATGTCACCGCTGAAAATTTGTGGATTAGCTTCTTTTTTTCCATTTAATAAATTACTAATTTGAATATTTATATATTCCGACTCGCTATTATGACTAATCTCTACAAATTTTTCACTTGTTAAATTATCTGTATTACTGCCGGTGTTTTCTCGGTTAATTTTAGCCAAACAATTTAAGTGGCGAGGACGGAAAATTTGAATCTCCCCGCTTACTTTATCGGTTAACCCGCCCGAAGATATTATCAATTCATTTAAAAATACGCGACGTTTGATCTGAAATCTGTGAGGCGTTTTAACCGCTCCACTTAAAATAGAAAGCGGTCTGTTTGTTCGATCAAGAATTTTTACGATGACAATCGGGTCACGCAAAATTTTTTTGTATGATTCGGCGACAATCAGTGCGACATCATTTTCTGTCAAACAAAGAGCGTTGACTGGGTTTTCAACAAAATCAATTCCATTTAGAAAACCTTCGGGGTTGAGAGTTCCCCGCCAATCATAATTTACGCTTCCGACGACGTCGACATCGATTAAATCTCCAAAATGAATTAAATCCTCTTCATTTATTTGGTCAGGGGATTGTTTTTTTTGGTTTTCTTCGGCTAAAGGTGTTTGCGCAAATGTATAAATATGCCAAAGAAAAAGTCCGATCAAAAAATAAAAAAAATAATTCAACTTTCTATTTTTCATCCGGTTAATACTTATTTGACAAACTTTTTTGTTGTTTTTTAGAGCTTCGGGGCGGTTTTGCGGAAACCGTTCCCGGGACGGCAAAACCTGTAAATTGTAAATTGCAGCTGTCGCATAATAAATTGTATCTAAAAAATAATTTAGACCACAGAGGTGTTGGACGATAACCTTTTCGAACTCTTTTGCTATTGCATTTCGGACAACTTTGACTAATCATTTTTATATTCATTATTTACATTAATTTCATGCGAAAAACGCCTCGTTTTACTTTTCTTGTTTTTAACTTGACTAATCTTTTCAATTTCTTGATTGATACTCTCGGCTAAAGGTTGTCTTTCATCATTCGAGGCATTTATTCTCGACAAAAGAAAAAGCGCCTTTTGATATGAGCTTATTGCCTCGTCATAATCCATCTCGCCGGCTGCATGCTGCGCTTGTTCGATATGTTGCGAAACTTTAATCGAGACAATAAATTTATTTATTAATTCTCGAGAGTCAATAAGTTGTTTTTCGTCAGAGTAAAATTGTAAAGCAGACTCCAGAACATTCAAAGCCTTTTCAGCTTTCTCCATTTTATCGGAAGCGCTAAACAATCGATTAGCTTGTGAAGTTAACGAACGCGCTTGAATTTCAGCCCAGTTCAAGAGATGAAATTTGTGTAACTTTTGAATAGTATTTCGACCCTTTATTAAGGCTGCTATTCGCGGGGAACCGACACCGACGGTTTTTAGCTCTTTATTATTCAAGGAAAGATACTCGTTACAGGCTTGGAAAACTTCGAAATGCCCGTCAGGCAGATTTGATAAAATTTTGGCAGCTTCCGACATTTGCCTAATTTTTGCAATGATTCCAGTATTTTTTTCAATCGTTAGCTTTCCATCTCTCAAATCACTTTTTTGTTTTACTTTTGAGTTCGCCAAATTATCATCAAGTCTTTTCTCGATTAATAAATAACGCTTTCTTAATTTTTTTAATAACACTTCCCGCAGGAAAACTCCGCTGAGAGTAAATGAAACGGAGACAATTGTCGCTGACAACCAGGGATTTTCTTCATCGCCTTCCGACAATATTGCCCAGATAACAAAAAAGATAACAATTGTTACAGCCGCCACCGACAAATAATAATTTTGTGCAGGAAACCAAAACGGACGGTTATATTTTGATAAAGCATATCCGTCATTTCTCGGTGAAAATCTTTGTATTTGATTCGCTCCGTTTGCTCTTCTAGCCAATTTTACTCCTACAATATTTGCCGCCTGCTCATCTCTTACTACTTGAATGAAATTCTAATATTAATAAATAGTTAAATTTTATTGCTAAATTGTCAATAAATAATCTTGTTTAGGCATAAATAAGCTTTGAGCTATATTTTTCCGTCTCGTGTAAAAAGCTTGCCCGATTTTATTAAAAACCAACTCAAATTTTGAACATTCCTGTTTGTAAAAATTACACTGCCAATTTACTTTTTTTTAATATTTGAGCGAGATCTGAAAAGCAGGTTACATTTCGGGCTGAATTGTTGCCCGGAAGAAATCGTTTAGAAAGAAATTTTATAATTCAAAAAAAATTAAAAAAGTTACAAATTGTTTAATATTCACGAATTATTAAATATCCTAAAAATCATACACTTTTCCAACTTCAAGAATCTTCAAATTTTCATTTTTCAATTCTTTTATTTCTCGGACGATTTGATCTCGGTACATTGGTTTGAGATTAATAATATAAACAAG
>MWVV01000052.1_pt1 | contig 41694 bp, 33 predicted proteins | sample 1047281 | NCBI WGS metagenome assembly MWVV01 (sample SAMN06349986, study PRJNA376086) | soil metagenome | isolation source: PT-2 sample Antarctic (ecotone) soil | place: Antarctica | collected 2015-01-13 | reverse complement strand
ACAGACATTGAAACTCTTCATCAGTCAAACCGGTGGCGGCAAGAAACTCTTTCGGCTTTTCTTTTAACTCCGCATATTTTAACATTTACATAGATTAACCGATTTTACTTATTTCCAATAATGTCTAATTTACCTTCCATTTTCAAGATAATACATACTTTATAAACTGCTTTCAATCGCAAATCGCAAATTGAAAATTCGCTTCACTCTCCAAAATAATTTTCAAATCTCGTGAACTCTTTCAAAAACGCGAGTTTGACCGTTCCCGTCGGACCGTTTCTTTGTTTGGCGATTAATAGTTCGGCGATTCCAGCATTTTCTTCTGACGGTTTATAATAATCTTCTCGATAAATAAAGGTTACTACGTCAGCGTCTTGCTCAATCGAGCCGGATTCTCTTAAATCCGACATCATCGGTCTCGGTGGATTTCTCGCCTCAGGCGCACGCGAAAGCTGCGAGAGCGCAACAATCGGAACTTGTAACTCTTTTGCTAAACCTTTAAGTTCGCGCGAGATTTGCGAAACTTCCTGCTGACGCGATTCGGAGCGTTTCCCGCCGGACATCAATTGCAGATAGTCTACGACCACTAAATCAAGTTGCTTTTGTTCCGCCACTAATCTTCTCGTTTTCGCCCGCATTTCCAAAATCGAAATTCCAGCTGTATCGTCAATAAAAATCCGCGCATTCGACAAAGTTCCGATTGCTTCGGCAAGTCTGCCCCATTCATCGCGCGTCAGATAGCCGGTGCGAAAACGATGTGCGTCAACTCTCGCTTCTGAACTGAGCATTCGCATCACAAGTTGCTCTTTCGACATTTCGAGCGAGAAAATCGCAACTACCGCTTTTTCGATAATCGCAGCATTTTGCGCCAAGGTCAGACACAAAGCTGTATTGTGGACGCAAATGTCATTAGCAACAAAATTATGCGTTTCGGGAATCGTTAAATCGTAAACTTGTTTTTCACCTGCGTATTGAATCGAAACAATTTCGTCCCAATAAACTTCGCTCTTTGCTAAATTCTGTAAAGTTTCATTTTCCAAAGCCGTCGCCAAATTCACTAATCGCCGACGCGAAGGCGCACGTTTTCCGACGTGAATGTTCGTGTGTCCTTTGAGTTCGGCGCATCGCGCTAAAGATACCCAAGATTCCGCGCCTTTCGATTCACTGATGCTTTCCCAAATTTCAATTGGAATCAAATCGCCGTTGGTTTGATAATTTTGGTTTTCGAGTTTTTCTAAGGCGAGTTTCAACACTGCTTCTTTTCCAAAAATGCCAATCTCGCGGATAAAAGTTTTGATGGAAAGCGCGTCGGTAATATCAATCTGCCAAGCCGTTTTTCTTCCCTCTTTATATTTGATTGCGCGTTTTTTTAATTTGGCAATCACGCCGAAACGCAAAAGAAGATGCTGAACCTGGCGAATCATTTTTTCGCTCACCGAAGCGTAACCGAGTTGGACTTGTCCGCTTGCCAAAACACTTGCCCAGCCGTCAGTCGAGAAGAGACGATTCAAGACAATTGCAACGAGCTCTTTTTTTAATGTGAAAACTTCTTTCGGGATAAATTTTGTGTGGCTGTTGCAACCATTTACGCCAAGATTTTTAAGCCAAATTGTAAGAGGATTTCTGTAATTTTTGTTCTCTGGCATCTTGCGTACCCCTAAATATAGTGTTCGATTTGCGCTCGCTTGAACGACAGTTTCAATGCCGCCAAATTCACTGATAGCTTCTTCAAAGTCAGCTTGCAAAGCCTTTTTGCCGACAATAAAAGTTGTTTGAGTTCTGGTAAGGCAACCGTCACCAAGCAGATAACCTAAAATTTTAACTTCACATTCGCGCCATTCGTCCTGTCCGAAAACATTCAAAATTCGCGGAACGGCAATTTTATTTCCGACTTTCAACTCTTCGAGTTTTTGCCAACCGTTGATTGTTAAATACGGATGTGTAATTGTTGTTTCAATTTGTCGTCCGAGTCTGGTTGTTACCCGAAAAACAGGTTTGATTCCGTCGTTAATAAAATTGCTCGCTTCGGTTTGTTTAAATTTATAATCTTCTTTGAGCGTTAAAAGTTTTGCCGATTTTCGCTGGTAAATTTCTTCAATAGTTGTTACACTTCCATCCTCTAAAACCACTAAACTCTTCGCCATCAAGCACTTGCCCATTGATGGACGAGCCGCCACGATAATTAAATCCGTGCGTTGCAAGCCGGAAGTTTTCTCATCTAAATCTCGAAAGCCGGTTGAAAGTCCCGTGAGCGCGTGCGATTCGCGTTTGGCATATTCCTGAACTTTTGCCAAAACGCTTTCGGCAATCGGTTGAACGTGGGCGAAGCCTTGTTTGGTTTTTTCGTCTGCGAGGGCGAAAATCATCTGCTCGGCGTGGTCGAGAATTACATCTGCATCGTCTTCTTCGGCAAGAGCTTCGCTTGTAATTTGATTGCAGACTTTAATGAGATTTCGGCTGATGGCTTTGTCTTTAACGACTTTCGTATAATCAAAAATATCGGAGAAATGCGGCAAGCCGTAAGTTAAATTAGTAATCGTAGCGACGCCGCCGATTGAATCAATCGAGCCGTCTTTTTTTAATTCTTCACCAATCAGAATCGGGTCAATCCGTTCGCCGCGTTCAAAGAGCGCGAGCATCGCTTTGAAAACTCGGCGATTGTTCGGCGAATAAAAATCTTCGGAGCTGATTTGTTCAATGGCTTGCGTGATAAGTTCGTTATCAAGCAGAATCGCGCCCAAAATCACGCGCTCACTGTCGGGGCTGGAAGGAAGTGGTCGTTCGAGAAATTGCTCGCGGGTTGGTGTCATTATCGCTATTCGGTGGTCAGTTGTCGGTTTGTTGCTTGACCGCCAATTCTGAAAACTATTTAATTTTTTTGCTGGAATAAATGAAAAAAGACCGCAAGCCAAAACTTGCAGTCCTTAATGATAATACAAACAAAGCGAACAAACAAAGATTCTTTGCTTGTTCGCTTGCCCGATTTTATTAGGTTTCAACTTCGTCGTCGTTATTTTCCACAGAATTTTCCACAACTTTTTCTTCCGAATCAGCCGTTTCTGTTTCCGTATTTTCGGATTTTGCAGATTTTCTCGCGTCAACATTCGACGCGCCGCCTTCCGCCGTCACGGTTACGGGAATCTCCAGCGTAACTTCACGGTGTAGTTTGACGTTGGCTGTAAAATCGCCCGTTTCTTTAATCGTATCTTTCAAATTGATTTTTCGGCGATCAATTTCATAACCTTTTGCTTTTAAAGCGTCAGCGATATCCATTGTTGTAACTGAACCGAACAACGTTCCGCCTTCGCCCGCTTTGCGTTCAAAGGTCAGATTAATATCTTTCATTTGTTCGGCTTGCGCTTCGGCGGTGGATTTTTCGGTGGCGGATTTTTTCAAAAGCGCGGAACGTTCGAGTTCAATCTGCTTGACATTTCCTTTGGACGCTAACGTCGCAATGCCTTGCGGAAGCAGAAAATTTCTGGCGTAACCGGCTTTAACTTTAACAATTTCGCCGCGTCCGCCTAAATTGTCAATATCTTCGCGTAAAAGAATTTTTGTAGTTCCCATAATTATAAAACACTCCTTTTTTAGTCTGTTACGAACGGGATTAAAGCCATCGCGCGCGCGCGTTTAATCGCCGTCGCCACGCGGCGTTGGTCTTTGGCGGAAACCTGCGAAATGCGGCGCGGCAAAATTTTACCGCGTTCGGGAATAAAGCGTTTCAGAAAATCCACGTCTTTCCAATCAATATAATCGGGAACAAATTGGCTTTGCCGACGGCGTTGATAACGACGCGGCGGCATTCGTTCGTTTTTTAATTCAGCGACTTTGCTCAAATCAATATTATTTAATACATCAATATCTTCAATGTCGTTTGTTTTATCTTCCATATATTTTTGCTCCTATTGATTATCTTGGACTTCCTCCCTTGCGGATGCTTCTGTTTGATTGAATTTCGATGAACCGCTTCTTTGACGATTTTGACGGTTTTCACGTTTAGCGGTTAATTTCGCCGCCGTTTTGCGTTCCTCGTCAACTCGAACGGTTAGGTAACGTATAATCGCATCATTAACGCGCATTCGTCGTTCGAGTTCGGCAATCTCTTGACCTGAACCTTCAATTTCAAACAACGTGTAATAACCTTCAGTTTTCTTGTTTATCGGATAAGCAAGTTTACGCCGTCCCATAACGTCGGTTTTGACGATGCTTCCGCCGCCGTTTTCAATAATTTGCTGTAACGATTCGTTTAATTTTGTAACGTCTTCGTCAGCCGTTTCCGGCGCGGCGATATACATTATTTCGTAAGTTCTTTTTTCTGCCAATTTCTTGTCCTCCTTTTGGCTATTCAAGCCTCACTCTTTTTGAATGAAGCAAGAAGGGTGTTATTAGTGAATAGTGAAAAGTGAATAACTAAAAATTAAATTATTCACTTTTCACTATTCGTTTTTAGTTAAACTTTGCCATTGCTCGTTCAACTCCGTCAGACAAGACGGCGCGAACGGCTTCGGCACTTTGCTGTAAAACTTTCTCGATAATTTCTGAATCTGTCTTGGAAAAGTTTTCCAAGACAAAATCTTTCTGTTCTTTTAAAGGATGCTCAGGCTGAATTCCGATTCGCAAACGGATAAATTCCTCGGTTCGCAGGCACGCGATAATTGATTTTAATCCGTTGTGTCCGCCTGCTGAACCTTTTGGTCGAAGCCGAATTGTTCCAAGCGGTAAAGCTAAATCGTCTGATACGACAATCAACTTCTCAGCCGTTCGATTTTCTTTTTTCAACAAACAGCTGACCGCCTCGCCGCTCAAATTCATGAAAGTTTGCGGTTTGACGAGCTCAGCCGTTTGATTTTCAATAATGGCGCGTCCGATTAAAGAGCGGCATTCTTCGCGTTTAACTTGGGTTTGAAATTCATGCGCAAACCAATCAATCAGCATAAAGCCTAGATTATGGCGCGTTTTTTCGTATCGCAAACCAGGATTTCCCAACCCGACAATCAGCCAATTCGTTTCAGACGACGAATCCATATTTTAAAAAATAAAAATAAATCGTAATCTGAAACGGACGATTTAGCTTTCGGATTCTTCCGAGTCTTTTTCGTCTTTGCCGACAATTTCAGGCTCGGCGGGAGTTTCGAGTTGCGGTTCGAGTTCTTCTTCTTTAACTACGACGATTGATGCCACAACCGTTTCCGGCAATTCGTGAAGCTCAACATCTTCTGCAACTTGCAAATCGGAAACGTGAACTGATTCGTTCACTTCGAGATTCGCCACGTCAATTTCCAAAAATTCGGGAATTTTGCTCGGTTCGCACAAAACTTTGATTTCGCGCATTGCTTGATTCATCACCGCGCCTTCTTCTTTCAATCCGACAGCTTCGCCGACGAGGTGAATCGGAACGGTAACTTCGATTTTTTCGCCCTTTGCCAGACGGCGCAAATCGGCGTGAACCAAACGACCTTTGAGCGCGTCAATTTGACGGTCGTGGAAAATCACATCGCCCGAGCCTTCGCCGGTCATATCAAGTGAAAAAATAGTGTTTTGTCCGGTATCGGAACGCAAAATCGCCGCCAAATCTTTCAATTCGACGACTGCCGCAACCGTTTCACCGCCGCCGCCGTAAACGCTGATTGGAAGTTTTCCTGCGCTTCGCAACCGACGTGCGTCATTCTTGCCGCGTCCTTCTCTTTTTTCCGCTTTTACTACAACTTTCTCTGCCATATTTTTAAATTTAAGATTCAATATTTAAGATTCAAGATTCATATTAATCCTAAATTTTGAATCTTGAATTTTTAATTATATAAACAATGACGAAACGCTGGTTTCATCGTGAATGGATTTGATGCCCGAAGCGAGCAGTTTTGCCACGCTTAACACTTCAATTCGTCCGTCTTGCTTGAGCGTCTGTCCTTTTTCGCACAATGGAATCGTATTAGATACAATAATTTTTTTCAGATGCGAATTGCTCAAATTTTCAATTGCTCTACCCGACAAAACAGCGTGCGTAAAGCAAGCGTAAATATTGTTCGCTCCGTTATCGTAAAGCGCGTCGGCGACTTTGCAAATCGTTCCGCCCGTATCGCACATATCATCAATTATCAAACAATTTTTACCTTTGACATCGCCGACGATGTTCATTACTTCCGCGACATTCGCCCGTTCACGCCGTTTATCGCAAAGAGCTAAACCCGTATTCAGACGCTTGGCATAAGCCCGTGCGCGTTCCGCACCGCCGGTATCGGGCGCGACGACAATCATATTTTCAATCGGGTTTTCCTGAAAATAATTGACAATTACCGGCGCGGCGTAAAGATGGTCAACCGGAATATCAAAAAAACCTTGAATCTGCGAAGCGTGCAAATCAACGGTCAAAACTCTCTGTGCGCCTGCCGTGGCAATCAAATTTGCCACCAATTTAGCGGCTATCGGAACACGCGGACGGTCTTTTTTGTCCGAACGCCCATAACCGAAATATGGAATAACCGCCGTCACTCTCTCCGCCGATGCCCGCCCGAAAGCGTCGAGCATAATCAGCAATTCCATCAAATTTTGGTCGGTCGGCGGACAAGTCGGCTGAATTATAAAAACATCCGCGCCGCGAGCGTTTTCTTCAATCTGAAAATTAAATTCACCATCGGAAAATCTATCAGTGCTTGATTTTCCTAAATCACAACTTAGATGATGGCAAATTTCTTCCGCCAATTTTGGATGCGCGTTACCCGAAAAGATTTTTATATTGCCCGTTACGCTCATTCGCTCTGCAAATATAAATAAATGACGAGCAACTTTTCAAACGTTAAGTTGCTCGTCGTTTTTTCTTCTTTCTATATTTCTATAAAAAATGGCTGGGGCGGAAGGATTCGAACCTGCGAATGCCGGATCCAAAACCCGGTGCCTTACCACTTGGCGACGCCCCACTAAAGTTAAAAATCTTTATCAAGCAAAATTTTATCAAATTTAAGAAAATTTCGATAATTGAGACGCGAAATTGTTTCGACCGAAAATACGCGCCAACTTCGCTCCGTTTGCAGCGAATTAAACGCTCTTAGCTGTTTCAAATCATTGTCAAAGATTCCGAAAACACTCGCTCCGCTGCCGGACATTAATGCGTGTTTAGCTCCGTAATCAAAAAGTTTTTCCTTCGCGCGAGCCGTCTCCGGCTCTAATTCAAAAATCGTCTTTTCAAAATCGTTTTTCAATTTTGATTGCCGTAAATACAATGAATTTGCTTCATCGCGGCAAATTTGAAGAATACTTTTTGAGGTTTTATTTGTCAAGTCTGGCGCCTTCAGTTCGGCGAAAGCCTTTTTTGTCGAAATGTCCACATTCGGCTTAACGATTATCATATATTTTGCCGTAAAATCAGTAATCGGAAAAATTTCCGTTCCGCTCCCTATTCCAACCGCAGTTCCGCCGAAGAAAAAAAACGGCACGTCGCAACCGAGCTTTTCACCTAACTCACACAAATCTTCCATTTTGACTTTAATGTTCCAAAGCTGCACAAGTCCAACTAAAGCGGTCGCCGCATTTGAAGAACCGCCGCCGAGTCCGCCAGGAGCGGGAATGTTTTTTTCAAGATGAATTTTCGCGCCCTTTTTGATGCCAAATTTACCCCGCAAAATTTCAGCGGCTTTAACAATCAAATTCCTCGCATCGGTTGGAATTTTTTTATCATCGCAAGTTAGAGTTAATTTTTTGTGTTCTGAAAAGATAAGACTATCGTGAAGCGAAACAGTTTGAAAAACCGTACAAATTTCGTGGTAACCATCATTGCGCTTGCCTAAAATTCGCAGTAATAAGTTTACTTTGGCGAACGAAGGCAATGTAAAATAGTTTTCCGACATCTCTCTAGGTAAAACAGAATTTCGACGAATGAATTTGAGATTATTTTGAAGCGTTGTTCGTTAGTTTTGCCTTAATTCGATTGATTTCATCTGTGTCCGAAGCAAATTCTAAGGCTTTCTGCCACGCAGATTTGGCAAGGTCAAGTTTGCCTTGTTTTTGGTAGATATCGCCGAGATGCTCGTGAATAGTTGACGAAGAATTATCAAATCGCAAAGCGTTCTTTAAATATTTTTCTGCTTCAACGAGTTTGCCGAGTTTGAAATAAGCCCAGCCCAAACTGTCTAAATACGAAGGATTTGTCGGGTTACTTTGGACGGCTTGCTCAATCAAATTTAATGCTTCCTCTAATTTCTCGCCGCGCTCTGCCAGAAAATAGCCGAGATTATTGAGTGCAATCGGATTTTGCGGCGATTGCTTTAATATTTCTCGAAGAGTCGTTTCCGCGCCTTGCAAATCGCCCGCCGTTTGTTGTGCGGTTGCCAGCATGAGTTTGGCGATTTCTTTACGGTCGCTGCTTTGCGTTGACGAATACGCTTGATTAATCGCTTCAATGGCTTCCTTGTTGCGTTTCGCTTGGGTGTAAAGGCTGGAGATAAAAATGTAATTTGAAAAGTCGGCTGCCATCGGCGAAGCGAGCGTAACGATTCCGTCACCATTTTGCCCGTTGGCAGCCGAATCAGTTGCGACTGAAGGTTTTTTTCCAATCAAGGGTTTGATTAAAGCGACCGCTTCTTCGATTTTTCCAATGTCAGTCAAAATCGTTGCCTCTAACCGCAAAAGCGCGTAATCGTCTGCGTTACGCGTGCGAAGAGCGCGAACCGTTTGCAAGGCTTCCGCCTTTTTTCCGGTTTCAAGATAAAAGGAAATCAGTTTTTTATCCGCAAACAAATCACTTTTACCCAAAACCAGGCGGGCGCGTTCAATGACTGCCTTTGTATCATTCGGACGATTGGCTTTTTTGTAAGTTTCAATCATCTTATCGAAAACGCGAATGGCAAAATCGCGTGCGTCGTCCGTTACGGCTTCCGACTGGATGATACCGCGAACGGTGAAAGCATTTTGATAAGTTTTGGCGGCATTTTCAAATTGATTTTTTTCAAAAAATAAATCGCCAAGGGCGACTTGTAAATCGGCGGCGGAATTTTTATCCTTCGCCGCAACTTTCGCAGATGTATCGAGCAAAACTTTTGCTGCTTGGTCAATTTTTCCCGCACCGACATAAACTTGCGCTAAAAGTATTACCAACGATGTATTTTCCGGATTTACATTAATTGCCTGCTGCAGAGTTTCGACTGCAATAGTCGCTGATTCGACATCCGCCGATTCAACCGCTTGCTGAAGCAGTTCGATGGCTTCTTCGTTTTCAGGCTCGGCTGCTATTAAACGACTCAAGATTTCAATTGCTTCCCGCGTTTGCTTCATCTTCAGCAAAGCCTCAGCGAGTTTGAGCGACGCATTTTCCGGCGAAAGATTTTCGCCTTTAAAAACTCGACCGTAAAATCCGTTGCCGCTCGGCGTTGCGGCGGATACCCAATTTCTTAATGCGATTACGCGTTCTTCCGGTTTATTCGTGCGAGCGTAAAACTCACTTAAAAAGGCATACGCTTCGGCGTTTCGCGGGTCGAACCGGGCAATTTCATTCCATTCGGCGATTGCCTTCTGCGCGAAATTAGCGTCTAAAACACCTCTGTTTATTTCGCTTTTTTTAGTGTAAAGTTGCGCTAAAATAAAATGACCGCCGTAATTGTTATTATCAATTTTAACGGCAGTGCCGGCGAGCAATATCGCTTCATCAATATCGTAAGGCGACGTAAGTTCCGCCAACGCCGTATACCCTTCGGCAAGTGTCGGGTCGAGTTCGACCGCTTTCTGCAAAGATTGTTTTGCCAATCGAACTGTGTTTGCCAAACCTGTTTGCGAACGTGAACGGTAGATATTCCAGATGTAGCGCTGCCCTTCCAATAACTTCGCATAAGCCTGCTCACGCCGTTCGCGCGGAACGGGTGTTTTATTCGTTGCCTGCTCTAAATTTTTCGCAACCGTTTCAGAAATTTTAGGAGTCGGCGAAGGCTGCGTTGGAGTTTGTGCGAAAACCGTCTGTAATCCGCCGCCGATAAAGGTTATCGCCAGAATATATTTTATAATTTTCATTAAATCCTCTTGAGCGTCCTGTAAATTTTCTAAGATATTTTCAGACGGAATTTTGCGGGAAATTTATCTTCTTAATTTAACAATATCTTTTCGGAAAATTTGTTTCAACGGTTTTAAAATGTTTTGAGTTCCGCTTTTAGGTGACTTTGTCTCTAAGACAGTCGCCGAAAGGCGGACATCAAAGCGAAATTCAAAATAATTTTATTTTTGCTGTTGCGGCACCTGCGTTTCAGTTTGCGATTTTTTCTGAGAAATTATCGTCGTCAGAGATTTCGGAATTTGCGAAGCGTTAATGTCGCCCTGATTTTCGATAACTTGGTCAATCAATTCAAATTTCTTTTCATCAAAATCATCCGTCATCAACACGCCGTCTTTATCAATTGTCAACGGATACAATCCAAATAATTCGTTTTTGAAATTGGCAATAAACGACTTCTTTTCCGGCGGCAAAACCTTCATTCTTTCCGGATTCGGTTCGGGAACGCTCGCGCCGATAAGCTGCAGTTGTTCCTTAGATTTTTCGACGTAATCGCTGTTCGGATAATCGCGCACGAGTTGTTGAAAATATCTGGCGGCTTGGTCGGTTTCCTCTTCAACTTGATAAGTTACGGCGAGTTTGAAAAGGGCTTCGTCCAGAAAGCTGAAATACGGATATTTGTCCAAAATTTCACGATAACGCGATTGCGCTCCCTTGAGTCCGCCTTTTTTTTGGTCAATCGAAAGTTTGTAATAATAGTTGGCGATGTAAAGATTATGCAATCCGAGATTGTCCTGTACTTGTTCAAGCCGATTTTTTGCATCTTTTAACAAAATCGTGTTCGGATACTGTTGAAGCAATGCCCGAAGACGCTGTTCGGCGCGTTTGGCGCGAGTCGAATCGCGGTCGGGCAGACCAATTTGGCGCATTTCTGATTCGGCAATTTTCAATAAAACCCGGTCGGCTAACGGATGCGTCGGAAAAAATGTCAGCCAATCCTGATATGACGCTGCCGCCTGAATCAATGCGCTGGTCGTGCCTTCCAAATAAAATGAATCGGCAACCGCGAGCTTCGCCATTGGTAAATACGCCGAATCAGGGTAAGTCGTGATAATCGTCTGAAACAAAAGTCGTCCGACATCATAATTATTTTTTCGCACTTCGCGTGTGGCAACGATGAAAAGTTCTCGGTCGCGCCCCGGCGTTACGTTGCCGATTAATTCTTCGTATTCATCACTGCCGCCGCCGAAAATTCCTAAAAACTTTTTCTTCTTCTTGATTTCTCGCGGCGTTCCTTCCGCCGAAACGGGATTTGCACGAACGCTGGCAGTTTCCGTCAATGCGTTGTCAGTTCTGGTTTGAAGTTCATTAACCGAAGTTTCGAGTTGGTCAACATCCGACGCTTCATATTTTTCTGCTCGGTCAACTTTGCCGCGCAGAGTGTTAACCTCTGATTGCAAATTCGAGGTTTCCTTTTCCAAACTTTTCAAGCGTCCAAGCGGCGTTTCAAGCGTCGATTTATCGTCCTTTTTCGATTTGTCAGATTTATTTTCATCCTTCAAAACCGAAGCCGCACTATTTAACGAACGGCGCATCGTTTCCAATTTCTGCCGCATAACTTCGAGACGTTGTGAAGTCGTGCCTTGCCCTTCGTTTTTCTGCGCCAGACTAGGCACGACGAAGCCGAGTAAAATAAACAAACTTAAAATTACTGCTTTATATTTATGTAAAATCATATTACCTCATTTCAATTTTGGATTTTAGATCTTGGATTTTGGATTGGAATTACTTTTTGAACTTGAATTATCTCTATCTGAAACTAAAATTTTTATTAGAAACAAATCCAAAATCCAAAGTCCAAAATCGCTATGCCCAAACTGTTCCCGCGTCTATCAATTCCTTCACGCCTTCAGCTCCGTTACCCTTGCCGAAAACGCCCGTTCCTGAAACGATAATTTCCGCGCCGGCTTCGACAATTTTCTCGATATTCGTCGCATCAATTCCGCCGTCAATCTCAATTTTTGTGTTCAGACCGCGCTCGTCAATGGTTCGGCGCAAACGGCGCAATTTGTCTAAAGCGGTCGTAATAAATTTTTGTCCGCCAAATCCGGGATTAACTGACATCAGAAGAACAAAATCGGCGAACGGCAAGGCTTCTTCTAAACTTACCAAAGGAGTTGCCGGATTAATGGCAATCCCCGCTTGACCGCCGGCTTCTCGAATCGCTGTCAGAGTTCTCTGCAAATGCGGGTCAATTTCAACATGAACCGAAACCATATTCGCGCCGGCTTTGACAAATTCGGTGGCGTAACGACTCGGCTCGACAATCATCAAATGCGTGTCAATCGTCAAATCCGTAAATTTGCGGATTGATTTAACAACCGGCAAACCAATCGTGATATTCGGAACAAATCTTCCGTCCATCACGTCAACGTGCAAAATTTTTGCGCCGCCCGCTTCGACGGCGCGAATTTCTTCAGCAAGGCGTGTAAAATCCGCCGATAAAATTGAAGGAGCAATCTCAAACATTATTGTCTAAATTTTTCTGCCTACTTGGTTGCAAAAACAAATCTTACCGTTGCTCGCGCCTTATGGTTGCGGCGTTCGGCGCGGACGCAAATCAACGCCCGTCGTAGGTTTATTAGAATTGGTTTTAACAGAATTTGAATTAGTTTTATTCGCATTCGAATTCGCCTTATTAGAATTTGCCGTATTCTTATCTGATTTATCGCCCGAATCGGAATTTTTATTATCAGAATTACTGTTGTTTGAAGAATTTGAATTTTCGTTTGAATTATTACTTAAAACGTCGCGGGTAGTGGAACTTTTCTTCTTGTTTGAATTGGTATTCGAGTTATTTTTATTCGCCCGTTTCGGCTTGTCGGAAATCAATTCTTCAATTTTTTCGCTGTCGTCTAAATCATCCACATTCTTTTTGAGAGTTACAGGTTTTTCTTCGCCTTCAGGATTAGTTTTGCTTGTTACGACAAGAATCATTTGTCCGGTTTTGACCGTATCGCCGGCTTTCGGCAACTGTTCTAAAATCGTGTTCGGTTTTTCAGTGCTGTAACGGTCGGCTCTTTTTTTAATTTTTAAACCCAAACTTGCCAGCTCTCTCTCGCTTTCAACAAGGTCTTTTCCGACAATTTCGGGGACTTTCAACGCTTGACCTTGCAGCGACATATAAACTACGCCGACAAGTCCGACAATAAATGTCGCGGCAAGCGCGATAACAATAAATAATTTTCCGAACGCCGCCGCGCCTTTTTTTATAAATCCCATTTTATATTTTTACTCTTACGGTTTGCGGAAATAACACAAAATTCTAACATTTTTGATTATCATCACAAAGGCTGAAACTAATTGAGGAGTGATAAGAACTGAAAACTGAGAATTAACTATCTTTTACTTCTCACTTCATCTTTTAATCATTTCAGCAATAAAAAACCCGTCCGTTTTATCTCTCGGCGGAAAAGTTCTAGCAAAATCTTTGTCAGTTAGGAATAGATTGGAAAGTTTTGGTAAAACCTTAGTGAATTCTCTATTTTCCTCTAAAAATTCTTCGATTACTGCTTCGTTTTCCTCATTTTCTAATGAACAAGTCGAATAAACGAGCCTGCCGGTTTTCTTCAACACTTTTGATGCGGTTTGTAAGATTTTAAGTTGTTTTGCGGATAATTCCGCAAAGTCTTTTTCCGACAAAAAATATCTAATCTCCGGATTGTGACGTATCGTTCCGGTTCCCGAACACGGCGCGTCAACTAACACGACATCGAAACTCTCATCGGCAAAAGGCAGCGCATTTTCGGCATCGTAACGCACAATATTTATATAATCTGCCGCTTGTTTTCGACAATTCGCCTGCAAAATTCTGATACGGTGTTCAAAATAATCTCCCGCAACCAATAAATCCTGAACCTTGATTCCTGAACCCTGAATCCTGAATCCTGAATCCTGAATTTGGGTTACTTTACTGCCGGGCGCGGCACAAACATCTAAAAAACTTTCGCCCGGCTTTAATTCAACCGCTTGCGCGACGAGTTGCGAGGCTTCGTCTTGAAAATAAATTTTTCCCTCGTCGGCGTAAAGGCGTAAAATCTCGTTTGACCCGAATACCTTCCAAGCACTGGCAACAATTTCGGATTCATTAATTTCCAACCCGATTTTTGCTAAAGTTTCAACTGTTTTTGCGTCAGATTTTGCAGTCAGTCTAAAAACTAAATTCGGAGTTTCATTATCGGCAAAAGCGAGTTTTTTCGCCGCTTCAAAGCCGAATTCCCGAATCCATTTTTCAAACAACCATCGCGGATGCGATGTTTCGACGGCGATTTTTTCCGTTTCGTCGGCAAATTCGAGTTCAATTTTTTCACGCGTCGCGCGGCGCAAAACTGCATTAACCAAATTCTTTGCCGAAGTTTTTTTAGTCTTTTGCACAAGATTGACCGATTCATTGATTGCCGCGTGCGCGGGAATTTTGTCGAGAAAAAGCAATTGATAAAGACCGATTCTAAGCGCAAGCAGTACTGCCAAGTCGAATTTGTTCGTTTTTTTAGCGGTTAATTTTTCAATCGTTCGGTCGAGATAAATCTGATTTCTCAAAACGCCGAGCGTCAGATTGTGGCAAAGCGCGCGGTCTTTCGGCTGGAGTTTTTCTTCATAAATCGGCAGCAAAGCGGAAGAAAATGCTTTATCCATCTCGATTTTTTGTAGAATTTCAAAGGCGGCGAGGCGGGCAGGAGAAACTTTCCGATTTTGGATTTTGGATTTTGGATTTTGGATTGATGAATTTGATTTAACCAAGTCTCTCTCCCGCCTGAACTCTTACGCCATTGAGAAAATCTCGCGTCGGCATTCGCCGTTTCCCTTCAAGTTGAATTTCTACTAATTTCAAAACCGTTCCTTCTCCGCAGGCGACAATTAAATCATCGCCTTTCGCTTCTAAAATCTGACCATTTTCCATTTTCCATTTTCCATTTTCCATTATTTCTGCCTTCCAAATCGTGAGTTTCTTATCTTGATATTTTGTAAAAGAAGTCGGAAACGGTTGAAAGCCGCGAACGCGGTTCGAGATTTCTTCCGCCGCCCGATTCCAATCAATCAATCCGTCTTCCTTTTTCATCATCGGCGCAAAAGTCGCTTCCAAATCGGCTTGCGGCTGCGGCACTAATTCGCCATACATCGCCAAAGTTTCCGACAACAAATCCGCTCCCAAAAAAGAAAGTCTTTCCATTAACTTGATTGCGTTCTCATCCGCGCCAATTTCCGTTTCTCTCTGCAATAAAATTCCGCCTGTGTCGAGTCCCGCATCCATCTGCATCGTGGTTACACCTGTTTTAATTTCGCCGCTCGCAATTGCCCAATTAACCGGAGCCGCGCCGCGATATTTCGGAAGCAGCGAAAAATGCACGTTGATTGCGCCGCGCGGGAATGCCTGCAAAAATGTTTCCGGCAAGACGCGCCCGTAAGCGACGACCACCGCGACATCGGCGTTATGCAATTGATAAAGCTCTAAACTTTCGGCGGTTTTAATTTTTGTCGGCTGATAAATCGGCAAATCATTTTGCACGGCAAATTCTTTGACCGGCGAAGCGGTTAATTTATTTCCGCGTCCGGCAGGCTTGTCAGGCTGCGTCCAAACGGCGACGATTTCGTGTCCGTCCTGCAAAATTCTTTCAGATGTCGCAACCGCCGCGTTTGGCGTTCCCATAAAAACTATTTTCATAACCGTCCAAACTTTTTAAACGAGATTTTATCTGCCGAAGCGCAACGCATCTTTCATCGCATAAAATATCCAATTCTGCTCCATCACGCCCTTTATCAAATCGCTTCCCGCGCCATTGGCAAATATAGCGACATCTTCGCCGCCGTGCGTTTCATCGCCTAAAGGAACTGTCGCTTCCTGTTTGTAATTGGGATTTACAACCGATTCCTGCGTCAGATTCGGGCGCGTTCCGCCGACGTAACCTTTGCCGTTAGCGTAACCGAGCGTCGTAAATGTTTGTTTATTTTTGTCGCCCTTCGGTTTTTCTTCAAGCAAGCCGGCGTTATTGACTTCACGCACCAGACCCAAAATGTTATTGCCGCGAATCGGGTAACCAGCCATTGTAAAAGTGTGACTGTGGTCGGCGGTAACGATTACAAGCGTGTCATTCAGATTCACTTTTGAGAGAGCCGCGCGGACGGCGTTTGATAATTCTATCGTATCGGTCAGAGCGCGAAAAGCGTTACCGTTATGATGCGCGTGGTCAATCCTGCCGGCTTCGACCATCAGAAAATAACCTTTTTTGTTTTGCGATACGATGTCAATCGCCTTCGTCGTCATCTCGCTCAAAGACGGCTCGCCTGCTTTGTCTTTCGGGCGGTCATAAGCATATTGCAAATGCGAAGTTTCAAAAAGTCCGAGCAGATGTTTGGTTTTCTTCGAGTCAATTGCATCGAATTGCTGTTTGTTCCAAACGAATTCGGAGTTTTTATATTTGCTCGTCCATTCCTTCGGCAAATCGCGTCCGTCTAATCTTTCGCCTTTTCGGTCGGCATATTCCGGGTCGCTCATTTGGTTGGAAATAAACTTTGTGCGTCCGCCGCCGAGCGCGACTTCTAAACCGTCGCCGAGCGGAAATTCAACGAGCTGACGGGCGATGTCGGGAAAATTATTTTGTCTCGCATCTTGCGTAAGGTCTGCGTCTGTTTCCCAATCACGATTGGCAGTGTGCGCGTAACACGCGCCGGGCGTGGCGTGCGTTAATCTAGCTGTTGTTACAACGCCGGTCGAAAGTCCGCGCTGTTCCGCCATCTCTAACAAAGACATCGTTTCATTTCCTTTGACGGTTCGGTAATCGTCGTGGACGACCGTTTGATTAACCGACAAAACTCCTTCGTCGGTTTTAACGCCCGTGATAATCGCGCTCATCGTCGGCGCGGAATCCGAAGTTTGTTGATTGACGCTGTAAGTTTTCGACAGCGCGACGGACGGAAACTGTTCAAAGCTCAATTGATTTTCCTCGCCGCTTTCGCCGCGCATCTGACCTTCGAGAATGCGCGAAGCCGTCAAAGTCGTAATTCCCATTCCGTCGCCGACAAATAAAATTACATTTTTGGCGCGTTTGTTAAATTTTTTTAGATTCTTAGCGCGTTCGATAGCGGCTTCGCCGTCGCGCCGCCAAGTTTCGGCTGATTCCTGTCGTTTCGTCGGAAACGGCTGTGAATTGTCTCTGCCGGTTTGCAGATGTGCCGTCGGCAAAAAATAAAGTGAATTAATCAAAGTGCCGAAAACTAAAAACAAAAAATAACGTCCGCAGACAAAAAATTGCTTTTTCATATTTTTATATTCATTCTCAACAAAAAAGCGGAAACACGATTATTTTAATAAAGGTTCGTATGTAAAATGTCTGATTTACAAATACAAACCTTTTGACGCTCGTGTTTCCGCTTCTTAAAAGTCCCGTAAAATCAACTCGCTGCTTTTTTTTCTTCAAAAAGCGGGAGATATTCGCCGTAACCTTCTTCTTCTAATTTGCCTACGGGAATAAATCGCATCGAAGCCGAATTCATACAATAACGCAGCCCGCCGAGTTCGCGCGGTCCGTCGTTGAAAACGTGACCGAGATGCGAATCGGCGTTTTTCGATCGAACCTCAACGCGCCTCATTCCAAACTTTCGGTCTTCTTTTTCGACAAAATTTTCCGCTTCGAGTGGTTTAGAGAAACTCGCCCAACCGCAACTCGAATCAAATTTTTCAAACGAACTAAAAAGCGGCTCGCCCGAAACAATATCAACGTATAAACCTTTTTCCTGATTGTCCCAATATTCGTTCCGGTGCGGCGGCTCGGTGCCGCCGCTTTGGGTAACTTCGTATTGCATCGGCGTTAGTTTCTGCCGCAGTTCTTCATCCGATGGTTTAGTGTAATTTTTCATTTTTACTCCTTGTTCTTTAATTTTCCCTCGATTTTTTCATAAGTTTAATACGCGCAATGATAATTATAACTTTCAAACACTCTCGTCCATTTTCCGTCCTGACGGCTATAGACGTGAAAATTATTTCCTTCAAAAGCCTTATTGATGGTAAATACCTCGGCGGTCGTATCACTGTTATATTCCAACGCGTCCAATAGTAATTCACTGCCGATTCCGGTATCTAAATCTTTCAAATCGCCGCTCATTACTTCTTCAGGCGTAACCTTGCTATATTCGCTAAAACCGAATTTATATTTGCCGCCGCTGTCTTTGTCGGCGATAAAAAACAGCAAGTTTCTTTCTTTGATTGAACTCTCAACCCAGAATGAACCGACCATTTCGGCTTCGTTGTCATCGTTCACGTCAAGCGCGGTCAGATTATAATACTGTAGTTTTTTCACCGCGTTCGCTGACACATTTTGTTTAGCGAATTCGGCGCGAACCAACGATTCAATTTCGCGCCTTTCGGCGGCGGTCGGCAAACGACGCAAGCCTTCTGCGGATTTGAGTGTTGTTTCATTCGTCGCCAAACCCATCACCATTCCTTTTAGTTTCGCTTTCGCCGATTGCGTCGTAACCGTCGCCAAATTTTTACCGCAATCGGAATCTGGACTGGAACTTTTAATCGTTACTTTTCCGTTCATCACGCCGCCGAAAATCAAATTATAAGTCGTTTGCGGTTTGTAATAAGTGTTGACAAAACTCTTCAGCGGTTTCGGTTCGCCGCCGCCGCCGACCAATGCAACCAATTTGCCTTTGTCAATCGCGGCAATTGGTTCGAGCGTTTGACCGTCATTTAAAACGGCAAAAATTATCGGTTTTGGTTTCGGCTTGGCGGGCGGACGTTTTCGCTGAGCATCCACCGAAAAAACCAAAGACACAATGAATATACCGAATAGAATCGAAGTATTTATTTTTTTCATTAATTTGATATTTGGAAAAACATCTGTCAATAGCCCAAGCGGAGCGTGGGCTATTGACACACCAACTCAATTAAAAAGCCTTCGCGCTCGTGTCGCCCGCGTTCAGGACTTCCTTGCTTTCGCTTTTCGCCACAGCGCCGATTTTTTCGGAAACCAACTTTCCTTGCATAAATTGCAAAAGATATTCGCGTCCGCCCGCTTTTGAATCAGTGCCGCTCATATTAAATCCGCCGAACGGATGCGCTCCGACGAGTGCGCCCGTGCATTTGCGATTGAAATAAAGATTGCCGACTTGAAACTCATTTCTGGCTTTTTCTAATTTTTCTTCATTCGCCGAGTAAACCGCGCCCGTCAAACCGTATTGCGTGTCATTGGCAATTTCGAGCGCGTGGTCGAAATCTTTCGCTTTAATCACTGCTAAAACTGGCGCGAAAATTTCTTCCTGCTCGATGGTTGATTTCGCCGCAACTTCATCAATAATAGTCGGTTCGATATAAAATCCTTTTGAACTGTCGCCAATTCCGCCGACGATTAACTTGCCGCCTTCTTCCTGTCCTTTTGTTATCGCTTTAATCGCATTATCAAAAGACTTTTGATTAATAACGGCGGTCATATTCGTTTCGGCTTCGGTCGGCGAGCCGATTTTCAATTCTTTGGTCAACGCGACGACTTTTTCCATAAGCGCCTCGTGAACCGATTCGTCCACAATCAGACGCGAACACGCCGAACATTTTTGACCTTGAAAGCCGAATGCGGCTTGAACAACGCCCGTCGCCGCCGAATCCAAATCGGCTTCCGCGTCAACAATAATCGCATCTTTGCCGCCCATTTCCGCCACGACCCGTTTCATCCAACGCTGACCTTCACGCGTTTTTGCCGCTTCCTCGTAAATATGCAAGCCGACGGCTTTTGAACCCGTAAACGAAATAAAACGAATTTTCGGACTCTGTACGAGCAATTCGCCAACTTTCGTTCCGCTGCCCGCGACGAAATTGACCACGCCTTTCGGCAAGCCGACTTCTTCCAGAACTTCCATAAATTTATAAGCAATCGTCGGCGCGTCGGGCGAAGGTTTCAAGACGGTCGTGTTTCCGCAAACGACGGCGGCAAGCGTCATTCCCGCCATAATCGCCAGCGGAAAATTCCACGGCGGAATAATTGCGCCCACGCCGAGCGGAACGTATTCGAGCCGATTGTCTTCGCCTTCGATTTTTGTTATCGGCTGCCGCTGCGCGTAACGAATCATCTCGCGCCCGTAAAATTCTAAAAAATCAATCGCTTCCGCCGTTTCGCCATCGGCTTCCGCCCAAGTTTTGCCCACTTCAAAAGCCAGCCACGCCGAAAAAAAATGTTTTCGCTCGCGGATAATTTGCGCGGCTTTGAAAAGATATTCAGCGCGTTCTTCGGCTTTCACGTTGCGCCAAGTCTTAAACGCTTCGGTCGCCGCCTCAATTGCTTTTTCTACTAAATTTTCAGCATCCGCGTCCGCGTCTGCAAATCTGCCGACAATCTGTGATTTCTCCGACGGATTAAAACTCTCAAATTTTTTATCAAGCGCAATCTGCTCACCGTTAATAATAATCGGATAATCTCTTCCGAGTTCGCTTCTAACCTGTTCGATTGCTTCCCGTATCGCATCGGCGTTTTCAGGCTTAGAGTAATCGGTGAACGGCTCGTTCTTAAATTCGTCTAATGTTCTTTGTGTTTGCATAATCTTCACCTTATAAAAATTTAATAATTCCACTTCGGATCGTTCCAAGCGTCTAAGAATTCTCCGACCTTACAATTTTCAACTTCAAAACAACTTTCAAGCCAAATTCTGATCCTCTCTTTATCGCTACTTGTTGGCGACGCGAATTTCCTTTCTGAAGTTACAAATACTTGCCAACCATTATAATCTCCGCCTCCGCCGCACACTAATCCGTTCTTCTCGATTTCACCAATAAAGGCGTTCCAGAATTTATCAAATTGAATTTCACCATTTCCTTTTTTGAAATTCACCGAAACATCAAATCCAAACTCTTGAAACTCGCCTAAGTGAAATTTTTTTCTCAATCTTCTCTTGAGCTTCGATTTTACCATTCCCATTTCCCTGTTTTTGCAGTCGTTTGATTTTTCGCTTCGCCATTTCGATGACTTCCCTTTCCGCCGCGATTGGTAAATCCGTTACGTTCAAGTTCGGCAATCAATTCTCTAATCTTCGGCGGCATAAATTTTAACGATTCATTTGCCTGTTAATTTCGTTCAATTCCCATTCATCAAGTATTTCGGGATAAACAGGTTCGCCGTCTTTTTGCCACGCAACAATAAAACGCGGCTGCTGACTGTCGGAAGAATGTCGAACATAACTTAAAATTAGCTTCCAGCCTTCCCCCAAGTATTTATTAAGTTCACGGCTTGAGCCGACTTCGGCAGTTACTTTTGTTTCTTCGATGCTCATAAATTATTCCCATTGCCCCGTTTTTTGCAATTTTTTGATTTTACGTTTTGCCATTTCCCTTTTCAGCTTCGTCATTCTGTTCAAGAAAACAATGCCATCGCAATGGTCGGTTTCGTGCAGAACGCACCGTGCCGCCAAGTTTTCGCCGTCGAGTTCAAACCAATTGCCCGCCGCATCCTGCGCCCGCAAAATTGCTCGTTGATTACGCTGTATCGGAACGTATATTGACGGAAATGACAAACAACCTTCGTCGCCGATTTGTTCGCCTTCAACATAAATTATTTCTGGATTGACGGCGATGATTTTATTCGATTTGCCTTCTTCGTCCGGAACATCCATTACGAATAATCTTTGCGACACATTGACTTGCGGCGCGGCAAGCCCAACGCCTTTCGCGTCATACATCGTTTCAAACATATCGGCGACGAGTTTTTTTAATTCATCGTCGAAACGTTCAACGGGTTTGCCGACAGCGTGCAAGACAGGTTCGGGATATTTAACAATTTCGAGCAATGCCATAAAAGAATTTTAACCGAAGACGGTAAAGACGCAAAGGCGAATGTTTTATACTGGGAGCGCAGGCATCCTGCCTGCAAAAGTTGCCGCCAGGCAATCTAAAAGTTTTCGTTAAATTTAGTTTTTTGTTTCCGACACATTATTTTCGCACTTTGCGCCTATTGCAGGTAGGATGCCTGCGTTCCCAGTAATTTACCAAATAAATCGCCGAGCAAATTTTCCGATTCTTAACCAAACCGCGAAGGTCTTTTTCTGCTTAAACTCTTTTTGCGCCCTTACGCCTTTGCGGAAAATCTCCTTTATATCATAATCAAAAACCTTAAATATAAAATTCTTGTCGCAGTTGTTAAATTTCAGTTTCGCTATCTCGTATTTCGCCAAATCTTTTTTCCAATTCTTTTCTTTGCTCTGCAAAAATTCGGCAAACTGAATTGCGTCTTCAAGATGTTTTTTGACGGTCGCGGGCAGAAATTGATTGGCGAATTCGTGAAAATAAATTTCAAATTCTTCGGCTAAAACCTGCTTGGTGAGAGGCAAGAGTTTTTCGACTTCGCGCAGACGTTTCCAACGGAGCGAATCAGCGAAAAGATTTAATTCAGCGGATAAAATTTCGGTGAGTTCGGCGATTTCTTTTTCGTTTAAATTATTAACTTTTCCGATTTTCTCCGGTGCGGATGAAAACTCGCGGCGCAGACTTTCATCCGTATAAAGACGCGCTAAAAAGTTTTGCACATCGAGCAGACTCATTAAAGTTTTTGCGTTTTGTTTTTGGCGTAAAGCAGTTCGGTTGAATTTTCGACGACGCTCGGCACCGGCTCGAACGGTTTGTCTTCGAGTAGTTTGCCCGTATTCTTCGCTTCGTTTAATTCGCCTCCCAGCATCGGATTGGCTTTCTTTTCTTTTAGCGATTCGTTGAGAATCACGAAAACGAGCGACAAAATTGCAAACACGAAAAAGGAAATCAATAAAATGGCGGCAAATAAATTCGTTCCCGTCAACAGCACTTTCGTTACCAAAAACCACGATAATGTGGCGATGCCGACAATGCCGACTACGCCCAAACCGCCAAGCGCGAAATTGCCGAATCGTTCAATCGCTTTTTCACGACGCAGGGGTCAACCGCCGCAAAAGTTGCTGACGGAATGCTTGTTTGAACGGAAGTTTCGTTGTGGTTCGACGGCTTGATTCTGTCGAAAGCCATCTGCAATCGTTCAAGATACGTTTTACTGAGTTTGGTTAAACGCGGCATTTTCGCCGCCAAACCGAGAACGAGCATTCCGATAATAGTAATAATCACGATGCCGAGAAAGTTTGTGTAACCGTTATACAGCGCGGCGATAAATTTATATGCTCCCAAACCACCGAAAATCAAAAATGCCTGCAGCGTCAAACGATTGTTGCGCCGTTTCATTTCTTCATCAGGAAAGAAGTGCTGCATTTCGAGTTTCGCTTGAAATGTTTCGTAATAGGGTTTGAGCATTTGTGCTAAACCGTTTGTTTGAAAAAGTTCTTTCGCCTCGCGATTTGTGCTGAACCATTCAAGCGCGGTTAATTCGATAGGCTTCAAACTTTGTTTTTCAAATTTGACGTTAGTTGGACAAATCCGCGAAATTTTTTCTTCGTTGAGAATTTTCAGCAGATTTTTTTGGACGAGCGAAAAGACAATTGCTCTGGCAAGTTCGTTCGCGCCGCCTCTCAAAAAGGCAATTTCAAATGGGTCTGGATTGTGCGGTATCGGCGGTACAGCGAAATGCGCCGTTTTGTCGAGTCGGCTTCTCAAAAAGCGATAACCGATGACGGTTGAAATGATAAATAAGGTGTAGAAAACCAAAAAATATGGTCCATACATATTGGCGAGCGGATTATCAAACAGGAAGTCCATAAAAATTCCTCCAAATGTATTCTATCCGTCATTGATAACGAATTTCCATACTTTTTTGTTTGATTTGTAACAAGAAGTTAAGGCAGAAAACTTTTACGGCAGTTCTTCAATTTTCGCTTTTTCCGTTTCCGCCCAATCACAGAGAATTTTTTTATCTTCTTGCGATAAAACCGCGTCTCGGTGAATCCAAAGATATTGATTGTGCGGCATCTCACCGCTTGTAATTTGTTCGCAAACTTCGTCTAATTTGCGCCGTTTCTTTTTCGCCGAATAAGTCGTCCAAACCGAAAAGTTCAATTCGCGGCGACCTTCTTCAATGTGTTCGGCAAGCAGCCACGAAAAAGGTGAAATGTTTGAATACCACGGATAGACGGTTTCGTTTGAATGACAATCGTTACACGAGCGTTTCAAGATGGCGTGGATCGTTTCGGGAACTTCGGTTGTTGCTTCTAAAGTTTCGGCGGCGACAACCGGCGGATTTATTTTGCTCGGACGGTAAAATTGAATGGCGACGAAACCGACGCATAAAATGATTGCGATTATTTTCAAGATTTTTTTCATTTTGTTTCTGTTTTGTTGACTCGTGTTTATTGAATCGCGCGAATCCGAAATCAAGTATGCACAAACGCACCGTTTCATCTTCGTGGCGCGTGACGAAAATGTTGTCGGGCTTCAAATCGCGGTGGATAATTCCCGCTTTGTGCGCCGCGTCCACACCGTCAAGCACTTGACCGAACCACGCGACAACGGTTTCCACATCCAACTTTCCTTTGCGATTTAACACTTCGGACAAAGCCTCTCCCGCAACGAGTTCCATTACTAAAAACGCGCCTTCGGTTGATAGAACGCCGTAATCGAAAACCGTCACGATGTTGCGATGATTTAATTTTCCGGCGGTTTGCGCTTCGCGTTCAAAACGGCGCAGAGCCTCACGGTTACACAAACGAAAACAATTGGCAAGAGGTTTTAAAAATTAGGGCTACTTTAAAACTTTGTGTTTTTTATGTCTTTATGCTTTTGTGGTGAACTTCCTATTTTTGATAACTGACGCGCCAGATTTTCTTCGCGCCGTCGTCGGCTATCAGAAGCGAGCCATCAGAATTTACCAACAATCCGACCGGTCTGCCCCAAACTTCCCGCGAATTTTCATTCGGCAGCCAGCCCGAAACAAAGTCTTCATAACCGTTATTTACCAATTTCCCATTTTCAAAATTGACGCGGATGATTTTATAACCCGTTAATCGTTCACGATTCCAAGAGCCGTGAAGCGCGACAAAGGCATCGCCGTTATATTCGCTTGGAAACATTTTTCCGTCGTAAAAAACTATTCCAAGTGCGGCGGAATGCGACGTAACCAAAACGTCAGGGACAATCGCTTTTTTGACGAGTTCGGGATTTTCACCTTTTCGGCGCGGCTCTTCGTTTTGACCGATATAGGAATACGGAAAACCGTAAAAGCCGCCGTCTTTGACCGACGTTACATAATCGGGAACGAGGTCGTCGCCGAGTCCGTCGCGTTCGTTAACGGCTGACCAGAGTTCTCGGTTAATCGGATTCCAAGCTAAACCGATTGGATTTCGCAAGCCCGAAGCAAAAAGTCTGTAACCAGTTCCGTCCGGATTATACTCGGAAATTCCCGCGCGGCGTTCGTCTTTTTCCACGTCCACGTTCCCCGACGAGCCGATTGAAACATAGAGTTTTTTGCCGTCGGGCGAGAAAATAATGTTGCGCGTCCAGTGCTGATTATAGCCGCCTTCGGTTAGATTAATAATTTTTTCGGGCGCAGTTTCGGCTTTCGTCTGTCCTGCTTTGTATCTAAAACGAACGACCGAATCGGTGTTCGCCACATAAAACCAATCGCCGTTAAAAGCCATTCCAAACGGCTGGCTCAGATTGTCGGCAAACGTAAATCTCTCTTCCGCCGCGCCGTCTTTGTTTTTATCGCGCAAAATGATGATTGAGTTGGCGCGTGAATCAGCAACGAAAACATCGCCGTTCGGCGCAAGCGTCATCCAGCGCGGATATGTGAAACCGCCTTCGGCAAAGACGCTGATTTTAAATCCTTTCGGCATCAAAAGTTTCGCGCCCGTCGGCTGCGGAACGATGCTCGAATTTCGTCTGGCACTTTCGGTCGCAAAAGGTTTTGGCAAATCTTTTGGATTTATCTGATAAGTTGCCGGCTTCTCGACGTTAATCGTTTGCGGCAAATCGCTGGTGTTCGATTTTACTTCACTCATTGTTTGCCGCGTTTGGCAAACAGAAGTCAACGCCATCATTTGCAGAATTAAGACGCTTGCAAAAAATTTATTGATTTTTATTAATTTCATTCGTATTATCCCCTTGAAAATGTCGGAAATTTTGTCGCTTTACAATCAGGATAAACATTCGTTCCAGTCAAATACAAGCCGCATCGGTCAACTTGGCGAAGAACTTGCCGTGCGGTTTTTGATAAAAAACGGATTTCGTCTTGTATTGTCAAACTTCAAAGTTCCGGTCGGCAGAAATCGGCTCGGCGTGTCAGTCAGCGGCGAGATTGATTTAATCGCCTTTGAAGAAGATGTTTTATGTTTCGTCGAAGTTAAAACTCGTTCATCGGAATTCTTTGCCGCACCGATTGCGGCGGTTGATTTACGCAAACAACGTCAAATCACGCGCACGGCGCGAATGTATCGTAAAATATTTCGGCTCGATTGGGTAAAATTTCGATACGATGTTGTAAGCATAGTATTGAATGAAAATGCCAAGCCGAAGATTGAGATTTTCAAAAATTTTTGGAATGAAAATAAGTTTCGCAAACGATATTGGATGGATGAATTTTGAAACAATTTTTATCTTCAATCCGTAACTTCTTTCAAATTCCAACGATTAAAATTAAGGAGAAAATTATGTTCAAACGCATTCTAATTTTTACGGTTCTAGTTGTATCGGTTTTAACTTTTAATATGAAAACCGCGGCGCAGATGCCGCCGCTGATTGACCGCGAATTGCTGTTCGGCAACCCGGAAATCGCCGGAGCGCAAATCTCGCCCGACGGCAAATACATCGCCTTTATGAAGCCATACAAAGACACGCGCAACATCTGGGTGAAACGAACGGACGAGCCGTTCGACAAAGCAAAATTAATTACAAATCGCACCGACCGACCGATTCCGGGATTTTTCTGGTCGCGCGACGGCAAATTCATTTTGTTCACGCAGGACAAAGGCGGCGACGAAAATTACAACGTTTATGCCGTCAATCCGAATGACGCTCCGGCATCGGGCGCGGATGTTCCGGCAGCGAGAAATTTAACCGACGCGCAGAAAGTTCGCGCTCAGATTTTCGCTGTTCCAAAATCCGAACCCGACGCGATTTACGTCGGCTTGAACGACCGTGACCCGGCTTGGCACGACCTTTACAAATTCAAAATCTCGACCGGCGAGCGCACACTGCTGCAAAAAAACACCGATCGTTTTGGCGGCTGGGTTTTTGACAACAATGATAAACTTCGCCTCGCTGTTCGCACATCCGAGAGCGGCGACACAGAAATTATGCGCGTGGACGCGGGCAATAAATTTACGAAAATTTATACGTGCAACATCTTTGAATCGTGCGGTCCCGTTCGCTTCAACAAAGACAATACGCGCGTTTATATGCAGACGAACAAAGGCAACCCGGATTTGATGCAGTTGACTTTGTTCAATCCCGAAACGCTGAAAGAAGAATTGGTCGAAAGCGACCCGAAGAATCGAGTTGATTTCGGCGACGCGATATTTTCCGATTTGACCGACGAGCTTATCGCCACCGCATATGAAGACGAGCGGACGAGAATTTATTGGAAGGACAAAAATTACGAAGCCGACTACAAATTTTTGCAGGGTAAATATCCGAACAAAGAAATTAATTTCGGCTCGTCAACCGCCGACGAACAGCTTTGGCTCGTCTCGATGAACAGCGACACCGAACCGGGCGAAACGTTTTTGTTCAACCGCAAGACGCGCCAAATCACGCCGCAGTATAAAATCCGCGAGAAGATAAACCGCACCGCCCTTGCGCCGATGAAATCAGTAACTTACAAATCGTCAGACGGCTTGGAAATTCCCGCTTTCGTAACTTTGCCGAAAGGTGTTGAAGCGAAAAATCTGCCCGTGATAATTTTCCCGCACGGCGGACCTTGGGCGCGTGATGGATGGGGCTATAATTCGTTCGCGCAATTTTGGGCGAATCGCGGCTACGCCGTTCTCGAACCGAATTTTCGTTCGTCCACAGGCTACGGAAAGAAATTTTTGAACGCCGGAAACAACCAATGGGGCGATAAGATGCAGGACGATTTAACGTGGGGCGTTAAATACCTAATCGCTGAGGGAATCGGCGACCCGAAACGCATCGGGATTATGGGCGGAAGCTATGGCGGCTATGCGACGCTCGCCGGAGTTACGTTCACGCCGGACTTGTATGCAGCGGCGGTCGCGTATGTCGCGCCGTCTAACTTGATGACACTGCTTGAAACAATTCCGCCGTATTGGGAAGCGGGTCGAATCGTTTTTTACAAACGAATGGGCGACCCGAATACACCGGAAGGAAAAGCGCAATTGCTGCGGCAATCGCCTCTTAATTCGGCGGACAAAATCAAAACTCCCCTGATGGTTGTGCAAGGCGCGAACGACCCGCGCGTCAACATCCGCGAAGCAAATCAAATCGTCGTGGCTTTGCGCGATAGAAACTATCCGGTCGAATATATAGTCGCGCCCGACGAAGGACACGGCTTTGCGCGTCCGGTCAACAATATGGCGATGCTCGCCGCCGCTGAAAAGTTTTTTGCCAAGCATCTCGGCGGGCGTTATCAGGAGTCAATGACACCGGAAGTTACGACGCGACTCAAAGAAATCACGGTTGACCCGAAGGATGTAAAGCTGGCGCAAAAGATGGACGCTTCAAAATTTCCAGCGCCGAAACCGACGATGGATTTGAAGGCGGAAAAGAGCGAATACAAATCATCAATCAACCTCGGCGGTCAAAACGTTCCGCTTTCCAGCGTTTATGAAATCAAAGACGAGGGCGGCGCGTGGACGATTACCGAAGACGTAACGACTCCGCAAGGCGTAATCAAGGAAATGACGGTCGTCGAAAAAGGAACTTTGATGACGAAAAAACGCTCGTTCGACCAGATGGGACAGATGAAAGCCGAGATGGAATACAAGGACGGCAAAGCTACGGGAACGATGACGATGGGCGGGCAATCGAAGCCGATAAGCGCGGATTTAGGCGGCGCGATGTTTGCCGACGGCACGGGCGCGTTTTCAGTCATCGCCACGCTGCCGCTTGCCGACGCTTACGCGACGACGTTTCGCAACTACGACGTGGAAAAGAACAAAGTCAAAACGATGATGCTTAAAGTTGTCGGAATGGAAAAAGTAATCGTTCCGGCGGGCAGCTTTGACGCTTACAAAATCACTTTAACATCGGAAGACGGCTCGGATAATCAAACCGTTTGGATTGATAAGACAAGCCGCAAAGTCGTGAAAGTTACGGCTGTGCTGGCGCAACTCGGCGGCGCGGTTTTGACGAGCGAGTTGGCGAAATAATTCTTCGTTTAGAATAAAAATAGGACACTGATAGATTTTGATTTATTTAAGATGAGTTAAGATTAAATCCTTTTATAATCTTAACTCATCTTAAAATTAGTGTCCTATTTTTACTTTTCAGGAATTGGCGAAAAAACATCCAAAACAATCTGCCACTTGCCATCGAACAATTTCCAAACCTGCATAACAATACCCTTCTTGATTTTCTTGTCGCCGTCTTTCATTTCATACGTCGTAACCGAATAACCCAAATCGCCCGCGCTTTGAATCGTTACGCTTTTACCGAAAGTTATTTTCGAATTTTCAATTCCCGCCGACGCGTTTGCTTTCCCAATAATCGGAAATTTTCCATCGCGCAGAAATCGCGCGTCTTCCGCCGCGAACATTTTATACGCTTTCCCTAAACCCTTCGTCGTCGCCGTGTCGAAAAACGAATTGATAAACTTTGCGGCAAGCAATTTATTTTCTTCCGAAACTTTTGCAGAAGTTTTCGGCGATTCCCAATTCGTGTCGAAACTTAAAGGCTTGTTGTGCGAGACTCCGATGTCGAGAGCGACTTTATAATTTCCGTCTGCTTGCTTGCGCCAAATGGTCGCGTATTCGCTGTAATAAACGGTCGTATCAGATTTGCCTTTCGGACGAAACTCGCCGGGTCCGGTCGTATAACCCAACACACCGTTGGAAGAAACATCAGCGAAAACCGGATACCGTGAAAGCGATGCGGACGATTCGGGACGCGCCCGCCAAAACTCTTTTCCGTTTATCGCCATCGGGTGAAAGACGATTCCGTCGTCGGCGAGAAATTCGAGAAACGCCGTTTTCACACCTTTTTCGTCGGCTGTTCGGGCGAAAGATTTTCCGTTTCGACTACTATTTGCAAATCTGTTTTCGTTTGCGACCAAACATTCGCCCCGAATAAAATCACTAAAAGTAAACTGAAAATTTTCACGATAAAATTTTCTCCTTATCTATCTGAGTGAAAAACTGCCGATATTGTCTAAAACTTTTTCTTGCACACCGCCGAAAACCGGTATTTTGAAAAGCGCGAAATTCGGATTCGCATCGTCGAGTATCGAGAAATATACGTAACTGCTGTCGGGCGAAAAAGCTAAACCGCTATAACGAGCTTCGGCGGATGGGCGAAGCTGAATGTCATTGCCGCCTTCGATGTAACCGAGCCATAAACTTCTTTGTCCCAAATCACTAACCACGTATGCGAAAAGTTTTCCGTCGGACGAAAGCGCGGCAACGGAAACTTTTCCGTTGGCGGTCAATTGACGAATTTGCATTTGTGCAAAGGAAACGGTGTGCAGAAGATTCGATTGCCTCTGTTTTTGCCAGACATAACTGCCGACGATTACGGCAAGTATGAGAAACGCGCCGAGCAAAGTTGCCATCATCGGATTGAGTTCCAGCCATTCAATCCAGGTCTTTTGTCTTTCCGAGATTTCGACGTTTGCAATCGCTTTCGGCATATGACCGTCTGACGAGGCAAACAATTTTTCATTTTCCGCCGTTTCTTCTTCGATAACGATGCGCGAGCGTGTAAAAAATTTACACGCCAACTTTTTTTGAGAATATCGCTCTCCGAACGTTTATTTCTTCACCTCGACCGGGCCTTTGTGCCGCGATGGTCCCTGCGGTCCGCTCGAATGTTTAGTTTCGCCAATCTCACCCCAATGAAGTCCTTTGGTGTTATTTTTCGGATACCAGGGCTGGCTGGTCACCTCCTTTAGATTTCGTCCGGTATCGAAAAAGACCGCGCCGTCTTTGCGATTGATTTTGCCGTCTCGGTTGCGGTCAGTGATTGTCTGATCTTTAGCACCGAACTTGAGCGCGTATGTTCCGGGTTTAGCATAATTGGCGTGCGAGCCGCCCGCGGCATAGACAAAGCGGCGACCGGTTTTCGAATCTTTCTGCAAATCGTTGTAACTAACTCTCGTGCCGCCGTTATGCGCGCTCAAAAGCACATCCTTCGGCTTCAAAGTTTTCGGATCGAGTTCGTAAGTAACGCGCTCCCAATCGCCTTCGTGATTGAGGTCAACACGCGGATTAATCCCCGGAGCAACTCGAATCGGTCCGGATTTCGGCGCGTCGTTATACGGATAAAAAACGTGATAAGTCAATGTTGGCGGTTTGCCGTTTTTGCCTTCTTTGAATTCATAGAAAATCGGCGCGTCCTTGCTTCCAAGCCGCCCGCGCATATCGTTGTTCAAATCGAGAAACTCTCGTTCATTTTTGCTGTTCCCGACTCTGGTCGCATTAAAATCATCGCTCTTATCACCATTCGTGTTATCGCCGATTTGCTTATCCTTACCCGGACGGGGAAAAGGAAACAGTTTGGCAGGCACGTCTTCCCGAAGACGCGAATTTTCAATATATTTTTGCGGGTCGGCGGGCAGATTATACTGTCCTTTCGGCAGCACCAGAATCGGCGCATATTTTTCCGCGATTTTTTCGATTCGTTCCGCGCTCGGTTTAGTAACCGCCGCAGTCTTGGAGGTTACTCCGAATTTTGACAGATGCAGCGTCTTTGCCAAATTTAAGTCAAGTCCGGTGCGTTCGGCAAAATTTCTGTTGAAGCTGCGCGGTTCGCGGTCGCGTTCCGTAGGCTCCGGCATTACCATTTCGCGTTTGGCGCATTCGGTTTTAGTTTGCTGTGTTCGATGCGCAATGTGTTGGTTCGGTTGATTATCTACTCTAAATCTCGTCATTTTTATTTTTCTCCTCCTAATAATTCCCGCTGCTATTTTAATTTCGTATTTTTTGATCGCAAATTCGCAGACAGTAATAGGGTATTTATATATGTTATCGGCAAATTTGCCGAAAAGTTTCCTAAAAAATACTCCGACAGAGAAAAAATTTTTATTTTGTTGTCTTTTCCAAAAAGTTGTGCCAATGTTTGATGACAAATCAAACTGCAAAAAAATTTTCAAAAACTTTGGAGTCAGAATAATGAATCATATCGAATTTTACAGGGGCGCAGTTAATCCGTCGGATTGTATTAGTAACGGCTGGAATTTAGTCAAACAAAATTACGGACTATTTTTCGGCATTTCTATCGTTGCGCTGCTGATGGTAACTTGTATTCCCTGCCTAAATATTTTTATCGCCGGTCCTGTAATGGGCGGAGTTTATTATTGTTTTTTGAAGGAAATGCGCCGCGAGCCGGTTTCTTTCGGCGAGATGTTCAAGGGTTTTGAAACCTTTGTGCCGGCAATGGTCGTCGGTTTGATTGCAGCAATTCCCGAAATTATAGGGACGATACTACAGTGGACTATTAATTTGGCTGATTTGGGATTGAGAAGCGGCAGTCGTGAAAATTATTTTCAAAGCAACGACACACAGATTGCGCTCGCGGGCGGACTGCTTGCTTTTGCCATTATCGGCGGTCTCGTGTTGTTCTTTCTGTCTGTCGCGCTTCACATCTCGCTTTTCTTTGCCCTGCCGCTCATTGTCGAATACAAGCTCGGCGCGGTTGACGCGATGAAACTCAGCGCACAAGCTGCTTGGGCTAATGTCGGCGGTTTGATTCTTCTCTTCTTACTTGAAATTGTCGTCGCATTAATCGGAGTTTTAGCGTTATGTATCGGCATCTTGTTTGTCATACCGATTATTTACGCCGCCAATGCTTTTGCTTATCGACAAGTTTTCCCGAATCTCGGACAAAACTTTCAAACCGCCCCGCCGCCGCCGAATGCATACGGTGGAACTTACGGTGTTGGACAATAATTTTTTGACGAGAAACGTATAAAATATTTTACGACGGAACTCTATAAAACCTCCGTTTTATTTTTATTTTGACAAAGACTCAACCAGCACGAGGTTATTTTCGTTCCGCCAAAAATTACGGAAATCGGTGCAGCTCAGGACAACGCGATTTCGGCTTTCACGATATGGTAATTGTCTCTTTAGATATGAAAAAGGCGGCTCGAATTCGAGTCGCCTTTGAGCGTTTGAGTTATCGGGTTTAAGTTATTTTATCGTTACTCGACTCTCACAAAATCCGTTCCCGTGCGTCCGAAGGTTTCGGGATGATACATTTCTTCAGCCTTTGTGGGTGGCACGACGAATTGTCCGGGCGTGGTCGCTCTCGTTACATAAGTATATTTGTAAACGCCTTCCCAAAGTAACGCACTGAATGCTTCGGCGCGTTCGTCGCGGAAATTCTGATGTTCGAACCACGTCCAACGCCAATTGTAATAACCGCGTCCGTAACTTTGCGAACCGTATTCGACGACGGAAGTATTTCCGCCGTTGTCACTGGGAATTGATTCGGTGACGGCAAGTTCGGGATTGAGAATTTCCAAACCGGCGGGCAGCGGATCAACCAGCGCGACATGATAACGACGCGCCTGGGCAACCATTGTCAGACGAACGCGCACGCGCGAACCGGCTTTTATCGTCCACGAATTATCGGCGTTTTGTTTCACATCTTCGGCGTTATCAATCGCTTCGTAGGAGCGCAAAACCGTAAAGCCGTAATCGGCGGGGGCGAGATCCAGATTCTTCGGCGCGTATTTCATTCCGATTCGATAATAAAGCCGTCCCGCGCCTCGCTTATCCATAATCAGATTTGCTGCACCGTTTTGCTCCATTAAATATGACATTGGGATATTCAAAAGATTTGAATCAATCGAACGACCTTTGAACGGTTCTTCGCCCGCGTATGTGTTGCCGAGCCAGATGCGCGTAACAAAATCGGGCGTAACTTTTTCAAAAGCGTTGAAGTATTTATCCAAAGCCAGCAGAATGAAAACATTTTCTTGCGTATTTGACCAAGCGCCCTTTATTCGATGGTCAAGAAGCCCGCGCACAAGTTTCGGAATCAAATCGTTGTTCGGGTCGGATTTAATTAACGCTTCGAGCAGCACGCCGTCGGCGCGGCGATTGGAATACATAATCAACCATTGCGCGTCGCCATAATCGGTAACAAAATTGGCGGTCGCCGCCGTTTCCGTTGTGCGATTCATCAAAAAACGTTTGATGGTTTCGACTTCGACGGTTGAATTTTTATCATCCGCAAGCACTGATAAAATCCAGCCTAACGCTTCGAACGGCATTTTTTGAATCGTCGCTTCCGCCAATAAACGCTTGGCTTTCGCCGCGTCTTTGTCGCCCATCATATCGCGGATGTAAAGCGCGTAAGCGGAAATTGTCCAGCGAACCTCTGGCGATTTTCTGTGCCATTCGTCAAATTTGATTTCGACGTTTTTCAAGAAAGGCTTCGTTTTATTCAGCATTTCGTCAGGCACTTTGTAACCTTTCGCTTTCGCCAATGCCAAAGCGTGAGCGACATGAACAGTCAAAAACGGATATTCGTAACGCTCGCGGTCGCGCTTCCAAAGTCCGAAACTTCCGTCGTCGCGCTGGCGCGATTGCAGAATTTTGATGTCTTTTTCAAAACTCGCTTTGATTTCCGCTTCGGTCGGCATATCTTTCGATTTGAACGCCGTCAAAACGTCGCGCAGTGCGGCAATCGAAATCATTCTTGACGCAACTTGTTCCGAACATTCATACGGATAGCGATAAAGATAAATGAATGCGTCGGTCAATTCCTGCAACTGCGTCGAACTCGTCGTGATTTCCAAACCGCCGAATTGCGGGAAAACGTCTTTCGGTGCTTCGATTGGCTGGTCGATTGCGCCGTTCTGGTCGGTCGTGCCGTAAGTCGCAAACGCTTCGGTCGTCGCCGGTGTCCAAACGGGCAGAGAGATTTCCGCCGCGTCGGTGAATTTGCCGGAGGTTGCCGCGATTTGAAAACGTGCCGTGCCAGCCTTTTCAGCCGAAACCGGGAAGCGTATTTCGGCGCGGTCGTTCGGTGCAATCGTAACTTTTCGTCCGCCGCCAGCCGTTAAAGTCGCGTTCGTAGCACGAACAGCAACGTCAACCGAAATTTCCTTGTCGGTTTGATTTTGAACGACGACGGACAATTCGATTTTATCGCCGAAGTTCATAAAGCGCGGCGCGGACGGGCGCACCATCAACGGCTGTTTCGCCGTAATATTCGATTCGCCTTTGCCGAAACGCTTGCCCGCGTCAACCGAAACCGCCATCACGCGGTAACGAGTCAGATTGTCGGGCAATTTGACGGGAACAACCGCTTTGCCGTTTCCGTCAGTTTTCACCGATGGCGCAAAAACGACGAGCGCGTTGAAGTTTTGGCGGAGATTGATTTGGCTTTCTTCCCCAATTTGTTGACGACCTTTTTCACTAATAGAAAATTCATTTTCCGATTCAGCCGCTATATCCGCTCTCGATTCGGATTTTGCTTTTCTCGCGTTCATCGGCAGATTTTGAACGGACTTGTTACTTATAGCTCCAACAGAAGTTACTGGCGGTGATGGTTTTGATGGCGGCGGCGCTTTCACATCTTCGGGATTTCCCAACAAAATATCTTTCCGCAAATGATAATCGGTTACGCCCGCGGCGCGTGCAGTGTAAAAAATATCCATCGGATTGGCGAGCGTGTAACCGGTCAAAGCCAACACCGATTCGTCAACCACGACGACCGCGACTTCCGAATTGGCAACCGGCTCGCCGTTTTTATCCGCTACCGCGACGTTGATTTTCGTCTCGCCTGCCGGTTCGAGCGTTTTCGCTTCGGGTTCGGCGGAAACATTTAATTTTCTTGAATCAGTTGAAATCGGCAGATTTATTGAGCCGCTTGCAAATGCGGGACGATTCGATAATTTCGCGTCAACTTCGCCTTTGTCGTTCGTGCGCTGCGTCGCACCAACCAAATCAACTTGCGCCGTGATATTCGGCAGATATTTTTCTTCTAAAGGAATTCGCAAAACAATCGAAGAATCTTTCATCGAAAAACGCTCGGTTTTGACCAAACCTTCGCGCCGCAAAGTTAGCACGCCTTCGGCAGGCGTGAAAGGTGCAAGCACGAGAATTTCCGCGACATCTTTCGCCGCGTATTCTTTTTTGTTCGGAATTATCTGCGCTTCTTCCTGTTCAACATTGCGCTTCGGGACGACTCGTCCGCCCGCGACCCAAACAGTAATTTCGCTTTCGTTAAATCGCTCGCGGTCGTCCATCACGCTCGCCGAAATCGTATATCGTCCGCCCGCTTTGGCGACGAATTTACAAATTACGCCTTTGTCGGTGGATTTGACGTTACAAGTTTGCTCGTCAATCGTTTCCTCTTTCCACGCGCCTTTGTCAAAAGTCCAATCTTTCAAAACGGCTTTGATTTCAACCGCGCGGTTGGCAATCAATTTTCCGTCAATGTCGGAGACGATTGATTCGATTTCAATGTTTTCGCCTTTCTGCACGAAAGTTCGCGGCGATTTGATCCCGACGTATAACTCCGACGGATGAACGAGCAAACTTGTCGAACTCGCAAAAGTTTGCCGATTGACATCCTGCACGGAAACCGACGCGGAAATGTTATACGGACGCGGCGGCTTCACCGATTCAAAATCAATTTTCAAAAGATGTTTGCCGCTCGCGTCGGTTACGCCTTTGAAAGATTGCGAACTGCTTTGTCCGCCTGGACGATAACCGCCGCCCGAATCGTATTCGTAATCGTAAGTTCTCCACCACGGAATCCAAGTTCCGAAAGTGTAATCGCCCAGATTCGGCGGCGTGTAATTTGTCGGCGAAGCCGTTACCGTCCAATTCGCGTCGGCATTCGCAAGTCCGCCGCCCGCGTAGTATTTCGCTTCGACGGAAACATTGGCAGAACTGCCGACAAAATGCGGCGCTTGGGTTTGCACTTTCGCCGAAACTTCAAATTCGGGACGACGAAATTCCTGCACTTGGAAGTAATGAACGGTTGAACTTCTCGCGCCTGAAATCTCGACGCTCGATTGTCCGAGATTCATATTGTCTGGTAGGGTGAATTTGAAATCGAACGCGCCAAAAGCGTTCAGATTAGTCGTGCCTTTGACGACTTCGTTGTTTCGGGAATCTTTAACCGAAAAAGTAACCGCGCCGCCGACATCGCCGAGCGGTTCGACATCACCGAATTTGCCCGCCGTGATTTTTCTGATGTAACCTTTGACCGCAACTTCCTCTTTCGGGCGATACATTTTGCGGTCGTCAAACGTAAACCAGCGAAAACCGTCTAAAAGCGGTCTTTTAAACCAACTTCCTGATTCCTGCCAATAGTAATCTGTATTTTCGGGAAGAAACGCAATGTCTTTTCCGCGTTTTGCGATTAAAAGATTTTGCTCGTTGGCTTGTTTGTCCGGCAACAGAAGGCGCAAAATTCCGTTCGCGGTCGTTTGATTTGTCTGCGCTTCTCCGACAAGTTCGGTTTCCGAAACTTCTCCGTTTCCGTCAACCGTTTGCGTTTCCTTTATCGAATCTTCCGACGTTCCCCAACTCGTCAGCCATTCCCACCAAGACTGTTCTTGACTGCCTTCTGCCAACTGCCGACTGCCGACTGTTTTGCCATTCGGATAAATCGAAAGTTCCACTCCTGAAATTGGTTTGCCTGTTTTTAATTCCGTCGCAAAGCCGACTAATTCTTGATTGTCAACAAACGCGTCAAGCCCGATTTGCGTCGCCTGCGTCCAAGTGAAAATTCTCGTGCGGTCATATTTGTCTCGCTTGACGGTTGGCTCGATGTCTACGATTAAATGCCCGAAACCGCCGTCTAAAAATTCGCTTAATTCAATTCGGGTTTCAATCAATTCGTCAGGCGTGTTTTTGATTGAAACAATTTTATCGGAAACAAGTCGTCCCGGAATCGTCGGCTTTTTCGTATCGTCGTCGTAATTGATGCGACGCACATAATTTTGAAATTGCTGCCAATTCGCCGGCTGAACTGAATAAATCCGCACTTTGACTGCGCTGTGATTCGTCGAATAAATCGAATACGCAGGCTTGGCGGTCGGGTCGAGCAAAATCATCGTGCCGCCTTGCGAATATAAACTTTGTTCGGCAGAGCCGACTTTGAAAGTCGCAGTCGCGGGCGCGTTCAACGTTTGCCCAAATGTGTCCTTTAAAGAGCCGTCAACCGTCGCTTTATAAGTGGTGCGACCTTTTTTGTAGCCGGTAAAATAGATGTAATTGCCGGACGGATAAATGTTCAATCCTTCAACCGCCGGCTCGACCTTAACCATTTCCTTGGTGAACGCGCCCGCGTCAATCGGATTTGAAAACTGCATATACCACATGCTGAACGGCGAGCAGTTTTTACTGCCTTCATATTCGCAATAACTTTTAACGAATTTCATCGCGCCGTAAGTTTGGAAACTGAAACTTTGCGCTTGTGTCGTCGTCAGCGGACCTTCCGCCGAAGGAGTTCCCTTTTCAACCGTTACTGTAATTGCAGAAGCGGCGGGCAGAGCATTTTCCGTCAAATTTTCATTTGTAACAGCGCGAAAAGCCAGCCAGCGTTTCGGCTGCGCTTGTTTCGCGTAATATGAAACGCTTGCGTCTTTTTCGATTTCTTCCTGCGTCGCAAGTCGAATCGGCAAAACCTTTCCGCCGCCCGAAACTTTAATTGTTTTTAATACCGCTTCCGCATTGATTTCTTGGTCGAAAGAAATAAACATCAACGCATCGCGTTTGGTTGTCTGGCGGTTCGGGATTTTGGTTTCAATCTTCGGCGGCGGCGTGGTAAAAGTCCAAGTTACATCCTTTTGCAAAACTTGTCCGCCCGCGGATTTTGTTCCCGAGGGAACTCGCGCGGTGAACTTAGTCGCCATCGGTAAGCGTTTCGTCGCGTCGAACATCAGAGTTTTCGTTCCCAACCAACGCCATTTTCCTTCTACTTTCGGAGAAAGTTCGACGGGCGTAATTTGCGCGGCTTGTTCCTGCGAAGTAACGGCTACCATCGGCTGCGAGAATGTTACGTTTAAATCAGGCGCGAGATTTACTTCGCCTTCGGGCGAAAAGCGAATGACTTCCAGAGTGTTTCCCGTATTTAACTTCGGCGTTCCGCGCTCGTCATTGGTGGGAAATTTAACCGGAATCATTTTTCCCGTTTTCGGCGCGGGCAAGCTGCCGACGCGCTTGGCAAAATCCGTTTTGTCGTCGGTTTGTTCCTTAATCGGCGGGAGGCGTTTCAAAAGATTAGACGTTTGATTTTCCGACAGCGGGTCGGTTTTTGCGGGCAGTTGTTTCTCGCGCGTTTCCGCGCCCGCTTCGCCTTCGCTCAAGCGAAACTTTAATCCGTTCGGTAAATCATTCATATTCACAGTCCGCTTTTTTATGTTTATTCTTTGGGCGTTTGCTTCCAAAATAAAATGGTTGCCGATGGGCGCAATCAAGCCTATATAAACCGAAAAAATCAGTATTAAGCAAATCACTTGTTTCATATTATTAAAAGTTTCACGCGTCAAAATCGTTTGAGCGCACGAGCGGGCAAAAGGTTGTGTTGCGCTCACATCATAATCTAAATTTCATTTTCAAACTAGCTTTTGTTTTTTCTACCAAAAGCCTTGACAGTTTTTGGAACGCCACCCAAAATCAAATCTTGCAAGTTTTTACAAATAAGAATTGTTACAAGCGTAAAGATACCGAGAAGAAATTATAAACAGACTGCTCCTTAGAGAAATTGCGGATGGCGGTGCGATTGTTACGAAATAAACGCCGAAGGCAGCCAAGATTTAGTATTAATTTCGGCAAAGATATAAGCGATAAAGTCGGCGTAATGTTGGAAGCGTAGAAACCGACCAACAAAGCTGATATGATTTCGGCGGACAATCCGAACCGAAAACGAATTGCCCGACTCCAAGCTCTTTGGCTAGTTCCAGCAAATCAATTGATACTGCCGGAAAGTTCTTTTTTCAACACCGCAAAATAATTTTAATTTGCGAGGTAAGAAAGGTTTATCCGATAACGATCAGCGACATCGCCTAACGGTGAGCGGAACTTTGAATACACCGAAAACGATTGAAAACAAATTTGCACGAAATGTTTTCGGCGGTTTTCAGTTGAGTTATATTTTCACCTACGCTTCGCGTTTGGCATTCAATGTTCTGGCAGGCAGCGATCTCAACGGTGACTCAAATAACAATGACCGTCCATTTGGACTAGGGCGTAATACCGGACGAGGTTCTCTTTATTAGTCTTTTGACATCTTGAATAGTGGTGTTGACGGTAATTTTTGGAACAAATCGCAGAAGACATAAGAGCATGAGAAATCATCCGAGACCGAGCATTTAGAGGATGGGCAAAATTTACATTATTCAGATTTTGGGAAGATAATTTTGTGAAAATTTGTCTGGTTTATGTTACTTTTTGAACGCTAAATAATGTCTCAAAAAGGGACGCTTTTGAAACAATTATATGATGCTTTAGAATTTGGCACGCAAAAGGAGCACAAAGCAAAAAAGATAAACACTTTGACTTGTCTTTTATATTCTTTAGATTACTGATTCTATTGGAATAAATTGAATACACCCGGCATGATTCGAACATGCGACCCCTTGATTCGTAGTGTTAAATGACTCATTTTGTTAAGTTTAGTTAAGTTTGTTTGAGCCTTTATTTGTTTAGCCTTTTCGCTCTATAATGTCACTTAAGTTTATTTGAGTTTGTCCAAGTTTGGCACACTTGGCACACATTTGGCACACAAAATATTTACTTTGAATAAACCGGAAAAGATAATAACTCGGATAACCGCATTAAAAGTTACTTTTTCTTGGTTTTCTCGTTTTCATTCAGGCTCGCCGCTTTTGCTTTGTACGCTGCTTTTTTGGGAACAATCATCTGCCGCTTTTTCAGGTCGAATTTATAACGGTTAGGCAGCACGTGAATTTTCACGTCAGCTAGCGCGATGCTCTGACCTTTTTCGACATACGGCACGTCCGTATAAGTCATCGCGCCGCCGTCAATCACCGTTACCGAGCCTTCGCCAATGACTTCAAATTGATTTTTGCTGATGACCATCGCCGTATTTTCGTCAACGCCGAAACCGATGTCCTGCGGAAAATGTGATACTGCCGCGAGCAGTCTGCCGTGTCGCCCGCGCTGCGAAAAATGCGTGTCAATGATGCAGCCGACGATTAAATCCGTTCCCGGCGCCATTTCAACGCTGCCGACGCGTGGATTCTCATCCGATTTGCCCGTGACAATCATCGAATTTCCCATCATCGCCGCACCCGCACTCGTTCCGGCGACGATAACGCCGCTTTCGCAAGCCTCCATAATCGCGTTTTGCAAATCTGTTCCGCCCATTAAGCTCGTAATGTGAAGCTGGTCGCCGCCGGTAAAAAATATGCCCGTCGCTTTTTTCACCTTTTCGACGCTTTCCGGTTTCATCGCGTCGGTGCGCTGAGCAACGTCTATCGCCTCGATGTGTTTCACGCCCAAACGCTCGAAAACTTCCGTGTATTTGGCTGCCGCTTCTTCAGGGCTGTCGGTCGCCGTCGTCATCACCACAATCCGCGCTTTTTCATCCCCGGCGAGCCGCACGAATTCCTTGAGAATAAGGCAATCTTTTTCTTTGTCTTCGCCGCCGCCGATTGCCATCAGCCGCC
>MWVV01000051.1_pt1 | contig 42720 bp, 35 predicted proteins | sample 1047281 | NCBI WGS metagenome assembly MWVV01 (sample SAMN06349986, study PRJNA376086) | soil metagenome | isolation source: PT-2 sample Antarctic (ecotone) soil | place: Antarctica | collected 2015-01-13 | reverse complement strand
GTGGCATCCAGACTCAAGGTTGCTCCGCCTTCTGTGGCTTGAATTGTTTGGCTTACAAGTTCTCCGTGGCGCTCGGGTTTCATTCCCAAATCGCGCAGAGTTTTCTGCAAAACAAGCAGAAGGCGATGAATCCAGTAATTGGTTTGCGGTTGGCTCAAACCGAATTGTAAGCCGTGCATTGTTTGCAACTGAAATGTTTTTTGATAAATCAGAACGAACAATAACTTATCGCTAATTTCCGTCAATTTTGCCTTTCTGCCGCCTCCCTTTGCTCGTTGTTTTTTCTTTTTAGTCGCTTTCGGTTTCGGTGTGGAAGAAAGTTGATAACACTTTTCAAAGGTTGGCAGCAAGGTTTGAAATTCTTCATCGGTCAATCCTGTTGCCGCCAAAAACTCTTTCGGCTTTCCTTTTAACTCAACATATCTTAACATTTACACAGTTTAATTGATTTTACTTATTTCCGATAATGTCTAATGTTTTTGACTTAGGCAACCCAGGCTTACGAATTAGAGGTTATTCAGGAGCCGACATACCAGTCGCGCCCGGAACCGATGCCCGCACTGTTTTGCCTGATTCGGCTATCCTTAATGTCAAGGCTAATCAGGCGAATCCGGATACTTTGGTCGAGGGTGGAGTCGCCGAATTTGAAATAGCCAATCCGACCATTGCGCTGAAAGGTTCGGACACGGCTCACGCGCCGTATATTAACGTGCTGGTAAGTACGACTGGATTTAGCAATATCAGGTTTAGAGCTAATGTGCGAGACTTAAGTACGGTGAATGATGCCGTGCAACAAGTTGCCGTGCAGTATCGTACCGACGAGACACCAGGAACACCTTTTATTGACGTTCCGGAAGCGTATATCGCAGATGCGACGCAAGGCGGGACAGCCACGCTGGTTACGGCGATTGATTTGATTCTACCGGCTGCAACCAACAATGTCGCTGATCTAGAGATAAGAGTAATGACGGTCAATGCGGTTGGAGACGATGAATGGATCGGCATTGATGATATTAGTGTAACAGGGATGACAGGGGGGCCAACTCCGACACCGACGCCGACACCGAATCCAACTCCAATTCCGACACCTACGCCAACTCCAACTCCGGTAGCTACTCCAACGCCGACTCCGACTCCAACTCCGGTAGCTACGCCGACACCTACGCCAACTTCAACTCCGACACCGACTCCGGGTGGTGGTACTTGCACGCCAAGCACGACCGTCTCTGAGGGAGATTTATTCCCGGGCGGTATTCCTTCCTTTGGAGTATCGAGCGGACCAGGCTCGGTGACGGTTGACCATGTCAATGCGGGAAGCGGTTTGCAATCACTGACGGTTGTTCCTGGTTCAGTAGTCAATGCGGTAGTCAATATACCGGCATTCGCGCCCGGCACGACCGCTCCGGTAGTGGTAACGTTCACAGCAATTAATCCGGCGCTCCCGGTAGATTTCACGTTACGGGCGGGAAGCCAGTTCCACGCCGCCTTTATACGCGTAAGATGCGGGACAGTGACGCCGACAACCAACACCTTTAGTGGACAGGCGACCGGCATCCAAGCGAACGTGACTATTCCACCAGCAGCAACGGTCACGACCGTTGTCGCCCAGACGGATCCTCTTCCACCCGGTGGCGGAGCGGGCAATAGTGGACCGGGCATGATGTTTATAAGACAGGTGGAGCAAGGCAGTGTTATATTGGGCGGAGTGGGAACACTTAATACCTTACAGACTGGAGCCATCTCTGCATTCACTGCGGGTGGACCTGCGGCAAATAGGCCGGATTCAAGTCAGTCGCGAGCCACTGTCGCTAATCTGGATGCATCGATACTTGGCAATAGCATTGGCGCCACCCTTGTACAGGCAGAGTCTGTGTGCGCGTGTAGTATACCTACGCCGATTTGTTCCCCCAGAACCATGATCGGTGGCCTTGTAATCAATGGAACAGCCATAAATTTGTCGACTACGTCTGTGGTCAACCTCAGGGTAGGAGGACTTTCAACTGGAGATATAATTGGACAAGTCTTCATTAACCAATCGACGACGACCGGCACCGGGCAAATGAGGGCTAATACAATCAACGCCCTGCGCATCAACTTTACAGCTGGCGAGTTAGCGGGGACGAATATTATTATCGCTCAGGCGTATTCGGATATTAACTGCGGATAGAGTAAGAACAGATCGTATTTCAGAATCCTTTGCCCAAGCCCGGCAACAAAAAAGAGCAGGGTTTGGCATAAAATGAAAAGGTCGGAGTCATATAAATTTATATGACTCCGACCTTTTCATTTTTACTGGCGTTTCAAGATAAAACCGGTTCACTTTCGAGATAAAGAGGTTCTGCAAGCACATTACACACCGCCAATATTCGGGTGCGATGTAGTATTATAACTAACCAGCCTGAACACGAGGGTAGGGAGCCATAGGAGCAATAGAATTACAAAATGATACACCCGCTTCGGAAGATTTAGACGGAGCGGGTAGAACTGAAGATATTGCGACAGCAAATATTTTCACTAACTAAAATAAAAGGTGGGTCGCTAAAACCACCCACCTTTTTGCTGGTCGGTTTTCCGTCCGTCCGACCACGTGTGATATTTGCTTGGTTCCGCTTCTGGGTTTTCTGCCGCGCGATTCGGTTTCGACCACGGCGCGGTTATACCAACTGCGGTCAAAGAAAACGAGTTCGCCGCGATTCGGTAATTGTTCGATATAACGCTGAAAATACCATTGTCCGGTTTCTTCCTCGGTCGGTTTCGGCAAAGCGACGACAGGCAAAGTACGCGGATTGAGATGTTCGATAAACCGCCGAATCGTGCCGTCTTTGCCCGCCGCGTCGCACCCTTCAAAGATGATGGCGATGCGCCGTTTCTTTTCTTGTACCCAACGCTGCATTTTGACGAGTTCGATTTGCAGTTTTTCGAGTTCTTCCTCATATTTCAAAAGCGCGGCAATTTTTTTCGTGTCAATATTTCTTCCCTTGAGTTTTTCAACAAAACCCGTCTGCGAACGCACCAAAAGCAAATCTTTCAATGTCAGATAAACCTCGCGCTTCTGCAATTCATCAACGTCTTTCGCCTCAACTTTCCCGTTTAGCTTTTAAAGCATTTTCCGCAAATCGTTTTCATCAAGCGTGTAAAGCTCATTACAAAAACCGCACGTCATTTTTGCCCCTTTGTCTTCTTCGAGCATCGCTTCGACTTCTTTTTTGCCGAGCGAACTGATTAGTGAAACAGCGCGTTCAAATGAACAATTGCAGGCAAATTCGATTTCCTTTTCTTCTAAAATTTCAAAATCAATTTCGCCCAAAGCAAATTTTACAAGCTCCTTTGGTGTTGCACCGTTATTTATAACGCTTGTGATATGCGGCGCGCGGCGTATTGTATCTTCAATTATCGTGATGATGTGTTCGTTTGCGCCCGGCATCATTTGAATCATCACGCCGCCGGAAGCCGTAACGAAAGGTTCTTGATTTTGCAGTAGAACTCCTAATAAAACAGCTGACGGAATTTGCTCAGATTTTGCCAGATAATAAGCGAAATCTTCGGCAATCTCGCCCGATATGATTGGCACAGAGCCGACGTAAGGTTCGCGGTGAAGTCCGATTTCATAACCCGATTCGCGGATGACATAAAACATTCCTTCGCCGATAATTCCCTTTACGTCAAATTTTCCGTCGTCATTCGGTGGCAGTTCAGCGTGCGGATTTTTCACATATCCGCGCACTCTGCCTTCGGCGTTCGCTTCGGCTACAATTCCTTTTATCGCGCCATCCGATTCAATTTTCACGGTCAAACGGTCAAAGTCTTTGAGGCTTGAACCAAGCAGGAGAGTTCCTGTTAAAACACGACCGAGAGCAGCGGAAACCGTCGGTGAAGTTTCGTGTCGGCGCACCGCTTCTTTAACTATATCTGTGGAGATTGCCGCCATTATCCGCACTGTTCCGTCGGCGGCTGTCCCGTGTACGAGTTTATCCATAAGTGATATATTCTCAAAAAATTCATTCGTAAAAGTCAAACTTCCATTCGAGCTTAAAATTAATCGCCACCGAAAAAAATTTCAAACGCGAAACTTAAGGTTTTACTTTAAGTTACACGACATTTTGGTAAAATTTTTATGACAGGCACAATATATTGTGCATTTTTTTGTTGACAACTGATTTTGAATTCGGGTATATTGCTTCTCACTTGAGAAAAAAACCAAACAAACTTTCTCTAGTTAAGTTCAAAATACGTTCTTCCAAACCCGCATTATTTAATGCAAGAAACGAGCAAAAAAATTAAAATATAAACTAGCTGTCTCTGTTAGAGGCGCGAGGAATGGTGATTAAAAATGAGTACAGTCTTTGAGCCTGTGGTGTCGGATAATGTTGTCGCTAACAACGGAAAATCAAACGGAAACGGCACGGGGACTTCCCGTGGGCGTGAGATTAAACCAATCAGTTTGAACGGTCAGAAAGTCGTCAGCAAACGCTATTCGCTGAAAGATGCGAAAGGCGACGCGCTCGAAACTTGGTCGGACATTGCGCGGCGCGTCGTCGGACACGTCTCGCGTGCCGAGCAAGACCTAGGTATGCGCGATTATTTCTACAATTCGATGTTGGAAATAATGCTCAACCGCGAATTTATCCCGAATACGCCATGCCTCGTTAACGCCGGCAAACCGAAGGGACAACTCGCCGCGTGCTTCGTTTTAAATGTTCCCGATTCGATTGAAGGCATTATGGAACACGCCCAGGCAGCGGCAATTATTCACCAAACCGGCGGCGGAACGGGAATGACTTACGAATTTCTTCGTCCGGCGGGCGCGATGGTTAATTCGACACGCGGCGTGGCTTCCGGTCCGGTTTCGTTTATGAATATCGTCAACACGATGACCGAAGTCGTCAAACAAGGCGGCGTTCGTCGCGGCGCAAATATGGGAATGATGCGCTGCCTTGCCGGAGACACGATGATTTCGACTATTGAAGGGCGCGTCGAGATAAAAGATTTAGTCGGAAAGCGTCCATATCTCTACTGCACAGACGGCAAAAAAGTGCGTGTTCGTCAGGCAGATAAAGTCTTCTCCAACGGAATCCGTGAAACAATCAGAGTTTGGTTTGACGACGACACTCATCTTGACTGCACACCCGACCACCCGATTTTATTAGCTGATTGTCAAACTTATCGTGAAGCGGGTAAATTGCAATTCGGCGATTCGGTGGCGGCATTTCATAAGCGGCTCGTCAATAGTCGTTTTTATGTCGGAATTACGGGAACGCGGTCGGGTATTGCCGAACATATCGCCGTTGCCGAAATGAAATACGGCGTTTCTCCGACGGCGGGCGGGCGCAATCGCCAGCCGGAAGATACGATTGTGCATCATATCGACCACAATCCGCTTAACAATTCGCCGGAGAATTTAGAGTTGATGACAATTCGTGAACACGGCGTTCATCACGGCTCGAACGACCCGAAGTTTATCGCTCACCGCGAGCGCATTGCCGCCGACCGTAAAGGCAAAACTTGGGATGAATACTACGGAGTTGAAAAAGCCGCGAGTTTGCGCGAGCGGAAGCGCAGGCGAATGACGGGACAAAAATCTTGGAACGCAAATTTAACGGGTGAAAATTACACGGCTCATTATCCAAACGGTTTCGGCAATCAACATCGCGCTCCGAATCATAAAGTCGTGCGCGTCGAATCGCTCGGCAAACAAGAAGTTTTTGACGTTTCAATGCCGGAGTTTCATAATTTTGTCGCCAACGGAGTTTTCGTTCATAACTGCACGCATCCAGATCTGCTTCGTTTTATCCACGCTAAAAACGACCAACATTCGCTGACTAATTTTAATATCTCGGTGAATGTTACCGATAAATTCTTGGAAGCGGTAGATAACAAAGTGTGGTTTCAGACCGAATTTGACGGCGAAGCGTGGACGCAGCCGGTTTTCGATGCGGTAACGGGAACGGATTACGTCGTCTATCGCCGACCGAATGGCGAAACTGTAACTTTTGCCGACAAACTCGCGTTTGAAAACGCCGATTTGTCCGAATGCAAAATTGAAGAGCCGCCCGCGCCCGGAATGGTTTACGCACCGGACATTTGGAATCGAATTATCGCTTCGGCGCACAAATACGCCGAACCCGGAATCGCGTTTATTGACCAGGTAAATCGCCATAATCATATGATTGCTTCGATGGGCGCGATTTACGCGAGCAACCCTTGTGTTACAGGCGAGACTTTGGTAGCAGTAGCTGACGGGCGGGGTAATGTGCCGATAAAAGAACTAGCCGATGCAGGTCAGGATGTTTCGGTTTATGCGTTAAATGAAAGCGGTCAAATTGTTATTCGCACGATGCGTAATCCGCGAATTACGGGACATAAGAAAGCAGTCTATAAGGTTACTTTGGACGATGGCTCGATTATCAAAACGACGGCTAATCACAAACTTTTGATTAGAGGCGGCGATTATAAACGAGTTGACGAATTGCAAAAAGGCGACAGCCTGCACATTATGACGCGCTTTCACGCCTCGCTCAAAGATTTGTTTCCTGCCGCCAATTCACGCTCACAGGATTATATTTGGGTAAATAGCGGCGGACAGAAAACTCATAAAGCCGAACACCGGCTCATCGCGCAATTTCATCAAAATTTGGAATATATTCCGTCAGGTCACGTCGTTCATCATAAGGATTTTAATGCTCAAAATAACAGCCCTGAAAATTTGCAAGTGATGTCCGTGCAAGCGCACGACCGTCTGCACGGAGATGCGATGAAAGGGGCGAACAATCCGATGGTTCGCGCTCAAACCGAATGGAGCGCGGAGAAATGGGCGGACTATCGCAAAAATATGTCTGTCGCCGTCAGCGGTGAAAACAACGGTAGATTCAGCGGTTTCAGCAATGAAGACTTGAAAGTCTGCGCGTTGGAATTGACAAGACAATTGGGACGCAGGTTTTCGGCAAAAGAATGGGCAACGTATGCGGGGACGCGCGGATTGCCGACTCAATTCTCAAAATGGCGCAATGACCATTTGGGCGGTTTGCTCGGTTTGGCAAAATGGGCAGCGGCGGAACTGAGTTTTGAACACGCCGACAAAGACCCGCGTTCTGTGCGGCTTTATTTGGATTTGACGGCGCAAGGTTACGATTGCGTGTTCGTTGACGGTTGTGTTCACATCAACAAAAAATGCGAAGTTTGTGGCGTTCCTTTCATAACCAAACCGTTTTGCCGAGAAAGCGGTGTTTGTTCATCGGTTTGCGCTTTGAACTCTTATCGAAACACAGTTCCGAATTGGGAAGCCGACCGACTTGCCAACTCGAAAGCCGGACACGAGAGAAGAAAAGCCAAACTCAGAGCCGAACAAGTGGAGGTATTTTTGGACTGTCAAGCCTCCGGCACAGCGAATAAGAGGGATTGGACAGAGGCGTGTAAAGCGAAAGGAATCAGTTTCGAGATTTCCAGAAAAACAAGTCCGTTTCGCACTTACGCATCCTTAAAGGAAGCCGCTTCGATGACCAATCACAAAGTCGTTTCGGTCGTTTTCGATGGCGAAGAAACCGTCTATAACGGCACGGTGGACGAGTTTCATAACTTCTTTATCGGCGGATTTGAATCGCTTACCGAACACGGAAAACCAATGTTTTCATATATTAACAACCGGCAGTGTGGTGAACAATTCCTCCACTTTTCCAATTCGTGCAATCTCGGAAGCGTTGATTTATCAAAGTTTTACAAGCAAGTCGGAAGCGGCGCAAATCCTGATGAAAGTATCGAATGGGAACGCCTTGCGCGAGTTACGCAGCTCAGCACGCAGTTTCTCGATAATGTCATTGACGCGGGCGATTTTCCGCTCGACGATATTGATGATGTCGTGAAAAGAACTCGCCCGGTCGGTTTGGGAATTATGGGTTTTGCCGATTTGTGTTTGAAATTGCAAATCACTTACGGCGAACAGGATTCGATTGATTTAATGGATAAGGTGATGGGTTTTGTCCGGCGAGAAGCTTGGAAAGCGTCTTTGAAAATAGGCGCGGAAAAAGGCGCGTTTCCCGAATTTGAAGCAAACCGCGAAGCCTACGCTAAATTTATTTACGATGAAATCGGCATCTCGCGTGATACGCCTTTGACACCGCGCAATTATGAAACAACAACCATTGCACCGACCGGAACCATTAGTTTAGTCGCCGAAACTTCATCGGGTTGCGAGCCGAATTTCTCTTGGGCGTATGTCCGCCAAGATACAATTGGAACGCGCACCTATGTTCACACATTGGCAGCGGAAGCGTTGGGAATGGAAGTTGACCAAACCGACGAAGAATCAATCAAACGCGCCGCGCAGTTTGTCGTCGAGAACGAAGATAAACTGCCGCCGTATTTTATTTCAGCATTAAATATCACATCGAAACAGCACGTTCAAGTTCTCGCGGCGGCGCAACGCAATGTTGATAACTCCGTGTCGAAAACCTGCAACGGCGCGAAAGACGACACGATTGAATCGGTTGACGAGCTTTACCGCCTAGCGAGAGATTTGGGATGCAAATGTGTTTCGTATTATCGAGACGGCTCGCGCGACGGTCAAGTTTTAACTTCAATGAAAACTGAAAAAACCGAAGAAAAGAAAGCGGAAACGGTAGAGGTTGAAGAGATCGTCGTTGATGAATGCAACGAATTGACGACGCTCCAAACCGTTCCTCAAACAAAAACAGAAATGAGGAAGGCGGAAAAAATTGACCGTCCGCGTGAACTGCAAGGCTCGACGTGGCGCATTCCTTTTGACAATGTAAATCTTTATGTAACGGTTAATCACGATGGCGAAGCAGTCTTGGAAGTTTTTGCGACCGGACCAATTTCCGAAGGTGTCGGATTGCTGGCTTCAAGAATGCTGCGCGGCGGATTCGATGTCAAAGAAGTCGCCCGCAGTTTGAATAAAGTTACGGGAACACACGCCGTTTGGTTTAACGAACGGCTCTTAACATCGCCCGAACAAGCCATCGCCGAGTGTTTGCTTTTGACCGACCGGCGCTTGAAAAATTTACCTGCTTCGGAAAGACAGATAGACAAGGCAACAAATGTATTGGAAACAGCCGTGAACAATCAAACAGAAACGAAAATGTCGAGTCTGATTGGAACCTGTCCCGAATGCAAAGGACAACTCGAACACGCTTCGGGCTGCGACTTCTGCCGCGATTGTGGTTACTCAAAATGCAAATAGATTCAAGATTCAGAATTCAAGATTCATAATTGAAAATCGCAAGGATAATCGGCAATCAATTTCTTTCTGCCTAATTTGCTGTTCGCCGACCGTCTAGATTTAGTTTCTCGATTTTTTATTGGAAGTAATATTGCAAATCAGTTACAATGACTTGCAAGTTACTTCCAATTGTTTTCAAAGGGTTAAAAGAATTATGAAATTGTTACGAAATGGATTTCTAGGCATCGGATTGGTTATTGCGTTGTTTTCAGGGCTTGCGGCGGCGAGTGAAAATTCAACGAAGCGCGAAAAAAGAGCGCAAGAGCCGTTGAGAATAACGGCTGTGCAGTGGGGACCGACGCAGCAAATGGTTGATGCGGCGAAACTGCGCGTCGAACGCAGCGCAGCCATGCAAAATGCGCTGAAAGGCACGAAATACCATCTCTTGGCGTTTGAGTATATAGAAAACGGCGGTGACAAATCACAAGCCTCAATGCCACCAACTCGTTTTCGAGTCGTTTTCTACGATTACACGAACGACCGAACGCTCATTGCCGAAAGCAATTTCGCCGGAACGGAAGCCGTTGTTGTGCGCGAAGAACACTTTCAGCCAAACGCGAGCGATGAAGAATTTAATGAAGCCGTGCGAATTTTGCAAAGCGACGCGCGGTTTAATTCATTACTAAAAGGGGAACGACTGCGGGCTTTTCAACCGATGCCGCCCATTACGGTTTTAAGCGGCACAATCGAGCGACTGGTTAATGTCGGGCTGGAATCGCAAGGAAACTCCGCGAGTAATGAAGTGGTCAGCGTCAGTCTAAAGAGCGGTCGTGTGATTCGTTATGACAGAGGCGCGCCGGAAACATCTTTAGCTGCGCCGGAAGCCTGCGGAATTCCAAACGCAGGTCAAGGAACTACTTCCAACGGAACACCCGGACAATATCAATTGGCGATTACGCAAGGCGCGAACACGCTTTGGGAAATGTTGGTGATTCGCCCGTCGGCTTCTTCCGGTAACTCGTTTGAACGCTCCGGCATTGAAGTGCGCGACGTTAAATACAAAGGTAAATCCGTTCTCAAACGCGGACACGTGCCGGTCTTAAACGTTCAATACGTCGGAAATGCCTGCGGACCGTATCGTGATTGGCAATATCAGGAAGGTTCGTTTGATGCACCTGACGCCGGCGCAACTGATCCGGCTCCCGGCATTAGAATTTTAGCCGCCGGTCAAATTGCACAAACCGCGCTTGATTCCGGCAACGACACGGGAAATTTTAACGGCGTAGCGATTTACACGCAAAATAACGAAACTGTAATGGTTTCCGAGATGAACGCCGGTTGGTATCGCTATATTATGGAATGGCGGTTTGCTAACGACGGCACGATTCGTCCACGTTACGGTTTCGGCGCAATCAACAATTCGTGCGTCTGCTTGGGGCATAATCACCACGTGTATTGGAGATTTGATTTTGATGTTGTTAATCCGAATAATAAAGTTTTCCAGGTTGAACGCGGGCGCAAATTCCTGCAGCCGATTACAAATGAAATCACACGGCTCAGAAATTATCAAACCAACCGCAGCTTTTTAATTCAAAACTCGACCGGCGACGAAGCCTATATGCTTGTTCCGAACGTTTCGGACGGCACCGCCGATACTTACGGCGGCGGCGATTTATGGTTGTTAAAATATCAGGGAACAAGTGATTCGCCCGGCGAACTTGACGACCCGAATACAAACACAGCAGCTAATTTTACGCCGTGGCTCAATAATGAATCGCTCGTCAATCAAGATGTCGTCGTTTGGTATGGAGCGCATTTCATTCACTCGGATAACGCAGATTTGCTTGAACCAAACAGAATAAATCCGTCAATTTTGAGCGGCTCGTATGTTGTCGGTCCTGATATTCGTCCGATTCGCTGGTAGAAATTTTCTCTATAGTCTAATAATAAAAGGGCAAACCTTTATTTGGTTTGTCCTTTTATTATTTAATAAACTTAATGGTTGGATTAATTTTTTGGTGAGTTCGGTGCGGTGCTTTGGCTATTAATGGGAAAAGTGAGAAAATCAGCAGGAAGATTTGAAAAGAAATCTGTAATATAAAGTGAATTCAGAAATTTTACTCGAAAAACTCTTCGCCGGCGAAGCGCGAGCAGTGGCGCGGGCAATTACCAAAATCGAAAACGGTGCGGACGGTGCGGCTGAGATAATGAAAGCGGTTTTTCCGAAAACGGGAAACGCGCTCGTCATCGGTATTACCGGCTCGCCCGGTGCGGGAAAGTCTTCGCTGGTCGATAAACTCGCGCTCTATTACAAAGAAAAAGGCGAGCGAATCGGGATTGTCTGCGTTGACCCGTCAAGTCCATTTTCCGGCGGCGCTATTCTAGGCGACCGAATCCGTATGCAGACGCTTGGACTCGATAAAAACGTTTTTATTCGCTCGATGGCAACGCGCGGCAATCTCGGCGGACTCTCACGCGCGACGGTTGATGCGGTAGCGATTCTGGACGCGGCGGGTTTTGATAAAGTGATTGTCGAAACCGTCGGTGTCGGGCAGGACGAAGTAGAAATTGTCAAAACGGCGGATGTTTCCGTTGTCGTCCTTGTTCCCGGAATGGGCGACGATATTCAGGCAATCAAAGCCGGCATTATGGAAATCGGCGATGTTTTCGTTATCAACAAAGCCGACCGCGAAGGCGTTTTGCGAACGGAAAAAGAACTCGAAGCGCTACTTAGTTTGGCGCATCGCCCGGATTTTTGGAATTCGCCAATCGTCAAAACCGTGGCGACTGAAAACAAAGGCATCGAAGATTTATCAAAAGCCATCGAAAGCTACAAGGAATTTCAAGCGCAGGGCGAAGCGAGTTTAATTAGACGACAGGCGATTGCGCGTTGGCGGCTTTTGGAACTTTTGAGAGAAAAACTTTTATCTGATTTGTTGGGCAAGAATGGAACGAGCGAAAAGTTGGAGCAATTAGCTTTGGATATAGCCGAAAAGAAAAACAATCCGTATTCGGCGGTTGAAGAGATGTTGCACGGTTAAAATTATGAAACAACCAGTAATTTCGCCCGAACAATCTTTAACTTTCTCTGATTATTTTAGGCTTCGCGCCAGCACGGAAGATATTTTGGCGTATTTCGGTTATGAAAAACAAAACGCTCGAATCGAACTGCCACGCACAAATCGAGATTTGCCTGTTTTAGAAAATCTTTATGCAACTGTCGAAGATGCTTTATTGCACATTAGCTTGGAAAATGAAATTACGCGCCGCGAGTTTTTGATTGCTCCGGTAATGGCTGAAATCAGGCGTTTGACAGAATCGAAACTACGTTCCGAGTATTGGTTTGAAGTTAATCACCAACTAAAAGGTTCTCTGGATTATTTCTTGCAGCGCGAGCGAAATCTGTTGGTGGTCGAAGCTAAAAACGCTGATATGTCGCGCGGATTTACGCAGCTTGCGGTTGAAATGGTGGCTCTCGATAAAGGCGACGAAAATGGACAGCAAACGATTTACGGTGCGGTAACAACCGGTAATATTTGGCAATTCGGCGATCTCAACCGCACGCGAAAAATAGTAACTCAAGATATTTTAAGTTACGATGTATTACAGGATTTAGAAGATTTAGTAAGAATTTTTGTTGAAATTTTGGAACGTAAATGAAAATCAATCATCTCGGCATCGCTACCAACGGAATTGACGAAGCGTTAAAGTTTTGGCAGGGCGCGCTCGGACTTGTAAACGTCCACACTGAAACGGTTGAAGACCAAAAAGTTCGCGTGGCGATGCTGCCGATTGGCGACACTAAAATCGAATTACTAGAAGCGACGAGCGAAGATTCGCCGATTGCAAAATTTTTAGAGAAACGCGGCGGCGGAATTCATCACATCGCCGTCGAAGTCGAAAACATCGAAGAATCATTAGTGAAGTTAAAAAAGGAAGGCGCGCGTTTAATAGACGAGAAACCGCGCGTCGGTGCGGAAGGTTGTCTGATTGCATTCGTGCATCCATCGTCCAGCAACGGAGTTTTATTGGAATTAATTCAGAAACAGTAGTCAGGAGTCAGTGGTCAGGGGTCAGTATTGTTATAAATTATACAAATCACTGACCCCTGACCACCGACTCCTGGCCCCTAAATATAAAAAGTGAGGTTTAATAAATTGAGTAATATTACAAAAGGATTAGCAGTCATCGCCGTCGTATTGGCAATCGGTGTCGGCTTAGTAGTTTGGAAAACAAAAGTCGGCGGACACGGCAACGAATCGCTTAACCGCATTACCAAAGAAGATATGGCATTGATATTAAAGGATGCCAACCCGATGCAACTTAAACAACTGGCGGCAAGCCCGGAAGCGAAAGGGAAAATCGCCGAAAACGTTCGGCAGCTTTTGGCAATTGCCAGCCAAGCCAGAAAAGAAGGTTTAGCGGAAGACCCGAATGTTCGGCATGAACTCGAAAGCACCCGTTCAATCGTTACCGCCAGCCTTTACGATAAAAAAATTAACGAAGGAAGAGGTGAAATGCCGCCGTTTAGTTTTATCACGGAAGAGCAAGTCAAGGCGTTCTGGGGCGAAGAACAAACCGAGCCGAGCGGTTTGCAGTCAACATTAGATAAAGTTGGTTTGGGCGCGCTTGCCGGCAATGCCGATGCGCGTCGTCACCAAATCGAATTTCAACAATTTCTGGATTCTAAAATCGTGCTTGCCAAAGAAGGCGGAAAGTTTCCCAAAGATAAAGAACTGACCGAGGACGAAATTAAACAGGCGAAAGAGGATTTCGCAAAAATCAAAATTTATGAAGAGGAAGCCGCCGCTAAGAAAAATGAATTAGGCGAAGAGTTTAATCGTAACTTGGAACTGCAAGTCAAATTGCAGCAAGCGCAGTTTTTAGCCAGCCGCTACGCGCAGAAAATCTTGGTTGAAAAGGTAAAAGCTACTGACGAAGATGTCAAAAAGTATACCGAAACGCATCCGGAATTCAGCACGCAAGACAAGAAGGATAAAGCCGAACAGATTTTAAGCCGCGCCAAAGCAGGCGAAGATTTCGCTAAATTAGCCGACGAATTTAGTCAAGATCCGGGTAATAAAGATGCAAAGGGCGAATTGCAGGGCGGACTTTACAAAGATGTGACGAAAGGCAAAATGATGCCGGCGTTTGAACAAGCGGCACTCGCGCTCGAGCCGGGTCAGGTTGCCGAAAATTTAGTCGAAACGCCTTATGGTTATCACATTCTCAAACTCGAAAAAAAGGGCGAAGGTAAAGACCAAGCCGGTCAGCCGTCTGAAGTTTATGATGTTCGTCATATCTTGATTACGACGACGATGAAAGACCCGACCAATCCGATGGGACGCGAAATGCCGATTTCCGAAACGGTCAAAGCGACGCTTGAACAAGAAAAGCAAAAGCAGATTTTAGACGAGATTGTGGCGAACAATCCGGTCGAAGTCGCGGAAGATTTCGACATTCCCGTGCCTTCTGATGAAGAACTTGAAAAAATACAGCAGCAAATGATGCAGCAGCAGCAAATGATGCAGCAGCAGCAAATGCCGCAAGGAATGTCGCCGGAAAATATGGAGATGGCACCGCCGTCTGCACCGAAAGGTAAAGCTCCGGCAAAACCCGCACAGAAAAACTAAGCAGCGAGCAATCGGCGGTTGGCAGTAAAAATATTTGCGAATCGCCGACTAACTTCTGCCTTCGGCTAACCGCCAACTGCCTACTATGAAGATAGGCGATTACCGAATCGAAACGATTCCCGACGCTGAATTCAAACTTGACGGCGGGGCAATGTTCGGCGTTGTCCCGCGTGTTTTGTGGGAGCGGGTTTGTCCGCCTGACAAACTCAATCGCATTCGTCTAAACACAAACTGTTTATTCGTTGAAACGCCGACGGAGAAAATTCTCATCGAAACCGGTATCGGCGAAAAATGGACTGAAAAAGAAATTCAAATTTACGGTATTTTTCGCACGAAACCCTTTGCCGAAACGCTTTTCGAGAAAACGGGTTATCGAACCGAAGACATTTCAATCGTCGTCAACACGCATCTGCATTTTGACCACGCAGGCGGAAATACAAAGTCAGAAACGCCGGCAGCAGACGGCAGCTTAAAGAAAATAGCTCCTCAATTCCCGAACGCTAGATATTTCGTTTCAAAATCCGAATTTGAAAACGCCGAAAATCCGACGGAACGTGACCGCGCGAGTTACCTCTCTGAAAATTGGCGACCTCTGCAAGCGAGCGGTCAACTCGAATTAAAGCCCGACAATTACGAAGTCGTCAAAGGTTTGACGATGAAAACCGTGCGCGGACATAACCAGGCGATGCAGACTTTTCGTCTTGAAAGCGGCGGCGCGGTTGTTTTCGGTTTTGCAGATTTGATTCCGACGCGGGCGCATCTGCCGCCGGCTTGGATTATGAGTTACGATTTGTTTCCGACTGAAACTTTGGAAGCAAAAAAAAGATTGATTTTGCAAGCGTTAGTCGAAAATTGGATTTGTCATTTCTATCACGATTTTGAATTGCCGCTGTGCCAGTTGATAAAAAAAGAGGGAAAAGTTCTCGCGCGAGAACTTTTCCCAAAATGAAACACAATTTTTCCGGCTTATCCCGTGAAAACTCCAGCCGAGCGCGTCAAATAATCCTGCATCGTAAAGGCGAACATAATCGCCAGCCAGAAAAATCCGGCAATCGCCGTCAGCCAAATCAACCGCGAACTCCAGCGAACGTGCATAAAGATAAGCACGACGCAGGTCATTTTAAAAAAAGCAATTAATAACGCTATTAAAGTATTTGCTCCCGGAAAAAGTCTGCCGTCTAAATCAACCGTAGCGACGAAATAGGTTATTATCGTCCCAAAGACCAGAACCGCGAAAACCCCAAAATAATAAATGAGCGGAACGATATGAGGTTCCGCGTGTTGATGCTCGGCATCGCCGGCTGTTTTGTATCCTTCTGCCATAATAATTTTACTCAATCCAAAATTCAAAATCTGAAATTCAAAATTTGTTAATGTCCGCCGCCGTGCAAAAAATGTCTGCCTAAAAGGTAAAGCAACGGGAAAAGAAAAATCCATACAATATCAACAAAGTGCCAGTAAAGCCCGGAAATTTCTACCGGCGAATAATACAGGGCGGAAAAAGTTCCGAGCCACGCTTTCCACAAAAGCCACGTCATAATGCCTAAACCGACAATCATATGAAGCGCGTGCAGACCGGTCATCACGAAATAAATGAAAAAGAAAATGCGAACTTTGTCTTGAAATTTAGCCTGGCTGATTTCGCCGTTGGAAAAGTAAGCAATTTTTTCGTCGCTCGTCAGATAATTTCCCTGTTGCGCCTGCACGACTAAAGAAGTATCCTTCCACAAAAAATCACCGCGCGTATTGACATATTTTTCACCGTGGCTATCGTGGTCGCCGAGTGCGGTGTTTAATGATTCGTTCGGGTCTTGCCTGCCAACCGGCGCTTGCGGCGATCCCGCGCTTTCATCGCTTTCTCTAATTTCTTTATCGGTCTTCAGATTTAAGCCTGAAACCGGCACAATGCCTTCGTGATATTTTGCGCTGTATTCAATAGCCTTGACACCTAAAAATACGGCACCGAAAATCATCGTCAGAATAATAAATACAACTTGCAAATTTCGCTTGCCGAGTTGGGCAGAACGAACTGCCATTGCCATCGTCAAACTGCTGACGATGAGAACCAGCGTGTTAAGTCCGCCCCAAAACGCGTCTAAGTGATTACTGCCCGCCGCAAACGCCATCGGATATTTCGAGCGAAATACGAGATAAACCGTGAACAGCCCGCCGAAGAACATAATTTCCTGGACGAGAAACATCCACATTCCAATCGAAGCGGATTCCTGCTGTTGTCCCATATCTTCAAACTGATGTTGAAGTCCGGGCGGATGATAATGATGTTCGTCGTGTATATCTGCTACGTGTGCCATTTTTATTTTGGATTTTGGATTTTAGATTTTGGATTTGCAATTTCGGTTGATTGTTTATTTATTAGCAACAATATAATGCTTCACAAACAAGCAATCCAAAATCCAAAATCTAAAATCCAAAATCCCTAAACTGTTACCTTATATTTGTTCCTCGCGTCTTCTAAATCTAAACCGCTTTCTTCCGTAAAATCGTAGGCTTCCCAATAGACAATCGGCGTTTCTTCAAAGTTTTCGGTCGGCGGCGGACTTGAAGTTCGCCATTCGAGTCCAGGAAGAAGCCACGGATTCGCCGATGCTTTTTCACCGAAAAAGATTGAATAAGTCAAATATATAAGCGGAATTATCAAGCCGATGGCGAGTATTGATGCGCCTGCCGTCGAAAAAATATTCAAAACTTGAAACTCCGGCGGATAAGAAGCATAGCGGCGCGGCATTCCCATATAGCCCAGAATAAACTGCGGGAAAAACGTCAGATTGAATCCGACGAAAATGATTATCGCGGCGATTTTGCTCCAAAATTCCGAATACATTTTACCTGTAATTTTCGGCCACCAATAATGCAGCCCGCCGAGATAAGCCAAAACTTGTCCGCCGACCATTACATAATGGAAATGCGCGACGATGAAATATGTGTCGGTCAGGTGGACGGTCAAACCGATTGAGCCGAGAAAAAGTCCGGTTAAGCCGCCGATTAAAAATAAACCGATAAAGAATAATGCGTAAAGCATCGGCGTATCGTAAGAAATCTGACCTTTATAGAGCGTCGCCGACCAATTGAAAACTTTAATCGCCGACGGCACGGAAACGACCATCGTTAAAAACGAAAAGACGAGCCCGGCGTAGACCGATTGACCGCTGACGAACATATGATGTCCCCAGACGAGAAAACCGAAAACGGCAATGGCAATCGAAGAGAACGCGATAAATTCGTAACCGAAAATCTTTTTGCGCGAGAAGTTGGAAATCAACTCCGAGATAACGCCCATTCCCGGCAGAATCATAATATAAACCGCCGGATGCGAATAAAACCAGAACAGATGTTGAAACAAAATCGGGTCGCCGCCGATTGCCGGGTCGAAAATTCCGATTCTCGCTAAACGCTCTAATGCCAGCAATAAAACTGTGATGGCAATGACGGGCGTTCCCAAAAGCATTACCAGGCTCGTCGCGTAATGCGCCCACACAAACAGCGGCATACGAAACCACGTCATTCCCGGCGCGCGCATCGTATGAATAGTTACAATAAAGTTCAAACCCGTCAAAATTGAAGAAAAGCCGTTGATGAAAATCCCTAAACCGACCGCCATCACATAGCTGTTGGAAAAAGTCGTTGAATACGGCGTGTAGAAAGTCCAACCCGTATCAACGCCGCCTTGCAGCAGTGCGTAAAGCGTCAAACTCCCGCCAATTATATAAAAATACCAGCTCAGCAGATTGATTTTCGGAAACGCCAAATCCTTCGCGCCGATCATAATCGGTATCAGAAAGTTTCCCAGAATTGCCGGGATTGACGGAATCAAAAAGAAGAACACCATAATGATTCCGTGTTGCGTAAAGACGCGGTTATATGTTCCCGATTGGAGAAGGTCGCTTGCCGGTGTCAGCAGTTCCAGACGAATCAGCGAAGCATATGTGCCGCCGAGCGCGAAAAAGGCGGAAACCGTGATGAGATACAGAATCGCAATCCGCTTATGGTCTTTGGTCAACAGCCAAGACTTTACCGTAAAACCGTTGGTTAAATAATTGACCTTCGGCTCTTCCTTAATTTTTTCGAAATTGATTGGATTTACGTTTTGCATAACTATTTATTTCTTTTTTCTGTTTATAAAATACTTTATCGTTCCCTGTTCGTCGGCTCAGACTGAGTTTTCGGCGCGTTCGGATTACTTCCCTGACTGTTTGAATCACCTCGGTCGGCTCGCGGCGCAACCAAATTAGTTGAGTTTGTGCCGCCGTTATTCATCGTTTCTCTGCCGGATGAAGTTGAATTCATTGTGCTTCCCGAATTCGTCGAAGACGAACTCGTACTGCCGCTCAAAGATTTAATGTATGCAACCAGCGATATGAGTTGCTCTTCAGTAACTTGACCTTTGAATGTCGGCATAATCGGCTGAAAACCTTCAACGATTTGCCCCGAAGGATTTAAAATTGAATTCCGAATATATTCGTCATCGGCTTTAACGGCTTGTCCGTTAGTTAGTTTAATGTCCTTGCCGTAGATGCCTTCGAGCTTTGCTCCGCGCTGGCTCGCGCCGCCCGCGTGACACGAAGCGCAGCCAAGTTTGTTTTGAAACAAATCTTGTCCGGCTTGGACGGGCGTTTGTCCCGAAACATTGCCTGACAGCCAATTGTCAAAATCTCTCTGCTCCATTACATAAATCCAGCCGCCCATTCCCGAATGGTTCAAGCCGCAGTATTCGGCGCAGAAGAGATGATATTTGCCCGGTTTGATTGCGTTAAACCAAAGCGTCGTGTAGCGTCCGGGAATTACGTCCATTTTAGTGCGAAAAGCCGGAATGTAAACGTCGTGCAGAACATCTTCGGTTGTCATCGTTAGCTTGATGTTGCGCCCCACCGGAACGTGCAGTTCATTAATTTCGCGCTGCCCGCTGCTGTGTTGGAACTTCCACATCCATTGCTTCCCGACGACGTAAATTTCCGTCGTATCCACAGGCGGGCGAGTTTGATTGTAAAAAACATACGCGCCGCCGACAAAAACCGTCATCGCAAAGATAAACGGAATAATTGACCAAGTGGTTTCTAGTCCAATCGAGCCGTGAATTTCCGCGCCCGTTGCATATTTTTCTTTTTCACGATATTTGATAAAGAAAAATATGATTGCCGCGACGATGCCGATGCCGACAACCGTGCTGACGGCGAGCATATAAAAATAGAGCGTGTCCACCTGCCACGCAAAGGTGGAAGCCTGTTCGGGAAATAATGGAACCCAAGAATTCTCTTGCATAATCTCTTGAAATTTATGTCAAATTCCTTTTCTTATTAGAACGCCAAAAAACAAAAAACATCCCGACGATGCCGACGATGGTAGCAATTGCCATTAGCCGCATAACGCTCAAAATCTGTAGACCGTATTTTCCCGTCGCCGGATCATAATGAAAGCAATACAGATAAAGCTGTTCAGCCGGATTTCCGATATTACCTTCCGCTGAATCCATCAAAGCGAATTTCAAATCCTTCGGCGCGTAGTCAATGCCGTAAAGATAACGCGAAATTTTGCCTTCGGGCGTAATTATCATTACGCCGCCCGCGTGTGCAAATTGATTAGATGCTTCGTCAAATTGGTAGTTAAATCCGACGGCTTGTGTAACCCGGTCAATTTCGCTTTGCGTTCCGGTCAGGAAATGCCAGCCGTTCTCCGCGCCGGGTCTCCCGTATCTGTTCAAATAACTCGCCCTTTTATTCTTGGCTAAATCCGGTTTGTCGTTCTCACGCACGTCGAAGCTAATCGCTACGACTTCAAATTCCTTTCCCGCGTCAAACGAAATACCTTTTAAGCTGCCGGTCAAACCGTTCAAAACTTCGTTGCAAAGCATCGGACATTCGTAATAGACGAGTGCCAAAATTACGGGTTTTTCTTTGCCGAAGTAATCGCCGAGTTTGACGACGTTTCCGTCTTCATCTTTAAATTCGGCGGACAGCGGCAACTGCTCGTTTAATTTTTGTTCGATACCGACGCCTTTTAGAATCGGCGGCAATCCGCTGCTCACTCCCGCTTGACTAGGGTCGTAAGTTTTCGGAGCGTAAAGCGGTGAATTATAATGCTCGGACTTCTGCGCCGAGACGTTCGTCGCCAATAATAAAATGCTCAAACTTAATAAAAGTTTCAGCTTCAAAACTGCTGAAATGGCTGAACTTTTTTTCATAAAATTTTATTTAATTTACAGGGATTAAGGGGATGAACAGGGATCTATTTTTATTTATCCCTGCCAATCCTGGTTATCCCTGTAAATTTTCTTCTGCCCTGTCGCTCAAAAATCACCTTCGTTTATCGGTCGCCGTGCGTCCCGCGCTCGAATACGATACAATCGAACGCGATTCGTCCATCGACTTTTCAGATTGTTCGCCGCTCGGTGTTTTCATATTTTCCTCTAAAAATTTTCGTTTCGCTTCGTCAATCGGCAAAGTAACGACTGTGCCGGTCTTCGCGTCTTTTTGTCCCTCCGCCCAAAGTTTTTCCCACTGTCTTTCCATTTCCCGGTATTCTGACTGCGGAGCTTTGAGTTCCATATTGACGCGCCCCTGTTCGCTGTCCATACCGAAACCAGGCGCAGCTTGAAGGCGCGGTTCGGGCGGCAAATTTTCCCGCTCGCTCATCATCATCGGACTTTTTACATCCTTAGTTTCCGACGCTTGGTCTTCCATCACATTTTGCAAAACCAACATCAAACCGAAAGTTATCACAATCAACAGAAACAAACCGACGGCGAAATAAACGATTCCGCGCAGCCCGACGACGTTCGTCTCATAAGTTCTGTCGTAATCGACGAATGATTTTTCGTGTTTTGTGTTCATACGTTTAATTATGAATTACAAATTAAAATTTACGAGTCCGCACGATATTAAATCTCGTAATTTGAAATCGATAATTATCTAATGTCCTTTTCCGTGTTCAATCGCACCTTCTAAATACGGGTCATTAATCGGCACGAGCGGACGTTTCAAAAGCTCACCGAAAAACCACCACAGCCAAATTCCGCCAACAGCAAACGGCGCGACTATATCCATCCAGCTAAAACTATTAATAAAGTCAACTTCTTGTCCGTTCATTCCGATTCGCGGGCTCGGACCAATTAAATAATACATATCAACCAGCCGCAAAACTAAAATAAAGATTGCCATTATAGCAAGCCATTTGGCCTTGCGCTTGAGGTCGCGGTTAAGCAGAACGAGAAACGGAAATGCGAAGTGAAAGAAAATCAACAATATCCCGATTACCTTCCAAGTGCCTTCCCACCGCGTCAGATACCATTTCGTTTCTTCGGGCAAGTTTCCCGACCAGATAATTAGAAATTGCGAGAAATTGAAATATGCCCATACCATGACAAGCGCGAGCATTAATTTTCCGATGTCATGAAAATGACGGCTTCCCAAAATGCGGTTCATCGGTGCTTTATCGGAAAGTGCCGCCAAAATTGCCACCGCAAAGCAAAAGAAACTCAACGCCCAGCCAGCCGCGAATAATAAACCCCAAATTGTTGAATACCAATGCGGGTCAAGCGTCATCACCCAATCAATCGCGGCGAAGCTGACGACTAAAACGTAAAAAACCATCGTCGGACCCGAAAACTTCGACGCATCATTTGTTAATTTCAAAGCAGTATCGGCATCGTTTGTTTGGTCTTGCGCGGCTGACCAGCGATTAAGCAAATAAGCCATTACGCCCCACAAAATGAAATATAGAACGGCTCGGATAATCCACCACTGAACGCTCAGATAAGGCTGTTTCAACTGAACAATCGGGTCGTTCGGCAAATGCGTCCATTCGTAAATGTAAGTAATGCCAAACATCACTGGCAAAAACAGAACGAAAATAATCGGTAGAGTGCGCGACGCGGCTTCGGCGACGCGGCGAATGACTATGCCCCACGCACCGCCCGTCAAATACTGCAAAATCAAAACGCCGAGACCGCCGATGCCGATACCGCCCCAAAATATAAAACCTAACAACCATGAGCGCAACGCTTGTTCGCGCTGTTCGGGGAAAAGCAAAGCAACGATTAAAATAACAATCGAAAGAATTCCGCCGATGCCGAGTGCCAATGTGCGCCAACGATTAATTTGCTCAGCAGGCGCGTCGAAATTTGTATTTCTAATCACTTACCGCACACCTCCTACCGTGTTAGCGTCAGTCGCTACCGCCGTGTTTGAGCCGTTTGATCGATTATCTGAAGTCATCGTTTGTGTGTTTGAATTCGTCGCGCGATTTGTCGAAGTCATTTGCGCGCTTCCGTTCGGATTCTGACTGATTTGCAAAGTTCGAATGTATGCGACGATTGCCCAACGGTCGGCGGGCGGAACTTGCGAAGCATAACTATTCATTTTGCCTTGTCCATTTGTTATCACATCGTAAAAATGTCCGACGGGCGCGTTTCGCAGACGGTCGTCGTTGTAAGTCGGCGGTTTGGAAAATCCGCGCTTGACAATCATTCCGTCGCCATTGCCGACCGGACCGTGACAGACGATACAGAAAACTTTATATCGCTGCTCGCCGCGGTCAACTAATTCTTCGGTTACGGGAACGGGAAATTCGCTGATTAATCCCGAAAAGTCGGTAACTAAAGTATTGCCGGCAGCGTCCGTCGCCGGTGTTGCTGCCGGGTTAGGGGCAGCGTTGTTTTGTCCGGCATCGGTTTTACCGGTATAAAAAGCCTTGTCTTCGCGCAGAAAACCGCGCGGCACGGTTCCTTCAGGCAATTCTCTCATTGCCTTTCCGTCCCTAAAAAAATCGCTTTTCTTGTGTGCCTTATAACGCGGTTGGTCTTGCATATCGTAACGACAACCGACTGACAGAAGGCAGAAGGCAGTAAGCAGCAAGCAGTAAATCGCCGATTTGCTGAGTTCTGTCCACTGTCCACTATCCACTATCCACTGTCCACTATTCCTCGACATCAAAAACCTCCTGCGGATTCAGGCTTTGCATAAAGCTTTTCGTTTCCTCGTAATCGAATTTCTCGTCTCTGCGCTCAATTAATAAAAAGAATTTTTCTCGCGTTGCCAGCGCGAAACGCGGCACGTTGAAAACCGGATGATACGGCTGCGGCAAACCGTTGAGCAGAATCATTCCGAAGACGGCGGTGAACGCAGCAAACAAAATCGTCAATTCAAAGCTCGGCGGAATAAATGACGGCAGGCTGAAAAAAGGGCGACCGCCGACAATAATCGGATAATCGTAAACGTGAACAAAATATGTTAATCCCAAACCCGTTAATAAACCAATGACGCCGCCGGCTAAAACCAGAAACGGCAAAATCGAACGCTTGATGCCGAGTGCTTCGTCAATTTCGTGAAGCGGAAACGGCGAAAAAGCGTCGGTTTTTTTATAACCGGCTTCACGAATTTTATTTGCCGCCTCAACCATTTCGGTCGGCGTATCAAATTCCGCTAATAACCCGTAAATGTTTTCCTTCATATTTTTCGCTTCGCAATCAACCGCGCCTGCTGGCAGACGGTTTGACACGGGTGAGTTGCCCTTTGTTCCAACTGCGGACGAGCGCGATTGACTGCAAATTAATTCTACAAAAATTCTACGTCTTTTCCGTATCCTGAACGTCAATCACGTTTTCCTCAAAATCTTCCGAATGCCCATGAACATTAGCCTGTGGCAAAAGCGTTCTGATCTCGAAAATCGAAATGACGGGCAAGAACCGGACAAACAGGAAAACCAATGTTAAAAACAATCCGAGTGTGCCGACAAACATTGATACATCCCACATTGTCGGCGAATACATCCCCCACGATGACGGCAGAAAATCGCGGTGCAAACTCGTAATAATAATCACGAAACGCTCCAGCCACATACCGACACTGACAATCAAAGAAATAATAAATAACCAAAACGCGCTTTCACGAAAACGTTTGAACCATAAAAATTGAATCGAAACGCCATTGCACAAAATCAAAAGCCAGTAAAACCACCAATACGGACCGCCCCAAACACGATTGTAAATCATAAATCTTTCGTATTCGGTAGCACTATACCAGCCGAAAAACAACTCCATCGCGTAGCCATAGACGACAATTAACCCGGTCGCCAGCATCACTTTGCCCATATAGATAAGGTGCGCGTCGGTGATAAAGTCTTTCAGGTTGTACCAAACCCGCAACGGGATACACAAAATCAACACCATCGCAAAGCCCGCGAAAATTGCGCCTGCCACAAAATAAGGCGGGAAAATCGTTGCGTGCCAGCCGGGAACCTGCGAAACCGAGAAGTCCAAACTGACTATAGAGTGAACCGAAAGCACGAGCGGCGTGGAAAGTCCGGCGAGCAGCAAATATGCGATTTCGTAACGATGCCAATGCCGCGCCGAACCGCGCCAGCCCATCGAAAGCAAGCCATAAGCAATCTTGAAATATTTGTTCTTCGCACGGTCGCGCAAAGTCGCAATATCGGGAATCAAACCGACATACCAAAATAAAAGCGAAACCGTCGCATAAGTGGAAACCGCGAAAACGTCCCAAATCAAAGGACTGCGAAATTGAGGCCACATACCCATCGTGCTCGGATACGGAAACATCCAGTAAGCCAGCCACGGACGTCCCGTATGCAGCAGCGGAAACAATCCGGCGCAGGCGACGGCGAACAGCGTCATTGCTTCGGCAAAACGGTTGATTGACGTGCGCCACTTTTGATTTAAGAGCAGTAAAATCGCCGAAATCAAAGTTCCCGCGTGACCGATTCCGATCCACCACACAAAGTTGATAATCGGCACTGCCCAACCAACCGGTTGATTATTCCCGAAAACGCCGACTCCGGTAAAAAGCAGATAAGTTATCGTGGACATCAAAACTTGGACGATAAGAAATCCGATTCCGAACCCGATGAACCAGCCGAACGGCGTTCTTCTCTTGAGAGTTATACCGCCAATTCTGTCCGAAACAGTTCCGAACGTATGTTCGCCTTCAATCATCTTCGGTCGAAGTCTTCTCTCAGTTGTTTTTAGCTTTTGTGCGTCTTGCATTTTATTTTCCGATTAGTTGTCCAAAAACTTTAATGACTGATGTCGCCTGTTTTTTGCTCGCCCGTTTTGTGTTCGCTATCTTTGACTTCCGGCGTTCTGTAATCGGGCATTTCTTTATTTTGATTTTTCAAACCCGCTAAATACGTGGTGCGCGGCTGCGTGTTCAAATCGTTCAATACATTATAGTTTCGATGATCTTTTTTGAGTTTGGCAACCTGACTGTTCGGGTCGTTCAGATCGCCGAAAACAATTGCGTCCGCCGGACAAACCGACTGACACGCCGTAACGATTTCGCCGTCGCGCATGCGCCGCCCGTCTTTTTCGGCTTCGATTCTGGCTGATGCAATGCGCTGCGTACAATACGTGCATTTTTCCATCACGCCGCGACTTCTAATGGTAACTTCCGGGTTTCGCATCAGTTTATACTGCGGCGTTTCCCAATCCTGATAAAGAAGAAAATTAAAACGTCGAACTTTATACGGACAGTTATTCGAGCAGTAACGCGTTCCGATGCAGCGGTTGTAAACCATATCGTTCAAACCTTCCGCGCTATGAACCGTCGCGTGAACCGGACACACCGTTTCACACGGCGCGAGTTCGCATTGCTGACACAACATCGGTTGAAAATACGGTCCGTCCGGGTTTTCAACCTCACCGCTGTAATAAGCGTCAATTCTCATCCAGTGCATCTCGCGGCTGCGCTCGACTTGTTCTCTGCCGACGACCGGAATATTATTTTCCGATTGGCACGCAATCACGCAGGCGTTGCAGCCGACGCACGAATTAAGGTCAACGGTCATTCCCCATTTGTTGCCGGTGTATTCGTAACGCGGATACATCGAATCGGGGTAATGATCGTGTTGATGTCCGAGGTCGGGAGTATTATTGAAATGCTCCAAATCCCATACGCGCAGAATATCGCGTCCTTCCATATTGAAGTGGATTTGCGTTGAAGCAATCGCGGTTTGCCCGCCGGTTTTCGCCACTTCGCCCGCGCCGCTCCACATTGCGTCCGAGCGTTGGACGTTGTATGCGTTGTAACCGATTCCCGTACCGATTCGTCCGGCGCGCGTTCGTCCGTAACCGAGATAAATCGTGATTACATCGTCGGGTTGTCCGGGCGCGATCCACATCGGGACGGATTTTCCGACTTCTGCGCCGTTCATTTTCAGAGTTACCAAGTCAGAAAATAGATTTCCGCCTTTCGTATTAATGAAGGTCGAACCTTGCGAGCCGCCGACATACTCGTTTTCGTCAACCGCTTGATTGACTTCCAATCGTTTCGCCGTATTCGGGCTGACCAAAGCGACGTTTTCCCAAGTTATCTTTGTCAGCGGATTCGGCAATTCCTGAAGCCAGCCGTTGTTAGCAAAACGTCCGTCGTAGATGCTCGGGTCGGGCAAAATTGAAATTTCCAAATTGCCGCTCACCATCGGTGTTGACGGCTGACTCATAAATCCTGAATTGATTGCAACCGATTTCGCCGTTGCCGCCGTATTCGGAACAAATCCGTCGTGAACGACTTTGCGCCAAGCGTCGTCAAAACTTTTCCCGGTCGGACTGACACTGCCGCCCGTCGGATTAGCCGCCGGATTTTGCGTCGAAGCGGCGGTTGTCGCGGTATCTTGATTTTGCCTCAAAGTTCCGGTTTGAGTTTGCGCCGTGTTCGATGTCGCTGTCGTTTGATTACCGGTTCGCGTTTGATTGTTGGCGGTCGCCGCCGCCGCTCGCGGCGCACCGGCGAAACCTTGCCGCTGCCAATACTCTTTTACGATGTCAAAATCTTTTTTGTCATAATTTTCCCGAAAGAAAACCTGCACGACTTCGTGTGCGCTCTTGCCGTCGTAAAGCGGCTGAATTAACGGCTGGACAATCGAAACTGTGCCGTCAAAGGCGCGGGTATCGCTCCACATTTCGAGATAATGTTTTTCGGAAATGTGCCATTGGCACAGCTCGCCTGTTTCATCAAAATAATGTCCGAGATGAACGCGGAGCGGTATTTTATTCATTCGCTCGGCATTTAATTTCAAATCGGACGGCGTGTTATAAACCGGATTGCCGCCCAGGATGACGAGCATTTTCACCGCGCCGCCGTCAATCTCGGTAATCAACTGACGCAATTGGTCAATTTGCAAAACGTCGGCGAACGGCTGAAACGGCTCGACGTAAGTGACGGTCGTGCCGACATTGCCGAGCGCGGCATTCATCGCGTTAGCAAGCGCGTGGATCATCGGCGGTTGATTGTCGCCCGCGACGACAATTGATTTTCCGCGATTCGCTTGTAAATCACGCGCCATCGCCTGTATCCACTGCGCGTTTTCCGTGTAAGTCGAAGTCGCACCCGACACGCCCAACGCCGCCGCAATCGCTTTGGCAATTTCCGGCATCTGACTCGGTTTGACCGCCAGCCGATGGTCGGCTTTCGCGCCCGTCAAAGTCATCGTCGTCTCAATTGCGTAAAGCCGATTGATGTCCGTTTTCTCGTGATTATATAAACGGCTCTTGTTAAAGTCTTTGGTGTATCGAACGTTAAAATCCGAAAAAATATCTTTGTCGAGCGACAAAATTCTGGTCGCTTGGTCAAATTTATAAATCGCTTTCGCGGGAGATCCGAAACTCATTTTCGCGCCTGCCGTTGCGTTATCGCAATTGACCGGCTCGTATTGATACCAACGCGCATTCGGAAGTTCGGTCAAAATTTGCCGCATCTGGGCAATCATCGTCGGCGAAGTTACCGTTTCCGTCAAGAATCTCACGCCCGCGCCGCCGTCAACCCGATTTTCGTCAATTCCTGCACGAATTTGCGACATAAAATTTTGCCACGTCGTCGAATTGCCGCGATATGTAATCTCCTGCGAACGATCCGGATCATACATATTGAGAAGCGAGGCTTGCGCCAAAACATCGGTCGCGCCGAGACTTTGCGGATGTTCGGGATTGCCTTCGATTTTCGTTGGACGACCTTCGTTCGATTTCGCCAAAAGACCGGTCGCTTCGCCGCGAATGGTCATCGCCGTTGCGTAAAAAAGCGGTTTACCGGGAATGATTTCTTCGGGCTGCGAAACATACGGCACGATTTTCTCCGCCGGTTGAATAACGCAGCCGGAGAGACCAGCAAGCGCGAGCGACGCGCCCATTACTTTGATAAAATTGCGGCGGCTTAAACCGTCTTCCCACTCTTCGGCTTGTTGTGGATATTCGGCACGGGCGAATTCTTCAAACTCCGGAGCGTCGGCGAATTCCTCGACGCTCCGCCAATAATCTTTTCCGCTTTTTTGGAGAATTTTATCTCGCAGTAATGCAAAGTTAGTTTTGCTGTCTTTGCTCGGCATTTTATTTTCGATTCCTCGGTTTGAAATTCAATATTCACAATTTAATTTTTGAATCTGAATATTGAATTTTGAATTTCTACCTGTGACAAGTTGAACAACTCGTCAACATTTCCTTACTTCTAATTTTGTAATCGGCTTTCAAATTTAATCTTTCCTGCGCCGTCAAATCCGCGTCCTGCCAATTCATATTGTAAATTTCCGATTTCGGACGAATATATTTTTCCGGCTCGCGGTGACAGGCTAAACACCATTCCATTTGTAGAGTGTTTTCTTGATAAACAGCCGGCATATTGTCAATCTGCCCGTGACAGGTCGAGCAGCCGACACCTTTTGCAATGTGAATACTGTGATTGAAATAGGCAAATTCGGGAAGGTCGTGGACGCGTTCCCATTCAATCGGTTTATTCTCTCGATAGCTCGCCCGCACCGGCTCTAAATAAGGACTGTCCGACCAAATTTGACTGTGGCAGTTCATACAAGTCTGCGTCGGCGGAATGCCGGCGGAGTAGGACGTTTCAACCGCCGTATGACAATAACGACAATCAATGCCGTCGTCGCCGACGTGATGTTTGTGGCTAAACTGCACGGGTTGCTGCTTTTCCAGATAACGTCCGGTTAAATATGATGAACGTGCAACCTGCGTATAAACATAACCTGCCACGCCTGCTAAAATGATCGCAACCACAATACTTATCTTGGCAACATTATTTGCCGCGCGATGAAAAACTTGTGCCATTTTTATCCCTTAAATTCCGAGTTTATAGTTCTCCGATTCCTAAATTCAATAGAATTTAAGTTCGATAGGTGAACTCAATTTTTGTTTGTTAAGACCCGAATGCAAAATCTAGTAAAGATTTTACAGAATCTTACAAAATCCGCAAATTCTACAACAAAAATAATTTGTTTTCGGACTTTGTGCAAGTTTTCACTAAATAAGTTTAGCTGATTAGCTTGATTAAACTTTCCAATTTTTTGCTTTTGACCCGAATTGCTGATTACGAAAATTAAAAACGAAATGTTGATTCGTTAGGATTGCCTAAGAAGCGTTAAAATAAAATTGTGAAAAATAATTCAATCCTAATAAATTTTAACTTTAGTCGCGGGTTGAAATTTCTCTGTTCCTACGGAACAACAATTTATTTTCAACCCGCGACTGGAGTCAATTATTAAATAATCAGTGTTCATTCTCTGTCGATAAAAGCGCCACGCCGACGGCGGCGGCATTCGCTCCGATTTCACCGCCGACAATGCGAGTCGCTTCAAACGAAGGCGCAAAAGAAAGCTCTTTCGCACGTTTAATTATTGCGTCCAAAACCAGATGCTCGGCTTGCATAATCACGCCGCCGACGACAATTGTTTCGATATTCAATAAATTTATCACGCCGGCAATCGCCGTTCCAACGTAAGTTCCGGTTCTCTCCAACATCAAGCGGGCGAAATCGTCATCGTTCTGCGCCGCCCGCACGACATCTTTCAATCTTATTTCTTCTTCATCGAATTTGTTGAGCGAAGACGTGCTGTCCTGGTGAAAACGATTACGCGTGCGCCGTACGATATTGGCGGAAGAGGCGACGTCTTCGAGTTTCATTCCGTCGGAGTTGATGGCGACCTGTCCGAATTCGCCGGCGAAACCCGATGCTCCGCGCCAGATTTTGCCGTCGAAAATCAACGCGCCGCCGATGCCCGTGCCGAGTGTTACATAAAACAAATCGCGGCTTCCGCGTCCCGCGCCCAAAACAAATTCACCATAAGCGGCGGCGTTCGCGTCGTTTTCAACCGTAATTTTCAAATTGGTTGCCGCTTCCATTTTGCCCAAAAAATCAATCGTTTCGTGTTCGGGAATATAAGTTGAATAGGCAATCCGCTTTGTTTCCTGATGAACAAGTCCCGGCACGGCAACGCCGATTCGCTCAAACGCGCCAAACCGATTCTTCGTGTCGTTGATAAAATTTACAAGCTGAGTAAACGTTTCTTGTCCGTCGGCGGCGATTGTATATTCATCCGTCAACCGTTCGCCCGCTTCCAGGCAGACGGCTTTGAACCACTTTCTAGAAACTTCAACGCCGACAAGTTTTTCCGATTCATTGCTCGTATCGTTCATCGCTTTATTTGTTTTTCTTAATGTTTAGGTTTGGAAACTAACGAGATTTTAGATGCTTGCCCGAAAAGAGTCAAACACCTTCGATTGAGAATCGAGAACCGACCGCGAGAATTTAATTTCAAGCGTGTTTATGATTCGAGAATAAAGCTGATTTTCAGTTGGATTTAATTCGGCAAGAGTTGTTCTTTGCCGTAAGTGAAAACGGCGTGTTTCAGAGCAAAGAGATAAGGATAAATAGAAAGCATGATTTTTTATTTATCCTTCATCCTTTAATCGTTGCCTGCCTCTAAAGCAAAAAGTCATACTAATTCATAATTCTATCCGGGTTCATAATCCTACCCGTGCAAGGATGTCTTATAATTGAATCCGGCGCGTTCTCATAAGGAATTATAATATCATCGAAATTTATAAATGTAAGAGTCGGTTCGGATAAATCTTCAATTTTTCCTTGCGTTTGAAATTCATTCCTTTGTAACCTTTTTAATTCATCCGCGCTTATATTTTCCGTTTTATCAAATGAAAATATGCTTGAGACTTTAGGGTTCTGCGATAACGCAATTTGGTTAAACGATATAATCAAAACTTGAACGACAAACAATAAGCATAGGTTTTTCTTCATTGTCTTGGTAAAGATTGAGAACAAAACTTACAGTCCTTGGCTGGAGAATAATGCAAAAAGCAAATCTTACTGACTTTGCCGAATTAGAAACACGATAACTGCCCGAGGCTCGAATAATGTCAAGAAGTTTTTTCGATCTTTAACTTTAATTTAAAGTTCATATTTATTTTGCGTTCATTAAAGTAAAGCGATTGCGTTTCCCTTTGACTGAAAGGCTGTTTGAAAGTTAATCTTTGAAAGCGACATTGAACCGATAATCTTTCACAATGGAACACATCAACGAAATCCTTGAAACATTCGGCATCTTTGCGGTTTTCGCGCTCTGCACCGTTGAGGGCGATATTACGCTGCTGTTGTCGGGCGTGATGGCGCACAGCAATTTTTTCGGTCCGTATAGTTTTTGGAAAGTCGTTCTGGCGGGAACGCTCGGCGGCATCGTCGGCGACAATGTGGGTTATTGGATTGGGCGATTGTTTCGGACAACCATTAAAGATTACGGATTTTATAAAGTGGCGCGTCCGCGCATCGAACGCCTTATTGATAAATTCGGCGGCTTCGCTATTATTATTTCAAAATATATCTACGGCATTCGCGCGGCGATGTGTTTATTTTACGGCATTGGCAGAATGCCTTATCTGCGATTTTTGTTTCTCGATGTCATCAGTGCTTTTATTTGGGCGTTATTGCTCGCCAGTGTCGGTTATTTTTTCAGCGGCGCGATAACCAGCATTATCGGTGATTTCAAACAAATCGGTATCGCGCTTTTCTTTATCGTTCTCGTCGGCATAATTATTTTTTACGTCGTCGAGCGTTATTATCTGTCGGAAAAAGTTGAAGAAGCGAATCCTAATCCGGAAACGATTCAGAAATTCGAGGAAAAACTGCACGACATCGAAGAAGCGGCGCAAGAAAAACTGCACGACATCGGCGAACGCCTGCATTTAACGAGTTCACCCGACCGCGAAGAAAAAGCGAAAGAAAAGACTGAACTAAAAACACGAAAAAAAACTATTGACAGTTAATTAGAAAAACCACTGACGACCGACAACTAACAACTGGAAATTTATGATAATTGAATCATCTGCTCCGACGAGAGTTGATTTAGCGGGCGGCACAATTGATATTCCGCCGCTTTTTCTCTTTCACGAAGGCGCGGCGACCGTCAATTTTGCCGTTAATCTGATGGCGCGCGTACGGATTGAAACGCGCCCGGACGATAAAATTATTCTCGAATCCGTTGACCGCGACGTAAAGTTTGAAACTTCGCTTGATAAAATCGGCGAGCTTTACGACGAACCGCGCCTCGAACTGCTCTCAAAACTCGTCTATTTTTTCAAACCCGAAACCGGTTTTCAGATGACGACCGAATCGGAAGCGCCGGCGGGCGCAGGACTTGCCGGTTCTTCGACGCTAAATATCGCGTGCATCGGCGCGTTAAATAAATTAGTCGGGAATCGTTACGCGCCCGAAACATTTATTCCGATTGCGGCAAACATCGAATGCCAGGTTATTAAAGTTCCGACCGGTTTTCAGGATTATTACTCGGCTCAATACGGCGGCACGGCGGCAATTCATTTTCGTCCCGACGGAATGACGCGCGAAGCGTTAAACATTGATACAAAATCGCTCGAAGAACGTATCGTGATTTGCTACACGGGCGAGCCGCGCAATTCGGGAACGAACAATTGGGAAATCACCAAACGCCACATTGACGGCGATGCCGAAACTTTCGCAATTTTTGAAGGCATCCGCGATTCGTCCAGAGATTTGCGCGAAGCATTATTGGCAAACGATTGGATACAAACAGGCGAGATTTTAAAAGCCGCATATCCGCGACGTAAAAACCTTTCGCCGAATATAACCACTCCGCAGATGGATTTGCTGATTGACCGAGCATTAACAAACGGCGCGATTGCCGCGAAAGTCTGCGGCGCGGGCGGCGGCGGCTGTATTGCTTTCTTTTGCGAAGAAAATCGAAAGACGGATGTCGAAAAGGCTTTAGCTGAAGAAAAAGACGCGGAAGTTTTGCGTTGGAATCTGTGCCAGCGCGGTTTGACGGTTAGAGAGATTTAAGTTCAAAGTTCAGGCTTTAATTACGAATTTCAAATTACGGATTACGAATTTTTAAGATATTTCTTATATCAATACTTCGGACAGTTTTTTGTTTTTTGAAACCCAATGAAATCAAGGCTTTTGAAACGATAAAACTGCCTTTTTTTATTTAAATCAAACTTAGGCGTTGAGCTAACTTTGATTTAAATAAGTAGGTTCTTTAGTTTTCAACAACTTCCGGGAAATGTCTTTTCAAAAAGTGTCCGAAGTATTGTTATATTCGTAATCCGTAATTTGAAATTCGTAATTTTATTTACCCTCCATTCTTTCAACCGCTTTGGTCAGAGAGCGAAAAATATCGCGTCCGTCGTTTGAGCCAAGTAGTTCTTCGCAGGCGCGTTCCGGATGCGGCATCATTCCCAAGACGTTTCCTTCCGCGTTACAAATTCCCGCAATGTTCGAGCGCGAACCGTTCGGATTAGCTTCGTTGGACGGTTCGCCGTTTTCATCGCAGTAGCGAAAAATTATTCGATTGTTATCTTCGAGTTCCGCCAAAGTTAGGTCGTCGCAAACGTAATTTCCTTCGGCATGAGCAATCGGGATTGAAAGAACTTCGCCCGCGTCGAGCTCGCTCGTGAACGGCGTTTTTTCGTTTTCGACGCGGATGTTAATGTGCTGACAAACAAAATGCAAACCGCTGTTTCGCATTAACGCGCCCGGCAGCAAGCCTGATTCGCAAAGAATCTGAAAACCGTTGCACACACCGAAAACAAACTTGCCCGCTGCGGCGAAATCTTTAATTGCTTTCATCACGGGCGAAAACCGCGCCAACGCGCCGGCGCGCAGGTAATCGCCGTAAGAAAATCCGCCCGGCACGATTAAAGCGTCATAGCCGCTTAAATCCGTTTGTTTATGCCAAATAAAATCAACCGGCTGACCGACGTGTTTTGAAACAACGTGGTATGCATCGTGGTCACAATTTGAACCGGGAAAAACTACTACTCCAAATTTCATAATCAGTCGTTAGTCGTCGGTTATCGGTTGTCAGTTGTCAGGAAATTCTGCTTCGACTGACTACCGACAACTGACTACCGACAACTAAGCAGGTGGACAAAAATTTCGAGGTATTTAGAAAATTGAAAGTCTGATGTTTTAAGGCTCAAACAGTTTCTTTATACCGCAAAATAATTGGTCTGGTGCTTACCTATCAATTTCCACCCGATAATCTTCAATGACCGGATTGGCTAAAACATCTTTTGCAATGCGTTCGGCAGTTTGCCGGGCGATGTTTTCAGACAAATCCGCGTCGAGCGCGATTTCAAAATACTTACCTTGCCGAATATCCGCGATTTGTTCAAATCCCAAAAGCTCGACCGAATGCTGAATTGCTTTTCCCTGCGGGTCAAGCACGCTCGGCTTGAGGGTTACATAAACTTTTGCTTTCATTTCTGTTTCTCCTTAAAAACTGGAAAGCGAAAAAGTGAAAAGGTGAAAAAATTTGCTTGTCTCTCGTTAAATTTTTTGAATTATCGTTGAGCAAAAACTTTTCAGTAGACTTCTCTTTTTCACTTTTCTACTTTTTCACTTTTTCACTTTTAAAATCTTGACGCAAAATCTTGTTTTAAGCAACGGCTTTGTGTTAGATTCTCTATGACTTAATTTTCAACTTCCAAATTCATTTATAATTTTAATAAGGAGATTCTAAAAAAATTATGCAAAATATGAACGGTAAAACCGCGCTCGGTCTTGATAACAATGTCGGCGCATTGGTTTGCTACTTGAATATATGTCTTCCAATCGGGTTGATTTACAGCATTATTGTTTTGGTGACCGATAAAACCAATAAACTGCCGCGTTTTCACGCTTTTCAATCGCTTTTACTAACCGGAGCGTTGCTGATTATCGGCATAGTTTTCGGAATTGTTATGGGTATTTTTACGGTAGCTACCAAATCGCCCATATTGGGTTTCGGATTTAACGGTATATTTTCCTTAGTCGTTATAGGGCTTAGCATTTTTATGGCAATCAAGGCTTATCAAGGCGATTTATTTAAGTTGCCGGTGATTGGTGATATGGCTGATAAATGGTCAAACTAACTTGTTTTTATATCAGAGAAAAGCGAGAGTTTCGGCTCTCGCTTTTTTTGTAACAGAAGCCTACAGAAAACGGAAGCCCGCGCGTGAGCAAGGGCGGAAAAACTTATGAACGAATATCCCGAAAGTAATTATCCGATTGCTTATCTGATAACGATTCGGAGTTATGGAACTTGGCTCCACGGCAACGAAAAAGGCTCGGTTGACCGGCACGGTTTTAATATCTTTGGAACTCCACGAATGTTTCAGAGTCAAATTCTGAGTGACTTTATGAAACAAGAAATGAAAGAAGAACCGGTTTTATTTGATAAAGCCGAAAGAGTTTGTGTTTTGGCGGCTGTCAAAGAAGTATGCGATTTTCGCGGTTACGAACTTCTTGCGGTTAGTATCAGAAGCAATCACTTGCACGCCGTCGTTTCCGCTAATACGAAACCCGATAAAATCACCAATGAATTCCAGGCTTATGCTACACGAAGTTTAAGGCAATCAGGATTGATTGAAAAAGATAAAACTGTTTGGGCGCGTGGTAAAAGCAGATGTTATCTTTGGAAACCACGCCACGTAGAAATTGCGATTGATTACGTCCTTTACGGGCAAGGCGATGAAATCCCGAAATTCGATTAAAGCAGAAACCCGGCCGTGAGGGCGGGTGGAAAGCCTTTTGCTCCACATACAAACTTTAGCATTTGAGAATTTTCCGCCCTTGCTTACGCGCGGGCTTCTGCCCTCTCTATTGGAAAACCCGCGTAAATACTTTGCCGACATTTCGCAAATAATGTTCAAAAGAAAAAACCTGTTCTATTTCTTCGACGGATAATTTGTCCGCAATATCTTTGTCCGCTAAAACCAATTCCTTAAAATCTGCCGCTTCGTCCCAGACTTTCATCGCATTTCTTTGTGCGAAAACGTAAGCGTCTTCGCGCGAAACGCCTTTTTGCGTCAACGCAAGAAGCAACTGTCCGCTGAAAACAAGCCCGCGCGTTGCGTTCAGATTTTTCAACATATTTTCGGGATAAACGACTAACCCGCCAAGCAAGGACTCAGTTTTCGCCAAAATATAATCTAAAGCCGCAGACGAATCGGGCAGAACAATCCTCTCAGCCGATGAATGCGAGATATCACGTTCGTGCCAGAGCGCGACATTTTCCAAACCGACGATTGAATTAGCGCGAATCGTCCGCGCCATTCCGCAAATTCTCTCTGATAAAATCGGGTTGCGTTTGTGCGGCATAGCCGACGAACCTTTTTGTCCGGCTTTAAATTTTTCCTGCGCTTCTCGGACTTCCGTGCGCTGCCAATGCCGAACTTGGAGCGCGAATTTTTCCAGACTTGAAGCGATAATCGCCAGCGTGCAGAGATATTCGGCGTAACGGTCGCGCTGAATAACCTGCGTTGAAATCGGCGCAAATTTCAATCCGAGTTTCTCGCAAACGCGCATTTCAACTTCCGGGTCGAGATGCGCAAACGCGCCGACCGCGCCCGAAATTTTACCGACGGAAATTATATCCCTCGCTCGTTCCAAACGCTCTTTGTTTCTCCGCATTTCCGCAAACCAGAGCGCGAACGTCATCCCAAAACTCGTCGGCTCAGCGTGAATGCCGTGCGTTCTCCCGATTTGCGGCGTGTCTTTGAATTCAAATGCGCGTTTTCGCAAAACTTCCAAAAGCGCGTCAATCTTCTTTAATAAAATCTCGCAGGATTCTTTCAAAAGAAGCGCGTTCGCCGTGTCCACAACATCGCTCGAAGTCAAACCGTAATGGACAAAACGCGCCGCTTCGCCAATGTTTTCCGCCAGATTCGTTGTAAAAGCGATAACGTCGTGGTCGGTTGTTTTCTCGATTTCGCCGATTCGTTCAACTGTGAACGCAGCTTTTGATTTAATTTCTTCAAGCGCGTTTTTTGGAATAACGCCGTCCTCCGCGTGAACTTCGCAGACGGCAATTTCCACGTCGAGCCATTTCTGAAACTTGTTTTCCAGCGACCAAATCGCATCCATTTCGGGTAATGTGTAACGTGCAATCATAATTTAATTTTGCCGCAAAGTTCACCGAGACAATTTTTTAGCCGCAAGCGAACACAAAAAAACACGAAAAATTTGTGCTTATCTGTGTTCATTCGTAGTTAAATTTTCCTCCTCTTGCTCTATGTTTTCTGCGGCTAGGCCCTTCTCATCGCTCTGATGTGGCGCATCTTCTGGTAGGTTATCGGCTTTGTCTCCTAAGACATCTTGAATATAAAGCGTTTGCACCAGAACCATCACGACCGCCAAAATCGGCGTGGCGAGAATCAAGCCGACCGCGCCGACGAGCAGGGCTAAAGCCAGTTGCGAAACAATCGTCAGCACGGGCGGCAATTCGACCGTTTGCCGTTCAATCATCGGCGTAACCAAATTCGATTCGATGAGTTGTACAAAAATAAACAAACCCAAGACATACAAAGCACTCGTCGGGCTGTCAATAAACGCTAGCAGAAGCGCGGGAACGGCGGACAAAATCGGACCGAAATTCGGAATGAACGATAAAAGCCCGGCAATAAGTCCAAGCGTTAAAGCGAGCGGAACGCCAATAATGGAAAGCCCAATCCACGTCAGCACGCCGATAAAAAGCATTGACGCGCCCTTACCGATGAGCCACCACGAAAGCGTTTCGCCGATTTCGTATAAAATCTCGCTGACCCGCCCGCGCCGCTCCTGCGGGAAAAGTTTGGTGAAACCTCTTATATAAGTTTTCGGTTCGCTCGCCAGATAAAGCGACAAAAGGAGCATCAGCGCGATGTTGGTAATCACGCCGAGCGTGGTCGAGAAATAACCGCCGACGCGCGACAAAAAGCTCGAATTATTTACCTTTTCAATTATCTCGGAGTTGCTCGGCAGTTGTTCGATAATCACTCTGCCCCAACTATAATTGAGCAGATACGCGCTGACTTTATCTGCCGATTGCGGCAATTCGTCGCGCAGCAGTCTGATTTGCTCTGCAACGCTCGGCGCGAGTAGCCAGACGCTCAACGCTAAAATGGTAACCAACAACACCGACACCAGCAAAACCGACAAACCTTCTGACAAATGCAAATAGCGGCGCACGATATTTGCCAAGCCGTGCAGAAAAATCGCTAGAAGAATCGCGCCGAAAAGAAGCAAAATCACGTCGAGGACGTAAAACAAAATCAAGACCAACAGCACGACGAGCAGCACGAGGCTAATGTTAATCAATACTCGTTTGGCGAAAGACATTTGGGAATTTTCAATCGGACTCATATCTTAAAAGTAAAAAGTAAAAAGTAAAAAGGCAAAAGTAGAAAACGTCTTTGCTAAATACTTTGGTTTATCGCGGACGGCTTTTTTACTTTTGCCTTTTTACTTTTTACTTTAAAAAACCTTTATCAATTAACAATTCCGCGTTCAAAACTGCCGCGCCAGCCGCGCCGCGCACAGTGTTGTGGCTTAGAGAAACAAAGCGGTAATCGAAGATATTGTCGGGAAAAAGTCTGCCGACGGTGATTGTCATACCTTTCCCAGTGTCGCGGTCGAGTCGCGGCTGCGGACGCGAAGGCTCATCGCAAACGTCTATAAAATGTTTGGGCGACGAATAAAGATTGAGTGACGGAAAACTTTTCATTGCTTCAAAAACATTTTCGAGCGTTGAGGTTCGCCTCAATTTTACCCGAACCGAAGCCGTATGTCCGTCAATAACGTGAACGCGAAAGCATTGTGCGCTAACGGTAAAATTTGCTTTATCAATCGTTTCGCCGTTAAATCTGCCGAGAATTTTCTGCGATTCGATTTCCACTTTCGGCTCTTCGCCCGCGATATACGGCAGAACATTATCGGTAATATCGAAGGAAGATACGCCCGGATAACCCGCACCGGAAATCGCTTGTAGAGTAGTTACGAAAACTGACTCGACACCGAATTTTCTATCAAGGGCGGCAAGCGGCGGAGCAAAGCTAACCACCGCGCAATTCGGATTCGTAATAATAAAACCTTTACCAAATCCGCGTTTGCGTTGTTGAATTTCGATTAAACCAAGATGCTGGGAGTTGATTTCGGGAATCAGAAGCGGCACATCTTCATCCATTCGATACGATGAAGAATTACTGATAACTGCGTAGCCTGCCCGCGCAAACGCTTCCTCAGTTTCACGCGCCACACCCGACGGCAAGCTCGAAAAAACAAGCTCGCAATCGAGCGGCGGTTCAATCGGCTGAACGACGATCTCCTTCACATAATCGGGCATTGCGCCCGCCAGTTTCCACGCGCAGGCTTGCGAAAACGGCTTTCCCGCCGAACGGTCTGAGGCGGCAAGTGCGGTTACTTCAAATTGCGGATGGTTTTCTAAAAGCTGGACGAATCTTTGCCCGACCGTTCCAGTCGCGCCCAAAATTCCTACACGATATTTTTTCATAAAAACTTAGATGGTAGATAGCAGACAGAATGCAGAAGACAGTAATCAGCGTAAAGCAGATTTTTACCGTCTACTGTCTTCTGCCTACTTATTTAACGCTTCCTTCATTCTTCTCACGCCTTCCGCCATCCGCTCTTCGATATTGCAAAACGAAATTCTCATAAATCCTTTCGCTTCCGTGCCGAAGGCAATGCCAGGAACAGTGATAACACGGTTTTGCAGAAACTTTTCGGCAAGTTCCAAACCATCGCCAAGGTTGCGAACGTCGAGCATTGTGTAAAACGCGCCTTCCGGTGAAGTTCCGCGCAAACCCAGTTCTTTTTCAAATAAATCAATCAAAAATTCACCGCGTTTTTTATAAATTTTTCTGGCTTCGGCTTTGGCTCGTTCAGCTTCATCCGTCCAACCGAGAAGTGATGCTTTTTGTGAAATTGTTGAAGTGCAAACCGCTAAGAATCCGTGCAAAGTGAGCGCGGCTCGAACGACATCCGTCTGCGAACTCGCCAGCCAGCCAACCCGCCAACCGGTCATACTTAAAGATTTTGACAAACCGCTAACGATAATCGTTCGGTCATAAAATTCCGAAGCCGAACGCGGTTTTTCATCGGTAAAATAAAGATCGCTGTAAATCTCGTCGGAAATCAAATAAATTCCCGTGTCTCGTAAAGCGTCGGCAATCTGCCGCAAATCATTCTCCGTGAAAATTTTCCCCGTCGGATTTGACGGTGAAATGACCACCGCCGCTTTTGTTTTCGGGGTAATTTTCGATTTGAATTCTTTGATGTCAAACGCGAAATCCCGTTCCGCCGGCAGACGATAAAAAACCGGAACGCCGCCGGAAATTTTAACGCAGTTTTCATAAGCGGGAAACGACGGATTCGAAATCAAAACCTCGTCGCCTTCGTCCACGATTGCCAAAAACGCGGCGGACATCGCTTCCTGCGAACCGACCGTCACGCAAATTTGATTCGGCTGAAGATTTAGGTGCGGATAACTTGCCGCAATTTTTTCTCTCAACGGAAGAAGTCCAGCGTGATTTGTATAACCATTTTGTTCTTCCAAAGTTACTCGCGCCGCTTCTTCCCGAAGAAATTGCGGAGTCGGCAAATCCGGTTCGCCCAAACCGAAATTGATGCTGTCGGGCAAAGCGCGTTCAAAAATCCGTCGAATCAAAGTCGGCTGAACGCCTTGCAGACGGCGCGGTAATTTGAAATTTTCATTTTGCTGCATTGCTTTCATAGTTAGAAATTTATCATACAAATAATAAAGCAAATTAATTGTCGCAACGCACCCAACCATTTGCGGTCTGCTCAAATCTTTCGCTTTTGACTGGCGCAAATTGCGTTTGTTCAGTTTGCCATTCAAGACGTTCGACAAGCAAACGCGCCTTTTCGATGCGAATCACATTAAACGAATTTGCTTCGCCGCGCCCGCGTGTCGAAGTCGCCGTTCCCGCTTGAATTACCAGCGCGGAATGTCCGCTGATTTTGTAGCGATGCGCCGTATTTCCTATATGACTGACGTGCAGATGTCCCGCCAGAAAGACATCCGCGCCGCATTCGGCAAGCGTTTTCATCGCCAGTTTTGCGCGTCCGACAATTTCTCTATCGTCAAAACCTTCGGGCAAATCGAACGGGTGATGAGAAACGATAATTTTTACGATGTCGTTCGGTAAAGAACATATTTTCCTGCGTATTTCGGCAATCTGCATTTCGTTGATGCGACCGTCTTTGACGGTCAGCGAACGCGCCGTGTTCACGCCCACAACAGCAATTTCTTCGTCCACGTAAAACGGCTGTAAATCGTCGGTAATATATTTTTTATATTTTTCGAGCGGAATAGCAAAACGCGCGAAAACATTATGCATCGGAATGTCGTGATTGCCGGGAACGATGATTTGCGGCTGCGGTAATTTATCTAAAAAAGCGCGTGCTTCGATAAATTGAGCCGAACGCGCACGCTGCGTCAAATCGCCCGAAAGCACAACCAAATTCGGCGCGATTTCATTGATTATTTTGATGAGTCCGTCAACTATCGCATAATCTACGCGCCCAAAATGCACGTCAGATAAATGGACAAGTGTTCGCATAGTTTTTAACAGTGAATAACTAAGAAGGCTGTTTGAAAACTCTTGAGTTCCGTCAGGAAAGGCATGTTTATAGTTTGAAATTTGTAAATAAGCACCTGAACAAAAATAATGAGGTAAAATAGTTTCTCAAATGAGAACACCGACAAAATTCGTTCAAGAGTTAACTGACGAACAGCAAAGTCAGTTAAAAGCTATTATGAAATCGAATGCTCCGC
>MWVV01000050.1_pt1 | contig 42964 bp, 25 predicted proteins | sample 1047281 | NCBI WGS metagenome assembly MWVV01 (sample SAMN06349986, study PRJNA376086) | soil metagenome | isolation source: PT-2 sample Antarctic (ecotone) soil | place: Antarctica | collected 2015-01-13 | reverse complement strand
TGATAAGTTTTCACACGGCAAAGCGTCTTTTTTCAAAAGTCGTCTACACGCCGCGCGGCTACATAGTGCCGCGCGCCGACGGCAGAATTCTTTCGGGCGCGACGGTCGAAGACGCCGGTTTTGATAAAAGTTTTACCGAACAAGGCGTCGAATTCTTGCGCCAAAACGCTTTTGAAATTTCGCCGAGTCTTGCCAATCTCGAAATCAATGACAAATGGGCGGGTTTGCGACCGTTTGCCGCCGACGGCTTGCCGGTTTTGGGCGCGCTTTCAGAAATCGACAACTTGTTAATCGCAACGGCGCATTTTCGCAACGGAATTCTTCTCGCGCCGATGACGGCGGAAATTTTGAGCGATAAAATCACGGCAAACGCTGCGTCAAAATATCTCGACGTTTTCAGCCCGCAAAGATTTCAAACGGCGAAGACGTTTTAACTTTTTATGCGTAAATTCTTAATTTCAGTTTTGTTTGTTACGGCTTTTTCAAGCAATCTTTTTGCACAATCGGGACGTATCGTCGCGCCGCTTGCTTCGCCCGTTCCGGCAGAGGCAGAAATCAATAAGGCGAAAGATTTAACCGTCGAGCAGTTATTTACCGAAGCGAGCGGCTACGCGAAAGCGAAATTTGCCGAATACGAGCAGAAAAAAATCCGTTATTCGGACAATCTTTACCGCGTAACTTTGCGCGAGCAAAAGCAGTTGGCGGCGAAATATGGGGCGGCGGCAGGCGCGCGGGAAAACTTGTCGGGCGCGGATTTTTATTTTTTGGGAATGTTGCACTGGACGGCGGAGAACACGGACAGCGCGGGCGAGAATTTGCGAAAATTCGTCGTTTCGGAAAACGCGGACGCGGCGAAACTGCAAACGGCACGATTTGTTCTTGCAACGGTCGCGGCGCGCGCGAAAAATTTCGACGAAGCCGAAGCGCTGCTTGCCGAATATTTGAAAAACGAGCCGACTAAATTGAGCGAGGAAGCGCGAATCGAAGCCGAGTTAGCCGCCGCTTATAAGGAGAATAAAGATTTCGCGCGCGCTGCGCCGCACGCCGAACAAGCATACGCGGCTCAGAAAATTTTATTTAAAGATTTCGGTTCGCGCTCGCGCGGCTTGAACGAAACGCTTGGCGCCGGCTTGACCGCGTTTGAAATTTACGCAAACGGAGGCAACAAAGCGAAAGCGGACGAAACGCTCGCGGATTTGCGCCGAACCGCCGTTGCAATCGTTTCAATCGAAATTTATTATGCCGCGATTGACGCGAATATAAAATATTTAATCGAGACGGGAAGAAAAGCGGACGCTTTGAAAATGCATCAAAGCGCGCTCGACGAAGTGCGCAAAGATTTCGCGTCGAAACAGCAGCAGGAAGACGTTGTGCGACGGCTGAAAAAACGCGAGGCGCAGTATAAATTACTCGGGGAGACTGCGCCGGAATTGGCGGACATCGCCTACTGGTTTCCGGGTGCGCCGCAAAGTTTCGCTAATCTGCGCGGCAAAGTCGTGCTTCTCGATTTTTGGGCGATGTGGTGTGGTCCGTGCATCGCGGCGTTTCCGTCAATTATCGAATGGCAGCAAAATTATAAAAAAGACGGCTTCGCCGTCGTCGGCTTGACGCGTTTTTACGAAAAGGTGCAAAACGAAAAAGTTGATAATTCGGTCGAGCTTGCAAACTTGAAAAATTTTCGCGCGGAGAAAAGTCTGCCGTATGATTTCGCTGTTGCGACGAGCCAAACAACCCAAAACGCATACGGCGCAACCGGCTTGCCGACGACAATTCTAATCGACCGTAAAGGCATCGTTCGCTACATCGAAACTGGCACGAGCGCGAGCCGCGAAGCTGACATCCGCCGCCAAATCGAAAAACTTCTTGCAGAGAAATGATTTACTAAAAAATATGTCTCAAGAACTCGAAATCCAAACGGATAAAACGCAGAGTTTTTATGACCGCATCGCGGACGTTCACAATCTGGTTATGAAAATTAACGGTTATCAGAATTCGGTAGCTGACTTTCTGAAGACGCTCGATTTGCCGATTGACGACCAATCGCTCGTCCTCGATGCGGGCAGCGGCACGGGCATTATGACGCTCGGCTTTCAGACAGCAGGCTTTCAAGCGAAAAAAACCGTCGCGCTCGATTTATCGTTTAATTTGCTCGAAGTTTCGCGCGATGAATTTCGCAAAGACGAAGAAGCCGATGCCGGAAATATCGCGCCCGTGCAGGGCAATATCTTGGAAATGCCTTTTGCCGACTCGACTTTCGATTTGGTTTTAACGTGTGGCGTTCTGGAATATGTGCCGCTCGACGAAGGCATAAAAGAGATGGCGCGCGTTCTGAAAAGAGGCGCAAAGCTGGTTTTGATTCCGGTGAAATCTTCGCTCGTCGGCGCGTTTCTTGAAATTTTATATAACTTTAAGACACTTCCCGTCGAAGATATAAAAAACGTTTCCGAACAGTATTTTAACGTTGTCGGCGAGCATCATTTTCCGATAACCGAACCGATTGGCTGGTCGAAAATGATTTTTTTATTAGAGAAGAAATAATTTTTAATCGTCCCGAAAAATCGTGCGTCTTGCCACAAACATCGATTGCGCTTAAACTTTTCCTGCACTCATAAACCGTATTTATCAAAAAATTTTCGGAGAAGAAATGAAATTTTACAGTGATATTTTGGGACTTGTCGGCAATACGCCGCTCGTTAAAATAAATAAATTAGCCGAACAGCACAGCATCCGCGCGCAAATTTTCGCCAAAATGGAAAACTTAAATCCGGGCTTTTCCGTCAAAGACCGCATTGGCATTTCTATGATTGAAGCGGCGGAGCGCGACGGAACGCTTAAGCCGGGCGGAACGATTATTGAAGCGACATCGGGCAATACGGGCATCGGATTGGCGATGGCGGCGGCGGTCAAAGGCTACAAATGCGTGTTTGTTTTAACGGAAAAAGCGTCGATGGAAAAATCGCGCTATTTGAAATCTTTAGGCGCGGACGTCGTGATTTGTCCGGCGGCGGCAAAGCCCGGAACGCCCGACCATTACGTCGAAACGGCGAGAAGAATTGCCTCTGAGACACCAAATTCTTTTTATCCAGACCAGTATAATCATCCGGCAAATCCGCTCGCGCATTATCGCACAACAGGTCCCGAAATTTGGACGGATACAGACGGCAAAATCACGCATTTCGTATCAAGCATCGGAACGGGCGGAACGATCTCCGGCACGGGCAGATATTTAAAAGAGAAAAATCCCGACATTCAAATCATCGGCGCAGACCCATACGGCTCGATTTTCAAAACCTACAAAGAATCAGGGCGCGTCCCGGAAGCGACGCCTTACTTGGTCGAAGGCATCGGACAAAATCTCCCCGTCGGCAACGCCGATATGAAAGCGATTGACCAAATTATCAACATCACAGACCGCGAATCTTTCGATTACGCGCGGCAGCTATCGCGCACGGAAGGAATTTTCTGCGGCGGCTCGACTGGAACGAATTTCGCCGCTGCGCTGAAAGTCGCTATAAATCTAGACGAAAACGCGCTCGTCGTTTTCATCGTCTGCGACACGGGCGAGCATTATTTGACCAAATTTCATTCGGACGAATGGATGAAGGAGAAGTTATTGCTTGAACCGCAGAAAATCACGGCTGGTTTGATTACGGGAACGAAAACCGCAGCCGCGCCCGGCGAATTGATTTCGGTCGCGCCGGACGAAGCAATCAGCAGCGCGCTCGCCAAAATGAACGAAAATTCGGTTACGCAAATTCCCGTTCTCGAAGACCACAAATCAGTCGGCTCGCTGCGCGAGAGCCGCATTTTAACGAAACTGCTGGAGAACCGCGACCTTCTGGACGCCACTGTCGCAGAAGTGATGGACGAAAGTTTTCCGGTTCTCGACGTTGACGCGAGTTTTAACGAAATAAAAATACAGCTTCAAAAATCGCCGGCGGTTTTAATCGAAGATTTCAAACGAATAACAGGAATCATCACGCGCTCGGACGTTCTGGATTTGCAATCTAAGTGATAACTGATAAGTAAAAAAGAATTCCTAACTTTTCAGTAATCAGTTATCACTTACTTATGATAAGACGCTTTTACGCTCCGCCGCAAAATTTCAATGCCGTAAAAATCAAGCTCGATGTTGATGAGACAAAGCATCTGCGCGATGTTTTGCGCTTGAGCGCAGGCGCGCAAATTTCTGTTTTCGATGGCGCGGGCAAAGAGGTTTTGTGCGAAATTGAGAGGATTGAAAGGGGGGAAACCTTTCTTAAAATTCTCGATGAAACCACGCCGAGCGCGCCGGAATCGAACTTAAATTTAACGCTCGCCGTCGCGCTTCTGAAAGGCGAAAAGTTTGATTTAGTCGTGCAGAAAGCCGTCGAACTCGGCGCGTCAAAAATCGTCCCCTTGATTACAAAACGCGCCGACGCAAAAATCAGAGATGCGCCCGACGCCGCCAAAAAACTCGAGCGGTGGCGCAGAATCGCGCTCGAAGCTGCAAAACAATCGGGACGCGCAAAGCTGCCGGAAATTGTCGCGCCAACGAATTTTAACGATTTCGTAAAAAATTCCACGCATCTAGTGGGTAAAAATTTAATTTTATTTGCCGAAAACGGCGGCGAAAGTTTTGAAGCCGTGACGCGCGAAGCAAATGAAATTCTTGAAATAGTTGCCGTCATCGGCGCAGAAGGCGGTTGGGAAATGTCGGAAATCGAAGCGGCGCGCGCCAATAATTTTCAAATCCTAACTTTCGCGGGCAGAATTTTGCGCGCTGAAACGGCGGCAATCGCCGTCGCTGCCGTGCTGCAACATCGTTTCGGGGATTTTAAATAACCAGGGTAAGAAGAAATAGAAAACAGACAAACACCGATAAAGCCGATTGAAACGGATATAATTAAAAATCCGTATTCAATCGGCTTTATCGGTGAAAATCCGCGCCTTGCCTCTTAACTTCAAAAATTATTTGCTGAATAATTTTTAATCTTTTTCAATCTGAAAATTAGATTTCGCTTTTTGCCGCGTCGCGCGGGCGATAGTAAGAATCGCCGCGCTGCATCATTTTCGCTTTTTCGCCGAGCCTTTGCAGAACCGACGCGAGCAGTTCCTTGTTCGCTAGTTTGAAATTTGCCAGCCCTTTTACGTCGGCGTCCGGATCCTCGAAATTGACGAGCAGGTAACGACGTTTTTCGCGGATAAAACCCGCCAGTCCCGCGCCCGGAAGCGGTATGCGGCTGACGACGCTTCCGGTTGTCGATTGCACGGAGCGCGACTGCGGCGAGATGACTAGCATCGCTTTATAAGAAATCGAAAACTTTTCCTTGTTGTCCGTGCCGAAAAAGACGAGCCGCTCGTTGGCGTCGTCAAAGCGCAGCGTGCCTTTTTCGCTTTTGTTGAAGCCGAACATTCCGCCTTCGTATTTGGCTTCAAACGAGGCGGGCGCGGGCGCGACTCGAGCCATCGGTTTCACGCCTTTTTCGGCTGGGCGCGGCTGGGCAAAAGCGTTGAGAGAAAACGTAAAGAGAGCGGAGCAGAAAAACAGTAAAGTCTTTTTCATATTTTTAATTTCAAATCTAAAATCTAAAATCCAGAATTATAGACGCATTCCGCCCAATGTTCGTTGCCACGCGAGCGTTTGTTTGAGAACGCCGAGACGCTGTTTGTCCGAATCCGAACAATCGAGAGAAAGCTGTTCGATAATCGCTTCAAGAAGCGGCACGGCGAAAAGTCCCGCGTGAGAGACAATTTGCGAGTAATAATGAATTTGCAAACAATCGCTCTCGTCGGTGTGAAATCGTCTGACAGCCGAGTCCTCAATTTTATAAACATCCTGACCGGCAGGAACGACGAGGCGCGGAACGCCGTGCGCGATTTTTTCGCCCTTGTCGATTGTGCCGAGCAGTAGAATTCCGATTAAAAATCCCTGCTCGTTCAAATAATCGGGGCTGAACGAGCCGAGTTCGGGTTTCGGCGAAAGGCGCGGTCCGTAACTGGCAAATTCGGGATTGACGAGCATCGAATTGTAAATGACGCCGACGGTTTCCGTTTCGTTTTCGAGCGGCAGACGCACAAACTGCGCGAAGCCGTAATCTTCCGACGCGGGCGGCTCGCTCGTGTCAAGCGCGTCAATGACGCGCCCGACGTAATCGATATGCGAATTTGAACTGACGATTTTGGCGATTTTCATTCGTAAAGTCGAAGCGTAAAACTTAATCGAAAAGGTGCAAACCGATGTCTGCAATCTTTAAAGGTCTCTATTGCCAAGTTTTATATTTATATTATTAAAATCTTCCGCCGAGTTCGGGAATAATATATAAAAGCCACCACAAAAAAATCTGCGCGGCTAAAATCAAAAAGCCGAGCGCGACGCTGAGAACCGAAGCGCGCGCGCCGCCCAAGAAAGGTTTTCGATACGCCATAACAATGCCGATGCCGCCGAGCAGCATCGCGCCCGGACAAAACAAAATCCCGAGATACGGCACGAGCGAATAGACGACAAAGGCTTTAGCAGTTTCGGAAGCAGAATTCTTATTTTCTTCAAACAGATTCTCGATTTCCATTTCTTCCGATGTTTTTCGGCTGTCTGTAAAATTGAAAGCGCCGTTTCGCCGCAAGCTGTAGGAAGCGCGCAGGCGGTCGAGCGGTTGATAGTCTTCGCGCAGAAGTTTTCCGCAAACGAGACAAAATTTCGCGTCCGCGCGCCTCGCTTGCGCGCCGCACGCCGAACAAACTTTTTCGGCAGAAGGCGGAAATTTGACGGCGGAAATATTTTCGCCATGCAAATCGCGTCTTTCATTTTTCATTTTCCGTTTTTCGTTTTCCATTATCTCCGCCGTCCTTTGCTCGTCGCTTTGCGCGAAACCGTAAAGTTAAGTTTTTCACGATTTGCAAATTCTTGTAAAGCCTTTAGGAAAATTTCGCGGTCACGCATCGTGATAACGGCTGTCGCGTCGGCGGTTTCGAGCGCATACGGATAACCAAGACCGATGACGCATTCGGCGCGCGCGGCGTCTAAAACTTCCGTTAAAAGATTTTCTTCATAAATCCAAGCCGGAACGTCGAGACGCGCGGGCGCCGAATCCGCAGTCGTTTGCAGATAGACGAAACCGACAAGCGATTTTCCGGTTTCTTGGTCGACGAATTGATTTAAGCCTTTGCGGTTTGAATAACAAAAACAGGTGCGGTCGCCCCAGAAGTTCAACGTCTGCACGATTTCCGGCGTCGCGCTGTGCAGAATCGTCGCGTCGTAAAGCGTCTGTTTTTCCGAAGTCGTTTTGTCGTCGAAAGCGTCGAGCATATTCAGCAAATCGCGCGCGAAGCTGCGGTCAACGTAACCGATTACCGGAACTCGCGTTTCGCGCGAAAGCCGCACAAGATTGACCATCGCCTGCAAGAAACTTTGCTGCAAAGCCGTTTGCGGCAATGAAAACGAAACGAGCAAAGTGCCGTCAAAAAACGCGAGCGGCATTCTCTCGTTACGCTCGCGCCAGCCTTTTTTCGCCTTTAAAAATTCGCCGACGCGCGCGACTTCGGCGTGAAAGCGCATCTCGCCGACGCGCGTTTCCGGGTTCATCGGCTCGCTCTGATTTTCGAGCAAATCGCGCGGCGATAAAATTATAAACTCGGCGTTTTTTTCATAAATTTGTGTTTCATCGTGCGGATTTTCAAACCAGCCGACTTGAATTGCCGCAACCGGAAGACTTATATCTCTCCCCGGCAAAATCTGGCTCGCGTCCGCCGCAAACGTCGTGCGGTTTTTCAAAATCTTCGTCGCCCAAATTCTCGCTTCTTCGTGGTTTGCCCAGCTTTCGGCAAACGAAACGGCGAATGTTTGATACTTGTCCAATTCTGCGGAAACCAGCGCGCCCGTATTTTCGCGCCCGTTCAGCTTTGCGAGAATCTCCGCGCTCGGCGTTTGTTGAAGCCGGTGAAGAACGTGCAGATAATCAGTCAAATCACTCGCCTGCGTTTCAGCAAAACGCTGGAAATCATTGCGCTGTTTATGCAGTTCGGATGTGAGAAGTTCGCGGAAAAGCATTTTTTATTTTTATTTTACGCTGCTCGTCCGTCGCTTCATAAAATCCATCAGGACGAACTCTGTCAAATTGTTCGGGTTGGCGAAATACGCTTTGCCGCGCGTCATCTGGCTCATTCGTTTGACGAATTCGACCAAGTAGTAATCGCTCGCAAGCATAAAGGTGTTTATCATTATGCCGGATTTGCGGCAGGCTTGGACTTCTTTGAAAGTTTCCGCCATTACGAACGGGTCGCCGCCCATCGAATTTTTGTAAAGCATTCGTTTTTCGCCTTTTACAGCTTGCGAGCGGCGGCGCTGACCGAGCAAGGCGGCGTTTGACGGCTCGACGAAAACGGCGGTCGGCTTGCCATCCGTTACCATTACGATTTGCTTCATTTCCTTGCGCTGCGCGTTGAGAATTCTACGCGCCAGTTTCAAGCCTTCCGCCGTATTTGTGTGATACGGTCCGACTTGCGTTGCGGCAAGGCGCGCGAGCGGCAATTCTTCCGCGCCGTCGTGAAAGAGGACGATTTTTAAAGTGTCGCCCGCGTATTGCGTGCGAATCAGATGCGCGAGCGCGAGCGCGACTTTTTTCGCCGGCGTGAAACGGTCTTCGCCGTAAAGAATCATCGAATGCGAGCAGTCGAGCATCACGACGGTCGCGCAGGAGGATTGATAATCCTGCTGGTGAACGTATAAATCTTTGTATTCCAAATTTAACGGCACGCCCAAACCTTCGCGCCCGATTGCGCTCAGAAGCGTCGCGTTCACGTCCAGATTCATCGTGTCGCCGAATTCGTATTGTTTTGAACTCAAGGCGGCTTCGATTCCCGTGTCGAGCTGCGGCGTTTCGTGCCGCCCGATTGAAGATTTTCCGTGCGAGCCGAGAAGTTTCTGCAAAGTTTTGTAGCCGAGAAAATCCAAGCCTTTTTCGGTTACTTCAAAGCGTATGTCGCGCGATTGCGCGTTTTCGATTTCGCCTTTTCCATTGCCGTTCTGCCGCTGTCTCTGCGCCTGCGGCTGCTCGACTTCCTTGAGATTTAAGTATCCTTCTTCGACTAATCTTTCAATCAATTGATTGACCAATTCTTCGAGCAGCGAGCCTTTAAATTTGCCGTCGTTTTCGGCGAGCATTTCTTCGATTTGCTGTTCGCTCAACAATTCTTGGTCAACAAGCGCTTGCAGTAAAGCCTGCCGCAAAGCGTCGAGCGAATCGTCCGTCTCAGAGCGCTGCCGCGTCCAGTAGTAATCGTCGTTGTAGCCCGAATCCAGTAATGAATCGGAGAGCGACTGCATCAAATCGCCCAAGTTGACGCCCGAAACATCGAAACCTTTGAATTTTGAATAGCGAATAAACTTCATTGCTTTTTATTTTCCCGAAAAAATTTGCTGTTATGATTTTTGTTATCCTTGTCGGAAAGTCGCCGCAAAAAACGCGTTCGTTTCTTTTTAGACGAGTTATAAATAAGAGCGTTTGCTTTTTTAAAATTTAACATATTTCCTTCAAAATAAAGCGGAATTTTTCAGCACCTCCGCATTGTGCGAGCCAATATTTTTTTGCGGATTTTTCCCGCCCTCGTCCCAAAATTTTATACTATATCGTCAATCGTTATTCGATATAGTATTTTTTAAATCGCCGCAAGATAGTCTGAACATTTACAAACATTTGAAAAGTCAGAGTTTTAACTTTTTGGCACAATCGTTGCCATAGAGAATGCCGTAACCGAAAAAAATTCTTACCATTTTAATTCTAAGGAGATTCGAGCAATGAAAAAGATTATCGCAAGTTTGTTGGTTTTATTTGTCTTTCTGATTAGCGTTCCGCTGTCGGTGGAGGCTTGCCCGGCGCATCGCCGCACGGTTCGCAGAAGCACCGTTAGCCGCAGCTACTACGCCGCGCCGCGTTACCGCACAGCCGGTTACGTCGCAAAACGTCCGAGCTTTTATCGTCGCCACCGCAATGTCATTAACGTCGGCATCGCTACGGGCGCGGGCGCTCTTATCGGCGGCATCGCCAAAGGACGACGCGGCGCGGGAGTCGGCGCTCTGAGCGGCGCGGGCGCGGGCGCGCTTTACACATACGTTTTGAACAAGAAAAAACGTCGCTACTAATTATAAAAATCACAACTGAAGGGGAAAACCGGAAAGTGTTTTACGACTTTTTCCGGTTTTCCCCTTATAGTTTATAATTAAGACGTTGGCTTTTAAGACAACGACGCATTTTCGCGCTTCATCGAAAAAGAAGCGAAATTCGCGGAAAAAGTTTCTTGAAATTTCCGCAAAACTTTTCTCTCCCATTAAAGATTTCGGCTTAAATAAAAGAGGAGAATTAATAACAATGAAAAAATTTATCATCGGATTTATGATAATGGCGCTCATAGCCATTATGCTTCCGCTCGCCGCCAGCGCGCAGACCTATACGACGCGCAGAGTCTATAGAAACGGACGTTACCGAACGGTTCGCGTTTACAAACGTCCGAGTTTTTACCGCCGCCACCGCAACGCGTCCAATATCGCAATCGGCACGGGCGCCGGCGCGGTTATCGGCGCAATCGCCGGCGGCAAAAGAGGCGCGCTTATCGGCTCAGCAATCGGCGCGGGCGGCTCGTCCGTCTACACCTACAAAGTCAAACCGAAAAAACGACGTTATGTTCGTCCGTAAAATTCGTTTTTGAACAGTAAAAAAGCCGCGTGAAATTTATATAAATTTCACGCGGCTTTTTTACTTTGACAAATTTATCAACTTTGAAAACACGTCGAACAACTCACCGTCATCGATTTCCAATAAGCCTTCGCCAACGTAAATTTCCGTGTAGCACAGATTTTCTAAAGCCGTTTTTTGAAATCGATTCGCCGTCCAGATTTTATCTTCCGACGCAATTTCATCTCGCGCCCGCGTCAATTTTTCGACTGTCGAATCAAAATAAAGATGGAACATATTGACCTGCGGCGGATTCGGGCAAAACGAAAGTCCTTTGATACTTCGGAGAATCTCATAAACTTCTTTCGCGCATTTGAGGTATTTCGGCATCTGTCCTAAAGCACGGTCAAACCGCATCGCCGCCGAAGCGACATACGGATGCAATTGGTAAAGATTGCCGCCGAAACGCCGCAGCCAGACGCGCGATTCTTCGATGAAATCCGCGTCGCCGACGAGCATCGCGCCCGTCATCGCGCCGATGCCTTTGTAAAACGAAACATAAACCGAATCGAAACTTTCGCAAATTTCAGCGTAACTTTTTTGATAAAACGCTTTCGTTTCCCAAAGCCGCGCACCGTCCATATGCAAAAATACATTTCGCTTTTTCGTCGTCTCTTTTATCGCTTCGAGTTCTTCCCAATCCGGCAATTGTCCGCCGATTTCCCGCGCCGGAAGTTCTATGATTACGGTTGAAAACCGCGCCGCGACACCTTCAATATCCTGCGCCGTCAATTGCCTGTTTTCGTCGCCGACGATAACGGATTTCAAACGGGAAAGATGCGCGTAAGCGTGTTGTTCGTGCAGTTCGAGATGGCTCGTCGCGTGAATTGCAAAACTTTTATTTTTAGATTTTCCGGCGTAAATTTTCAGCGCAATCTGCTGCGCCATCGTTCCGCTCGGCATAAAACAAGCGGCTCCAAATCCAAGCAAGTCGGCGATTTTCAGCTCAAAAGAATTTATCAAATCGCCCGCGCCATAGACATCCGCAGCAAAATCGTTTTCCCTACAATAATCGGCGATAAGCGCAAATTCTTCGCCCGCTTTTTGCGGCAGATGTCCGGGAACGAATTGCTCGCACGCCGATTTTAAATTTCCACTCATTTTTCGGCGGTTTAGTTATAACCCTCCAAATCGGTCAAATCTTCGTAAATCATTCCGCGCCGGTCGCGCCTTGCTTTTGTCGCCGCCTCGAAACCGCCTTCTTCGTTGCGCGAGATTTTGTTTTGCGCGTAAAGACCTTCGAGAACGAATTCGCACGCCGAAACGAGTTTCGCTTTTTCCTTTCTACTGAAATCGAGCGGCACAAGCGTCGAATCAATCAAATCGGGAACGCTTTCGAGCAGCATCACGCATTCTTCAGCCGAAGCCGTTTCGGACAATAAAATTTTATTCCCTTGGTCGAACCAGCGAACAGTCGGCTCGAAATCGATTCCGAGAAAGAAGCCCTCAAAAATGACGCCGCACGCGCGCTTTATTAAATCCTTCGCAAGGCGCGTTGCACCGATTTGCTCGCCTTCGTATTCGAGTTCCATTTTTCCGGTCATCGCCGGAAGCGCCGAATAAACGTCAGAGATGCGCGGCACTATTTCCTTTTCTTCGGTGATTAAAGCCCGCCGTTCTGCATTTGAAACGACGGCTTCGAGCGCGGAAATCGGAAAGCGCTGCGAGACGCCGCTTCGTTTGTCGATGCGCTGGTCGTCGCGCGCTTCAAATGCGATTTGCTCGACGATTTCGCCGATAAATTCAGGAATTTCCAATCGAAAATTCGCGCCTAAATCTCTTTGCGTCCACGCCTCCTGTTTTGTAATCAAAGTTCCAAGACCGATGTCTTTCGGATAATGAGTTGAAATCTCCGCACCGATGCGGTCTTTGAGAGGCGTGATGATTTTTCCGCGCGCCGTGTAATCTTCCGGGTTTGCCGAGAAAACCAGCATCACATCGAGCGGCAGGCGCACGGGAAAACCTTTTATCTGGACGTCGCCTTCCTGCATTATGTTGAAAAGTCCGACCTGGATTTTCCCCGCTAAATCCGGCAGTTCGTTTATCGCAAAAATCCCGCGATTTGCTCTCGGCAAAAGACCGTAAAAAATTGTCAGCTCGTCCGACAAAACATGTCCGCCTTTCGCCGCCTTAATCGGGTCGATGTCACCGATAATATCGGCGATGGTAACGTCGGGCGTAGCGAGTTTTTCGACGAATCTAGAATCGCGCTTGACCCAATCAATCGCCGTTTGGTCGCCGTTTTCCTCAATCTGCTGACGCCCGAAAGCGCTTAATGGCTCAAACGGATTGTCGTTGATTTCCGAACCCGCGATAATCGGAATCTCATCGTCGAGCAGTTCGGTTAATTGTCTGATAATTCTGCTTTTAGCTTGTCCGCGAGTGCCGAGCAGAATCAGATTGTGTTTGGACAAAACGGCGTTGACGAGCTGCGGAATAACCGATTCTTCGTAACCCAATACGCCTTTAAATAATCGTTCGCCGGATTTTAATTTGCCAATTAAGTTCGCGCGCATCTCGTCTTTGACCGAACGAGTTTGATAACCGCTTTTTTTGAGTTCGCCTAATGTTTTCGCTTTGTTCATGATTTCCCTTTGTTCTAAAACTTTATTTTAATATTAACTGTCGCGTAAAAGCCGCTTGAGCATCAGAATCTGTCCTTTGTGCAGTGCTTCGTGGTCGGCGAGATGCCGTAAAATGCTGCGAAGGCTGATTTCGAGCCGCTTCTCCGGTTTATCTAACACGAAAATTCTCTCTAAGTCTTCGTCGGCAAATCCGGCTAATATGCCGCGCGACATTCGACTGATTTCATCTATTTTTTCGATGCAGTCGTGCGCCGCGTAATTCTTTCCGGCAAAATCCGTTTCCACCGTATCGTCCCAGTGAGCGAACCGTTTCGCTTCGTCGTCCAGTTCTTTTTCCGCGACAATCGAATGAATCCACCACGATTCGGCTTCGCCGATGTGCAAAATCAAATTGCCGATTTGATGTGCCTTCGGTAAAACTCTGTGCGCTAATTCTTCCGCGCTCAAATCTTCAACCGCGTCGCGCAATTGAGCGCGCGTTTCTTCCCAACCGCTCAGGTAAAAACCGATTTCCCTCGACACGCCCGCCATCGGTTCTAAAACTTCTCTTTCAATTTTCATATTTTACCCGATAATTTATTTTCCACTTTCCGCGCCAAAATAAAAAGTCTGAAGCGGCAAACTTCAGACTTTTCCAAAATCAAAATTCTAAAATCCGAAATTTAGAAAACGTATTTGTTCGCCGCAATCAAAGTGTCGGCTATTTGCCGCCGCGCTTCGATTGTGTTGACCGGCAAATTATTTTTCGTAAAACGCTTCAAAGCAACGAGCAGCATTTTCGTTTCGTCGCCTTCGGTCATCGCGGCAATCGTGTTTTTCGCCGCCGCCTCCGTGCGCTGCATCACGTCGTTGCAAAAAACCTGCGCCATTGCGATTTGGTTTTCGGCGTTACCTTTTTCGGCGAGTTTTTGCGCTCTTAAAATCGCTGTTTCCATAGCGTATGCGTTCATAATTATATCAGCCGAATTCATCAGGATTTCCTGTTGACTTTGCAATTCTGTCATATACTTTTGCGCCGCTGTGCCGACAACCATCAGCGCGATTTTCTTGGCGTTCTGCGCTAATTTCATTTCGCCTGCGAGCGTGCCTTCGTCTTCGTCAAACGACGGCATCGGCGGATTCAGCAATTCGCCCTGCAAATCCATCGCAGCTTTAAGAAGTCCGAGTTCTCCTTTCATCGCGCGCTTTAAGAGCATTCCCGGAATCAACATTCGGTTGATTTCGTTTGTGCCTTCAAAAATGCGGTTGATGCGCGAATCGCGGTAGGCTTTTTCAGCCGGATAATCCGCCGAATAACCCGCGCCGCCGTAAATCTGAACCATTTCGTCAACGACGTAATCGAGCGCCTCGGAACACCAGACCTTGTTTATCGAGGATTCGACGGCGTATTCTTCAATCGAGCGAAGTTTTTTAGCCGCGTCCGCGCCGTCGCCGATGAGCGCGTCAATCATTCCGACCGTTCTGTAACTCATCGATTCGGCAACCCAAGTGCGAATCGCCATTTCCGCGAGCTTATGTTTCATCGCGCCGAAACTCGAAATCGGGACGTTAAACTGCTGGCGCTCGTTCGCGTATCGAATGGCGTGATGAACGGCGAGCTTTGCGCCGCCCGTAACCGACGCACCGAGTTTAAATCTGCCGACATTCAAAATGTTGAAAGCGATTTTCGCGCCGTCGCCGACTTCACCGATTAGATTTTCTATAGGAACTTGGCAATCGGACAAAATAAGCGGCGTCGTCGAAGAAGATTTGATGCCCATCTTGTGTTCTTCCGCGCCCGGACGACACGTTTCCGAACGTTCGACGACGAACGCCGAAAACTTTTTCTTGTCGCCGTCAACTTTGGCGAAAACGATATAAACGTCGGCGAAACTTCCGTTCGTAATCCACATTTTCTCGCCGTTCAAAACGTAATGCTTGTTGTCTTCGCTCAATCGGGCGTTTGCCTTTGCGCCGAGCGCGTCCGAACCCGAACCGGATTCGCTCAAGCAGTAAGCCGTTACCTTTTCGCCCGAAACAATTCCCGGAATATATTTTTCCTTCAAAAAATCCGAGCCGAAATAAAGAATCGGAAGCAAGCCGATTGAAGTCTGCGCGCCGAAAGAGACGCCGAAACCGGAAGCGCGTCCCATATTTTCCGCGACGACGACGCCCGTCGTCTGGTCTAAATCAAGCCCGCCGTATTCTTCGGGAATGTTAGCGCCTAAAAGTCCTAAGTCGCCTGCTTTGGCAATCAAACCGCGCGCCAGCTCCCAATTGTGTTGCTCCATCGCTTCGAGATTCGGCACAACTTCGTTATCGACAAAATCGCGCGTCGTCTCGCCAATCATTTTTTGTTCTTCTGACAAATCTTCGGGCGTGAAAATCTCGTTTGCAGTTCGGTTTTCAATCAAAAACGCGCCGCCTTTGATATAGTCTTTTTCCATTTTTGCGTCCATATTTTTTACCTCAAAAATTTTTGAAATTATTTAATTCTCTCCAAAATCCCCGCCGCGCCCATTCCGCCGCCGACGCACATCGTTACCATTCCGTAACGCGCATCGCGCCGTTGCATTTCGCGCAAAATCGAAGCCGTCAATTTCGCGCCCGTGCAGCCCAAAGGATGACCGAGAGCAATCGCGCCGCCGTTGACGTTGATTTTCGCCGGATTCATTTCTAATGCTTTAATCACCGCCAAACTCTGCGCCGCAAACGCTTCGTTAAGTTCAAAAATATCGATGTCATCCATCGTCAAGCCAGCCATCTTCAGGGCTTTCGGAATCGCATAAACCGGACCGATGCCCATTTCTTCGGGCAAGCAGCCGCTCGTTGCATACGCGACGAAACGCGCGAGCGGTTTCAAACCCAATTCTTCCGCCTTTTCCGCCGACATAATCACGACCGCCGCCGCGCCGTCCGACATCTGCGACGAATTTCCCGCCGTAACCGTTCCCTTCGCGTGAAACGCCGGTTTCAACTTTTGCAAGCCTTCGATATTCGCGTCGTAACGCACGCCTTCGTCCGTGTCGAACACTAATTCCTGTCGCTGAACGCGACCTTTCTCGTCGGTTTCGTCGAACCGAACATTTAATGAAGTAATTTCGTCTTTAAATTTGCCGGACTTGATTGCTTCCGCCGCTTTCTGATGCGAGCGCAGAGAAAATTCGTCCTGCTCTTCGCGCGAAATTTCGTATTTGTTCGCTAGTGCTTCCGCCGTCAAACCCATATTCAAATAATAATCGGGATAAGTGTCGACGAGTTCGGGATTCGGACGAATGACGTTGCCGCCCATCGGAATCATCGACATCGTTTCCAAGCCGCCGGCGACAATCACATCCGCGCCGCCCGTGCGAATTCTGTCCGCCGCAATCGCAATCGTCTGCAAACCCGACGAGCAATAACGATTAACCGTCATCGCCGAAACTTCGACCGGCAAACCTGCGCGAATCGCCGCCGTCCGCGCCACGTTCATTCCCTGTTCGGCTTCGGGAAACGCGCAGCCCATAATCACGTCTTCGATTTGCGAAGCGTCCAAACCGCCCGCCTGCCTAACCGCTTCCCGAATCGCCGCCGCGCCCATCTCGTCCGGTCTGGTGTTTTTCAGCGTCCCTTTCGGCGCTTTCCCGACAGCCGTCCGCACGGCTGATACGATAACTGCTTCTTTCATAATTTTTTCCTCAGTAAATTAAATGGTTTGTATTTCAGAATCATCTTTGGGTTCTTCGTCGCTCATTTTCTCAATATGCTTTTCAATTTTTTCTAAATTCTCTCTAATTCTTGCCGCTTCTTCTGCTACATTATGAATGTCATATTTAGTATTTACTCCTCGAAAAATTCCTTTTGAGGAAAAATCAAAGATGAATTCTCTTTTGCGACGCTTTGGAAAAAAGAATATTGGATTATCAAATTCAATTATTATTTTGAAAGGTTTTTCTAAAACTTCTTTATTTGCTTCTGCATCGCACCAAAAGAAAACTTTTTTCTCATTCTCATAAAGATAAGGAAACGCCGTGTTAAAATATTCAGATGTAGGCTTTGGCGGAAATTGTGAATCGCCATCGCCTAAGTTTCGCCAACCTAAATTATCTGGCTCTGATTTTATTCGCACATTTCTTAACTCAATTCCTCTGTTTTCTAAGACGAAATCTATATTGCTTCTACGCCAAGACCAACTTTTTGTATCTCTGTTTATGCTTTGATGATAAAAAGCAATATTCGCAATACGTTTTTGAATAATCGCAACATAAACAGTAACTGCGAGAAGCAGAAAAGTTAATAAGTCATAAATTCCTGTCAGAACAAGCGACCATATTTCGTAGCTAGACATTTCTTTATCCTGCATTTAATTGTCTCTGCTTTTCCAACTCAATTCTCTCAATCACATCCGCAACGCGCGGATTTTTCGCCTGCAAAATTCGGTTTTGAACGAATATAAAACTTTCTTTCGTGTTGAATCTGTAACCGTTCTCGGCAAGAACTTTCATCACGTTCCAACGCTTGACGTTTAACTTGCGCGGCGGCTCGAAAAACGCGCCCATATCAATCATCGGTCGGGCACATTCGGGACATTTGCGCGGCTCATTGCTCGCGTCTTTGGCGAAACTTTTGCGGCAGTCGAAACAAGCCCAATGCGTGAACATTTTCTATACTTCCTTTTGATGCGGAATCTGTCCCGTGCGGCGCAGAAACGCGGGCATTGTTAAGCCTTGCGCGAAAACCGAAAAGGCGACGACGCCGAATGTGGCGAGAATTATCGCGCGCCGGTGCGCTACCGTTTCTGGAATTCCCAAACAGAGCGCGAGAGCGAGCGCGCCGCGCAGACCGCCCCAGAATAAAACGTGCTGATGCGGCAAATCTATTTTCAAAGAGCCGCGCGAAAACAAAATCGAAACCGGATAAATCGCAATCGCGCGTCCGACGAGAACGGCGACGATTGCAACGAAAATCGAAAAAATCGCGCCCGCGAAGTCCTGCGCCGCGACGTTGATGCCAAGCACGATAAAAATTATCGAGTTGGCGGCAAAGGCGGCGAATTCCCAGAACGGCTCGATAATCTGCGCGCCTTTGTTGGAAAAAATATTCAAAGAACTCGTGTTGCCGACGAGCAGCCCGGCGGTCAGCGTCGCCAAAATGCCGGAGACGTGAAAATGTTCCGCCGCCCAAAACGAGCCGAACGCGGCAATCGTCGTCAAAGCGATTTCAACCAAATGGTCGCCCGTTCGCGTCGATAAAAGCAAAACCGCGCCGCCGACAACGAGACCGCAAAATGCCCCGCCCGCAACCGACAAAAACATCGTCCACAATGACGACGCGAAACCGAAATCACTGCCGACTGCAAAAGCAATCGCAACCGTAAATGCAACTGCCGCCGTCGCGTCGTTAAAAAGACTTTCGGCTTCGACGAGCAATCGCAATCTGCCTTCAACCTTTGCTTCTTTGAAAGTCGCAATCACGGAAACCGGGTCTGTCGCCGCAATCAGAACGCCGAAAACAATCGCCGCGCCCCAATCCCAACCGACGAAAAAACGCATTATCAAAGCCGTTACAAACGCCGAAAGCAAAACGCCGATGGTTGCGAAAGTCGCAACAACCGTTAAATCTTTTCGCAGTTCGCGCCAATCAATATAAAGCGCGGCTTCAAAAATAAGCGGCGGCAAAAGAACATTGAAAAGCAAATCTTTGCTGAGATTAACGTCGAATTTCCAAGGCAGAAACGCGATGAAAATTCCCGCCGAAACCAATCCGACCGTGTATGGAATTCGGAAACGCCGCGCCGCGATTGTAACGACTGCGCCGACGAGCAGCAGCAATTCGATTTGCTCGATTTTCAGAGTTTCCATAGCCGTTTGATTTTACTCGAAAACCGTCGAAAATCGTTTAAGTTTTTATTCCGACCGTGACTGTTTCGATTGTTAAAACATCGCGCAAAACTTGCGGCGAAATCTCGATTAAAAATCCGCGCTTGCCGCCGTTGATAAAAATTCGCGGCAAATCGAAAATCGTCTGTTCGACGCAAATCGGCATCTTCATTTTAACGCCGAAAGGCGACGTTCCGCCGATTAAATAGCCGGTCAGTTTGTTCGCTCGTTCCGGCGCAACCGGCGCGACCGATTTTACATTCAAAATTCTTGCGAGTTCTTTCGCCGAAACTTGCAAATCGCCGTGCATCAAAACAAGAACAGGCTTTTTTTCATTAGTTTCAAAGACCAGAGTTTTCACAACCGCGTGTTCGTCAACATTCAAAATTTCCGACGATTGTTTTGTGCCGCCTTTCTCGACATATTCAAAAACGTGCGGCGCGAAATCAATTTTCTTCTCGCGCAAAAATCTAATCGCCACTGTTATCGGATAATTCATCTTTAAACTTCTCGATAGCGAAAACACGAAACCAAATGGTCGTTGACAAGTCCGCAAGCCTGCATAAACGCATACAAAATTGTCGAGCCGACGAAATTAAATCCGCGCTTTTTCAAATCCTTGCTTATCGCATCGGAAAGTTCCGTTTTCGCCGGAACTTCCAACAGATTTTTCCAACTATTTTTAATCGGTTTGGCGCCGACAAATCGCCAGATGTAATCGTCGAAACTTCCAAACTCGTCTTGGATTTTCAAAAAACTTTTCGCGTTCCGAACTGTCGAAGCGATTTTTAAACGGTTGCGAATGATGCCTTCATTTTGCATCAACTTGGCAAGTTTTCTTTCGTCATAACACGCGATTTTTTCCGCGTCGAAATCCTCAAAAGCGGCGCGGTAATTTTCGCGTTTTCGCAAAACCGTGTCCCACGAAAGTCCGGCTTGCGCGCCTTCCAAAATAAGAAATTCAAACAGCTTCTTATCGTCGCGCGCAGGGACGCCCCATTCTGCGTCGTGATATAAAATTGATAAATCGTTCGTCGCCCAGCCGCATCGATTCATAAATTTTCAAAACAAAAACGGAATAAAATAAATTGCCGCGCCGAGCAAAAATATAGCGGAAAACGCGGCGGAAATTTTACTCGTCAATTTGAAAAACACGATTTGCTCGACGGCTCGCATCAGCCAAAAGAGCGCAATCGAAATTAAAATCGCTCTGCCCAAAGCGGTCGTCAAAAGCGCGTCCGCATGGACGAAAGAAATGTATGCGACAACAAGAAAAACCCACATCAAACGCAAATTCAAAATCTGCACGATGCCGCGATTGGCGAACTTCAAAGAACTCAATTCTCGCTTCCAATCAAACAGTTTCCAGAAAAACAAATGAAAGACGAACAGTGCCAAATGATAAAAACCGCCGATGAAAAGCAAAGATTTCATTTCGGAAAATTTTCAGTCTGCAAAACTCTTTGCGCTTGCCGAACGTGCCGCCGTTCGTGTTCGACGACGACTTGAAAACCGTCAGCGAGTTTGTAAGTTATAAAGCGCATAAACGGCGAAGTTATTTTCGTTTTCCGCCAATCGGCGCTTTCGGTTCGTTTTATTCGCTCAATCAGCTCAACTTGATGCGCCGCGAAAATCTCAATTATATTTTCGTCAATCTCGCTTGGCGGCACGATTTTTTTCGTTGGGGCTTTGAATTTTCGCTCGTCTTTTTTCAAAGAATTGACCACCAGATTTCCGAAAAAAGAACTGAGCGGCGAATAGTTTTCGAGAAACGAATTTTGCCGCGCGCCGCTCGCAATTTGTTTAAGGTCGGAAAAGAAAAGCGCGTTAGTTTTTATCAAATGCTCGAAACACTGTCCGACGCTCCAACCGTCGTCGCTCGGTTTCCAATTTATTTGCGCGGGCGAAAGATTGCCGAAAGTTTCGCGTGCGTCGGTGGAAATGGTTTCGAGTTCGGAAATCAAATTTGAAACTTCGCTCTTCATATTTTGGAAATGGGACGCGGTCAAACGCGGATTTGGGCGGATAATTTATTATAAAAATAAATCCGTGAACATCGGCTTAATTAGCGTTCAAACGCGTCCCATTCTCTTTTAATTTCGCAAAGGCTTCCCTGTTTTGAGCATTCCCGCAATGCGTTCCTGTGTCTTCCTTTCGCCGCACAAACTCAAAAACGCTTCTCGCTCCAAATCCAATAAGAATCTTTCCGAAACAAAAGTTTGATGATTGAGGTCGCCGCCGCTCATCACGCGCGCCAGTTTTTTGCCGATTAGCTCGTCGTGTTCCGAGATAAAACCGCCGCGCTTCATCATAAAGAGCGCTAGCTTCATCGCCGCTTGCGCCGATTCGCCCAAAGCTAGAATATCGGTTCGCTCGATGGGTTGAACGTAACCGGAAGCAGCGAGATTTAAAACTTCCTGTTTTGCGTCGGCAATCAATCGGTCGCCGTTCATAGAAATCGCGTCGCTCGGACGAAGAATTCCCCACGCTTTTGCTTCCTGCGCCGACGTTGCAACTTTGCCCATTCCGATTAACTCGAACGTCTTTTTCAAAAACGCGAGCGGGTCGGCATCCGGCGTTTTTTTAGCCAAATCCATTGCGCGCATCGTCATCTCTTTGGTGCCGCCGCCGGCAGGAATAAGTCCGACGCCGACTTCGACCAGACCGATGTAAGTCTCCCCAGCCGCGCGCACTTTGTCGCCGTGCATCGAAATTTCGCAGCCGCCGCCCAAAGTTAAACCGTAAGGCGCGGTTACAACCGGTTTCGCCGAATATCTGAGCCGCATCACGACGTTTTGCAGCGCGCGAATCATCTGGTTAATGTCGTCCCATTCTTCTTCCTGCGCCGCAAGAAGAAGGAGCATAATATTAGCACCCGCCGAAAAGTTTCCGCCTTGATTGCCGACGACGAGACCGACGTGATTTTTCTCGACTTCATCAATTGCGAAGTTCATCATTTGAACCGTGTCGCCGCCGATTGAATTCATTTTCGAGTGAAATTCCAGACACGCGACGCCGTCGCCGATGTCTATTAAACTCGCGCCCGCGTTCTTTTTGATAACGCCGGTTCGGTCTTTGACCGACTGCAAAAAGATGACGCCCGACTGTTCGGCAATCGGTTTGTATTCGTTCGCAGTAAAATCGAAAAACGATTTCTGACCGTTTTCGTATTTGTAAAATGTTTCCGCGCCTGATTCCAACATCTTCTCGACATTCGCCGGAACAGCTTGATTTTCGGCGCGCAAAGAGTTTTGCAGACTGAAAATTTTCCGAAATGAAATCTTTGCTTTTCATCGGCGGTTTTTATCATTTGGCACTGTTCGTCTTTCATTTGTTTTTCTGGAAACTGTTTGATTGGAAGCGAGAATTGAGTTCTTTGAAGTTCGCCAATCGCGGCATCGTGCAGATTTTGAATTTGCGTTTGATGTGGGTTTTTCTTGTTGTCGCATACATTTCTTTCGTCCATGCGGACGCGCTTTTGACGACCGCTTTGGGCAGAGCGATTTTAATTTCGATTGCGCTCTTTTGGCTGATGCGAGCCGTCGAGCAAATCGTGTTTTTCAAATTGACGAGTAAAATTTCCGCCGCGTTTTCCGCTATATTTTTGCTCGGCGCGGCAATTTATTTTATTCCGTTTTTGTTTTGAAAATTTATGAATCGATGCGGCTGGGCGACGAACGATTTATCAATTTTATATCACGACGCAGAATGGGGCGTCCCTGCGCGCGACGATAAGAAGCTGTTTGAATTTCTTATTTTGGAAGGCGCGCAAGCCGGACTTTCGTGGGACACGGTTTTGCGAAAACGCGAAAATTACCGCGCCGCTTTTGAGGATTTCGACGCGGAAAAAATCGCGTGTTATGACGAAAGAAAACTTGCCAAGTTGATGCAAAATGAAGGCATCATTCGCAACCGTTTAAAAATCGCTTCGACAGTTCGGAACGCGAAAAGTTTTTTGAAAATCCAAGACGAGTTTGGAAGTTTCGACGATTACATCTGGCGATTTGTCGGCGCCAAACCGATTAAAAATAGTTGGAAAAATCTGTTGGAAGTTCCGGCGAAAACGGAACTTTCCGATGCGATAAGCAAGGATTTGAAAAAGCGCGGATTTAATTTCGTCGGCTCGACAATTTTGTATGCGTTTATGCAGGCTTGCGGACTTGTCAACGACCATTTGGTTTCGTGTTTTCGCTATCGAGAAGTTTAAAGATGAATTATCCGATAACAGTGGCGATTAGATTTTTGCGCGAGAAGAAAATTGATTTCGCGCCGCACGTTTTTGAATATGTCGAGAAAGGCGGCACAAAACAATCGTCGGAAATTTTGAATGTTGACGAACACGCGGTTGTGAAAACTCTGGTCTTTGAAACTAATGAAAAAAAGCCTGTTCTTGTTTTGATGCACGGCGATTTGCAAGTTTCGGCGAAAGAACTCGCAAGAATTTTGAATGTAAAATCGGTCGCGCCGGTTGCGCCGGAACGAGCGAACAAACTGACCGGCTATTTAATCGGCGGAACGTCGCCTTTCGGCGTTAAAATGAAGATGCCGATTTGCGTCGAACAGACGATTTTCGATTTGCCGCGAATTTTTATCAACGGCGGCAAGCGCGGATTTTTAATCGAGATTTCGCCGCAAGTTTTGCGCGATGTTTTAACAATCGAAACAGTCACGGTCGGAATAAAAACTTAAACGATTTTCGACGGTTTTCGAGTAAAATCAAACGGCTATGGAAACTCTGAAAATCGAGCAAATCGAATTGCTGCTGCTCGTCGGCGCAGTCGTTACAATCGCGGCGCGGCGTTTCCGAATTCCATACACGGTCGGATTGGTTTCGGCGGGAATTTTCATCGCGTTTCTGCCTTGGAAATTCGACGTTAATCTCAGCAAAGATTTGCTTTTCAATGTTCTTTTGCCGCCGCTTATTTTTGAAGCCGCGCTTTATATTGATTGGCGCGAACTGCGAAAAGATTTAACGGTTGTTGCGACTTTCGCAACCATCGGCGTTTTGCTTTCGGCGTTTGTAACGGCTTTGATAATGCGTTTTTTCGTCGGTTGGGATTGGGGCGCGGCGATTGTTTTCGGCGTTCTGATTGCGGCGACAGACCCGGTTTCCGTGATTGCGACTTTCAAAGAAGCAAAGGTTGAAGGCAGATTGCGATTGCTCGTCGAAGCCGAAAGTCTTTTTAACGACGCGACGGCGGCAGTTGCATTTACGGTTGCGATTGCTTTTGCAGTCGGCAGTGATTTCGGTTTCGCGTCGTCATTGTGGACGATGTTTTTGTCGGTTGCGGGCGGGGCATTTTGCGGTCTCGTTGTCGGCGGCGCGGTTTTGCTTTTATCGACGCGAACGGGCGACCATTTGGTTGAAATCGCTTTGACGACGATTGCCGCGTTCGGCTCGTTTTGGGCGGCGGAACATTTTCACGTCTCCGGCATTTTGGCGACGCTGACCGCCGGGCTGCTCGTCGGCAACACGAGTTCTTTGAATATTTTTTCCAACAAAGGCGCGCAGATTATCGAGCCGTTCTGGGAATTCGCCGCCTTTGCCGCCAACTCGATAATTTTTATCGTGCTTGGCATCAACGTCGCGGCGCAGGACTTCGCGGGCGCGATTTTTTCGATTTTCGTTGCAATCGTCGCCGTTCTCGTCGGACGCGCGATTGCGATTTATCCGGTTTCGATTTTGTTTTCGCGCGGCTCTTTGAAAATAGATTTGCCGCATCAGCACGTTTTATTCTGGGGCGGTCTGCGCGGCGCGCTCGCTCTCGCGCTCTGTTTGGGAATTCCAGAAACGGTAGCGCACCGGCGCGCGATAATTCTCGCCACATTCGGCGTCGTCGCCTTTTCGGTTTTCGCGCAAGGCTTAACAATGCCCGCGTTTCTGCGCCGCACGGGACAGATTCCGCATCAAAAGGAAGTATAGAAAATGTTCACGCATTGGGCTTGTTTCGACTGCCGCAAAAGTTTCGCCAAAGACGCGAGCAATGAGCCGCGCAAATGTCCCGAATGTGCCCGACCGATGATTGATATGGGCGCGTTTTTCGAGCCGCCGCGCAAGTTAAACGTCAAGCGTTGGAACGTGATGAAAGTTCTTGCCGAGAACGGTTACAGATTCAACACGAAAGAAAGTTTTATATTCGTTCAAAACCGAATTTTGCAGGCGAAAAATCCGCGCGTTGCGGATGTGATTGAGAGAATTGAGTTGGAAAAGCAGAGACAATTAAATGCAGGATAAAGAAATGTCTAGCTACGAAATATGGTCGCTTGTTCTGACAGGAATTTATGACTTATTAACTTTTCTGCTTCTCGCAGTTACTGTTTATGTTGCGATTATTCAAAAACGTATTGCGAATATTGCTTTTTATCATCAAAGCATAAACAGAGATACAAAAAGTTGGTCTTGGCGTAGAAGCAATATAGATTTCGTCTTAGAAAACAGAGGAATTGAGTTAAGAAATGTGCGAATAAAATCAGAGCCAGATAATTTAGGTTGGCGAAACTTAGGCGATGGCGATTCACAATTTCCGCCAAAGCCTACATCTGAATATTTTAACACGGCGTTTCCTTATCTTTATGAGAATGAGAAAAAAGTTTTCTTTTGGTGCGATGCAGAAGCAAATAAAGAAGTTTTAGAAAAACCTTTCAAAATAATAATTGAATTTGATAATCCAATATTCTTTTTTCCAAAGCGTCGCAAAAGAGAATTCATCTTTGATTTTTCCTCAAAAGGAATTTTTCGAGGAGTAAATACTAAATATGACATTCATAATGTAGCAGAAGAAGCGGCAAGAATTAGAGAGAATTTAGAAAAAATTGAAAAGCATATTGAGAAAATGAGCGACGAAGAACCCAAAGATGATTCTGAAATACAAACCATTTAATTTACTGAGGAAAAAATTATGAAAGAAGCAGTTATCGTATCAGCCGTGCGGACGGCTGTCGGGAAAGCGCCGAAAGGGACGCTGAAAAACACCAGACCGGACGAGATGGGCGCGGCGGCGATTCGGGAAGCGGTTAGGCAGGCGGGCGGTTTGGACGCTTCGCAAATCGAAGACGTGATTATGGGCTGCGCGTTTCCCGAAGCCGAACAGGGAATGAACGTGGCGCGGACGGCGGCGATTCGCGCAGGTTTGCCGGTCGAAGTTTCGGCGATGACGGTTAATCGTTATTGCTCGTCGGGTTTGCAGACGATTGCGATTGCGGCGGACAGAATTCGCACGGGCGGCGCGGATGTGATTGTCGCCGGCGGCTTGGAAACGATGTCGATGATTCCGATGGGCGGCAACGTCATTCGTCCGAATCCCGAACTCGTCGACACTTATCCCGATTATTATTTGAATATGGGTTTGACGGCGGAAGCACTAGCGAACAAATACGAAATTTCGCGCGAAGAGCAGGACGAATTTTCTCTGCGCTCGCATCAGAAAGCGGCGGAAGCAATCAAGTCCGGCAAATTTAAAGACGAAATTACTTCATTAAATGTTCGGTTCGACGAAACCGACGAGAAAGGTCGCGTTCAGCGACAGGAATTAGTGTTCGACACGGACGAAGGCGTGCGTTACGACGCGAATATCGAAGGCTTGCAAAAGTTGAAACCGGCGTTTCACGCGAAGGGAACGGTTACGGCGGGAAATTCGTCGCAGATGTCGGACGGCGCGGCGGCGGTCGTGATTATGTCGGCGGAAAAGGCGGAAGAATTGGGTTTGAAACCGCTCGCGCGTTTCGTCGCGTATGCAACGAGCGGCTGCTTGCCCGAAGAAATGGGCATCGGTCCGGTTTATGCGATTCCGAAAGCCCTGAAGATGGCTGGCTTGACGATGGATGACATCGATATTTTTGAACTTAACGAAGCGTTTGCGGCGCAGAGTTTGGCGGTGATTAAAGCATTAGAAATGAATCCGGCGAAAATCAACGTCAACGGCGGCGCGATTGCTCTCGGTCATCCTTTGGGCTGCACGGGCGCGAAATTGACGGCTTCGATTTTGCGCGAAATGCAACGGCGCGATGCGCGTTACGGAATGGTAACGATGTGCGTCGGCGGCGGAATGGGCGCGGCGGGGATTTTGGAGAGAATTAAATAATTTCAAAAATTTTTGAGGTAAAAAATATGGACGCAAAAATGGAAAAAGACTATATCAAAGGCGGCGCGTTTTTGATTGAAAACCGAACTGCAAACGAGATTTTCACGCCCGAAGATTTGTCAGAAGAACAAAAAATGATTGGCGAGACGACGCGCGATTTTGTCGATAACGAAGTTGTGCCGAATCTCGAAGCGATGGAGCAACACAATTGGGAGCTGGCGCGCGGTTTGATTGCCAAAGCAGGCGACTTAGGACTTTTAGGCGCTAACATTCCCGAAGAATACGGCGGGCTTGATTTAGACCAGACGACGGGCGTCGTCGTCGCGGAAAATATGGGACGCGCTTCCGGTTTCGGCGTCTCTTTCGGCGCGCAGACTTCAATCGGCTTGCTTCCGATTCTTTATTTCGGCTCGGATTTTTTGAAGGAAAAATATATTCCGGGAATTGTTTCGGGCGAAAAGGTAACGGCTTACTGCTTGAGCGAATCCGGTTCGGGTTCGGACGCGCTCGGCGCAAAGGCAAACGCCCGATTGAGCGAAGACAACAAGCATTACGTTTTGAACGGCGAGAAAATGTGGATTACGAACGGAAGTTTCGCCGACGTTTATATCGTTTTCGCCAAAGTTGACGGCGACAAGAAAAAGTTTTCGGCGTTCGTCGTCGAACGTTCGGAAACGTGTCGTCCGGGCGCGGAAGAACACAAGATGGGCATCAAATCTTCTTCGACGACGCCGCTTATTTTGTCCGATTGCCAAGTTCCTATAGAAAATCTAATCGGTGAAGTCGGCGACGGCGCGAAAATCGCTTTCAACATTTTGAATGTCGGCAGATTTAAACTCGGTGCGTCGGTTACGGGCGGCGCAAAGCTCGCCGTTCATCACGCCATTCGATACGCGAACGAGCGCCAGCAGTTTAACGTCCCGATTTCGAGTTTCGGCGCGATGAAACATAAGCTCGCGGAAATGGCGATTCGCACTTGGGTTGCCGAATCGATGAGTTACAGAACGGTCGGAATGATTGACGCGCTCATCGGCGACGGCGCGGACGCGGCTAAAAAACTTCGCTCGATTGAAGAATACGCCGTCGAATCCTCGATAAACAAGGTCTGGTGTTCCGAGGCGCTCGATTACGTCGTTGACGAAATGGTTCAGATTTACGGCGGCGCGGGTTATTCGGCGGATTATCCGGCTGAAAAAGCCTACCGCGATTCGCGCATCAACCGCATTTTTGAAGGCACAAACGAAATCAACCGAATGTTGATTCCGGGAATGCTCTTAAAGCGCGCGATGAAAGGAGAACTCGGACTTCTTAAAGCTGCGATGGATTTGCAGGGCGAATTGCTGAATCCGCCGATGCCGTCGTTTGACGAAGACGAAGGCACGCTCGCAGGCGAAATGAAATTAGCGCAGAACGCCAAGAAAATCGCGCTGATGGTTGTCGGCACAGCGGCGCAAAAGTATATGACAGAATTGCAAAGTCAACAGGAAATCCTGATGAATTCGGCTGATATAATTATGAACGCATACGCTATGGAAACAGCGATTTTAAGAGCGCAAAAACTCGCCGAAAAAGGTAACGCCGAAAACCAAATCGCAATGGCGCAGGTTTTTTGCAACGACGTGATGCAGCGCACGGAGGCGGCGGCGAAAAACACGATTGCCGCGATGACCGAAGGCGACGAAACGAAAATGCTGCTCGTTGCTTTGAAGCGTTTTACGAAAAATAATTTGCCGGTCAACACAATCGAAGCGCGGCGGCAAATAGCCGACACTTTGATTGCGGCGAACAAATACGTTTTCTAAATTTCGGATTTTAGAATTTTGATTTTGGAAAAGTCTGAAGTTTGCCGCTTCAGACTTTTTATTTTGGCGCGGAAAGTGGAAAATAAATTATCGGGTAAAATATGAAAATTGAAAGAGAAGTTTTAGAACCGATGGCGGGCGTGTCGAGGGAAATCGGTTTTTACCTGAGCGGTTGGGAAGAAACGCGCGCTCAATTGCGCGACGCGGTTGAAGATTTGAGCGCGGAAGAATTAGCGCACAGAGTTTTACCGAAGGCACATCAAATCGGCAATTTGATTTTGCACATCGGCGAAGCCGAATCGTGGTGGATTCATTCGATTGTCGCGGAAAAAGAACTGGACGACGAAGCGAAACGGTTCGCTCACTGGGACGATACGGTGGAAACGGATTTTGCCGGAAAGAATTACGCGGCGCACGACTGCATCGAAAAAATAGATGAAATCAGTCGAATGTCGCGCGGCATATTAGCCGGATTTGCCGACGAAGACTTAGAGAGAATTTTCGTGTTAGATAAACCGGAGAAGCGGCTCGAAATCAGCCTTCGCAGCATTTTACGGCATCTCGCCGACCACGAAGCACTGCACAAAGGACAGATTCTGATGCTCAAGCGGCTTTTACGCGACAGTTAATATTAAAATAAAGTTTTAGAACAAAGGGAAATCATGAACAAAGCGAAAACATTAGGCGAACTCAAAAAAAGCGGTTATCAAACTCGTTCGGTCAAAGACGAGATGCGCGCGAACTTAATTGGCAAATTAAAATCCGGCGAACGATTATTTAAAGGCGTATTGGGTTACGAAGAATCGGTTATTCCGCAGCTCGTCAACGCCGTTTTGTCCAAACACAATCTGATTCTGCTCGGCACTCGCGGACAAGCTAAAAGCAGAATTATCAGACAATTAACCGAACTGCTCGACGATGAGATTCCGATTATCGCGGGTTCGGAAATCAACGACAATCCGTTTGAGCCATTAAGCGCTTTCGGGCGTCAGCAGATTGAGGAAAACGGCGACCAAACGGCGATTGATTGGGTCAAGCGCGATTCTAGATTCGTCGAAAAACTCGCTACGCCCGACGTTACCATCGCCGATATTATCGGTGACATCGACCCGATTAAGGCGGCGAAAGGCGGACATGTTTTGTCGGACGAGCTGACAATTTTTTACGGTCTTTTGCCGAGAGCAAATCGCGGGATTTTTGCGATAAACGAACTGCCGGATTTAGCGGGGAAAATCCAGGTCGGACTTTTCAACATAATGCAGGAAGGCGACGTCCAGATAAAAGGTTTTCCCGTGCGCCTGCCGCTCGATGTGATGCTGGTTTTCTCGGCAAACCCGGAAGATTACACGGCGCGCGGAAAAATCATCACGCCTCTCAAAGACCGCATCGGTGCGGAGATTTCAACTCATTATCCGAAAGACATCGGTCTTGGAACTTTGATTACAAAACAGGAGGCGTGGACGCAAAGAGATTTAGGCGCGAATTTTCGATTGGAAATTCCTGAATTTATCGGCGAAATCGTCGAGCAAATCGCATTTGAAGCGCGCGACGACCAGCGCATCGACAAACGAAGCGGCGTCTCGCAGCGCTTTCCGATTTCCGCGCTCGAAGCCGTCGTTTCAAATGCAGAACGGCGGGCTTTAATCACCGAAGAAAAGGAAATAGTGCCGCGCATCTCTGACGTTTATTCGGCGCTTCCGGCGATGACCGGAAAAATGGAACTCGAATACGAAGGCGAGCAAATCGGTGCAACGCGCCTTGCGAAGGATTTAATAAAGCGCGCGTGCGGCGTCATTTTTGAGGGCTTCTTTCTCGGAATCGATTTCGAGCCGACTGTTCGCTGGTTCGACCAAGGGAATAAAATTTTATTGTCCGAAACGGCTTCGGCTGAAGAATGCGTGATGCTGCTCGAAAGCGTTCCCGATTTGATTGATTCGACGCTTGTGCCGCTCGATTTCAGTAGAAAGGAAAAAGCGAAACTCGTTTCGGCGTGCGAATTCGTTCTCGAAGGTCTTTACGCGCAAAACAAAATCTCGCGCAACGAAGAAGGCGGTTTCGAGGCGGCGACAAAAGCAAGGCGCGACCGGCGCGGAATGATTTACGAAGATTTGACCGATTTGGAGGGTTATAACTAAACCGCCGAAAAATGAGTGGAAATTTAAAATCGGCGTGCGAGCAATTCGTTCCCGGACATCTGCCGCAAAAAGCGGGCGAAGAATTTGCGCTTATCGCCGATTATTGTAGGGAAAACGATTTTGCTGCGGATGTCTATGGCGCGGGCGATTTGATAAATTCTTTTGAGCTGAAAATCGCCGACTTGCTTGGATTTGGAGCCGCTTGTTTTATGCCGAGCGGAACGATGGCGCAGCAGATTGCGCTGAAAATTTACGCCGGAAAATCTAAAAATAAAAGTTTTGCAATTCACGCGACGAGCCATCTCGAACTGCACGAACAACACGCTTACGCGCATCTTTCCCGTTTGAAATCCGTTATCGTCGGCGACGAAAACAGGCAATTGACGGCGCAGGATATTGAAGGTGTCGCGGCGCGGTTTTCAACCGTAATCATAGAACTTCCGGCGCGGGAAATCGGCGGACAATTGCCGGATTGGGAAGAACTCGAAGCGATAAAAGAGACGACGAAAAAGCGAAATGTATTTTTGCATATGGACGGTGCGCGGCTTTGGGAAACGAAAGCGTTTTATCAAAAAAGTTACGCTGAAATTTGCGAAAGTTTCGATTCGGTTTATGTTTCGTTTTACAAAGGCATCGGCGCGATGACGGGCGCGATGCTCGTCGGCGACGCGGATTTCATCGAAGAATCGCGCGTCTGGCTGCGGCGTTTCGGCGGCAATCTTTACCAATTGCATCCGTATGTCGCTTCGGCGGCGATGCGGTTTGACCGTGCTTTAGGACAGATGCCGAAATACCTCAAATGCGCGAAAGAAGTTTATGAGATTCTCCGAAGTATCAAAGGACTTTCGTTTTGCCCGAATCCGCCGCAGGTCAATATGTTCCATCTTTATTTTGATTCGACAGTCGAAAAATTGACGCGGGCGCGAGATGAAATTGCGTCGGAAGATAAAATCTGGACGGCGAATCGATTTCAAAAAACGGCTTTAGAAAATCTGTGCTACACGGAAATTTACGTTGGCGAAGGCTTATTGGAAATCGATGACGGTGAGTTGTTCGACGTGTTTTCAAAGTTGATAAATTTGTCAAAGTAAAAAAGCCGCGTGAAATTTATATAAATTTCACGCGGCTTTTTTACTGTTCAAAAACGAATTTTACGGACGAACATAACGTCGTTTTTTCGGTTTGACTTTGTAGGTGTAGACGGACGAGCCGCCCGCGCCGATTGCTGAGCCGATAAGCGCGCCTCTTTTGCCGCCGGCGATTGCGCCGATAACCGCGCCGGCGCCCGTGCCGATTGCGATATTGGACGCGTTGCGGTGGCGGCGGTAAAAACTCGGACGTTTGTAAACGCGAACCGTTCGGTAACGTCCGTTTCTATAGACTCTGCGCGTCGTATAGGTCTGCGCGCTGGCGGCGAGCGGAAGCATAATGGCTATGAGCGCCATTATCATAAATCCGATGATAAATTTTTTCATTGTTATTAATTCTCCTCTTTTATTTAAGCCGAAATCTTTAATGGGAGAGAAAAGTTTTGCGGAAATTTCAAGAAACTTTTTCCGCGAATTTCGCTTCTTTTTCGATGAAGCGCGAAAATGCGTCGTTGTCTTAAAAGCCAACGTCTTAATTATAAACTATAAGGGGAAAACCGGAAAAAGTCGTAAAACACTTTCCGGTTTTCCCCTTCAGTTGTGATTTTTATAATTAGTAGCGACGTTTTTTCTTGTTCAAAACGTATGTGTAAAGCGCGCCCGCGCCCGCGCCGCTCAGAGCGCCGACTCCCGCGCCGCGTCGTCCTTTGGCGATGCCGCCGATAAGAGCGCCCGCGCCCGTAGCGATGCCGACGTTAATGACATTGCGGTGGCGACGATAAAAGCTCGGACGTTTTGCGACGTAACCGGCTGTGCGGTAACGCGGCGCGGCGTAGTAGCTGCGGCTAACGGTGCTTCTGCGAACCGTGCGGCGATGCGCCGGGCAAGCCTCCACCGACAGCGGAACGCTAATCAGAAAGACAAATAAAACCAACAAACTTGCGATAATCTTTTTCATTGCTCGAATCTCCTTAGAATTAAAATGGTAAGAATTTTTTTCGGTTACGGCATTCTCTATGGCAACGATTGTGCCAAAAAGTTAAAACTCTGACTTTTCAAATGTTTGTAAATGTTCAGACTATCTTGCGGCGATTTAAAAAATACTATATCGAATAACGATTGACGATATAGTATAAAATTTTGGGACGAGGGCGGGAAAAATCCGCAAAAAAATATTGGCTCGCACAATGCGGAGGTGCTGAAAAATTCCGCTTTATTTTGAAGGAAATATGTTAAATTTTAAAAAAGCAAACGCTCTTATTTATAACTCGTCTAAAAAGAAACGAACGCGTTTTTTGCGGCGACTTTCCGACAAGGATAACAAAAATCATAACAGCAAATTTTTTCGGGAAAATAAAAAGCAATGAAGTTTATTCGCTATTCAAAATTCAAAGGTTTCGATGTTTCGGGCGTCAACTTGGGCGATTTGATGCAGTCGCTCTCCGATTCATTACTGGATTCGGGCTACAACGACGATTACTACTGGACGCGGCAGCGCTCTGAGACGGACGATTCGCTCGACGCTTTGCGGCAGGCTTTACTGCAAGCGCTTGTTGACCAAGAATTGTTGAGCGAACAGCAAATCGAAGAAATGCTCGCCGAAAACGACGGCAAATTTAAAGGCTCGCTGCTCGAAGAATTGGTCAATCAATTGATTGAAAGATTAGTCGAAGAAGGATACTTAAATCTCAAGGAAGTCGAGCAGCCGCAGGCGCAGAGACAGCGGCAGAACGGCAATGGAAAAGGCGAAATCGAAAACGCGCAATCGCGCGACATACGCTTTGAAGTAACCGAAAAAGGCTTGGATTTTCTCGGCTACAAAACTTTGCAGAAACTTCTCGGCTCGCACGGAAAATCTTCAATCGGGCGGCACGAAACGCCGCAGCTCGACACGGGAATCGAAGCCGCCTTGAGTTCAAAACAATACGAATTCGGCGACACGATGAATCTGGACGTGAACGCGACGCTTCTGAGCGCAATCGGGCGCGAAGGTTTGGGCGTGCCGTTAAATTTGGAATACAAAGATTTATACGTTCACCAGCAGGATTATCAATCCTCCTGCGCGACCGTCGTGATGCTCGACTGCTCGCATTCGATGATTCTTTACGGCGAAGACCGTTTCACGCCGGCGAAAAAAGTCGCGCTCGCGCTCGCGCATCTGATTCGCACGCAATACGCGGGCGACACTTTAAAAATCGTCCTCTTTCACGACGGCGCGGAAGAATTGCCGCTCGCGCGCCTTGCCGCAACGCAAGTCGGACCGTATCACACAAATACGGCGGAAGGCTTGAAACTGGCGCGTAGAATTCTCAACGCGCAGCGCAAGGAAATGAAGCAAATCGTAATGGTAACGGATGGCAAGCCGACCGCCGTTTTCGTCGAGCCGTCAAACGCCGCCTTGCTCGGTCAGCGCCGCCGCTCGCAAGCTGTAAAAGGCGAAAAACGAATGCTTTACAAAAATTCGATGGGCGGCGACCCGTTCGTAATGGCGGAAACTTTCAAAGAAGTCCAAGCCTGCCGCAAATCCGGCATAATGATAAACACCTTTATGCTTGCGAGCGATTACTACTTGGTCGAATTCGTCAAACGAATGAGCCAGATGACGCGCGGCAAAGCGTATTTCGCCAACCCGAACAATTTGACAGAGTTCGTCCTGATGGATTTTATGAAGCGACGGACGAGCAGCGTAAAATAAAAATAAAAAATGCTTTTCCGCGAACTTCTCACATCCGAACTGCATAAACAGCGCAATGATTTCCAGCGTTTTGCTGAAACGCAGGCGAGTGATTTGACTGATTATCTGCACGTTCTTCACCGGCTTCAACAAACGCCGAGCGCGGAGATTCTCGCAAAGCTGAACGGGCGCGAAAATACGGGCGCGCTGGTTTCCGCAGAATTGGACAAGTATCAAACATTCGCCGTTTCGTTTGCCGAAAGCTGGGCAAACCACGAAGAAGCGAGAATTTGGGCGACGAAGATTTTGAAAAACCGCACGACGTTTGCGGCGGACGCGAGCCAGATTTTGCCGGGGAGAGATATAAGTCTTCCGGTTGCGGCAATTCAAGTCGGCTGGTTTGAAAATCCGCACGATGAAACACAAATTTATGAAAAAAACGCCGAGTTTATAATTTTATCGCCGCGCGATTTGCTCGAAAATCAGAGCGAGCCGATGAACCCGGAAACGCGCGTCGGCGAGATGCGCTTTCACGCCGAAGTCGCGCGCGTCGGCGAATTTTTAAAGGCGAAAAAAGGCTGGCGCGAGCGTAACGAGAGAATGCCGCTCGCGTTTTTTGACGGCACTTTGCTCGTTTCGTTTTCATTGCCGCAAACGGCTTTGCAGCAAAGTTTCTTGCAGGCGATGGTCAATCTTGTGCGGCTTTCGCGCGAAACGCGAGTTCCGGTAATCGGTTACGTTGACCGCAGCTTCGCGCGCGATTTGCTGAATATGCTCGACGCTTTCGACGACAAAACGACTTCGGAAAAACAGACGCTTTACGACGCGACGATTCTGCACAGCGCGACGCCGGAAATCGTGCAGACGTTGAACTTCTGGGGCGACCGCACCTGTTTTTGTTATTCAAACCGCAAAGGCTTAAATCAATTCGTCGACCAAGAAACCGGAAAATCGCTTGTCGGTTTCGTCTATCTGCAAACGACTGCGGATTCGGCGCCCGCGCGTCTCGACGTTCCGGCTTGGATTTATGAAGAAAATCTTTTAACGGAAGTTTTAGACGCCGCGCGCGCCGAATGCGTCATCGGTCTTGGTTATCCGTATGCGCTCGAAACCGCCGACGCGACAGCCGTTATCACGATGCGTGACCGCGAAATTTTCCTAAAGGCTTTACAAGAATTTGCAAATCGTGAAAAACTTAACTTTACGGTTTCGCGCAAAGCGACGAGCAAAGGACGGCGGAGATAATGGAAAACGAAAAACGGAAAATGAAAAATGAAAGACGCGATTTGCATGGCGAAAATATTTCCGCCGTCAAATTTCCGCCTTCTGCCGAAAAAGTTTGTTCGGCGTGCGGCGCGCAAGCGAGGCGCGCGGACGCGAAATTTTGTCTCGTTTGCGGAAAACTTCTGCGCGAAGACTATCAACCGCTCGACCGCCTGCGCGCTTCCTACAGCTTGCGGCGAAACGGCGCTTTCAATTTTACAGACAGCCGAAAAACATCGGAAGAAATGGAAATCGAGAATCTGTTTGAAGAAAATAAGAATTCTGCTTCCGAAACTGCTAAAGCCTTTGTCGTCTATTCGCTCGTGCCGTATCTCGGGATTTTGTTTTGTCCGGGCGCGATGCTGCTCGGCGGCATCGGCATTGTTATGGCGTATCGAAAACCTTTCTTGGGCGGCGCGCGCGCTTCGGTTCTCAGCGTCGCGCTCGGCTTTTTGATTTTAGCCGCGCAGATTTTTTTGTGGTGGCTTTTATATATTATTCCCGAACTCGGCGGAAGATTTTAATAATATAAATATAAAACTTGGCAATAGAGACCTTTAAAGATTGCAGACATCGGTTTGCACCTTTTCGATTAAGTTTTACGCTTCGACTTTACGAATGAAAATCGCCAAAATCGTCAGTTCAAATTCGCATATCGATTACGTCGGGCGCGTCATTGACGCGCTTGACACGAGCGAGCCGCCCGCGTCGGAAGATTACGGCTTCGCGCAGTTTGTGCGTCTGCCGCTCGAAAACGAAACGGAAACCGTCGGCGTCATTTACAATTCGATGCTCGTCAATCCCGAATTTGCCAGTTACGGACCGCGCCTTTCGCCGAAACCCGAACTCGGCTCGTTCAGCCCCGATTATTTGAACGAGCAGGGATTTTTAATCGGAATTCTACTGCTCGGCACAATCGACAAGGGCGAAAAAATCGCGCACGGCGTTCCGCGCCTCGTCGTTCCTGCCGGTCAGGATGTTTATAAAATTGAGGACTCGGCTGTCAGACGATTTCACACCGACGAGAGCGATTGTTTGCAAATTCATTATTACTCGCAAATTGTCTCTCACGCGGGACTTTTCGCCGTGCCGCTTCTTGAAGCGATTATCGAACAGCTTTCTCTCGATTGTTCGGATTCGGACAAACAGCGTCTCGGCGTTCTCAAACAAACGCTCGCGTGGCAACGAACATTGGGCGGAATGCGTCTATAATTCTGGATTTTAGATTTTAGATTTGAAATTAAAAATATGAAAAAGACTTTACTGTTTTTCTGCTCCGCTCTCTTTACGTTTTCTCTCAACGCTTTTGCCCAGCCGCGCCCAGCCGAAAAAGGCGTGAAACCGATGGCTCGAGTCGCGCCCGCGCCCGCCTCGTTTGAAGCCAAATACGAAGGCGGAATGTTCGGCTTCAACAAAAGCGAAAAAGGCACGCTGCGCTTTGACGACGCCAACGAGCGGCTCGTCTTTTTCGGCACGGACAACAAGGAAAAGTTTTCGATTTCTTATAAAGCGATGCTAGTCATCTCGCCGCAGTCGCGCTCCGTGCAATCGACAACCGGAAGCGTCGTCAGCCGCATACCGCTTCCGGGCGCGGGACTGGCGGGTTTTATCCGCGAAAAACGTCGTTACCTGCTCGTCAATTTCGAGGATCCGGACGCCGACGTAAAAGGGCTGGCAAATTTCAAACTAGCGAACAAGGAACTGCTCGCGTCGGTTCTGCAAAGGCTCGGCGAAAAAGCGAAAATGATGCAGCGCGGCGATTCTTACTATCGCCCGCGCGACGCGGCAAAAAGCGAAATCTAATTTTCAGATTGAAAAAGATTAAAAATTATTCAGCAAATAATTTTTGAAGTTAAGAGGCAAGGCGCGGATTTTCACCGATAAAGCCGATTGAATACGGATTTTTAATTATATCCGTTTCAATCGGCTTTATCGGTGTTTGTCTGTTTTCTATTTCTTCTTACCCTGGTTATTTAAAATCCCCGAAACGATGTTGCAGCACGGCAGCGACGGCGATTGCCGCCGTTTCAGCGCGCAAAATTCTGCCCGCGAAAGTTAGGATTTGAAAATTATTGGCGCGCGCCGCTTCGATTTCCGACATTTCCCAACCGCCTTCTGCGCCGATGACGGCAACTATTTCAAGAATTTCATTTGCTTCGCGCGTCACGGCTTCAAAACTTTCGCCGCCGTTTTCGGCAAATAAAATTAAATTTTTACCCACTAGATGCGTGGAATTTTTTACGAAATCGTTAAAATTCGTTGGCGCGACAATTTCCGGCAGCTTTGCGCGTCCCGATTGTTTTGCAGCTTCGAGCGCGATTCTGCGCCACCGCTCGAGTTTTTTGGCGGCGTCGGGCGCATCTCTGATTTTTGCGTCGGCGCGTTTTGTAATCAAGGGGACGATTTTTGACGCGCCGAGTTCGACGGCTTTCTGCACGACTAAATCAAACTTTTCGCCTTTCAGAAGCGCGACGGCGAGCGTTAAATTTAAGTTCGATTCCGGCGCGCTCGGCGTGGTTTCATCGAGAATTTTAAGAAAGGTTTCCCCCCTTTCAATCCTCTCAATTTCGCACAAAACCTCTTTGCCCGCGCCATCGAAAACAGAAATTTGCGCGCCTGCGCTCAAGCGCAAAACATCGCGCAGATGCTTTGTCTCATCAACATCGAGCTTGATTTTTACGGCATTGAAATTTTGCGGCGGAGCGTAAAAGCGTCTTATCATAAGTAAGTGATAACTGATTACTGAAAAGTTAGGAATTCTTTTTTACTTATCAGTTATCACTTAGATTGCAAATCCAGAACGTCCGAGCGCGTGATGATTCCTGTTATTCGTTTGAAATCTTCGATTAAAACCGCCGGCGATTTTTGAAGCTGTATTTTTATTTCGTTAAAACTCGCGTCAACGTCGAGAACCGGAAAACTTTCGTCCATCACTTCTGCGACAGTGGCGTCCAGAAGGTCGCGGTTCTCCAGCAGTTTCGTTAAAATGCGGCTCTCGCGCAGCGAGCCGACTGATTTGTGGTCTTCGAGAACGGGAATTTGCGTAACCGAATTTTCGTTCATTTTGGCGAGCGCGCTGCTGATTGCTTCGTCCGGCGCGACCGAAATCAATTCGCCGGGCGCGGCTGCGGTTTTCGTTCCCGTAATCAAACCAGCCGTGATTTTCTGCGGTTCAAGCAATAACTTCTCCTTCATCCATTCGTCCGAATGAAATTTGGTCAAATAATGCTCGCCCGTGTCGCAGACGATGAAAACGACGAGCGCGTTTTCGTCTAGATTTATAGCGACTTTCAGCGCAGCGGCGAAATTCGTTCCAGTCGAGCCGCCGCAGAAAATTCCTTCCGTGCGCGATAGCTGCCGCGCGTAATCGAAAGATTCGCGGTCTGTGATGTTGATAATTTGGTCAATCGCTTTCATATCGGCGTTGCCGACGGGGAGATTTTGTCCGATGCCTTCGACCAAGTAAGGCGTCGCTTCCGGGACGCGCCCTGATTCTTTGTAGGTTTTGAAAATCGAGCCGTATGGGTCTGCGCCGATGATTTGAATGTCGGGATTTTTCTCTTTTAAATATCTGCCCGTGCCGGAGATCGTTCCGCCCGTTCCGATGCTTGATACGAAATGCGTGATTTTGCCGTCTGTATCCGTCCAAATTTCGGGACCTGTTGTGCGATAATGCGCGAGCGGATTTGCCGGATGATTATACTGGTCTGGATAAAAAGAATTTGGTGTCTCAGAGGCAATTCTTCTCGCCGTTTCGACGTAATGGTCGGGCGTTCCGGGCTTTGCCGCCGCCGGACAAATCACGACGTCCGCGCCTAAAGATTTCAAATAGCGCGATTTTTCCATCGACGCTTTTTCCGTTAAAACAAACACGCATTTGTAGCCTTTGACCGCCGCCGCCATCGCCAATCCGATGCCCGTATTGCCCGATGTCGCTTCAATAATCGTTCCGCCCGGCTTAAGCGTTCCGTCGCGCTCCGCCGCTTCAATCATAGAAATGCCAATGCGGTCTTTGACGGAAAAGCCCGGATTTAAGTTTTCCATTTTGGCGAAAATTTGCGCGCGGATGCTGTGCTGTTCGGCTAATTTATTTATTTTAACGAGCGGCGTATTGCCGACAAGTCCCAAAATATCACTGTAAAATTTCATTTCTTCTCCGAAAATTTTTTGATAAATACGGTTTATGAGTGCAGGAAAAGTTTAAGCGCAATCGATGTTTGTGGCAAGACGCACGATTTTTCGGGACGATTAAAAATTATTTCTTCTCTAATAAAAAAATCATTTTCGACCAGCCAATCGGTTCGGTTATCGGAAAATGATGCTCGCCGACAACGTTAAAATACTGTTCGGAAACGTTTTTTATATCTTCGACGGGAAGTGTCTTAAAGTTATATAAAATTTCAAGAAACGCGCCGACGAGCGAAGATTTCACCGGAATCAAAACCAGCTTTGCGCCTCTTTTCAGAACGCGCGCCATCTCTTTTATGCCTTCGTCGAGCGGCACATATTCCAGAACGCCACACGTTAAAACCAAATCGAAAGTCGAGTCGGCAAAAGGCATTTCCAAGATATTGCCCTGCACGGGCGCGATATTTCCGGCATCGGCTTCTTCGTCTTTGCGAAATTCATCGCGCGAAACTTCGAGCAAATTAAACGATAAATCGAGCGCGACGGTTTTTTTCGCTTGAAAGCCTGCTGTCTGAAAGCCGAGCGTCATAATGCCCGTGCCGCTGCCCGCATCGAGGACGAGCGATTGGTCGTCAATCGGCAAATCGAGCGTCTTCAGAAAGTCAGCTACCGAATTCTGATAACCGTTAATTTTCATAACCAGATTGTGAACGTCCGCGATGCGGTCATAAAAACTCTGCGTTTTATCCGTTTGGATTTCGAGTTCTTGAGACATATTTTTTAGTAAATCATTTCTCTGCAAGAAGTTTTTCGATTTGGCGGCGGATGTCAGCTTCGCGGCTCGCGCTCGTGCCAGTTTCGATGTAGCGAACGATGCCTTTACGGTCGATTAGAATTGTCGTCGGCAAGCCGGTTGCGCCGTATGCGTTTTGGGTTGTTTGGCTCGTCGCAACAGCGAAATCATACGGCAGACTTTTCTCCGCGCGAAAATTTTTCAAGTTTGCAAGCTCGACCGAATTATCAACTTTTTCGTTTTGCACCTTTTCGTAAAAACGCGTCAAGCCGACGACGGCGAAGCCGTCTTTTTTATAATTTTGCTGCCATTCGATAATTGACGGAAACGCCGCGATGCACGGACCACACCACATCGCCCAAAAATCGAGAAGCACGACTTTGCCGCGCAGATTAGCGAAACTTTGCGGCGCACCCGGAAACCAGTAGGCGATGTCCGCCAATTCCGGCGCAGTCTCCCCGAGTAATTTATACTGCGCCTCGCGTTTTTTCAGCCGTCGCACAACGTCTTCCTGCTGCTGTTTCGACGCGAAATCTTTGCGCACTTCGTCGAGCGCGCTTTGATGCATTTTCAAAGCGTCCGCTTTTCTTCCCGTCTCGATTAAATATTTTATATTCGCGTCAATCGCGGCATAATAAATTTCGATTGAAACGATTGCAACGGCGGTTCGGCGCAAATCCGCGAGCGTTTCGTCCGCTTTCGCTTTGTTGCCTCCGTTTGCGTAAATTTCAAACGCGGTCAAGCCGGCGCCAAGCGTTTCGTTCAAGCCGCGCGAGCGCGAACCGAAATCTTTAAATAAAATTTTCTGAGCCGCGTATGCTTGTTCGGCGTGCGGCGCAGCGCGCGCGAAATCTTTATTCTCCTTATAAGCGGCGGCTAACTCGGCTTCGATTCGCGCTTCCTCGCTCAATTTAGTCGGCTCGTTTTTCAAATATTCGGCAAGCAGCGCTTCGGCTTCGTCGAAATTTTTCGCGCGCGCCGCGACCGTTGCAAGAACAAATCGTGCCGTTTGCAGTTTCGCCGCGTCCGCGTTTTCCGAAACGACGAATTTTCGCAAATTCTCGCCCGCGCTGTCCGTGTTCTCCGCCGTCCAGTGCAACATTCCCAAAAAATAAAAATCCGCGCCCGACAAGTTTTCCCGCGCGCCTGCCGCCGCCCCATATTTCGCCGCCAACTGCTTTTGCTCGCGCAAAGTTACGCGGTAAAGATTGTCCGAATAACGGATTTTTTTCTGCTCGTATTCGGCAAATTTCGCTTTCGCGTAGCCGCTCGCTTCGGTAAATAACTGCTCGACGGTTAAATCTTTCGCCTTATTGATTTCTGCCTCTGCCGGAACGGGCGAAGCAAGCGGCGCGACGATACGTCCCGATTGTGCAAAAAGATTGCTTGAAAAAGCCGTAACAAACAAAACTGAAATTAAGAATTTACGCATAAAAAGTTAAAACGTCTTCGCCGTTTGAAATCTTTGCGGGCTGAAAACGTCGAGATATTTTGACGCAGCGTTTGCCGTGATTTTATCGCTCAAAATTTCCGCCGTCATCGGCGCGAGAAGAATTCCGTTGCGAAAATGCGCCGTTGCGATTAACAAGTTGTCGATTTCTGAAAGCGCGCCCAAAACCGGCAAGCCGTCGGCGGCAAACGGTCGCAAACCCGCCCATTTGTCATTGATTTCGAGATTGGCAAGACTCGGCGAAATTTCAAAAGCGTTTTGGCGCAAGAATTCGACGCCTTGTTCGGTAAAACTTTTATCAAAACCGGCGTCTTCGACCGTCGCGCCCGAAAGAATTCTGCCGTCGGCGCGCGGCACTATGTAGCCGCGCGGCGTGTAGACGACTTTTGAAAAAAGACGCTTTGCCGTGTGAAAACTTATCA
>MWVV01000049.1_pt1 | contig 43184 bp, 39 predicted proteins | sample 1047281 | NCBI WGS metagenome assembly MWVV01 (sample SAMN06349986, study PRJNA376086) | soil metagenome | isolation source: PT-2 sample Antarctic (ecotone) soil | place: Antarctica | collected 2015-01-13 | reverse complement strand
ATATTAACAAAATACATCCAAGACCTAGTAATCCATTGTATTTTGAAGGGAGGTCGTCGAACGGCGTATTAATCGGTGGTTACTTAAAATCAGATGGAACGATAGTAACCGCATATCCGCTTTATGGAAGATAATTATGGAAGTCAACTTTGAAATTCAAGAGATTAACGGAAGACCAATGGCAGTTTTTGTCAAAGAAGCTCCTCCGCGAGAATGGCTGCTTACTTTGTTTTTAGAAGAAACAGTGCCGCCGGAAGTTATGAAATATTATAAGCGAGCTATTGAGAAAGCTGAAAAAGGAGTTTCAACAGAAGGAAATAGCGGAAATGCTGTTGGAGTGGACGTTTTTCCCGATAAATTGGTAATTGAAGAATTATTTTATGAAGGTGATGAACCTCAAATGACTGAGATTAGCTTGTCTGAAGCTAAAGAACTTTTGCTTGAATGGGAAAAGGAATTAGAAAACTGGAAAAAAGTCAAATCTTTCGTCTAGTGGCAATTCAAAATTATCAAGAGCTATGTTTGAACAACAATCAAGCATAGCTTTTCTGTTGGTAAGGATAATTTACATTTCCCGAAGCGATTGACAGCGCGATTAAGGGAGATTTCAAAGATGACGACGGTAGTTATTCCGATAGAGTCGGGAAGATTATCGGCGGTTTGAATCCGGCGAGTGCCGTTCGAGATATTATCGCCGACGGCAGACGAGTTGCGAACGGAGAAAAAGGTAGTTGGATAAAATTAGGCGCAACCGTTTTAGGCGCAGTTCCGATTGTCGGCGATGCGGGCAAGGCGTTAATCAAAACCGAAGAAAAAGCCATTATCAAAGGAAAGCACGGTAATCGGCGAGAAGAATCCCGACTTTGAAATTGACAACGAAATCACTGAATTTAAATATGTTTCTGATTTAAAGGGAGTAACCGCCGACAATCTTTCTGCTCGATTATCGGGTAGAATACTTGAGGGCGGTAGTCAAGCATCGAAAGTGTCGCTGAACATAACCGACCAGGCGGGAATGACCAAAGAAATCGCTGAAAGAAGTATTATGAGAGCTTTCGGCAATCAGAATGCTCGAGGAATTGACTCAATTAAAGAAGTTAGAATTTACGGAAAAGATTTTGATGTTACATTAAAGTATGAACCTTCCAAATAGTTAATTATCATGATACACGGAATGACTGAAGAGGCAATAGCAAAAGAATTAGAAGACCGCATTCATGCTGATATTAAATATTTTAGCGGCGAGTTACCCGAAAAATATTCAGTAGCTTGGCACGGGTATATTGCTGGTTTATACGAATGGAAAATTCTTGCATTAGGCTATTACAGACGATTGACTGATATTCTTCCTGCTCTAGGAGAACCGAATCCAGTAGCCGACATTTTTGCAGGACGAGAAGATGACGATGAATAATCCAATCATTAGAAAGAATTTTCGGCAGAGTCATTTTGGCTCTGCTTTTATTTTTTAAAGCAATTCCCAACGCAATTGACTCGGCTGTCAAAGGTGATTTTAAAGATGATGACGGCAGTTATTCCGATAGAGTCGGTAAAATAATCGGCGGTTTGAATCCGGCGGGCGATGTGCGCGACATCATCGCTAACGGTAAAGGCGTAGTCGAAGGCAAACCGGGCGCGTGGATTGGGCTTGGCGCAGCCGTTGTCGGAATAATTCCGATTATCGGCGATGGCGGGAAAATCGTTCTTAAATCGGAAAAGAAAGTAATCGCCGAAACGGTGGAAAAGTTAGTCAGAAGCGGCGTCGAAAAAGAAGCGGCTGAAAAGATAGCCAAAGAAGAAGTTGAAAAGTTAGTCAAAGAAGCGGTTGAAAAGCAGTATGATGAAATTGCCAAAACCGGACATCCTGTTCAGCGACACGGCGAGCATATTAGTGAACAACAACTTGATGACCGTGCGATGTATGGCAAAGACCCAATTACGGGAACTACCGACGATGCATATATTAAGAATGCAGACGGAACGCAAAAAAAACATAGTTATGGAAAAGATGCTACTAAATTTGTCGGTAAAGATTCCCTTGTCCAAGCTGATAATTATATTAAGAATAGTCAACAATTTAAAGATAAATTATTAGCGGCTAGCAGTAATGGCGATGATGTGTTTGCAGTTGAGGGAATTAAGCTAGAGGATGTTTTTGGGACAAATTAACAAAGTAAAGTGTTCGGTAAAACAAGAATTGGCACAAAAAACAATCCAATCGGAACTAACTATACAGATTTTACTGACGGTAATGTAAAAGCTGTCTATAAGAAAGATACAAGCGGTAGTTGGTATTTGCATTCAATGTATGCCGAGCCGAAAAATTAACAGAAAATAATGAAAGAAATGAAAGAAAAAAACACATCTATTTTAGAGTATGTTTTGGGATTATATTTTCACGTCGAACATGGTTTAGGAATAGACGATGTGAAAAAATACTTAAATAATCCAAACGTTTCCGACCGGAATCAGGTGTTTAAGGCAGAATTAGTAAATTCTCTGCTAAAGCAACCAATAACTCCGCAGGAATTTGAAAAATTAACTGCTGAAGAATTAGAAACGCAAGAGGAAGTTAATGAATTTCTGAAAAATGAGATATGGAAACCGCTTTACGGCAACGAGCCGGTAAAGTGTGAAAACTAACCCACTCTGCATTGAAAATGCAGAGATTTTTCAATAAGGAGCACGAATGAAATTCGCTTGATTGTTCTTGTCCGACTAAGAAAAGAAATCATAATAAATTCTTGCAATCAAATTGCAAGGCTTTGAACCTGCGTGTTGAGACAGTAAACTTCATTGTTTTCGGCGAGCTTTTTATTTTTATAACATCTGTCCGAAAAGAGTAGATTGTGGTCGCCGAAAATAAAAAAAACAAAAGCCCGTGAAATCGGGCTTGAGAGAGCCAAAGTCTATGAAATTTTTGGACACATTTCACCATATTCTATTTTTGTGAATTTCTGAATTTTTGTGAGAAAATTAATTTTTGTGCAACGCTTGTCTATCCGGTGAAATGAAATATGGAAAATAAACAAACGGAAACAAAACGCGAAGTAGCAATTCGTATCACGATGATGCCGCGCGATACAAACTCGCACGGCACGGTTTTCGGCGGAATTATATTAAGCTATATTGACATAGCGGGCGGCGTGGAAGCCGTCAAACATACGCGACACGACCGTTTTGTAACCGTGGCGATGAAGGAAGTCATTTTTTACGAGCCGGTTTTTATCGGCGACTTGGTGAGTTTTTACGCCGAAACCGTCAAAGTCGGCAATACTTCCATCACTGTCAGAGTCGTCGTTGAAGCCGAAAGATTCGGCTCGCACGGACAATCAGTGCGCGTAACCGAAGCCGAGGTTGCTTACGTCGCCATCAATCAATACCGCGAAAAGGTTAGAATCGGGAAGCAATTTAATGCTTAGAATCCACGCTTTAGCTTATTCTTAAAATACGCGAACTAAGTCTGAACTCTGAACATTACAGTTAATTTTTAGCCAGTTCTATGAATTCGCTGAACACAGCATCACTCGTCAATCTTTTGGGCTTTACGGTTGGAGTCGCGCTCTACGCGCTTCTGCTTGTAATGGTCATTCGCCATCGAAAATCAAAAGATAATTTCTCTTTTGATTTGCTACTTCTGGCGACGGCGATTTTAGGTTTATTGTGGAACGTCGGCGAACTGGTCGCGCACATTTGGAAAGATTTTGGCGGGGGGCAAGTTTCGCCCGTTCTGCTTGCGGTTTCATATTCGGCTCTCGGCTTTCTTCCTTCGGTCGTTGTTCGGGTCGCGTGGAAAAATAACGGAAGTGAAAACAAAAATGCTCGTTTGCTGACTTTTGCGGCTTACGGCTTAAGCCTGTTGGCGACTTTTTTTCATTTTCAATCGGTCATTCTCTATAAAGTAGCGCCGTCGAGTTTAGCTTTGCAAATTTTAACCGTCGGCTCGCTCGCGCTTCTCGCCGGTCTGCTCGTTTTCAATTTCAAACAAACGCTTGAAAATAAAACGATCTGGATTACGGCTTTGTTGATTTTCGCGGTTTCGGCTTTTCATCTGAGTTCAGAGGCGGAAGGAACCTCCTGGCTTGTGGAACTTGTCGCACACCAATCTTCCCTGCCGCTCGTTCTTGCAATTCTTCTGCAAGATTATCGTTTTGCTTTTGCCGACCTTTTTTTGAAACGCGCTTTGTCGTTGCTTTTATTAGCTTTGACGGCTTTCGGACTTTATGTTTTTGCCGCCTCGCCGCTTCTCGCACTACACGCGAAACACGAAGAAAACGATGTCCAAGGCGTGAGCATTTTGCTGACGTTTTGGATTGCAACTGCTCTGATTTATCCGAGCCTTTATCGTTTTGCCGCGTGGCTGGTTGATAAAATTATTTTGCGCCGCGCCGATTACGCTAATCTTCGAGTTGAAATTTCAAAAACAATCGAAAAGGAAAACGCAATCGAAAACGTTTTGGGCGAAACTTGTCGCAGCTTAGCTTCGGCACTAACGGCAAAAGAATCAAATTGGAATCAAAATTCTGAATACGTATCAAATTTGCCGACGGTAAATTTTACCTCGAATGCCGCGGAAATTTTCGTCCCGACGGCTGAATTGCCCGCTTACAAAATTCATTTAAAGGATTTTTCAGGCGGACGCCGCCTTCTGTCCGATGAAATTGAAATGCTCGAAGCGGTTTCACTTTTGACGGCGCGGCGAATTGACGCTTTGCGCGTTATGGGCGAGCGTTTTGAGCAAAAAAGCCGCGAGCAGGAGTTTTCAAAACTTGCCGCGGAAGCGCAGCTGAGCGCCCTTCGCGCACAGATAAATCCGCATTTTCTTTTTAACGCGCTGACGACAATCGGATATTTAATTCAAACCGCGCCGGAAAAAGCCTTCGCAACCTTGATGAAATTAACCGCGCTTCTGCGACGCGTTTTGAAATCAAGCGGCGAATTTACAACCTTAAGCGAGGAAATCCAGCTTGTCGAATCTTATCTGGAAATTGAACGCGCCCGTTTTGAAGAGCGTCTGAAGGTTGAAATTAATGTGCCGCAAGACTTGAAACGATTGCGTGTTCCGGCTTTTATTCTGCAGCCGCTGGTTGAAAACGCCGTCAAACACGGCATCTCAAAGGCGAAACTCGGCGGCAGAGTAGAAATTTCAGCTAAACTACAGAGCGAAAAAGATAAAGTATTTCTAAAAATAAATGTTTTTGACAGCGGCGCGGGCGTAAATTTCAACGAACTTTTCCTTAAACGGCAAAAAAATGTCGGGCTAAATAATGTCGAACAAAGATTGCGCTCCTATTATGGGAACGCCGCCGTTTTGAAAATCGAAAGCGAGGTTGGAAAAGGTACAACGGCGGAAATCAAATTTCCGATTTCAAATTCTAAGTTGGTTAATTAAAAATTACGATGAACAAACTCCGAATAGTAATTGCCGATGATGAACGCCCGGCGCGACTTTTTTTAAAATCTATTTTGCAGGATTTTGAAGACGCGCTAATTGTCGGCGAAGCGGAAAACGGCGCGGAAGCAATCGAAATTATTAAGGAAACCAAACCTGATTTAGCTCTTCTTGATTTGCAGATGCCGGAAGCCACTGGCATTGATGTCGTCAAACTTCTCAAAAAATCGCAGTTGCCGCTCGTCGCGTTTGTGACGGCTTACGACGAATTTGCGGTGCAGGCGTTTGATGTTAATGCAGTTGATTATCTGCTCAAGCCGGTTGAAAAGGGGCGTCTCCGCGAAACCCTGAACCGGGCGCACGAACGGCTTGAACAAACCGATTTTCGCGAAACGGAATCGGCGAATCTGAAAGCCGCCATCGCCGTTTATGAAAAAACTCCGGCTCAAGCTTTGCTCGAACGCATTCCGATTCGCTTGCGCGACGAAATTTTATTGCTTCCTGTCTCCGAAGTCGTTTCAATCGTTGCCGACGGCGAACTCCTTCAAATTACCAATCTACAAAACAAAAAATATACGATAAATTTTCGTCTCAAAGATTTGGAAGCGCGGCTTGATTCCAAACGGTTCGTGCGCCTTTCGCGCAGTGCGTTGGTTAATCTCGAAGCGATTGCGAGAATCTCGCCGATGCCGGGCGGAACATACTTGGTTGCGCTCAAAAACGGACAAGAGATTTCGTCAAGTCGTCTGCAATCGCGGATTCTGCGCGAAAGGCTCTTAAAGCTATAATTTTATATAACTGCCTGTTGAAAGTTTTGAGCCATTCATTCTTATATCCTAACTGTTAGTTAAAAATATAATGTTAAGTAATGACGTAAAAGATATTCTTACTTTTTTCTATAATGAAAGTAATTATGTCAAAACAATTCGTCTATAAGCTATTTGTTATTTTGTCTTTCGCTTTGTTTACGTCGTCGCTCATTTTCGCGCAAGCTCCCGGTACGGCGGGAACAATTTCGGGAACGGTTACAGACCCGAATAACGCAGTGGTGAGCGGCGCAACCGTCAGTATTAAAAATGCCGTCACCGGATTTGAGCGTACGGCGACGACCGATGGCGAAGGCAATTATCGTTTCAACAACGTGCCGCCGAACAACTATCAAATTAAGGTTTTGGCCAGCGGTTTTCAGGATGCGGCGCAAAACGTCGTGGTGCGAAATTCTGTGCCGATGGAAGTTCCTTTTTCGCTTACAATCAGCGGCGACACCGCTAATGTTACAGTTAACGCCGACGCGGTAATCGTCGAAAATATTTCGACGACGCACACCGACGTTGACCAAAGCCAACTTCGCAAATTGTCGCTCTCGTCGCCCGGCAACGGTTTGAGCGATGCCGTCACCTTGACTTCGCCCGGTGTCGTCGCCGATTCAAACGGCTTTTTTCATCCGCTCGGCGACCATGCGCAAACTCAATACTCGGTTGACAATCAACCGATTACAGACCAGCAAAGCAAAGCCTTTTCCACTCAAATTCCGGTCAATGCAATTCAATCTTTAGAAATTATTACCGGCGCAACGCCCGCCGAATATGGTGACAAAAGCAGTCTCGTCATTAATGCAATCACTCGTTCAGGCTTAAATCAAACAAAACCGTCGGGAAGTTTTACTTCCACCATCGGACGTTTTAAAACTTATCAGGAAGAAGCGGCACTGGCTTTCGGCAACGCCAAATTCGGTAATTTCACGGCGTTTAATTTTGAGCGTTCTAATCGCTTTTTAGATTCGCCGGAATTTGTATCCTTACATAACAACGGCAACTCGGTCAGCGTTTTCAACCGTTTCGATTATAGTCCGACCGAAAAAGACAGTTTTCATTTTAATTTATTTCTGGCTCGCAACAAGTTCGAGATTGCCAACACTTTCGACCAGCAAGCACTCGGACAAGACCAGCGTCAGCGAGTAAAATCAATCAACATCGCGCCCGGCTACGTTCATATTTTCAATGCTTCGACTGTTTTAACCGTCAATCCGTATTATCGGCTTGACCAAGTTAATTATTACCCAAGCGCGAATCCATTTTCCGACCAAACGCAAACCATTAGTCAGCAGCGTCGCCTTGCAAATGCGGGAATTCGCGGCGATGTCGCTTATGTCAAAGGCGTTCACAACATCAAAATCGGCGGGCAATTTCAGCACACTTTTTTAAATGAAAATTTTCAATTCGGCATTACCGACCCGAATTTTAACGACCCGGCAAGTCCTGATTTTCTGCCCGGTCTTCTGCCGTTTGATTTGACGCGCGGCGGCAGGCTTTTTCGCTTTAACGGGCGAACCGATATTAAACAGGAAGCCGTTTACGTTCAGGACGCACTTAATTTCAAAAACAGTTTGACCGTAAGTTTGGGTTTGCGTTTCGACAATTATAACGGTTTAAGCCGTGGCAAATCGCTCCAACCGCGACTCGGCATTTCGTATCTTTTCAAGCCGACCAACACGGTTATCAGAGGTTCTTACACGCGCAATTTTGAAACGCCGTATAACGAAAATTTGGTATTCTCAAACGCGGCGGGCGCAAACGGTTTTGCCGACGGCTCATTCGGCGATGTCAACGCTGCACCGCTCAAACCGGGCAACCGTAATCAATTCAACGTTGGACTTCAGCAAGGTATCGGTAAATACATCGTCGCCGACATTGATTATTTCAATAAATACACGCGCAACGCCTATGATTTCAACGCGCTTTTAAACACACCGATTACGTTTCCGATTTCTTGGGACAAATCAAAAATTGACGGCGTTTCATTTCGTTTGAATTTAACAAATTACAAAGGATTGAGCGCGTTTTTCAACGCCGGACACACTCGCGCCAGATTTTTCCCGCCGGAAACGGGCGGTTTGTTCTTTAATTCGGATTTGCCGGAAGGCGTGTTCCGCATTGACCACGACCAGGCGTTTCAGCAAACGACGCAAGTTCAATACTCGTTTGACCAATTCAAGACTTTTCATAAATTTGCACCGTTCGTGTCTTTCACGTATCGCTACGACAGCGGCTTGGTTTCCGGTGCAGTTCCCGATTTTTCAACCGCCTTGGGTTTTAGTGCCGATGAACAGCAGCAAATCGGTTTATTCTGCGACGGTCAATTTGCCACTTTGACGAATCCGATTAGAAGCTGCGCGTCGTCAAATTTTGGCGCAACGCGTATCCGCATTCCGGCGGAAGGGACGGTGAACGACGATACAAATCCACCGCGCATCGCGCCGCGCAATTTGTTTGATCTGAACCTTGGCTTGGATAATCTTTTCCGCACCGATAAGGTGAAAATGTCAGCGCGTTTGACATTTATAAATCTGACGAATAAAGTCGCACTTTATAATTTCAATTCGACTTTTAGCGGCACGCATTTCATAACTCCGCGCACGATTCAAGGGCAAATCGGCATCACGTTTTAGAAAAGTCTGACCATACAAATATAAAAACAATAGCCGCGAAAAGCACAAAAGACTCAAAAATTTATTCTGAATCTTTTGTGCTTTTTCGCGGCTATTCCACCAGATTACGGCTTCGCTTCAAAAATCAAATTGAACGGCGTTTCCGTCGCCCGTCGAAATTGCGTGAAGCCGCCGTTTTTGACAACTTCTTCGAGACGCGCTTCGCCCGCTTGCGCTCCCAAAGCCAGCCCGACTTCTTGTGATAAAGAAGCAGGCGTGCAAACGAGCGTCGAAGCCGAATAAAAAGCGCGTCCGACCGGATTTAAATTATCTTCCAATTGATTATTGGCAAAAGGCTCGACAATCATCCAAGTTCCACCGTCTGTCAAAGATTCCCGAACGTGATTTGCCGCGCCAACCGGGTCGCCCATATCGTGCAGGCAATCGAAGAATCTTACAAAATCGTAATCGCCGCCCGGAAATTCTTTGGCTTTTGAGACTTCAAAAGTTACGCGGTCAGCCACGCCGCCTTCTTCCGCTCGCTGACGCGCCATCTCGATTGATTTGTCGTGATAATCAAAGCCGACAAAAGTCGAATTCGGATAAGACTGCGCCATTAAAACAGTTGACGCGCCGAGTCCGCAGCCGACATCGGCGACTTTCGCGCCCGATTTTAATTTTTCATCCACGCCGTTGAGCGACGGAATCCAATTGCTTATTAAATTTGCCGCGTAGCCCGGACGAAAAAATTTCTCCGTGCCGCGAAAAAGCTCGTGGTCGTGTTCGTGCCAGCCCAAGCCTTCGCCCGTGCGAAACTTTTCAATCAGTTTCGGAACGGCTTTGAGAGCCGCCGTGCTCAACAAAAACGCGCCCGGCATATAAGCCGGACTGTCTTCATTCGCCAGCGTAAAGGCTTGTTCTTCGGTCATAAAATACCTTTGTCTTCCGGCATCATATTCGACGTAACCGCCCGCCGCCTGCGAGCAAAGCCACTCGCGCACGTATCGTTCGTTCGTGCCTGTCTTTTCGGCTAACTGCGCCGAGGTTAAAGGCTCGTCGGCTTCCGCTAAGGCTTTGTAAAGTCCGAGACTTTCGCCGATGACAATTGTCCCGGCTTGCAAAGTTGCGCCAAAATCATTTACAAATTTGCCTAATAATTGATTTAATTTTTCCTCATTAATTGCCATTGTCGTCTCCTTTTTGTTTGTTCCCGAACGGCTTCAATTCAGAAACCGTTCAGGAGTTGAAATTATTACAATCTACGGATTAAGCGACGAGTTAATCGGAATATCGCCGTTTTGTCCGAATGCCGTCGCTTGAAATTGTCCATTTGAACTGTTCAAACGGAAATAATTTCCGCTCGAAGGTCGCCACACGGCGATGTCGGTTTTGCCGTCTTTGTCATAATCACCCGCGACCGGTTTGTCGCCGCTCTGTCCAAACTGAACGCCTTGAAACTGATTGTCCGAACTACGCAAAATAAACCAGCTGCCGACTGACGGTCGGAAAACCGCTACATCGCTGCGGCTGTCACCGTCGAAATCGCCGTCCACCGGAACGTCGCCGTTCTGCCCAAACTGTACGCCGCTAAAAGTGTTCGAGCCGCTGTTTAAGACGAACCAAGTTCCGATTGAGGGGCGGAAAACCGCGAAATCGGAAGTTCCGTCGCCGTCGAAATCTGAAGCGTGATGATTAATGGCTCGCGGTTCGCCATAGATAAAATCGTCCATCGCCACGATATCTTCGCCGTTTGAACCGTCAACGATTCCTGCGGCTAATCTGGTTGTTCCGCTGACAATTTGCACCGAAGCAATGCGCTCGCCCGCATTAAAAGAAACGCCGACAAACGAAAGTCCACCGCCCGCAGCGGTTGGAGCCATAAATCCGGGCGAAAGCAAATTTCCGGCTTTGTCGTAAGCGAGAATTCGGGCGTTGCCGGTGATGTCAACATCAGAAAAGACTGCGCCGAAACCGCTGACCGTCGCCGGAATGCTCGTGCCGGGAATAAAGAAATTAACGGTTAAGATATTGCACGGAACCGCCGAGCCGCTGATAACGGTGAAAAGTTTTTGGGCTGAAAAAGTCGTAAATGTCGAAGGGTAGCTCGCGTCGAGTTCGCCGAAACGAACGGGTGTCGCGGTCGGGTTATTTGAATTGGCACTGACGCGAAACGTTGCGTTACCGCACGCCGTCGTGAACACCGCACCGCGTGGCGAGTTTGCGTTAAAAAAGTTTGCCGGCATATTATTCGGCGACGCGAAATTATCCGGCACGCCGTCCCAATTGATTTCGCGTCTGCCCGTCGTGAACGAACTGCCAACACCGTTGTTCGCTCCTAAGTCGCTGCGGAATTGGTCAACGGTCGCTTGAATCGCCGCCGCGTTTGCGCCGCTCGTTTGTCTGACAACGGGCGCGGCGAAAGTTAAAGTTGATAGAAAGAACAGCGCGATGCCGCTCAAGATTAAATTGCGAATTATGTTTATGTTTTTCATTGTTTCTCCTAACTTATTAATTTATTTATTTTGGGATTATTCCCGTTTAAGATTGAATTCAAACAAATTAAAATTTGTTCGTCGTTTGTTTGGTAAAAATGCAGATTCGCTCTATTGATGCTCAAGTCTTGCATTTGCAAAATTTTCATTAGCTCGGACGCTTCCTGTCGGCTGAAAAATTCCGTTTCCGCTCCGCACAATCCGCACCGCAAAAAGTTTTTGGTGCAGTGCGTCGTCGTGATTTTCACGCGGTCAAATTCGATAGTGATTGTTTTTTTCAGTTTCACGGCGGAGTTGACGTGGGGCAAAACCGCCACCACGTAAGCTAAAGTTTGACGGACAACGTGGTAAGAAAGCCGTTGGCGGCAATCGAGCTGAAATACTAACAAACTATATTTGCCGCCAACAAATGCAAGCATCATTGCCCCCAATGGTCGCTTAAAGTGATTAGCCTGTGGCTTCGCCCGATGCCAGTGCTTTGACATCATTAGTCGTCAATGTATTTCCAGCTATTCCCCAGTCTCCGCTTTTCACCTCTTCAATTACACACCAGGTTACGGGGCGCATATTCTCACCTTCGATGGAAACCATCGCATCCGTAAGTTTTTTGACGATTTCCTGCTTCTGCGACGGCGAAAAAACGCCCTCGATAATTTTAACGTTGATAATTGGCATCTGAACTCCTTCTATGTTCTGATGGACGCTTTGATTAAGCGGTTTCTCTATCGGCGCATCCAGTTCAACCGATAGCCGCCCAACTTCTTTTACCTTAATCTCTTTGGATTTTCGGAAGTTTCGGTTAAACCGTTTCCAAACTTTTCAAGAATTCGGGACACAGCGGCAAAGTTTTTTGCGAATCAGTCCTGGCTTCAAGGAAAGAATTTTGACAAATTAAAACTTCGCCTCTCGAATTGTGAATGCGGTGGATTAAATTGTTTTCGGCGAGTTCGATAATTCTCTGTCGGCTCTCTTCACCTAGTTCGACTGCCTGTTGAAACGACAAAAGCGACACTTGCTGATTGCACAAAAAGCAAAACGCTTGATTTTTCCATCGCTCGCGTTCGGCTTTTTTCCGTTGTATTTCTCTGATTACTTTTACTAAATCCATTTTTGATTTTCCTTTCCTTCGTATTTTGTCCGCTCCAGCTTTTGCTACAGACCCGTTTAAGTTTTTCGACATAAAGCGACAGTTGCCGCGATATGTTTCAACCTTAACCGAAAGCAAAAAGCAAAATCTTTAGAAAATCTTGAAATTTCGCTGAGATTTATCTGAGATTTATTTGAATAAAATATGAGAGCGTAATGAGCGGCGCAGGCGATTAGAATGAACAATTTAAAACCCGGCGGCTAAAAAATTAGCCGCCGGGTTTCATAAAGCGAGATTTGGCGCATTTCAGCCGGGCGCCCTTCACGGAAATTCAAGCCGCTTGCACTCGCTGTTTTTGAGGAGATGTTCGGCGCAGGTCGTTTTAAATTCGGAAACACTTCCGCAGCAAGCTGTGGGGTATTGAACCCGAACATGAATTAAAAATGTCAGAGAAATTTCTGACTATGAATCCTAATATAAAAATTTGTATTTGAGTCGAGAGCGTCTTCTGGTTACAATCTTACTTAAATAATGGCAATTATCAGCTCACCGCGTTTATTACGCGATTTTTATTAAACACGGAAACCGGCGACGGAATCTTTAAGAAATTCTGAGTTTTTTTTGAGTTTTTTTGAAGAGGTGGAAAAGGTGAGTTATGCAGACCAATAAAATTTATGAATTCGGCAAGTTTCGGCTCGATCCTGACGAGCGTTTGTTGTTTGACGGAAAGAACACGATTGCGCTAGCACCGAAAGTTTTCGACACGCTTCTTTTGCTGGTCGAAAACGGTGGACACGCCCTCGGCAAAGAAGAAATGATGGAGAAAATCTGGGCGGATTCGTTTGTCGAGGAAAACAATCTGGCGCAGAACATTTCAATTTTGCGAAAGACTCTCGGCGCGAGCGCGGGCGGCGCGAAATTTATTGAAACCGTGTCCAAACGCGGCTATCGTTTCATCACGCCCGTCCAAGTTATCGAAGACAGAAAGCCTGATTCGATAACGATTGAACAAACTCGCGGCAGATTTACTATCGAAGAAGAAATTGATTCGGAGGATTTTTTGGACTTGGAAAATTTCCAATTAACTGCGGCGCAAACCGCTTTGCCGAAGGCGGAAACGAGTCCCGCACTGCCCGTTTTCAAACCCGAAACGCATTACGTTCAAAACGGCGATGTGAACATTGCTTATCAAGTCGTCGGGAGCGGCGATTTAGACATCGTTTTTGTGATGGGCTGGGTTTCGCATCTCGAATACTTTTGGGAAGAGCCGCATTTCGCCCAATTTTTAAACCGCCTCGCGTCTTTCTCGCGCTTGATACTTTTCGACAAACGCGGAACTGGTTTGTCCGACAGAGTTCCGGTTAATGAATTGCCGACGCTCGAACAACGAATGGACGACGTTCGCGCCGTGATGGACGCGGTTGGTTCGGAACGCTCCGCGCTCGTTGGCGTGTCGGAAGGCGGTCCGATGTGCTCGCTGTTGACCGGACTTCACACGGGCGAATGCGATGTCGTAGGCGAAAAATGTAGCGGATTTGCCGTTGATTTAGCGCAGAAGATTGCGGAAGAGTCGGATTTAGGCAAGATTTTGGTTTCGCGCACCGTTAAAGATTTAGTCGCCGGTTCAGGAATTGTTTTTGATGAATATGGCACGAGCGGCGAGTGGCGATTATTTTTTGTAAAAAAATAATCAAGTAAAAAGGTAAAAGGCAAAAGTGAAGAAAGATGATTATTAGTAGAGATAATCGTTCCGCTTAACGGCTCTATGCAGCTCACTATTTACCGTTTTTTACTTTTGCCTTTTACCTTTTTACTTTTTACTTGATTTCCTCCGCACTCATCGTCAAGTTTTCGGTAATTCGTTCAATATCAGCGCCGATGCCGCAAAGTTTCCTAACGATGGTTTCGTAGCCTCTGTCAATATGATAAACGCGGTCAATCAGCGTTTCGCCTTCCGCCGCGAGTCCCGCCAAAACCAGCGAAGCCGACGCACGCAGATCTGAAGCCAAAATTGGTGCGCCCATTAGTTTGGTTTTTCCATTGATGGTCGCCGTGTTTCCCGAAATTTGAATATCCGCGCCCATTCGGACGAGTTCTGAGGCGTGCATAAAGCGATTTTCAAAAATCGTTTCGACGATGGTTGATGTGCCTTCCGCCTGCGTCATCAAAGCCATATATTGCGCCTGCATATCGGTCGGAAATAGCGGATGCGGCTCGGTTGTTACGTTTTTTGACCGCAATTTTTTTCCGCCACATTTTACCGTGAGGGTTTCGTCGGCGACTTCAATTTCAACGCCGGTTTCGCGGAGTTTCTCGATAACCGCCGCGAGATGTTTTGGGTGACAATTTTTAATTTCAAGTTCGCCGTTCGTGATTGCCGCCGCGACAATGAAAGTTCCCGTTTCGATGCGGTCGGGAATAATCGTGTGGTCAGCTTCGCCTAAATCTTCTATACCTTCGATAGTGATTGTTTCTGTTCCCGCGCCCTTAATATTCGCTCCCATTTTATTTAAGAGTTCAGCTAAATCCTCAATCTCCGGTTCACGCGCCGCGTTGTGAATCGTCGTTTTTCCCCGCGCCAAACTCGCCGCCATCATCACGTTTTCCGTTCCTGTAACGCTGACCTTTTCAAAAAAAGTGTCTGCGCCGACGAGCCGACCGTTTGGCGCACGCGCGATGACATTACCGGCTTCGAGGGAAACTGTCGCGCCGAGTTGCTCAAAGGCTTTTAAATGAAGGTCAATCGGACGAGTTCCGATAGCGCAGCCGCCCGGCAATGAAACTTTCGCTTGTCCGAACCGCGCAAGCAGCGGACCCAAAGCGAGAACGCTCGCCCGCATTGTTTTAACGAGATCATACGGTGCTTCGTAAATTTCGATGTTCGCGGCGCGGACTTTGTGCGTGTGAAGTTCGGGTGTCAGAACCGTCGCGCCCAAATCTTCCAGAAGACGGCGTTGCGTTATCAAATCTTTGACATACGGAACATTGTGCAGAGTTACGGTTTCGGCGGTTAAAAGTGTCGCCGCCAAACACGGCAGAGCCGAATTTTTCGCACCGCTGATTTTGACTGTTCCTTTGAGCGGTTTTCCGCCGCGAATTAAGAATTTGTCCATTCAAATTAATTAACTTTCGTTTCACTTGAACCGAACGACAAGGTTTCCTTATAGAAATGAAAAGCGAATCTTATCACGTCAAGGACAAGAATTAAATTAGCTTTTCAACAATTTTCACAATCATCTGCAAGCCCTCCGCGTCAGTCTCGCTGAAATCGTTCAGTTTGTCGCTGTCCACATCTAGAACTATTGCAACCTCGCCGTTTTTATCAAAAATCGGCAAAACAATTTCCGACTTTGAAAGCGAACTGCAAGCGATATGTCCGGGAAATTCTTCGACATTCGGCACGACTACCATTTGGCGCGTCGTGTAGCAATGTCCGCAAACGCCTTTATCAAAATCAATCCGCGTGCAGGCAATCGAACCTTGAAACGCGCTTAACACAAGTTGATTTTCTTTGACGATATAAAACCCGACCCAAAAAAATCCGAGTGCTTCCTTGAGTGCCGCCGTAATGTTTGCCAGATTTGCAACTAAATCAGGTTCGCCTTCGACGAGGGCGACAATCTGCGGTGCAATTTCGTCATAAATCTTTTTTCTGTCTGACGTTTGCGAAATAAACAAATTCTCTGCCATAAATTAAATTTTAGCACGTCAAAATTTCGCTGCAAAAAATAGCTTTGTTTGATTACTAACATAATTTCTTTATTTTAAGTGGCATTATGTTTGCAACAGCCAAAGAAAAATTAAGGGGTTCAGGGTGCCGGAGAATAAAACAAAAAACGGTTGGTGGTTGGCGACAGCGTTGAGTATAGGAGTAGTTGCGGCTTACACGATTTTAAGGAAACAGCGTTTAGAATACGACTTTCAGAATAAGGTTGTTTTGATAACCGGCGGTTCGCGCGGGCTTGGTTTAGTTTTGGCGCGAAGGCTTGCCGATGAAGGCGCGAGAATCGCAATTTGTGCCAGAAACAGCGAAGAATTAAAGCGTGCAAAAGAAGATTTAGAGAATAGAGGTGCAGAAGTTTTTGAATTTGTCTGCGATGTCCGAAATCAATCCGAAGTGGAGCAGATGGTCGAGGCGGTTTGTAACCATTACGGACAGATTGACGTTTTAGTTAACAATGCCGGCGTTATTCAGGTTGGACCGCTTGAAGTGCAAACGCAGAGAGATTTTGAAGACGCGATGGCGATTCATTTTTGGGGGGCGTTTTATACCATGCAGGCGGTTTTGCCGGAAATGAAAAAGCGCGGCGAAGGTAGAATCGTCAATGTTTCTTCTATCGGCGGAAAAATTGCCGTACCGCATCTTGCGCCGTATTGTGCGAGCAAATTTGCGCTTGTCGGTTTATCAGGTGCGATGCGCGTCGAACTTGCCAAAGACAATATTTTTATAACGACGGTTTGTCCGGGTTTAATGAGAACAGGCAGTCACGTCAACGCGGTTTTTAAAGGTCAGAATGAAAAAGAGTTTGCGTGGTTTAGCATCGGAAATGCTTTGCCTGTTTCGTCAATCAGCGCGGAAAATGCAGCAGATCAAATCGTTGAAGCGACAGGGCGCGGCGATGCGGAATTGATTATATCGGTTCAAGCCAAACTTGCCGCGAAAGCTAATGCGCTATTGCCGGAACTGACGGCAGAGATTTCTGAAATGGTTAATCGGATTTTGCCGGCGGCGGGCGGCATCGGCGAAGAACACGCGCTCGGCAAAGACAGCACATCCTTCATTTCGCCTTCATTTTTAACGGCTCTCGCCGACAAAGAATCTTATCAAAATAACGAACTCGAAACCGGTGAGCAATTAATTTAAATAATATAAAATAAACAAGGGAAGGAGATAATCTTATGAAACAAAATCAAGAAAAATCAATAACGGACATTCTGACGAATATGAACACCAACGTCAGTCCAACCGAGAGAGTGGTTTCGGCAACGGCGGGCGGCGCACTGCTCGCTTATGGTATTAAGCGCGGTGATACATTTGGAATTTTGCTGTCAATCGTCGGCGGCGGGCTTGCTTTACGCGGTGCAACCGGACATTGCCAAGTTTATGACGCGATGGATATTGATAAAGGCGAAGCGCCGACAAATAAAAGGTTGGCAAATAAAAAATCGGCAACTTATCAAAACGGCTTGCTTTCGGGGAAAGTCCATGTCAAGAAAAGCCTGACAATTAATAAATCGCAGGCGGAACTTTATGCGTTCTGGCGCAATTTTGAAAATTTGCCGAAATTTATGGCGCATCTCGAATCCGTGAAAACGACGGACGGAAATAAATCGCATTGGGTTGCAAAAGCACCGATGGGAACGACGGTCGAATGGGACGCGGAAATTACCAGCGAACAGGAAAACGAGCGCATTGGTTGGAAATCGCTCGAAGGCGCGGATATTCCGAATTCAGGCGTAGTCGAATTTAAGCCGACTACCAACCGCGGCACGGAAGTAAAAGTTACTTTGACCTATGAAGCACCGGGCGGCGCACTCGGCGCAATGTTCGCCAAACTTTTCGGCGAAGAACCGAGCCAGCAAGTTTATGGTGATTTATATCGTTTCAAAAGTTTAATGGAATCCGGCGAGGTTATTAGTGTCGAAGGTCAATCTTCAGGACGCGAGCCGCAAGCGAAAAAGGCAGCAGCATAAACAGATGTCAGAGGTTAGAAGTTAGTAAAACACAAAAACTAACATCTGACATCTAGCCTCTAAAATCTTTTTAATAAACAAGGGAGAACTATAAAATGAAAGCAGTATGTTGGATGGGAAAAGAGGATGTGCGGGTGTTGAATGTGCCTGACCCGAAAATTTTAAACGAGCGCGACGCAATTATCAAAATAACGAGAACGGCAATTTGCGGCTCGGATTTGCATCTTTACAACGGTTATATTCCGTCAATGATGCAGGGCGATATTCTCGGACACGAATTTATGGGCGAAGTTGTTGAAACCGGTAAAGGAGTTTCTAATTTAAAGCAGGGCGATAAAGTGGTCGTGCCGTTTACGATTGCGTGCGGAAATTGTTTTTTCTGCCAGCACGAAATGTATTCGGTCTGCGACAACTCAAACCCGAAACCCGAAGGACAGGAAACGGCTTATGGTTTTGCCGGTTCGGGACTTTTCGGTTTTTCGCATTTGATGGGCGGATTTGCCGGCGGACAAGCCGAATATGCGCGCGTTCCGTTTGCCGATGTCGGACCGATAAAAGTTCCCGATTCGATTGAAGACGAAAAGGTTTTGTTTCTTTCCGATATTTTTCCGACCGGCTTTATGGCGGCGGAAAACTGCAATATTCAGGAAGGCGACACGGTAGCAATTTGGGGCGCGGGTCCGGTCGGGCAATTTGCCACTAAATCGGCATTTATGCTCGGCGCAGAGAAAGTCATTTTGATTGACCATTATCAAGACCGTCTCGATTTTGCCAAAGCTAACAACGAAAATGTCGAAACGATAAATTTCGACGACACGGAAGTTCACGACAAACTAAAAGATTTAACGGGCGGACGCGGACCTGATTCGTGTATTGACGCAGTCGGACTAGAATCGCACGGCACTACGCCTGATGCAATTCTCGACCGCGTCAAAGCCGCGGTATTTTTGGCAACCGACCGCCCGCACGCGCTCCGGCAAGCAATCTTCTGCGTTCGCAAGGGCGGAACAGTTTCGATTCCCGGCGCGTATGGCGGATTTATGGATAAGTTTCCTATCGGCGCGGCTTTTAACAAGGGCTTAACCTTTAAAATGGGACAAACGCATATGCAGGCATATATGCCGAAACTTCTCGCTGCCGTCGAGGAAGGAAAAATTGACCCGTCGTTTGTTATCTCGCACCGTTTGGATTTGAGCGAAGCACCGACGGCTTACGACAGTTTCAATAATTTGAAAAACGATTGGCGCAAAGTGGTTTTAAAGCCGTAATTTATTTTCAGAATGAGACAAAAGATTTGCGATTGTTGACTAATAGTCGCAAGTCTTTTTACTTTTTAAAAAGTTATTTTTGCAATTTAAAGTTAAGTAAGATAAAAATTACTAAACTCGGTTTTCGGCAAAAATTATTAATATTTGTTTTCATAAGTTAAGATGATGAAAGCAGTAATCTTTTTAGCAACGGCGTTGGGAAATATGGGCTGACGGAGGCTTTAAGATAAAAATATATGGCGGAAGAAACAAGGAGAATTGAAACTTATGCGGAATTTTGGGATTTTTACGTCGCCGAACACGCGCAGCCGTTGACGCGCTATCTGCATTTTATCGGCACGACGCTCGGAATTGTTCTGCTCGTCTGGTTTGTTCGGAGCGGGAATTGGTTTTATTTTCCGCTTTGTTTCGTCATCGGTTACGCATTCGCTTGGTTCGCGCATTTTTTCGTCGAACACAATAAACCTGCAACTTTTAAATATCCGTTCTGGTCTCTTATTTCCGATTACAAAATGGTTTTTTATATGCTGACCGGCAGAATGAATGCGGAAGTCGAGCGAGTTAACTTGGGGAAAAATTGACGATCTTTAAAATTAGCAATTCTACCGTTGTGAAGACATTTCCGCATAAATTTCCTCTAATTCTTTGACGTAATCGGTTATCGCAAAATTTTCTTCAATTGTCGCTCTCGCGTTTCGCCGCAAAATCTCCAAATCAGCTTCGCCGGAAAGCAAAAATTTTAATTTCTCGACAACTTGCGCTGTATTGTAAGGCTCGACTATCAAGCCGTTTTCGCCATCTTTGATAACCGCGCGAACCGAAGCGACATCGGCGACGACAACGACGCATCGCGCCGCCATTGCTTCGAGCATTGCCAACGGCAAGCCTTCGCCGTAACGTGACGGCAGAAGAAAAATGTCACTTTCCGCAAGGCGTTTCCATTTTTCCGCGCCCGAAATGACGCCGCCATAATAAAAATTTTCGCCTAGAATTTGCGACATCTCAGCGATGAAAAAATCTTTTAACGCGCCCGCGCCGAAACAGTTAAATTGAAAATTGAAATTTTCGTTTTTCAAAATCCGGCAGGCTTCGATTATCTCGTGCAAGCCTTTTGATTCGTGAAGTCGCCCGAGGAAAATAATCGTTTTTTCATCGGTTAAATCGCGCTCGACGTTTGGCACTTCGTCGGTCGCAATCGCATTCGGCAGAATCCGCACGTCCAAATTTTGCCAACGATTTGTGATGCTCGCCTTTTCGTGTTCGCTCAAAACAAGAACTTTGCCGGCGGAGCGAAACATTTTTTCAGTCGTCCAAGCGAGCGGTCGGCTCGTAAAATCTTCCATCAAAAAACGCCCGCCGTTTGGATGCAGTAAAACAGGGCGATTTGCCAGTCGCGCCGTAAAAGTCAGCGCGGCATCGCGCACGATTGAAAGCGGCACAAGAGCCGTATTGATGTGAACGAGGTCAATCTTTTCGCGGTAAATCGTCCAAAGAAAACGCGGCGTTAAAAGGATTTGCTGTAGAATCCAACGGATGTCAATCTTGTCGTCGTCTTGTCTGCCGGCTTGGAAATGATAAAATTCCGCGTTGCTGTGTTCGATAATTTCCCGAACAAGCGTGGAAATTCCGCTGACATTTTTGTTTTCGTCGAGACTCGGCGCGGTTATTAAAATTCTCATTCATTTTCCAATTGAAAAGCGAACGATAAGAATAACTTAGTGCGGAAGAATTGTCAGCCGAGAAGTTTTCAGTAGCGAGCGATTTGAGTTAGATTATATTAACAAACGAATGAAAGCCGAAACCGCCGTCAAACCGAAAATCGAATTTGTCAAAACGGAGAATCGCGTTCCGCGATACGTGATGCCGCTTGTCAAAGCATTGATTTTTCTAGCTGATGCGGGCTTGGCGATTGCGTCTTTCACTTTAGCTTTCATCTGGCGCGAAGGCGATGCGATTTTTTCGCAAACGGCGTGGGCTTGGTCAAAAGAATTTGAGCCGTATGCGGGCGTTCTGCTTTTTGTCGTGCCAATTCGCCTTGCAATGCTCGTTTTCCAACGAGTTTATCGTCTTCACGGTGCTTTTTCTTACATCAATGAATTCATCAAAATCTTTAAAGCGGTCTCTGTCGGTTCGCTTTTGATTATCGCTTTTACATTTCTTTTTCGCGGCGGTTTTGCGTTTCGAGATTTTTCATATTCACGCGGCGTTTTCGCGTTGGATTTTATAATTTCCCTTGTTATTTTTTCGGCTTTTCATTTGGGCTTGCGCCGTTTGCAAACGCTCGTGCGGGCGAAAGATATTAATCTAATTCCAACTTTAATCGTCGGCACAAATGCGGAAGCCGAGCAGACGATTCGGGAATTGCAGGAACGGACGGATTTGGGTTATCGCGTGGTCGGCGTAATTGAAAGCGAATTACGAATTACGAATTACGAATTACAAGAAAAGACAGCAGAAATTCTAGAAATCCAAAATCCAAAATCCAAAATCCAAAATCCAACCGTTCCGATTGTTGGAACGCTCGACGATTTGCCGGATGTTATTCGTGAACTTGCGATTCAAGAAGTTATCATCACCGACAGCCGCGTGCCGAGCGAGAAACTTTTTGAAGCGATGATTCAGATTGGGCGCGAGCAGAAAGTAGAGTTTCGGCTCGCGCCGTCAATGTTTAATTTTCTGCCGCAAAAAACTAGCGTCGAGCAAATCGGCGTTTTGCCGATGGTCAGACTTTTCCGCGAGCCACTGTCGGATGCGGAAAGATTTACCAAACGTGCTTTTGATATTTTAATTTCCGCCATTCTGCTCGTTTTGCTTTCGCCCGTTTGGATTGTAATTTCAATCCTCATCAAACTCGATTCGCGCGGTTCTGTTTTATTCAAACAAGAGCGCGTCGGGATGGACGGACGCAAATTTCTTTGCTACAAATTTCGCACGATGAAAACTGATGCCGATGAAGAATTGCATCGTGAAGCGTATCGCAAAAACATCGAAGGCTCACGGGAAGCCAACGCCGGCGACGAAGAAAAACCCGTGTTTGGAAAAGTAAAAAACGACCCGCGAGTTACGCACTTCGGACGTTTTCTGCGGCGCACGAGTCTCGACGAATTGCCGCAGTTTTTGAATGTTTTGATTGGCGATATGAGCATCGTCGGAGCGCGTCCGCCGATTCCCTATGAAGTTAAAGATTATGACCTCAAACATCGCAAACGGCTCGATATGAAGCCGGGAATCACAGGGCTTTGGCAAGTTTCGGGCAGAAACCGTTTGACGTTTGAAGAGATGGTGCAGATTGATTTATATTACATTGAAAATTGGTCTCTGTGGCTTGATTTGAAAATAATTTTGCTGACGCTTCCGGCAATTTTGCGCGGCGACGGAGCAAGGTGAAAAGTAAAAGGTAAAAAGGTAAAAGTAAAAAGTTAAGAAGTTATAAAAATTATTGGCGCGACGAAACGAATATGTTCAATAAATATATGCCCGCGTTTGTCGCAACTAAATCCGACAAACCGTAAAGGATTTTAATTTGTCAAATATCTCCGAAACACTTGAACGAGCGACCGAAACTTTGCAGGCAAGCGGAATTGTCGAAGCGAGGCGTGAAGCGAAATCTCTGCTCGCGTTTGTTTTAGATAAAAATCAAACTTTTCTCGTCGCTCATTCCGAATATAAATTATCCGCCGAAGAAAAAACTCGGTTTCAAACGGTTTTGAAACGTCGAGCAAACCGCGAACCTTTTCAATATATCATCGGCAGACAGGAATTCTGCGGATTGGATTTTACGGTAACAAAAGACGTTTTGATTCCGCGTCCGGAAACGGAAATGATTGTCGAAGCGGCGATTGAGATTTTGAAGGAAAATGCAAGAGTCTGTGAGGTTGGAATCGGTTCGGGCTGCGTTTGCGTTTCAATTTTGCACGAGGTAAAGACGGCAAGCGCGATTGGCTTGGATGCGTCCGAAAGAGCTTTAGCAGTCGCCGAAAGGAACGCGAAAACTCATAAAGTTTTGGAACGCCTCGAACTAAAACTCTCTAATGTTTTTGACAATCTGCAAAATGAGAAATTCGATTTAATCGTTTCCAATCCGCCGTATATTTCTATGGAGGAAATGAAAACTCTGCAACGAGAAGTGCGCGATTTTGAGCCATACATTGCCTTAACCGACGGCAAAGACGGTCTTTCAATAGTCGAAAAGATTATCGGCAACGCGCCTAATTTTTTAAAAGCAGACGGCGTTTTGTTAATGGAAATCGGTTTTAATCAAGCAGTTAAAGTCCAAGAAATGTTTGATAAAACAATCTGGCGTGAAATTGAAATTTTGCCGGATTTACAAAGTATTTTGCGAATGGTCAAAGCCAAATTAGTGAAAAGTGGATAGTGAATAGTGAAAAGTATTAATTTAAGTTTGTTTTTGTCTCTCACTATTCACTATCCACTTTTCACTTCTGTTGTGGCTTATTTTTTGCTATATTTCAGTCTATCGAAAAGTTGTTTTATTTTGATACACTTTTCAAACAAAAGGAGATGTTTTATGAATTACGAATACGAACGAGAAGAAACGAATGCGACCACGAAATTAACTTATTTATTAATCGGCGGCGGAATCGGCGCAATTTTAGCATTATTATTTGCGCCTAAATCCGGTGAGGAATTGCGCGGTGACATCGCCGACGTAACCCGCAAAGGAATTGAAAAAGGTAAGGAAACGGCGACTTTGGTCGGCGAAAAAGCCGGCGATTATTATGAAGTAACCCGCGAGAAAGCCGGCGAGCTTTATTCGTCCGCGCAAGAAAAAGCCGGCGCATTGTCTGAAAAAGCCAAAGGCGCGGTTTCGTCCGCTTCAAATCCTTTTTCCGCCGCACTCGAAGCCGGCAAAGAAGCCTACACCGACGAAAAGCGACGCAATGAATCGAAAGCAATTTCCGAAGGTCGTCCGAATTATTCGGTTAAAGACGATAAGGTTTTGGAGCCTCCGAAAGACGCGAATAAATCTGAGGAAAATTTATGAATGCCAGCGAACCTGTTTTTTGGATAATGATTGCGTCAATCGTCATCGCCGTTTGCTTTATAGTGATGGCGATTGCTCTGGTGGCGATTGCTTTAATCGTAAAAAAGGTAATTGATACGGTCAGCCGAGTTGAGGAAAAAGTTGAACCGTTACTCGCACAAGTCAATGCTATCAGCGTCCAAGGTAAAGAAATATCGGTGCAGTTCACAGAAATTTCTACTAACCTTTCGTCGGCAACCAAGTATTTTTCTGAATCCGCCGGACTGATTAGAGAAGAAGTCGCCGAATTAAAACAACTCGTTGGGCAAACCGCGATTGTTGCCAGAGATAAAGTCGAACTCGTCAGTCAAACGATTGACCGGACGCAGACGCAAGTTACGACGACGACCGAATTTATTCAAGCAAAAGTCGTCGAACCGGCACGGGAAATCGCGGCGGTTATGGCGGGCGTGCGAAAAGGTTTGGAAGTTTTGTTCGCGCCGACACCTAAACAGATTGACCGGGTTTATACTGAGGACGAATTGTTTATCGGCTAATTTTTCGATTAAATAAAAAATAGAAAAAGGCGCGGAATTTTGTCGTGCGCCTTTTTCTATTTTTTCAAATTTTATTCAAAAAAGAATTAATTATCTTGCACTGTCGGTGATTGTTGATTTTGCCGATTTTGACGGCGTTCCATTCTCTTCTTGTTCATCTCTTCTTTAATTTGGTCGAGTTGTGTCCGTTGTTCGGCAGTTAAAATTGCCAAAACCGAATTACGCATTTGCTCGCCGGATGTTTTTAATTGAGTTCTAATTTCCTTAAAACGCGCTGATTCTTCCGTCGTAATGATGCCGTCGCGTTTTTTCATCGCTAAACCGCGCATCTCTTCGCGCCTGGTTTCGGTCGAAGTTTTAAAGTTCTCAAAAATACCGCGTGTTTGTTCTTTTTGCGCGTCCAACAAATTTAATTGTCCAAGCGAGCGCATCAACATTCGGTCGTCGCCGTCGTGTTTTCCGCCGCGCATTCCTTTTCTGCCGAAACCGCGTTTGCCGCCTCGACGCTCAAATTTTTTCTGTTGTTGCATCGAATCATCTTGTTTGTTCGTATCTTGGGCTACAACAAAAGTCGTGAAAGCAACTGTTGTTAAGGCTAAAGTGACAACCGAAATAAATTTACGTTTGAATGACATTAATTTTTACCTCTAAAATTTTAAGATTAGCTTTCGCTTTTTACGCTTCTTTTGACGCATTAAGGTGCGCTTTGGTCGAAATTTTTACGAAAATATATTGTTGCGAATTAGCATTCGCACTTTGGCAGACTAAAAACTAAGCAAATCATTAAATTTTTTCTCAAACCATCTCTCGCAAAGATTCTTCGCCGATAATCGCGGTTTCCTCTACTTCCTTTGGTCTGGTAATGAAGAAAGCTGACAACAAATAGATTGCCGCGCCGATTATCAACGCTTGATTGAAGCCTGTAAGAATTGCAATTACCAGCGCGGCGACCGAACCCATGACGGACGCTGCGCCGTTAACTCCCCACGCCCACGGAATAATTTGCGGCGTCTGCTTTCTCAGCAACTTAATGCCTATCGGCATCGGCATTCCCATCAATAATGCCAGAGGAGCCATTAGCAAAACGGATATTATGATGCGTGCCACGAGCGGCAGCCACACGAGTCCATAGAAAATCGTCGGCAACAGCAGGATATAAAGGAAGGTTACGCCGACTAAAACGAAAAGTAATTTCACCAGCGTTTTACGCAAGTTTTCTTGATTGATGCGTCCGGTTAAGTAACTGCCTAAAGCACAAAACGTGAGCAATGAGAAGAGAATCACCGCGAGCGAATAGACCGGATGACCTAAGAACAAAATGAATTTCTGAATCATTGCCATTTCCACGATAATGAAACCCGCGCCGAGACAGGCAAAGTAAAATAGATATGACATTCTACCTTCCAAGTTTCCTGTTACTTCTCGATTTCGCACAAAAATCAACGGCAAAATAATGAAAAGTATTACGAGGACGGTTGTGATACCGAATAAGGCAAATAAAATTCTAGTGCCGAGATTATTCTTCCGCCATTCCTCGCTGCCTTTTAAGGTTTCCAGTAAATTCGACAGACGAAGCGAATTGAAAAAGAACGGATTGTTGTCGTAGGTCGGGTTGATATTTGTCTCGAACGCAGTCCAAACCGTCGCCGGGTCTTGCGCCCTGATCATTTGCGTGAAGACGTTGTCGGGCTGGGTCAGCGGCGTGTAAAGCAACTGAAAATTGTTCTGCAAGGCGATTATTTCAACCTGTCGGACTTCTTCATCGGTAAATTCGCTCTTCTTAAAAATAAATGTTGCGGGCGGGCGCTCTTGGTTCGTGCTGACATCGCGCACGAGTATTGTGTGGCGTTCTGGATTGCTGATGTTTAATTCATTCATCATCACCCGCGTCAGCGAAATTAAGCGCAACAACTGGTCGGGCGGCTCGAAATACCAGCGCGTCATCGGGAATATGCCGTCGTCCGTCAAATGTGTCGCGTATTCTTTGAATGCCTCGACCGTGTAGAGATTGTTTTCGGTAAGAGAAAACGCGCCTGGCGCGGTCGCCGCCCAGGTATCCACCATCGTTGCTTGCAGCAAGTCGTAGCAGTCTGATGAGCGGCGAATAAACGAACGCCCTTCATCAACTTCGAGTTGAACCTTGGGATGTTCGTAGATACCGCCGTTATAAGTCTTGAAAGATTCACTCGACATCACATTACGAGCGATAATCGGATTGATTTCAACTGCCGTAATTTTTTTGGTTCTACCGCGAATTTAGTGGAAGCAAGTCAAGTTTCCGCTCCCAATTAATTGAAGCCTGTGCGCAATTCAAAAAGTCATTTTCAGTCGGATAGCCGATAACTATTGGCTGTCAGCTATGAGCTATTTTTGTAAATTCTAAAAGGTCTGTTCAATAACTCGTCGAAAAGATATAAGTTATTGAAGAAACAGACATTTAATTGCGCACAGGCTTCAATTAATTTAATCTAACACGCGTAGAACTTAAGCACCTAAGCAAAAGTAATGAGATATTTTGTTTCCCGTTCAGAGTTCACGCTTTAGAGTGTGCAACCGACGAAACGAAGCGCGGCGGTTGGGCAAACTGAAGGCGTGGACTCTGAACTTTTCAAAATGCTACAAAACTTTTGCTTACCGGCTCAAAAAAAATTCTCTTTAATGCAATGTTGAGTGATTTTACATCATCTCATACATTTCCTGATTTACGCTTCTTGGATTAAAATGCCCAGGGACCTTGGACGAATAAAGCTACGAATAATGCCAAAAATAAAAGCGACCAACCAGTAATTACACTGTTCCAAAAACGTCGCTCGGCAAATCGGGCAAAAAGAATAAAAATCGGGAACATAACCAGCGTATAACGCGGAACGCTGAGAATAAGACCGCTGCTTACAAAGAGCAACCAATTTCCCGCCATCCAAACCGTGTAGGATGGACGCAGCAGAAATCCACAGGCGATAGTGCCAACCGCACCCAATACTGTAAACACGATTTCCTGCACACCGTGCATTTGCGTACGCGAAATTTCCGGTCTCCACATTAAATCATACAGTCCGACGATACCAACCCACGGCGCACTTAAAGATTTTTGGTAATATTCTTTGCCGATAGCCGTAAAAGCAAAGGCATCGCCGGCGGCATATTGATTAAGCAGTAAGTAAATACCGAAGCCTAAAGGAGCAACTAAAATCCACAACCATTGCCACTGCCACCGGCGGTTTGCCCGATACTGCAAAAATACCTCAATTAACAAAGCCGGAACAATAACCAAACCGTTGAGACGGGTTAAGCATAAAAATATGCCGAGAATCCCGGCGAGCAACCATTGTTCATAACGCGCCGCGAGAAAACAACCGATGGCTAAAGCGATAAACAAACTTTCATTATAGTTAATGTGCAGAAAGTAGGCAGTCGGGAAAATCAACATAAACCAGACAGAATTCCACGCCACCGATTCCGGCAAATCAATTAAAACCAATTTGTGCAACAATAATCCGGCGGCAATCAACGCTAAACTCGAAACGATAAACGCACTTAGCAAATAATTCTGAAAGATGAAAGAAAATAACCACACCAGCCACGGATACAAAGGAAACCCGATGAGATCGGCTTTATCAGCACCAACACCGACATAACCTATCTTTGCAATGCGAATGTGCCGCAGAGAATCCCAGCGATTCCATATCCAGCCATACCCGCCAATAGGCTTGTCCGCCAATATCAAATAACTCTGCACACCGAACACCAAGATTAAACCTTTGACCGCTAAAATCATCCAAACCAGCGACCAATTGAGTTGTTGCCATTGCTGACGGACAATCGTCGTAATTCGATCTGTCGTCCAGCTGTTACCGAGTTCAGCCGGCGCAATTTCTTTTCGCGCGGTTTGCGTTGAGGGCGGATTGTCGGCTTCGGTTGATTGTAATTCAGGACTCGTAGGAACTTGACGTTTTTTCATAGTAGTTTCCAAAAGTTTTTTGGTAGTGTTTCACAAGTTATGCTGCTTGAAAACTACATTGTTTTTCGTTTCGGAACGGTTGATAAATGAAAACTAATAGCTAATAACTCCATGTGCAACATTAATAAGCAAAAAGATTAGCTAGTTTCAAAGGCGAAAAGCCCGGGCGAGAGTTGAACTGCGCATCGATAGTATAAGTTAATATTCCAGCATAAATTCAAAACACTACCGTTTTAAGATTATTTTTTCTCTTGATTATGCCGCACGTTTCCAGTCGAATCCATTCACGAGCATATATTCGACCGTTGCGTTAAAGCCTAGCATCACCGAAATAGATGCGTAGTATAGCACCCGCATATTATTTTTGTAAAGCAATTTGTAATTACTGTTAATAGGGCAATTACTAAGGTAAATCCCCCGTCACGATGCTCTTTATTTTACCTGACATTTTTGGAAATTATCTTTAGGTTTAGCATTATTTTGTCGCTGTTATATACGACTCGATCTGAAAAAGCGATGGGATTTACGTTTTATCATTTAACATTTGCTATTCAGCAAGTTAAAATGCCAAATTGAGTATTGAATAACGGGAAAACTTAAATGAAATTTTTATCGGAAATAAATTCGCCGAAGGATTTGCGCCAGTTGCGCGTCGAGGATTTGCAGGAAGTTGCCGACGAAGTTCGGGCATTTATATTAGAGACGACTTCGCGCGTCGGCGGACACACAGGCGCATCTTTGGGTGCGGTTGAACTGGCGGTGGCAATGCACTATGTTTTCGACACGCCGAAAGATAGATTGGTGTGGGACGTTGGACATCAGGCTTACGCGCACAAAATTTTGACCGGGAGACGCGACCAGCTTCATACTATCAAGAAATACGGCGGACTCTCGGGATTTCTGCGGCGAGAAGAATCGGAATATGACACGTTCGGTGCGGGACACGCTTCAACATCTTTATCAGCCGCTTTAGGGATGGCAATCGCCCGCGATAAAATGCAGGGAAATTTTCACGTCTGCGCGCTCATCGGCGATTCGAGTTTGGCAGGCGGAATGGCGATGGAAGCGTTAAATCAAGCCGGACATCTGAAATCGCGTTTGATTGTCTTATTGAACGACAACAATATGTCAATCGCGCCCGCTGTCGGCGCACTGACGCGCTATCTCAACCGTATCAAAGAAGCGCAAAGTTATCATCGCCTTAAGGAAGAAGTCGGCGACACTTTGGAGAGCGTTCCCGGTTTCGGCGGGCAACTTCGCAAAGCCGCAAAAACCGTCAAGGATGCAATTGCGGCGGCGGTTTTGCCGGGCGCATTGGTCAATGAACTCGGCTTTAGATACATCGGTTATGTTGACGGACATAATGTTCCGATGATCGTCCGCGCGCTTGAAGAAGCGAAGAAAGTTGATGACGGACCGGTTATCGTCCATGCTTTGACGACGAAAGGAAAAGGATTTCCGAATCCGGAGAAAAATTATTACGCCTACCACGCGACCGGACCTTATGATATTAAAACCGGTTTGCCGCATAAATCAAGCAAAGTTTCTCTGCCGACTTACACGGAAATCTTCGGGCAGACAATGTGCGAATTGATGGCGGCTGACGAAAAAATCGTCGCACTGACCGCCGCGATGCCAGACGGCACCGGCGTTGACAAAATTCTCGAACGATTTCCGGAAAGAGCGTTTGATGTCGGCATCGCCGAGCAGCACGCGATTACTTTTTGCGCCGGAATGGCGTGCGAAGGTCTAAAACCGGTCGCCGCGATTTATTCGACATTTCTGCAACGCGCCTTTGACCAAATTATTCACGATGTCTGTCTGCAAAATTTGAACGTAACTTTTGCGATGGACCGAGCCGGAATCGTCGGGGCGGACGGTCCGACACATCACGGGCTTCTTGACATCGCTTATTTGCGCGGTTATCCGAATATAATTTTAATGTCGCCGAAGGACGAAGCCGAAATGCGTGATATGCTTTTAACGGCGATTGAGCATCCGGCACCTGCCGCGATTCGCTATCCGCGGGGCAACGGCTTCGGTGTTGACATCAGCGAAGAACCGAAACTTCTTGAAATTGGTAAAGCCGAACTTCTGCGCGACGCGGCGGGCGATGTTGCAATTGTTGCGCTCGGTTCGATGGTTTATCCGGCGATGGAAGCGGCAGACAATTTAGAGAAAGACGGTATTGAAACAACAATCATTAATGCGCGTTTTGTTAAACCGCTTGACGCGCAATTGATTTTAGCTTTGGCACAAACCAAACGCTTTATTTTGACGGTTGAAGAAGCTTATTTAGCCGGTGGTTTCGGTTCAGCGGTGCTTGAATTATTAGAGGAAAATAATTTGCTTGATCGAGTAAAAGTTGTGCGAATGGGTGTTCCCGACCGCATTATTACACACGGCGACCCGAAACTTTTGCTTGCCAAATACGGTTTGGATGCGGATGGGATTTATCAAAAAGTTAAGGAAACCGTCGAGGTTTTGGAAGAACGTCGAACGGGACGAAAAACCTTGAAAGCATTAAGATAATTTTAGTAAATTGTAAAAAGTGAAAAACTAAAAATTACTCATTATTTACTATTTACTATCTACTATTTACTATTTACTATCTACTATTTACTAATTATGAGCAATACAAAAAATAATAACAGTAATCTTCCTGTGGCAATCATCGGATTAGTTTTAGTCGCCGCGCTGGTCGGCGGTTGGTGGTTTTATTCAAATTCAAAAGCCAGCCCGGTAAAATCTAATACAAACAGCCCAATTAAAAAACAGCCGATAGATGAAGAGGCACGGCGGCAAGCCTATAATGAAGTAGCCACCAAATCGCCCGGAGCGCAACCGGCGAACATGCTCGGCTCGCCAAACGCAACTGTAACAATTGAAGAATTCGCCGACTTTCAATGTCCGACTTGTGCAAGCGTTCACTCTAAAATGAAGGAAATTAATGCACTCTACAGCGGACGCATAAAATTTATTTACCGTAATTTTCCATTGACGCAAGTGCACAAAAACGCATATGACGCGGCAGTTGCGGCGGAGGCAGCAGGAATGCAAGGTAAGTTTTGGGTGATGCAAGACCAACTTTTCAGCAATCAAAAAGCGTGGTCTGACTCGCAAGAAGCTCGCAAAATGTTTGAAGAATACGCGCAGAAAATCGGTTTGGACGTGGCGAGATTCCAAAATGATATGCTCGGATTGCCTGCCAAAACGCGAGTTGATGCCGACCTTCAACGCGCACGCGCGCTTAATGTTAGCGGAACTCCAACGGTTTATATTAACGGCAGAGAGGTTCCCTTCGAGCAGACTGGTGTTGAAATGATGCGGCAGGTGATTGATGCCGAACTGCAAAAATCGAATAATCAATCTCAACCGATTCAGCCGACGAGTCAAACGGTCAATCCGGCTAATCAATCGGTCAGTGCTGCAAGTAATTCTCAAAATTCCGTCGGCAATTCCAAAGATAAAAAATGACCAATTATCCTGAAGAAGCAATCAATCAAACGAGCAACACAGTCGCTAAACTTCCTCTCTTAGCGGCTGTCGTTGCTTTGATTGGTTTAGCAGACGCAATTTATTTAACGATTAAACATTACACGGGTGAAGCAGTTCCCTGTAGCATCGTCGAAGGCTGCGAGCAGGTTTTGACGAGTTCTTACGCCGAGATTGCGGGCATTCCCTTAGCAATTTTCGGCGCGGCGGCTTATTTTGTCGCTTTCGCTTTGGCAATTCTCGCGGCTTTCGGCAATCGGCGGGCGTGGATGCTATTTAGCGTTCAAGTCGTTTTGATGACGATTTTTACCGCCTGGCTCATTTATCTGCAAGCCTTTGTCATTGAGGCTTTTTGTCAATTTTGCCTTCTCTCAGCGGGCACAACCTTGACGTTATTTATGATTTATCTCATTTCTAAATTTTCACGTTACCGCTAATTTCTTCGGCTGCATCTAATACCCAACTTAAAACGAATAACAGTTTGAAAGCCAAAAACAATTTTGTCTTTGGTCTATGGTATTTGAAAGGAAATTGGACGATAACAAATTTCCACTTGGGCGTTTAAAATTAGCATATGAAAAGTAATTTTTTAGACGACTGATGTTTCGATAATTTGAGACAAAAACTGGAACGGAAGTCGTGCAGGCTTGGCAAAGCGCAGTTAAATAGAGTAGCTTTAAGCTAACATTTAGATACCTTTAAGAGAATATAAATTGTGGCCCAAATTATTCTAAAACGCATTGCATCCGGAGACAAAACCGCCGTTCAGGAATGTCTGGACACCTATGGCGGATTAGTCTGGTCGTTGGCACGGCGAATGTCGCCGAACAGCGATGATGCCGAAGATGCGGTGCAGGAAATTTTTATAGACGTTTGGAAAAATGCGGCGCGATTTGATGAAGCGCAGGCTTCGGAAACTACCTTCGTAGCGATGATTGCCCGGCGACGGTTGATTGATCGTTTGCGGAAAACGAATCGTCAGCCAAATATAGATTCTTTGGAAGACGTTTTGGCTGAGCCGGCGGGCGACAAAGATACCGATATGCAAATGTATGTCGAAGCCAAAGAAGCCGCTCAAGCGATGAAAAATCTACGTCCCGAACAAAGGCAGATTCTTCATCTTTCGATAGTGCAGGGATTTTCTCATCAGGAAATCGCTGACGCGCTGACGATGCCTTTAGGAACGGTCAAAACACACGCCAGACGCGGTTTATTGCAGGTTCGAGAATTTTTAGCATTGGGAGATTCAGATTTGGAAAAGGAGGCAGCAGTATGAAAGATTTACAAAAAGAAAGACTGCTCGAACTCCTTGCCGACCAAACTATCTTCGGTTTAAGCGAAGAAGAAGTAATGGAACTGGGGCAAATAAAAAAGCAATTTCCGGATTGGGAAGACGACGTTTCGCTCGAGCTGACGGCGGCAATGATTGGTTTGTCTGATTTGGATACCAATGATATGTTGCCCGCTAATCTACGCGCGAAAATCTTTGCTAATGCCGACGTTTTTTTCAGTCCAAATAAAGAATCGCAAGAGGCTTTGAATTTTACTCCGAAAGCGAATACAGCCGTCGGCTTGCCGGCGACAGAAAGCGGCGGCAATATCATTGAAATCAAAACGAAACAACCTTTTTGGCAATGGTTCGGTTGGGGATTAGCGGCGACGGCGTGTATTGCTTTAGTGATTAGTCTTTGGCTAATGAGAACTCCAAAAGAGCCTGAAATTGCTCTAAATACCGAAACTGTAAAAACTCCCGAAGTCGCGGCAACTCCTCAAACTGTAAAAACTCCTGAATCCGTGAAAACTCCTGAAGCAGCACAGACTCCCGAATCCGTAAAAACTCCTGAATCTGTGAGAAGTCCCGAATCTGTAAAAACACCAGAACCGGCAAGAACTCCTAAAATTGTAAAAACTCCTGAAGTTGCAAGGACTCCCGAACCCGTAAAAACTCCCGCGCCCGAATTAACGGCGTCGCAAAAGCGCGAGCAGCTAATTTCTTCCGCGCCCGATGTTATTCAGACAAATTGGACTTCTGCAAAAGATGATAAAAGAGTTTTGGGCGATGTTGTTTGGAGCAACGCGCAACAAAAAGGTTATGTGCGTCTGCGCGGCATGCCGGTTCTTGACGCGAGTAAGGAAACTTATCAGCTTTGGATTATTGATGAAAGAGATGAAAAAACTCCGGTGAGCGGCGGGATTTTTAATGTCAGCAGAACAGGCGAAATCATAATTCCGATTAACGCGCAGTTGAGAATTAACAAACCGAAGCAATTTGCCGTTTCAAAGGAAAAAGCGGGCGGAGTTGTGGTTACCAAACCGGATAGAATCGTGGCAGTCGCTAAAATTTAATCGAGCGAGTATTTTATAAAAAGGTGAAGCAGATTTTCAATGCTTCACCTTTTTTATTTTAAAAGAAGAAAGCGCGGCTGCTTTTGCCGCGCTTAAAAATTTCACTTGAGAGATTAGAGAAGCATTTTCGGTTTAATTATTTTTGAAAAGTATTGCCGGCGGATAATGAAATGAACCAAAGGTTTCCAAAGTCTGCGTATCGAATTGCTTGCGTGCGCCGCAATGCAGACAGGAACGATACGAAGCGTTTCCGATGGTAAATGGACGAGTCAAGTTTTTATGCCAACAACCGAAGAGCTTACCGAATAAACCAATTTTGTTGCCAAACGTTTCGGCAGTTTGATTGATAAGCGATTCTGCTATTCGATTTTGTTCTAAAAGTGCTTGCATTTTCCTTTTTCTCCTCACATTAAATTTCAATGCAATGCATCTGTTTTTTCAGACGCATCGTGGGAAAGATTTGCGTTTTATCTGATGATATTTTATGAAAAAAGTTTGCTACTCATTTGTCTGATAGATAACTAATCAAATTAAAAATAACGGAATTTTTGTCCGTCGCTCTGCTCTAATTCTCGTATTACATATTTCTAAACTCGCATCTTTTCCTTTTTTAATTTATTATCTTCGCTAAAATCTTCTGTAAGGAGATTCTGGATAAAATAAATGAAAAATTCGCTGATAAAATTTTTGTCTCTGCTGACCATCAACTTTATTTTTGTTTCTTATGTTTCGGCTTGGGATGACACGGGACACAAGCTAACAATGGTAATCGCTTGGGAGCGAATGTCGCCGGCGGCGCGTGAGCGGGCGGTGAAAATACTTTTAAGTGCGCCCGAAGATTCTGATTTAAGCGTTTTTTATTTGCAAAATTCGCGCTCGGACGAAGCAAATAAACTGGAGCTTTTTATGATAGCTTCGACTTGGGCGGATATTGTCCGCGATAAAAAATTCAAAAATCGCAACAGCAAATATCATCAGGGAGATTGGCATTACGCCGACACTTTCTGGCGCGAGGCAAATGGCAAAACAGAAATTTTAAACGATTTTCAAGAACCGAAAGGCAAAGCCGTCGAACAGCTTTTCGCGTTCGATAAAATGCTGCGCGACAATAATGTTTCAGATGCTGACAAAGCGATTGCGCTCGCTTGGGTTCTCCATCTCGGCGGCGATATTCACCAGCCGCTGCATACTTCTGCCCGCGTTACGCAATACGACTCGAAAGGCGACCAGGGCGGAAATCTGTTTATGCTGTCGCCGAAGGGCGCGACAGGCGACGACCGTGTGAGCTTGCACTGGTTTTGGGATTCAATTGTCAAGCGCAACATTTCGCGCACGAACGATGCCTGCGATTCGGATTATCTGCCGCCAATCGCGCAGGCGATTATGAAAAAATATCCTTTAGCGAAAATGCAGAGTCGTTTGAAGCTCGGAAAGTTCGACGAATGGCAACAGGAGGGTTTTCAGATTGCTTCGACCAAACTTTACCCGACATCTTTGAAGTTCGGTGTTGCGCCGTCAGAGAGTTATAAGAAGATGGCTTTTGAAATCGCCGAAGAACAAATCGCGCTGGCGGGTTATCGAATGGGCGAAATGCTCAATCAGATTTTCGGCAGTTGAGAATTGACCGAAATAAAACTTGCACAACCTTCATTTTTCTACTAACTTAATAAAACACTTTTCACATTTCTGAAAAGATTTGTGTTTCATACGTGAAACACTATTTCACAAACGCCTCTCTTTGTGCTAAACTTCTGATTGTCTTTAATGATGGATACCACAAATGGAGAAAACATATGGCTGGAGAAGCAGTAAAAATGAGTATTGAAACAAAGGGCAAAGCGATTGACGCAGCTTTGGCAAACATTGAAAAGAAATTCGGCAAGGGTTCGATTATGCGTCTGGGCGAGCGTCCGCATGAAGAAGTCGGCTCGATTTCAACAAATTGTTTGAGTCTCGACGCAGCAATCGGCGTGGGTGGTTTTCCGCGCGGCAGGATTATCGAAGTTTATGGACCGGAGAGTTCGGGTAAAACGACGCTGGCATTACAAGTCGTCGCGTCGGCGCAAAACGCAGGTGGAATTGCCGCCTACATTGACGCGGAGCACGCGATGGATCCTGATTACGCGGAAAAACTCGGCGTGAATATTGATGAATTATTGATTTCGCAGCCTGATTCGGGCGAGCAGGCCCTGGACATCGCCGAAACACTCGTGCGTTCGGCGAGCGTTGACGTTATTGTACGACTGATGTTTCGATAATTTGAGACAAAAACTGGAACGGAAGTCGTGCAGGCTTGGCAAAGCGCAGTTAAATAGAGTAGCTTTAAGCTAACATTTAGATACCTTTAAGAGAATATAAATTGTGGCCCAAATTATTCTAAAACGCATTGCATCCGGAGACAAAACCGCCGTTCAGGAATGTCTGGACACCTATGGCGGATTAGTCTGGTCGTTGGCACGGCGAATGTCGCCGAACAGCGATGATGCCGAAGATGCGGTGCAGGAAATTTTTATAGACGTTTGGAAAAATGCGGCGCGATTTGATGAAGCGCAGGCTTCGGAAACTACCTTCGTAGCGATGATTGCCCGGCGACGGTTGATTGATCGTTTGCGGAAAACGAATCGTCAGCCAAATATAGATTCTTTGGAAGACGTTTTGGCTGAGCCGGCGGGCGACAAAGATACCGATATGCAAATGTATGTCGAAGCCAAAGAAGCCGCTCAAGCGATGAAAAATCTACGTCCCGAACAAAGGCAGATTCTTCATCTTTCGATAGTGCAGGGATTTTCTCATCAGGAAATCGCTGACGCGCTGACGATGCCTTTAGGAACGGTCAAAACACACGCCAGACGCGGTTTATTGCAGGTTCGAGAATTTTTAGCATTGGGAGATTCAGATTTGGAAAAGGAGGCAGCAGTATGAAAGATTTACAAAAAGAAAGACTGCTCGAACTCCTTGCCGACCAAACTATCTTCGGTTTAAGCGAAGAAGAAGTAATGGAACTGGGGCAAATAAAAAAGCAATTTCCGGATTGGGAAGACGACGTTTCGCTCGAGCTGACGGCGGCAATGATTGGTTTGTCTGATTTGGATACCAATGATATGTTGCCCGCTAATCTACGCGCGAAAATCTTTGCTAATGCCGACGTTTTTTTCAGTCCAAATAAAGAATCGCAAGAGGCTTTGAATTTTACTCCGAAAGCGAATACAGCCGTCGGCTTGCCGGCGACAGAAAGCGGCGGCAATATCATTGAAATCAAAACGAAACAACCTTTTTGGCAATGGTTCGGTTGGGGATTAGCGGCGACGGCGTGTATTGCTTTAGTGATTAGTCTTTGGCTAATGAGAACTCCAAAAGAGCCTGAAATTGCTCTAAATACCGAAACTGTAAAAACTCCCGAAGTCGCGGCAACTCCTCAAACTGTAAAAACTCCTGAATCCGTGAAAACTCCTGAAGCAGCACAGACTCCCGAATCCGTAAAAACTCCTGAATCTGTGAGAAGTCCCGAATCTGTAAAAACACCAGAACCGGCAAGAACTCCTAAAATTGTAAAAACTCCTGAAGTTGCAAGGACTCCCGAACCCGTAAAAACTCCCGCGCCCGAATTAACGGCGTCGCAAAAGCGCGAGCAGCTAATTTCTTCCGCGCCCGATGTTATTCAGACAAATTGGACTTCTGCAAAAGATGATAAAAGAGTTTTGGGCGATGTTGTTTGGAGCAACGCGCAACAAAAAGGTTATGTGCGTCTGCGCGGCATGCCGGTTCTTGACGCGAGTAAGGAAACTTATCAGCTTTGGATTATTGATGAAAGAGATGAAAAAACTCCGGTGAGCGGCGGGATTTTTAATGTCAGCAGAACAGGCGAAATCATAATTCCGATTAACGCGCAGTTGAGAATTAACAAACCGAAGCAATTTGCCGTTTCAAAGGAAAAAGCGGGCGGAGTTGTGGTTACCAAACCGGATAGAATCGTGGCAGTCGCTAAAATTTAATCGAGCGAGTATTTTATAAAAAGGTGAAGCAGATTTTCAATGCTTCACCTTTTTTATTTTAAAAGAAGAAAGCGCGGCTGCTTTTGCCGCGCTTAAAAATTTCACTTGAGAGATTAGAGAAGCATTTTCGGTTTAATTATTTTTGAAAAGTATTGCCGGCGGATAATGAAATGAACCAAAGGTTTCCAAAGTCTGCGTATCGAATTGCTTGCGTGCGCCGCAATGCAGACAGGAACGATACGAAGCGTTTCCGATGGTAAATGGACGAGTCAAGTTTTTATGCCAACAACCGAAGAGCTTACCGAATAAACCAATTTTGTTGCCAAACGTTTCGGCAGTTTGATTGATAAGCGATTCTGCTATTCGATTTTGTTCTAAAAGTGCTTGCATTTTCCTTTTTCTCCTCACATTAAATTTCAATGCAATGCATCTGTTTTTTCAGACGCATCGTGGGAAAGATTTGCGTTTTATCTGATGATATTTTATGAAAAAAGTTTGCTACTCATTTGTCTGATAGATAACTAATCAAATTAAAAATAACGGAATTTTTGTCCGTCGCTCTGCTCTAATTCTCGTATTACATATTTCTAAACTCGCATCTTTTCCTTTTTTAATTTATTATCTTCGCTAAAATCTTCTGTAAGGAGATTCTGGATAAAATAAATGAAAAATTCGCTGATAAAATTTTTGTCTCTGCTGACCATCAACTTTATTTTTGTTTCTTATGTTTCGGCTTGGGATGACACGGGACACAAGCTAACAATGGTAATCGCTTGGGAGCGAATGTCGCCGGCGGCGCGTGAGCGGGCGGTGAAAATACTTTTAAGTGCGCCCGAAGATTCTGATTTAAGCGTTTTTTATTTGCAAAATTCGCGCTCGGACGAAGCAAATAAACTGGAGCTTTTTATGATAGCTTCGACTTGGGCGGATATTGTCCGCGATAAAAAATTCAAAAATCGCAACAGCAAATATCATCAGGGAGATTGGCATTACGCCGACACTTTCTGGCGCGAGGCAAATGGCAAAACAGAAATTTTAAACGATTTTCAAGAACCGAAAGGCAAAGCCGTCGAACAGCTTTTCGCGTTCGATAAAATGCTGCGCGACAATAATGTTTCAGATGCTGACAAAGCGATTGCGCTCGCTTGGGTTCTCCATCTCGGCGGCGATATTCACCAGCCGCTGCATACTTCTGCCCGCGTTACGCAATACGACTCGAAAGGCGACCAGGGCGGAAATCTGTTTATGCTGTCGCCGAAGGGCGCGACAGGCGACGACCGTGTGAGCTTGCACTGGTTTTGGGATTCAATTGTCAAGCGCAACATTTCGCGCACGAACGATGCCTGCGATTCGGATTATCTGCCGCCAATCGCGCAGGCGATTATGAAAAAATATCCTTTAGCGAAAATGCAGAGTCGTTTGAAGCTCGGAAAGTTCGACGAATGGCAACAGGAGGGTTTTCAGATTGCTTCGACCAAACTTTACCCGACATCTTTGAAGTTCGGTGTTGCGCCGTCAGAGAGTTATAAGAAGATGGCTTTTGAAATCGCCGAAGAACAAATCGCGCTGGCGGGTTATCGAATGGGCGAAATGCTCAATCAGATTTTCGGCAGTTGAGAATTGACCGAAATAAAACTTGCACAACCTTCATTTTTCTACTAACTTAATAAAACACTTTTCACATTTCTGAAAAGATTTGTGTTTCATACGTGAAACACTATTTCACAAACGCCTCTCTTTGTGCTAAACTTCTGATTGTCTTTAATGATGGATACCACAAATGGAGAAAACATATGGCTGGAGAAGCAGTAAAAATGAGTATTGAAACAAAGGGCAAAGCGATTGACGCAGCTTTGGCAAACATTGAAAAGAAATTCGGCAAGGGTTCGATTATGCGTCTGGGCGAGCGTCCGCATGAAGAAGTCGGCTCGATTTCAACAAATTGTTTGAGTCTCGACGCAGCAATCGGCGTGGGTGGTTTTCCGCGCGGCAGGATTATCGAAGTTTATGGACCGGAGAGTTCGGGTAAAACGACGCTGGCATTACAAGTCGTCGCGTCGGCGCAAAACGCAGGTGGAATTGCCGCCTACATTGACGCGGAGCACGCGATGGATCCTGATTACGCGGAAAAACTCGGCGTGAATATTGATGAATTATTGATTTCGCAGCCTGATTCGGGCGAGCAGGCCCTGGACATCGCCGAAACACTCGTGCGTTCGGCGAGCGTTGACGTTATTGTGATTGATTCGGTTGCGGCACTAGTTCCACGCGCGGAAATTGACGGCGATATGGGCGATTCGCATATGGGCTTGCAAGCGCGTCTGATGTCGCAGGCGTTACGGAAAATGACTTCGATTATCTCTAATTCAAACACTTGTTTTATTTTTATCAACCAGTTGCGCGATAAAATCGGCGTGATGTTCGGCTCGCCCGAAACGACGACCGGCGGTAAAGCGTTGAAGTTTTACGCCAGCGTCCGCCTCGACATTCGCCGCATCGGTGCAATCAAGGAAGGAGATAGAGTTGTCGGCAATCGCACGCGCGTCAAAGTTGTCAAAAACAAAGTCGCGCCGCCATTCCGCGAAACTGAATTTGATATAATGTATGGCGAAGGCATCTCGCGCGAAGGCGATTTGCTCGATTTAGCGGTGAACAACAACGTCGTCGAAAAAAGCGGCGCGTGGTTTTCTTATTCGGGCGAACGGCTCGGACAGGGACGCGAAAACTCTAAAAATCTGCTCAAGGAAAATAGAGAAATTTTTGGGCGGATTGAAAAAGAAGTTAAAGTCGCGCTCGGTATGATACAAGGCGATGCGCCTGTCGAAGTAGCGGTAGAGGTGGAAGTATAAACATTTGTCAATTTACGAAAGCGGCAGACGGTTGAAATTTTAAATTTAAAATTTCAACCGTCTGCCGCTTTTCTATCTATCAACTTATTATGGCTGGCGATTACCGCGCGGTTTTTCCAACGGACGGTTATTTACGTCCGATTGGCTTTTCGGCGGATTGTTCACCACATTCATATCTTTAATCGGCGTATTTATTTGTTTTTTGAGCGTTGCTTCGTCGGGAATGCCCGGAATTGGCGGCGTTTTTTTTGGCTGAGTAGTTTTGCCGGTCTTAGTTGTATTGGAAATGCCAGGTATATTTTCCATTGACACTTTGTTGGCATTAGCCGGGTCAATGCCGGGTGCGGAATTCGCGCTTAAAGGAACTGAATTAGTCGAAAATTCGGGCGGTATATTTGCCGAATCAACTTTATTAGCCACGCTTCCATTACCGGTGTTGACATTTGTAGTTTCCGGGCTTGAACAAGCGAAACTAACCGCAAATAGACAAAAAGTCAGAACAAATAAAATTCTTTTCAACATAAAAATAAAACCCCAAAAATATAATTTTAAAATAGCTGTGCCGGTTTGAAGGTTGCGTCTCTGGGGGTCAGCGACGGCGTTCAAACCGGCACGGGCAGGTATCAAACGAAACTAGGCAGGTTAGTAGTTAACATGGGCTGACAACTACTAAAATGTGATTATAAACCTCTTACCGATATTGTCAACACAAAACTTTAACCTCGCGTCGCAGTTTTGGCTTTTGCAATTGCAGATTTGACATCGGCAAATGGCTTATTTACACTAATTTTCTTGCTCTCAAAGTTAAAGAAGGAGCAAACGGCTTGGTAGCTCAGTTGGTAGAGCAGCGGACTGAAAATCCGCGTGTCGGCAGTTCAATTCTGTCCCAAGCCACCATATTTTTCAATAGTTTAAGGACATCTTGCTGATGTCCTTTTTCGTTTTGTGTGCCAAATGTGTGCCATTTTATTATTATGTGCCTCTTTAGATAGTGTCCTAATTTGAGTTGCCGAAAAATTATTGTTTCTTGATGATTAAAAAAGGTGTTTTATGAATGTCTCAAAAGTCTGCAAATGGCTTGATTTATGGGCTTTGCGTCATAAGTAGGTTTTGTCTCGTTAATGCTTAATGATGTCTCAAAAGTAGTTGATTGTGTGATACATTTTACAAATGCAATTCACAACAACATTTGCGGCTTTGGGGATAGAAGGATTTTTAAATTAAAGTGAACCCCATTGTCGAGACAGAAAACTCACTTTTTTAAGGTGTAATTTGTTTATCAAAAATCGCCGCTTTCGCTCCTTTATTTTGTTCTATTTTTTGTCCTTTTTGATACGCTTCAAATGGTGTCTGATATTTCAGTGATTGATGCGGTCTTTGGTAATTGTAAAATTGAAAATAGCTCCACAAACTTTCTGAGGTGGTCAAGTTTTTCAGGACACAAAACTCTCTCTGCTCCTTATATTTTTAATTTCTAACTGTTTCTCAAACTCCATTGGACTTTTGTAGCCTAAACCCGAGTGCAGTCTGATTCGATTGTAATAGCCTTCGATATAGCTAAAAACTTCCGAGCGTGCTTGCTCGACCGACTCAAAGATGCCATTTTCTACCAGTTCTGCCTTGAAGCGCGAGAAAAAACTTTC
>MWVV01000048.1_pt1 | contig 43769 bp, 40 predicted proteins | sample 1047281 | NCBI WGS metagenome assembly MWVV01 (sample SAMN06349986, study PRJNA376086) | soil metagenome | isolation source: PT-2 sample Antarctic (ecotone) soil | place: Antarctica | collected 2015-01-13 | reverse complement strand
TACTCTTAAGACGCTTCTTCTTCGCGACCCGAACTCACCCGAATGGTCGCAAGCCTTTATGCCGATTGATAAACCGGTTTATAGCGACGAGCCGATTATTATTGAAGACGCGCTGAAAGACGCGCTTGATAATCGTCCGGAACTGCGCCGCCTGCGTCTCCAGCGCGAGATCAATGTGATTGATATAGATTTTTTCAAAAATCAAACCAAACCGCGCATCGACTTGAATTCGACTGTTTCGCTCGGCGGTTTGTCGCTCGGCAATCAGACGGATGATAATTTGTCTGTTTCGCAATTTTCGGGAAACGAAGAGCTTCTCCGGCAGAGACTTAATTCGCTTCTACCACTCAATCAACAAATTCTAAATCCACAGTTTCCGGTTCAGGGTTTGCCGAATTCCCTAAACGGCGGAGCTTTTCGCTCGCTGCAAAACCTTTTTCGCTCCGATGCGTTAAATTATTCGGTCGGCGTAACTTTTCAGATACCTCTGCGCAACCAGACGGCGAAGGCGAATCTGGCGGGCGCCGAAATTCAGCAAAACTCTAACCAGGCACAGATGCGCTCCCAGGAACAAATTGTCATTAGCGAAGTGCGAAACGCTGTCCAGGCAGTGGAAACAGCGCGGCAGAGAGTTTTGACAGCGCGAAGAGCGCGTGAAAGCGCTGAAATTCAAATTCAGGGCGAGCGTAAACTTTTTGATGTCGGACGCTCAACAACATTTCTATTGTTCCAGCGCGAAAACGCTTTGACCAACGCCCGCAATGCCGTAATTCGTGCTGAAACCGATTACAATAAAGCGCTCTCAGACTTGCAGCGTGCTACTTCGACGACCTTTCGTTTCAATAATATCGAAGTTGATTCTCCCGTCGATGAACAAAAATAACCGGGGTTAGCAGTCTTTCTGATAAATTTCCTAAGATTTTACTTGAAGAGTCGCTTTGTCGACTCTTTATATTTTGCTTGAAGTTTGAGAAAATCCTTTTGTGAAAATTTCCGTCTGCATCATCGCCTTTAATGAAGAAAAAAATATTACCGAATCTCTCCGTTCAGTCGAATGGGCTGATGAAATTCTAGTCGTTGATTCCGAGTCAACCGATGCTACCCGTGAGATTGCTGAATCACTTGGCGCGAAAGTTCTAGTCAATAAATGGCAGGGTTTCGCTCACCAAAAACAATTTGCTGTTGATCAGGCGTCTAACGATTGGATTTTTAGCCTCGATGCTGATGAAATAGTTTCTGAAAAGTTAAAACAAGAAATCCTTTTCTTAAAAACTCTTCCTGAAATAAGATTAGCAGACGGTTTTCGCATTCCGAGACTTTCTGTCTACATGAATCGGACGATTCGACACGGGGGTTGGTATCCTGATTTTCAGCTGCGTTTTTTTAACCGTCAAAAAGGAAAATGGAAAAATGTTTTGATTCACGAATCCGTTCAGATGAATGACGGCGCGGCGACTGAAAAATTAAAAAGCGATATTGTCCATTACAGCATTCCCGACGCCGCTTATCATCACAAAATGATTGGCGAGCGCTACGCTCCGCTTGCCGCGCGGCAAATGTTTGAGCGCGGAAAACGAACCGGCATCCTAAAAATAGCCACAGTTGGATTGACCAGCTTTTTGCAAACGTACATTTTAAAAGGCGGATTTCTTGACGGCATCGCTGGTTTTTGTATTGCCCGTTTTGCCGCTCATCATTCTTTTCTCAAACATCTTCTTTTGTGGGAAATGCAAAAAAAAATTGATTCGAATAATTAAGTTTGCTTTGACAACTATTAAATTTTTATCTTCATCAAACTTTTGATTCGCCTGTTCTTTACGTTATATTTAGATTTGGAAAAAATTTGTCAACGGATGTTTATGAAAAAATTAATTTATTGTCTCACTTTGACGTTTTTCTTCTCTCTGGCTGTTTTCTCGCAAAAAGGTATCGATACGCAGACCAAAAAAATAAAGGAAGAAGGCGGTAGATCGACGCAAAGCACGGGGGTCGGCGGTCGTTCGATAAACTGGGGTAAAGAAAAGACCAAGGTGCGCGCGCTGCTCGCCAATCCTTATAAAATGAATTCGCGGCGCGACGTTTTGATAAATCAAATATTAGAAGTTCTCAAGGATAATAAATTCATCGTTGACGAATCCGCTTCCCGCTTCAGTGACGGAATAATAGTTACCGAACCATATGTTTTCGCTAAAGGCGCGGTTATTTCCCGCAGCGAACTCAGCCGTTATGCCGACATACCCAATTCCGACAGTTCATGGACCAGCGGTCGCTACACATTTATTATCGAGGTTCAATCGATTGACGGAATCCAAAATAATGTTTCGGTCAGGGCGAATGTCGAAGGAAAATCGCGCAACGGTTTATCTTCCGAATGGACCACTCTTCAAAGCAGAGGTGTTGCCGAAGACGAATATTTATCGAAACTGGTTGAATTAGTGACCGGTATTTCTCCTGACGCGCCGCAAGATATTGACCCGCAGTAAATTCAAAATGATTTTAAATCTTATTCGTCTAATTTTTTTCACTCTCCTGATTGTCGCCGCAAACGTCTGCGTCAACGCGCAGGGTGATGCTACAACAGCCAGCGGCAAACCGAATTCCAACAAAGAAGATTATCCGAAAAGCATTAAGGAATCGCTTGCTAAACAAAGAATTGAAACCGAAAAAAAAGACTTTGAACAACTCATCGAGCGCGGCGAAGAAGTCGCAAAACTTAGTTTCGAGTTGGAAAAATCTTTTGCTCAAAACAATTCTTTAACTCCTGAAGATCAAAAGAAATTAAATCGGGTCGAGAAGTTGGTCAAAAAAATTCGCAGCGAAATCGGCGCCGATGACGACGGCGATGTGGAGATCGACGAAACTGTGACGGAAGAAAAACCTTCAAATGTTCTGAATGCACTGAAATCACTTCAGAGTACGACGGGCAGACTGGTTGCCGAACTGAAAAAACAAACTCGTCACACTGTTTCAGTAGTTGCCATTCAAAGTTCCAATGTTCTTTTGAGAGTTGTTCGATTTATCAGATTTCGCAAAAACTAGATTTTTATATTTTTCATTTCGAGATGCGCAAGTTTTTTCAAGAGTTATTTAACTTCTTTATTTTCGTATTGATGGCTCTCTGCTTTTTATCAGATACATCTGCTCAGGATGATCTGGATATTATTAAAGTAGAATCTTCTTTAGTTGTTCTAAATGCGACAATTATTGATGATAAGGGCAAATCCGTTTCTGGTTTAAAACAATCTCAGTTTAAAGTTTTGGAGGACGGAAAAGAACAGGCAATAGCTTTCTTTGAAGCCGAAAGAACACCTTTTGCCGCCGTAATTTTGCTCGATACTTCCGGCAGTATGGAATCACGCGTGTCGATGGCGCGTTCGGCGGCAATAAATTTTCTCGATGGCTTGCGTATTGAAGATGCGGTGGCGATTTATAATTTTGACACTAAAGTTTCGCTTGTCCAGAATTTCTCCGGCAGTCGTGACATCGCACACACTGTTTACGAACTGAAGGCAGGCGGGATGACCGTGTTAAACGACGCCATTTATAAAGCTGCCGAGGAACTTGCCGCTCGTTCCGAAAAAAGAAAAGCTATTATTGTTTTGTCGGATGGCGCGGACACAAAAAGTAAATATTCTGCCGATAAAGCCCTGAAAGCCGCGCTTGCCGCCGGCGCGACAATTTACACAATTGATATGTCGGGGCTGGATTCGGGCGCTCGTGAACGAATGATGAGTCAGGGAGCATTGAAAAATTTTGCCGAGAAAAGCGGCGGTTTATTCGTTTCGACACCAGGCGGCGCAGCGATGCGGCAGGCATTTAAGGATATTGTCGAAGAACTCGGCGTGCAATATACGCTTGGCTACCAGCCTTCAAATTCAAAAGCTGACGGCAAATGGCGGGCGATTGAAATGAAAGTTTCGCGCCCAAATCTTAATATCAGGACTCGCAAAGGTTATCACGCTCCGACCAAATAAAAAACGAACGGCAAAACTAATTTTCGCCGTCCATTTGTAAATTTAATCAAGTTTATTTATTTTTTATCTTTCCCGGATTTACTTTTGTTTGATCTGTTATCATCATCCTCGACATCATCCGAATCATTTAAAACAAAAGTTAAAATCATCATAACGCGATATTCAGTCGCCTGATTTTTTTCAATTTTGAGCTTTTGTTCTTTGATCCATGCGCCCTGAATATTTTTGAGCGACTTTGAGGCGCGACGAATTCCTGATTCGATAGCGTCCTCAAAACTTGTGGGCGATGACGCGGTAATTTCAATATTTTTTGCAACTGACATAAATTGTTTTCTCCCTGATTTTGAAAATATTTAAGTTTGGCAGGCTAAATTGTCTGCCAAACCGAGTCGAATGATAAGTTTATAAGTTAATCACTCAGTCCAAGTTTCGCCGATAATTTTAGCAAAATCAAGTTAAACGTTTGTTTTTAGAAGTTACTTTACTGTTTTGTTTCTCGATTTATCATGGTGTCTCTCAAAAGCCGCTTCGACCAGGATTTCAATAACTTTGGAAAATTCCGTTCCCGTTCCTTTCCACATTTTTGGAAAACCCGAAGCCCTCGTCAGCCCGGGCAAAGTATTTATTTCATTGATAAGCAGCGCACCCGTATCGATTCGCAGAAAAAAATCCACCCGCGCCAGCCCCGCCCCGTCAATCGCGCGAAAAGCTTCGACCGCCATCTGCTGAGTTTTTACGGTTAGTTCTTCAGAAATGGGCGCGGGAACAACAAATTCATTGTTGCCCGTGCCGGTGTATTTTTCCGTGTAATCGAGAAATTTTTTTGATTCATCGTGAATAATGTATTCGCCCGGAAGACTCGCTTTCGCATCGTCATTACCTATCACCGCGCATTCGATTTCACGAACATTTAAGCCTTCTTCGACAATAATTTTGCGATCGTATTCGGCGGCAAGGGCGATCGCTTTACTCAGAGATTCTTCGTCGAAGGCTTTGGAAACTCCGACCGATGAACCGAGATTTGCCGGCTTAACAAAACACGGGTAATTGAATTTTGCTTCAATTTTTTTGATTACCGTCACGTTTTCGCGTTCCCATTCGCTTCTTAAAAACCAGACGTATTCACACATTGGAAGTCCGGCATCGGCGAAAAGCGTTTTCATTACTACTTTGTCCATTCCGCAGGACGAAGCCAGCACTCCGCAGCCAACATACGGAATATTCGCCATTTCAAATAATCCCTGAATGGTTCCGTCCTCACCGAAAGTTCCGTGCAGCACCGGAAAAACAACATCCAGAGAGGCAAAGGTTTTACTCGCGTCAGAACCTTCAAGTTTGGCTAAACCTTGAAATTCCGTGTCGCCAAGCAGAGCGATTTTTATGTTGCGGAAATTTTCCAGACTGTTTCCAAAAATGAGCCGGGTGTTTTCAGGCAGCAAAGTTAAAGACTCAAAAGGATTCAGCCAGACGCCTTCTTTACTGATCGCAACCGGCACTACATCGAATTTTTCCCGGTCAATTTGTTCGATAACCGTCTGCGCCGAACGGATTGAAACTTCGTGTTCACTGGAACGCCCGCCGAAGATAATGCCAATTTTTATTTTCTCCATAAAAATCCAGTTTATAAAATAGTTTTGCCCAAAGCGGACAAAATCAATTCGCCGGCAAGCACGACGGTAATATTGCTTTTATCGAGCAGCGGATTCACCTCGACAATTTCAAACGAACGCATTCCGCCGTGTTCGGCAATTACTTCGAGCGCCAGATGCGCTTCTCTGTAAGTTGTCCCGCCGCGGACGAGCGTTCCCGAACCGGGCGCGAAGCGCGGGTCAATCATATCGACATCGAATGTTACGGCGTAACCGCCCGGTGCCTGCGAAGCGATTTTTATCGCGTCTTCAATGCATTCCAGCATTCCGCGCCGATCGATATCATACATCGTAAAAAAATTCGGGCGCATTCCGAGGTCCCAGATGCGGCGTTTTTCACCTTCATCCAAATCTCGCGCGCCGATATGAGCGCAGTATCTGGAATTAATTTTCGGTGAAAAACCCTCAAGATTGACCAGGGAAGATTCCCCAAATCCGAGAAGCGCCGCCAGCGGCATTCCGTGAATATTCCCCGAGGGCGAGGTTTCGTGCGTATTAATATCAGCGTGTGCGTCGAGCCAGATCAAACCGATCTCCTTTTCCTGAGCGCGGTAAAAGGATGCCACCGCCGAAACTGTTCCGAGCGCCACTGAATGGTCGCCGCCTAAAATAACCGGAAATGCATCGTCGCGCAAAATTTTCTTAACATCTTTCGAAATATTTTTGTAGGAAGCCAGCCATTCATCTAAATACTTCGGATTTTCATCATCTTTCACAACATAGTTTGGCTTTACAATCTCGACATCGCCGTAATCTTTTACTTCAATTCCAAGTTCCGCAATCCGATTAACAAGTAGATTTCCCTGAATATCGGACAGTCGCAAAGCTGTCACGCCAAGCTCGCTGCCCTTCTGACCGGCGCCGTAACCGATTGGAACACCTATAATTCCAACTTTCTTTATTTTTTCCGCCTGAGACGAATTATCAAATGACATAAACCCCTAAAAATTTTTATTTATAATTCACCAAAACCGCCGGCAAAAATTTCTTCGACGGCGGCAGAGGCTTTTTCTTCGTCGACTCCCTCGACGATCAATTTCAGACGCGTTCCTTTCGCGGCAGCAAGATTCAAAACGCTCAAAATAGATTTCGCGTTGGCAGCAATGGCGGCATTATCATTTCGTTCGAGATTTATTTTACTTTGAAAACTGTGCGCCAGACGCACAAGCTGCGCGGCGGCGCGGGCGTGCAGCCCAAGGTGATTTACAATTTCCACTTCGAGTTCAATCATCGGCTCTGATTATTTATGCGGCTCAAGCAGCTGACTGGTTCGATAAATTGACTGTTTGCCTTGTTCTTCAACTTCTTTAGCCATTTCAATTAAAGACATATCTTTATTTTGGGATGCGAGTTTAATCACCATGGGCAGATTTACGCCAGTCACAATCTCAACTTCGTTTTCTTTGATGAACATTGCCGAAATATTAGTCGGAGTTCCGCCGAACATATCCGTCAGAAGCAAAACGCCGCTGCCGTCGGAAACATTTTTAATGGCGCGGGCGATTTCATCTTTTGCCATTTCTACATCATCGTGCCAGCCGATGGAAACGGCGGTTATAAAGTTAAGTGTCCCAACTACTGTTTCCGCTGCCGAAAGCAGTTCGTTGGCGACCTGTCCGTGCGAAACAATCACTCCGCCAATTTTTTTCATAACAATATAAAATTTTATTTTTGAACGTCCCGATGCGTGATCGCAACTTCAAAATTATCATTTTTCAGAGCTTCGCCAAGCCTGTTGGCGACCATTACGGAACGATGCCGACCGCCGGTGCAGCCGACTCCGATGGTTAAATAAGATTTCCCCTCGCGCTTGTATAGAGGAAGCAGATATTCCAACAAATCAATTAAACGCCTGAGCGTTTCTTGCACTTCCTCCTGCGCGTCCAAAAAGCTGACGACATTTTGGTCGGTTCCGGGCAGTTCGCGCAGTCCTTTTTCAAAATACGGATTCGGCAGATGGCGCACGTCAAACAATAAATCAGCCTGGCGCGGATCGCCGTGTTTGTGTCCAAAACTAAATATCTGAACGTGGAGTGGCGCGCCTTCCAGAGTCAAGCCGAATTTTTGAACGAGCAGACGACGAAGCGTATGAACAGTGTGTTCGGACGTGTCGATAATTATATCTGCCATCTCGCGCACTTCGCTCATCGCATCTTTTTCGGCGCGGATGGCGTTAAGAAGTCCTTCGCCCTGATCTGCCGGGTGCGGACGGCGCGTTTCGGAAAAGCGACGCTGCAAAATTTCGTCAGACGCTTCAAAAAACAATATAAACGGCGACAATTTTTTTCTCAACTTTTTTATCTCGGCGGGAAATTCCGAGAAAAAATGACGCTCCCGAATATTAATTACCAAAGCCGCCCGTTCGATGGCAACCGTTTCCTGTCTGTTCGGCAGAAGCAGGCTGGAAAACGTCGAAAGCATTGTCAGAGGAAGATTGTCAACGCAAAAATAACCGACATCTTCAAAAGCGTTGGTTGCTGAACTCATTCCGGAACCGCTTAAACCCGTAATTATGACCAGATTTGAAGTTGACTGAGCGTCTGTTTTATCTTGAAGCATAATTAATATTTGCTCTTTCAGTTACTTTTAATCAGCGTCGTGTATTTATCAATCAATTTCTGCGCGGCATCAAATCCAGCCGCTCGCAAAAGATGCAGGCGAACCGCCGTTTCAACCATCGACGAAATATTTCTTCCGGCACTGACCGGCAACACAAATTTCGTAATCTTTGACCCGAAAATGTCTTCTTCCTGTTTATCAAGTCCGAGCCGATCAATTTTCAGAGACTGTTTCCACTTCTTTAATTCAATCAATAGTTCAACATTCTGGCTCGGGACGACGTGACAAAACAATTTTGCAAATTATCTTTTCCTGCTAAAATGCCGATTGACATTTTAGCAGGAAAATTTTCCACCAGATGAGCGACTGATATTTTGCAAACAGTGTTTTTTTCCGCGGTTCGCATCTTAAATTTTTGCCGAAAAACCTTACGGCTGAATCAAACCGTAATTGCCGTCCGCGCGTTTATAAATGACTGAAAAACGCTCGTTTTCGGCATTTCTAAAAACAAGAAATTGATTTTCTTCTTCGTTAAGCCGGAGCATAGCTTCTTCTTCGGTCATCGGTTTGACCGGATAATTCGAGGTGTTTATGATTTTTGGAGAAGACGGCGCGGGCTGGATTTCTTCACTGATCGGTATCTTGATGGTACTGATTTTTTGCGCCTTCTGATGTTTATCGATAAGTTTGTTTTTCAATTTCGAAGCTTGCTTTTCGATTTTATCGATTGTTTGCGACAAAGATTTATACATATCGGAATCAATGGTCGTCGCTGTTAAAACCTGGTCGTGCCATTTAACAATAATTTCCGAGCGGTGTTTTCCTTTTTCAACTTCGATAACGATATGAACATTTCTATTATTGCCGTCAAACAAATGACTTATTCGTTCAAAATGCTCTTCAACGTGAGAACGTAATGCCGGAGTAACTTCGATGTGTCTGCCTGTGTATTCAAATTTCATAATTTTCTCCTTTGTTCCACTTAACAAATCAAAGAACAAATTGTTGAAAAACGCGCGGTAAAGAGAAAATATAAAAATTTTAAAAAGCAAAAATTTTGCGGCGCTTTCAAAATTGTCCTTGTTTATTAAACAACCGTTTTGCGCTCGCGCGAACCCGGAATCTGCATTTGGTCACGGTATTTAGCGATTGTCCGGCGCGAGAGCTTGACTCCTTCCTTGGTCAAAATTTTAGCGATTTGTTCGTCCGTGAATGGTTTTTGAGTATTCTCCTGCTCGACCATTTTCTTAATTCTTAATTTCAATATACGGGTTGAAACCTCTTCGCCGTCTTCATTGAGCATTCCTTCGGAAAAAAATCGCCGCAGTTCTATGACACCCTGCGGCGTGTGTGCGTATTTGCGGTTGACGACGCGGGAAATCGTCGAAAGATGCATTCCGATATCTTCTGCTACATCTTTGAGCATCATCGGCTTAATAAATTCAACACCTTTGTCAAGAAATTTACGCTGCCGCTCGACGATACATTCGACCACGCGGTAAATCGTCTGCCGACGATGCTCGATATTGCGCAGAAGATCAACTGCCGAGCGGACTTTTTCCTTGATAAAATCTTTTGTTTCTTTGGAAGTTTCCTCGTGGTCTAACAATTGATGATACGAAGGGCTAATCCGAAGTCTCGGACTTCCGTCGTCGGTAAAATAAACAATATAATCATCTTCAAGCTTTTCGATATAAACTTCGGGCGAAACATACATCGGTTGATCTGAAGAATAAGCCCTACCCGGATACGGATCGAGACACCGAATTTTTTTTATCTCTTCGTTTAATTCCTGAACGCTGACACCTGTATCTTTCGACAAATGTTGAAGGCGATGCGGCTGAATATCTTCCAGATGATTCAAAATCAAATCGGCAGCTAAACTTTCGCCGCTCCCGTTGGCTTCCAGTTGAACAAAAAGACACTCTTTGACGTTTCTCGCGCCGCAACCGACCGGATCGAGACGCATCACGATTTGCCTGGCGCGTTCCACCTGCTCGAATGAACACTCACACATCGCGGCAATTTCTTCGTCGGTAGCAATTAAGCGCCCGTCTTCATTAAGATTGCCGATTACGCAAACGGCGACTTCTTCTAATTTATCGCTGATTTGCTGCAGGTTAAGCTGCCATTCGAGATGGTCGGTCAGCGAAGGGGCGCGCGACAGAAACTGGTCAAAACTCGGCGCGTCTTCCTTAAATTCCAGTTCCTGAGTCTTATAGCCGGGGTCGAGGTAATCCTGAAATTCCCTGCCGTAATCCATTTCTTCAAAAGCGTCAGATTTCTCTTCTGCAAAATCCTCATTTTCAGCTTCAAAATCCTGAACATTTTCCGCAGCGTTTTCCGCTCCCTGATTATCTATCTCATCTTTAACAGGGAGATTTTCAAATTCCTTATCCGCACCGTTTTCGTAATTTCCGTCGTCGCCATCCGTGTTCTGATCAAGGATGTTTTCGGAAATTTCCTGAATTTCTTCATCCGGCGAAACTTCATCTAAAACCGGATTTTCAACTAATTCCTGCTGAATCAAATCGCTCAGTTCGGCAGTCGTCATCTGCAGCATCTCGATGCGCTGGCGCAGCTGCGGCGTCAAAACCATTCGTTGAGATAATTTTTGAGTAAGCCTGAGCGATGACATTTAAAGTTTATAAAACTAAACGGAAAGTTTTTTCTCAATTACAAAATTAAATTTAGGACACCATTATAACCGATTCACTTCAGAAATGTGAAAAACTACAAACTAAATCTTTCGCCCAGATACAGCCTTCGAACTTCCGTGTCCTCGACTAGATCCAGAGGGCTGCCGCTCCGCAAAATCTTTCCTTCAGCCATAATATAAGCGCGGTCGGTGATGCCGAGCGTTTCACGGACGTTGTGGTCGGTAATTAAAATTCCGATTCCCTGACTTTTCAGATAAAGAATAATATCGCGGATGTCGTCAATAGCAATCGGATCAATGCCCGCAAACGGTTCGTCAAGTAAAATAAACTGCGGCTCGGTGGCGAGACACCGGGCAATCTCAACACGCCTCCGTTCACCGCCCGATAGCGCGTCGCCGCGTGTTTTGCGAACGTGCGAAACGCCGAATTCTTCGAGCAATTCATCGAGACGCGCAAATCTGTCTTTGCGAGAAAACTTCATCGTCTCCAAAACCGCAAGAATATTTTGTTCAGCCGACATCTTACGAAAAATTGAAGGCTCCTGCGGAAGATAACCTAGTCCGAGCCGCGCCCGCAGATACATCGGCAAATTTGTGACATCCTGATTGTTCAGGTAAATGTTTCCGGCTTCCGCGTTTTCCAATCCGGTCAGCATATAAAATGTCGTCGTTTTTCCCGCCCCGTTCGCTCCCAAAAGTCCAACCACTTCGCCCTGTCCGACAAAAATACTGACGTCTTCAACCACCCGCCGCCGCCCGTATGTTTTCTGCAGATGTATGGCACAAAGAGAATCGGCAGGAACATTGCCGTTACTGCCGTTTCTTGAACTTAATTTTTTATTTTTAAAAAAATTAAACACTTTTGATTAGAAGAATTTATAAACTAACCCAAAATTTATTTTAGAAGTTTTTTCTGGTTTCCGCTAATCACATTTTTTACATTTGAAATCACTCGTTTATGTTACCCGTTTTTTTAACCTTGAAGACAGTTCGGATTCTGCCGGTATTTACCTGATTATTTTTGCTTTCGCTAACTACACGGTTTTCTTTTAAAGAAACCGTCATCTGCGCCCCCTGAGAGGAACCATTTTCGGCGTCTTCAATATTCGCCGGATTTCCGCGCAAAATGATTGATTCATCCGCGACGTTATACTGCGCGAAATCGCCCGCGGCGCGTCTTTTTGGCTGCGTGATAACGACATTATTTTCCGCTACAGTTTGTGAGACTTCGTTTTTATCATTTAGGTAAACGTCTGCCACGCCGGCGGAAATTCGGTCTGTGCCTTGCCTGATGTCAACGTTAGTTTCATAGCGCAGCACGTTTTTATCTTTTGTAAAAAACAGTTTTTGCGCCGAAGCGTAAACGGGAATCGAACTTTCTTTGCCGTTTGATTTTTGTTTGGCGTTGTATAAAAGACTTTGTACTGTGCCGCTGCCAAAAAGTTTGCCCTCCTTTTGATTGATAACAAGTTCATCGGCGCGGACATAATTATCTTCCTGCCAGGCGCGGGCGTTTCCTCTGTAAATCGCCGTCTCCGCTCGATGGTCAAACTCACCCGTTTCGGCAGTCATAAAAACCGGAGAATTTGTTTGACCAAACGGAGTCGCGCCACCGGTCTGTTTCTGGCTGTAATAAGTTGTGCTGACTTTGCCGCGCAAAGCGGATTTCTGTGTTTTTATATTCCAATCAATTTCAGACGCTTTGGCGCGGGCGTTTGAATCCCAGATGGTCGGCTCGCCCCCTCTCAGCCGGATAATTTCACTTTCTGCCGCAAAAGTTACGCGGTCGGCGATTCCGTTGCGGTCAAGTTCATTAAATTTCGCGTTTCCAATAGCTTCAAAATTTTGAATGTCCTGCGTCTGCTGATTAAATTCAGCAGTGAGCTTTTCCGCCGATAAATTCTGTTTACCGCGATTTTCGATTTGAACCGTCGGAATTCGCAAAGCTTTAGCGTTTCCAGCGGCAACACAATTTTTCGCGTTATTTCCTCTTTCGGCGAAAGTGCAGTCGAAACGCGCCGCGTTGATTGCCGTTCGATAAATTTCCGCCGCCGCACGCAGCGGTTCGACATTTAATTCCGCATTACCAACGGCTTCGGCGGCGGCTAATTCTTTTCCGTTTTGATGAAAAACAGTTTTGATTGCATCCGCCGTCAGTTTTTTGTTTGAGGAATTTGGGTTATTATTCGGCGCATTGAGCGCAATGGTCGTGCGCCCTTCGGTCAACATCTGTTCCAGCAGACCGCTCGCCCGAAAATTTAGTTTTATCGCTTTCGGCGCGGAAATATTTATTTTTGAATATTCGCCTGCTTGCGCTGGAATCAAAACCGCGCTGCTTGAACCAATCGCGCTCGCGCTCTGCAATTGTTGATTTTCGCCGTAAAACGCGTTTAGTTCGTCGCCGGAAACTTCCGTTGTCTGTTCGGGTGAGGTTTGTTTCAGGTAAGCGCCGCCTTTGACAAAAGCGTTTTTGAGTTTTTTGTTCGGAAAGAGTTCAGCGGTTAAATTTTCGCCTTTTAAAAAATCATTTCCCTGAGTTATTTCAGCGTTTCCGAAAAGAAAAATTTTATTGTTTGACTGTTCATAAACCGCTTCACTCGAAGTAATTCTCGTAGTTTGATTGTTCTGGACGGTAACAATTTCAACCGCATTTTTCAGCTCAAACTTGTCCAAATCCTTTTCATAAAGCGCGTAATTTGTTTTGATTTTTACCGGCTGCGCTTCGTTATTGGTTGTTTCAATCTCTACGTTTTCAATTAATTCAAAGCGTTTTAGTTCTTTGTTAATATTGGCAACGGCGCGATTCGCTTTGGCTTTTGTCCATTTCGCGCTGGCACCGTTTGGTTTTTGATAAATATCGACATTTCCGTTCAAGTCTATTTTGTTCAATTCCCGATTTACAAAATAAGCGGTTGCCTGGTCTGCTTTAATGTCGGTTGGCTGCGCGAAATCGTTATTTCCATTGGCTGGAACAACATTAATAATAACATTCCGGTCAAACTCGATTTTCCCCGCTGTCTGATCAAAAAGAGCGTGTCCGGCTTTGATTCGCGCCCGTTCGCCGCCCGGATTCGATTGCCCTTCACCCGGTAAATCACTCGAAACTATCTCGGCATCTTTGACCAGCTCAATAGTTTTTTCCCGAATTTTAACAATCGCCCCGTTTGCTTTTCCGGAAATATTTTCGCGCGCGAATTCGATATATTCGTCGGCGTTGGCAATTTCGGTTTGATTGTTATAAGTCAGCTGTTCAGTTTCAACTTTTAGAGCGTCGCGCGTCTCGATATCTACATTTCCCGAAAGATAAGCCGTAAAATGCTTTGTTCCGTCCGGCATCGGAATATAAACTGCCTTGGAAGCCGAGATTTTATCCGAGTTCTCACTTTTTTCATCAAAAACCTGCAAAAAAACGTTTTCTAATTCCAGATGCTTGTCCGTATAAGTTCTGGCTTTATCGGCTTTAATATAATACTTAACAAAATCACCTTCAATTTCTCGTCTTTCATAACCGATTACTTCCGCTTCCACATCTTTTGAGAGTGCCGTCGGAAAACCTTTCATCCGAAACTCGCGATTGCCGCGCCCCGTATAAAATCCGATGGCGATGGCAAATACAGTCACTGCCAATCCAAAAATGGCTAAAATACGCACGAGAAACGGAAGCTTAGCTCGAAATTGAAAATCCCTTATTTTTTTATTTTTGTTGTCGGGCATTATAAAACAAAATTTTCAGCGACTTTTGAAAATTTAATTTCCCCTGTGTGCGTAAAGAAATTTATCTGGTCGCGTTCCGAAACAATCCAAACTTCCAGTGCGCCTTTTTCTAAATACAGACGAATCTTTTCTTCAATTTCGGCTTGGCTGTTACCGGGTGAAATTACTTCAACACAAATTTCCGGAGCTTTCGGATACGGCGTTCTATTACTAAATTCGGCAAAAAACTCGTCGGAAGCCCAGGCAACATCAGCAACTCTGACACCTTCGCTTGTCAAAACAGAACATTCGACAATAACCACGCCGTTTTTTTTCGCTGTTTCGATTTCCCGTCCGATTTTATACTGCAAAATGCCGTTCCTATTAGAAGCCGGACTCATCAAAATCGTGCCGTATTTATTCAGTTCGACTTTGTAAGGAATATCACGAAAAAAAGGATTGTTCATCAATTCCTGCCATTTAATTACCAAATCCATAATTTTTATTTTCAGACAGTTCGCACATCTTCAACCATCAATTGTAAACGCGTATTTCCCTTCCAGGTGTTAGCTTCGGGCGTGTAAGCCAATTCGATGCGGGATTTTGGTTTCAAGGTTTGCTTTTTTGATTTGTCAACGCCGTCCCACCAGACGGCTTCAAATTGTTTGCCCGTTTCGTTTGTCAGTTTCAGTTTTAAATGTTTTTCCTTCATAACAAATGGCTCGCTCGCTAAAACCAGGTCTTTGGTGACAAATTTTGGTCTGGGATTTCCCATTCCGAATGGCTCGAGCTGTTTTAGTTCCTGAACTAAATCGAGACTCAATGTTTGCGAAGAAATGACGGCATCAATTTTCAGTTCGGGGATAAAATCTTCGGGCGACAAAGCATTTCCGGCGTGTTCGTTTAATTTTCTTTGCAATTCTTCAATGTTTTCTTTTTTTATTGTCATTCCGGCGGCTAAAGCGTGTCCGCCATATTTTTCAAAAAGTTCGGCGCACGAATCCATTCCGCTCAACAAATGATAATTAGCGATGCTCCGCGCGCTGCCGTGTCCGATACCGTTTTCCAGCGAAATTACGATTACTGGACGAAAAAGCTTTTCGGCGATTTTCGAGGCGGCTAACCCAATCACGCCGCGATGCCAGTTTTCCCCCGCGACGACGACAAAATTTTGATCTGCAATATTTTTCGTTTCAAGAAATGCGAGTTCTGTAATTTCCTTCTGCATTTTTTGCCGTTCACGATTGCGCAAATCGAGCATTTCCGCTAAATTGCGCGCCGCTTCAAACGTCTCGGCTTCAAAAAGATTGACGATTTCCCGCGCCGCATCCATTCTGCCAGCGGCGTTGATACGCGGTGCGATGCGAAAGCCGATGTCGTAGCTCGTCATTTCGTTATTGCAGTCGGCAACTTCCATCAGCGCTTTGAGTCCAAAATTGACCGCCGACGGCAAATCCTTGAGTCCTATTGAAACAATTGTCCGATTCTCGCCCGTCAAACTCATCACATCGGCAATCGTCCCGATGGCGACCATTTTCAAAAATCCTCTAACGTGTTTTTCTTTATTTTTTGCCCGAAGCAAAGCGTGAACGAGTTTAAAAGCGACACCAACGCCGGCGAGATTCTTCTCCGGATATACGCACTCCGCCTGATTCGGATTGATTACTGAAAAAGCCAGCGGATTTCCCTTTGCATCGTCAGCCAGATGATGATCGGTAACAATCACGTCCAGATTGTTTTCCTTTGCCCATTCAAGCGGCTCAAACCCTCTGATGCCGCAGTCGACGCTGATAATTAAACTGTATCCGTCTTTTTTCGCCTGTTCGAGTGCGGAAATATTAATGCCGTAACCTTCCGTAAAACGATGCGGAATGTGAAAGCCGGTTTTCGCGCCCAAAATTTCGAGCGCCTTGCGCAAAACGACCGTTCCGGTTGTGCCGTCAACGTCGTAGTCACCCCACACCAAAATTTTTTCCCCGTTTTCAATCGCCTTTAGAATCCGCTTGACAGATTCTTCCATTCCTTTCAAAAGGTTCGGCTCGTGCAGATCGGAATAATTTGGATTTAAAAATTTGAAAGCCTTCTCAACTGTTTCATATCCGCGCGAAATAAGCAGAGCGGCGGCAATTGGCGAAACTTTCAGCTCATCAGCAAGCAGTTTCACTTCTCCGTGATTATGTTTTTTGATTGTCCAACGCTTCATATCAGTCATCAATCAACAGTTACCAGTTATCAGTTTTTTGATTGTCTGTTCACTGTTCACTGTTAACTTTTCAAATTTGCGGGTTGATCACGCCCTGCCACAGCAAAATTAATATTGTAACACCCAGAATCAGGCGATAACCGATAAAAATCGCGGTTGAGCTTTTCCGCAAAAAGGCGAGCAAAAAATAAATTGAAGCGTATCCGACGACACCCGAAACAACTGTTCCGGTAATCAGCGGCACGAAACTTTCCGGCGGTAGAAGCGACCACGCTTCACGCAGTTGGAGCAAACCGCTCGCGGTAATCGCCGGAATTGAAAGAAGAAAAGAAAATCGAGCGGCGGCTTCGCGTTTCTGCCCAATCAGCAATCCGCCCATAATTGTTGAACCCGATCGACTTGCACCGGGGATGAGCGACAAAACCTGCGCGAGTCCGACAACAATCGCGTCGATTAATCCAAAATCAGAAATTTCCTTGCGCCTTTTTCCAATGATTTCGGCAAAAGTCAATAAAACCGCAACTGACACAAGCATTATAGCGATCACCCAGAGATTTTTTGTTCCCGCGCCTTCAATTATGTCCTTAAACATTAAACCGACAACGCCGATTGGAATTGATCCGATAATGATCAGCCAGCCGAGCCACGCTTCTTCCGAGAGCCAGAGGGGGCGTGTGCCGTGCGTTCCTGAAAAAATAAGTCCGCGTTTTCGACTGATTAAAGCCCAGTGGTCGCGAACAAAAGCCGCCGTGATGCTTAAAATATCGGCGGCAAAATAAATTAATACCGCCAGCAGAGTTCCGAGCTGTAAAACGGCGATCGTAGCGGTAATTTGTTCGGGATTTCCGTTATAAAGGTTTGTCAGACGGCTCGCAAAGACGAGATGCGCCGTTGAACTGACCGGAACGAATTCGGTCAAGCCCTGCACAATTCCCAGAATTATTGCCTGCAGAAGATTCATAATATAAGTTGATTATGCATTTTGAGATGACGAATCGAAACAGAATTTAAGGCTTCTTCCTGACACCTGACGCTCGGCTTCTTCTCTCATAGTTCCTCTTTGTCACTTATAATTGCTTTACTCTCTGAATTTGGCGCGTCCGGCAATTCTATCGTAAAGCCACGCGGGGAAAATTCTGCCGGCACGAACAAACGTCGCCAACTGCCACGGGAAAGCGGCAAACTTTTTGCGCTTTTCAATCGCTCTGATGAAAAGCGGAACTGAATCTTCGAGTTCCATTAAAAAAGGCATTTTGCTCGCTCTGCCGGAAGTGAGAGGCGTTTTGATAAATCCGGGCTGAATAATTGTGACGGCGACTCCTTTTGTCTGCACATCAAGGCGCACGCTTTCGAAAAAAGCAGTCATTCCCGCTTTGCTCGCCGAATACGCGGCGGACTTCGGCAAACCGCGAAAGCCTGCCAGGCTCGAAACAGCAACTAACTGACCGCTTTTATTTTCGAGCATCTGCGGTAGAACGGCGGAAACCGCATTGACCGCGCCAAGCAGATTAATGTTGATAACTTTGACGACCGCTTCCGGATTAAGATTTCTGGTTTCCGCGTTGTTTCCGCCGATGCCCGCGTTGGCAATCAAAATATCAATTTTGCCGAATTCATTCCGCAACTTTTCCGCCGCGTCCGCAACCCCTCTCGCATCCGTCACATCAACCGCGAAATATCTCGCCGTACCGCCATTTTGCTCGCATTTTTCGGCAAGTGTTTTTAACAATTCTTCACGCCGCGCAAGCAGCCCGAGAGTTGCGCCGCGCTTTGAAAATTCGAGTGCCAGAGCTTCACCGATTCCGCTTGATGCGCCAGTAAGAAATATTATTTTATCCTTCCAAAACATAGCCTGAACGGAAAATGGAAAATAGAAAAGTACTTTCTATTTTCCGTTAGCAAAGTTCTCCGACATATTCGCCCAGAATTTTCAAAGCCTTCGCCAAATCCTGTTGATTGATCAAAATATGATCGCGTGAAAAAGCGGAAAGGGCAACGACTGAAATGTTCGCCTCGGCTAAAATTCTTGAAAACTCAGCTAAAAATCCGACAACCGCAAAATCAAGTTCAATATCAAATGTTAAAAGCCGAAAATTCCCCTGTATTTTCGCGTCCCGAATCGCGTAACGAATTGTGCCGAAGTCAATGTCGTCGAGAAGAAGTGTCACTTCCCATTTGTCCCGAAAAATCATAAACGGCGCGGTCATTCGCGGTGAAAGTTCCGGATTTTCAAGCAGTTTTAGCCAATTATTGTGCGGCAGAGAAACGAGAAAAAATGTTTCGGGCGCAACTTCAACTTTGGCGTTTTTTAATAGTTCGATCGGATTCATTTCTAAACTTCGACAATCGAGGAGATAATCACGGGTTTTGAGCCGGTTTCTTGCTGCGTAAATCGTTTCAGATGAACGCGCAGAGTTTCTTTGGCAAAGTTTTTATCAGTAAAATCTTCGTGCTTCATCCCCGCCACTGCGTCGGAAATTGTATCTCTGGCATCTTGCAAAAAGCCGTTGAGCGGATCAATTCCCGCCATTCCCTGAACTGTGATTTGTGGCGCGCTTTTTATTTTTTTTGTTTCCTTGTCAATTGCGACCACGAGCGTAATCAAACCATTCCCCGCCAGTTTTTTTCGTTCGCGGACAATCTCGTAATCGATGATGCCCGATGCGGTCTCGTCAATAAATATCTTTCCGACATCATTTTTCTCGACAACCCGCGCGCGATCTTTTTCGACTTCAAAAACATCGCCGTTTTCAATTAGAATGACGTTTTCATCCGTGTAGCCCGGAATGTGATTTTTAATGTATTCCCGGTGGCGGAAAAGCATCCGGTATTCGCCGTGAATCGGAACGACGAATTTGGGCTGAACCGTTTCGGTCATAATTTTTATATCTTCCTGTGAAGCGTGTCCCGAAACGTGAATCAAGCGACGTTTTTCTTCGATAATATTGCCGCCGCGTTTATAAATTTGTCCAATCAGACGTGAAATTGCCCGATCGTTTCCCGGAATAATGCGAGCGGATAAAATCACCGTGTCGCCTTTTTCAATCTCTAAACCCTTAAAGCTCGAAGTCGCCATATTCCACAGAGCGGCGCGTGATTCGCCCTGTGAACCGGTTACCAGATAAACGATTTCGTCCGGATAAAGCGAGCGTGATTCGCCGAGTTCGACGAGCGTGTTGTGCGGAATTTTGAGCAGTCCCATATCGCTGGCAAGCTCAACGTTTTTTTGCATCGAACGCCCGATGACGCACACTCTTCTATCGAATGCGCGGGCAACGTCGAAGACTACCTGGAGGCGATGGAGAGATGATGAAAATGTCGAAACGATAATTCTTCCGTCGGTCGTGGCGAAAATTTCTTCAAATGCCGGAATGACATCTTTTTCCGAGGGAGTTCTGCCGGCAACCGCCGCGTTTGTTGAATCTGAAAGCAAAGCTAAAACGCCTTCGTCCCCGTATTTTTTTAAGGTTTTCAAATCATACGGTTTGCCGATGACCGGAGAATCATCAATTTTGTAATCGCCCGTGTGGATAATCGTTCCGACCGGAGTTTTGATTGCCAGTGAAAAGCATTCGACCAAAGAATGAGAGGCATTTATATACTCGATTGTAAAATTTCCGATTTGGGAGATGTCGTTCGCTTCGACTCTGTGAAGCAAAATTTCATCAAGCATCCGGTGTTCGCCGAGTCTTTTTTCAGCCAACGCGAGCGTAAAGCGCGAGCCGTAAACAGGCAGATTAAATTTCTTTAAAAAATAAGGCAGCGCGCCGATATGATCTTCGTGTCCGTGAGTTAAAATGAGCGCGGTTAAATCTCCGGCATATTGTTCTAAAAAATCAAAATTCGGGATCGAAATATCTACGCCATACGGAGTTTCTTCGGGAAACCCCATTCCGGCATCGACGACAATCATTTCGTCGCCGCACCGAATTCCCATACAATTCATTCCAAACTCACCAATTCCTCCGAGAGGTATTATTTCAATTTTATTCACTCTTTCCTGCTCTACTCTATTCAATTTAAATTAAACGATGAGTTTAACATATCAGAGACATTTCTGCCCGAATCAAGAAATCATTCTTGACCGTTAAATAAACTTTTGTTAATCTCTTTCTGGCAATTTGAGGGGAGTAGATAGCCCGCTCATCGGGTTTGTTGAAGTCGTCAATACAATCGTTTCGGTCGAAAACGATTCGGCTCATCAAAGTAAATATCCAGACCTTTTGCGACGAATGTTTATTTCGTTTTGCGAAAGGTTTTTTCTTTTGCGAAATAGCAGAAGAAAGCGGTATATTTTTGATTACGATCCCGACTTTGCGTGAATTATTTTTGAAGCGTTACCGGAATTTCATGCCAGCCCCGAAAGTAATTAGATTAAAAAAATCGTTTTCTTCCATTAACAATTTACCGGAGAAAGATTTTAATGACTTTGTTCCCTTTTGCCGAATACTGGTGGTTTTACGGCATATTTCTACTTTTCGTTTTTTTCATGCTCGCCCTCGATCTGGGCATTTTCAACCGCAAGGCGCACGTCGTTTCATTTAAAGAAGCAACCGTTTGGAGCATTGTCTGGATTGTGCTCGCGCTCGTCTTTAATTTTATTTTCTATCAATACTCGCTCTCAAAATTCGGCGCGGATGCCGCCGGGCAAGTCGCGCTTGAATTTCTGACCGGCTACGTTATTGAGTATTCGCTGTCAGTCGATAATATCTTCGTTTTCGTGCTTGTCTTCAGCTACTTCGGCATTCCTGCCGAATATAAACACCGCGTTTTATTTTACGGCATTCTAGGCGCATTATTCTTCCGCGCCTTATTTATCGCGCTTGGTTCGGCTTTGATGCAATTTCACTGGATTATTTATCTGTTCGGCGGATTTCTTATCATCACCGGAATTAAAATGATGTTTTCGCATTCGGAAGAAATTGAGCCGGAAAAGAATTTTTTGATTCGGATGTTTAAGAAAATAATGCCGGTCACGCACGACATTGACGGCAAAAGCTTTTTCGTCCGCCGTGACGGAATTCTGCACGCCACGCCGCTTTTCATCGCGCTTCTTTTTCTGGAAGCGACCGATATAATTTTTGCGGTTGACAGCGTTCCGGCGATTTTCTCAATCACGAGCGAGCCGCTAATTATTTTTACTTCAAATATTTTTGCGATTCTCGGGCTTCGTTCGATGTATTTTATGCTGGCGGGCGCGGTTGATAAATTCTATTTGCTCAAATACGGTCTGGCGATTGTGCTGATTTTTGTCGGCTTGAAAATGGTCTGGCTCAACGACGCTTTCGGCGGCAAATTTCCGATTTCCTGGTCGCTCGGCTTTATTTTGGGAACGATTGCCGTTTCAGTCGTGGTTTCACTTTTGTTTCCGCGAGAAACTAAATTTGAATAACCGAACGAAAAAGCGGGTGGTGATTCGTCTAAATTTCATCGCCCGCTTTTTGTTTCGCCAGGCAAATCCATTCTTTAAGCGTCAAAGTTTCGGCGCGGCGCTGTCGTTCAATTCCGCATTCATCTAAAACCTTTTCTATATTTTCAAATTCGCTTTTCAAATTATTCAGAATTGTCTTGCGCTTTTGCCGAAAGCCCGCGCTGACGATTTGCCGAAAAAGCTTTTCGTTTTCAAGTTCAATGTCAATTTTTGGTTTTAGACGAACAACCGCGCTCCAGACTTTCGGCGTGGGCAGAAAAGCTTTTGGCGGAACGTCAAAAAGTTTTTCAGTTTCCAGATACGCTTCGGTTAGAATCGTTAAAAATCCGCGCTCGGAATTTCCCGCCCGCGCCGTGATACGCGCGACGACTTCACGCTGAAACATCAAAATCATTTCGGAAAAACAATCTCTCTGCTCGATTAATGTTTGCAGAATGGCGGTTGAAATATTAAAAGGAAGATTGGCGACTAATTTAGGTTTTGAAATTAGGTTAACGGTTTTTAGTAATTCGCTGTAATCAATTAAGAGCGCGTCGGATTCAACGAGTTTGAAATTCACCTGCCCCGCAAATCGTTCGCGCAAAACGGCAATCATTCCGTGTTCGAGTTCAATCGCAATTACATTAGCGCCCGATTCGATTAAAATTTCGGTCAAAGCGCCGCGCCCGGCACCGATTTCGATAATTGCTTCGCCGCTCTGCGGATTAAGCGCGGTAATTATTTTTGTGATGTAGTTTTGGTCAACGAGAAAATTTTGCCCGAATGATTTTTTAGCAAAACTCGCTTTCCTGACTTTGAACTTATTCATTCCATTTTGGATAACCGCAAATTTCTAAGTCTTCCCCGTGTTTGATGATTTCCACTCCGCGCAGACGCATCGCGCTTAAAATCTGCCGCGCTCCTTGTCCGCCGATTGCCGTTGGCACGTCTCGCCCGCCGATAATCAGCGGCGCAATGAAAAATGTCACTTTATCAATTAGTTTAGCATCGAAGAACGCGCCCGCGATTTCGGTTCCGCCTTCGACCAGAACACTCTGCAAATCGCGCTGTCCGAGTTCCTGCAAAACGCCGTATAAATTTCTGCCGCCTTCGGCAATGCGCACGACTTTTACGCCTTCATCAGTCAATAATTTAGTTTTTTCAACATCCGTGCTGTCGGTAAAAATGATGGTCGGCGTTTCTTTAGCGGTTAAAACAAGCTGTGAATTCGGTGAAATGCGAAGTGAATTATCAAGCACGACACGGACAAGTTTCCGGCGGCGAGTTTTTCCGCTTCTGTCCGTCAAAGCCGGATTATCGACGGCGGCGGTGTTCGCGCCGATTAAAATCGCGTCATATTCGTGGCGCAATGCGTGAACTTTTTTGAGCGACTGTTTTCCGGTTATGCCACGCGAATCACCGGTCCGCGTGGCGATGTGTCCATCAAGCGAAGTTGCCATTTTCAGATGGACAAACGGTTTGCCGGATTTGTGCCAGTGGATAAATTTTTCGTTTTGTCGAGCGGCTTCGTCCTTCAGAATTCCCGTCACCACTTCAATTCCCTTTTCGCGCAAAACTTCAAAACCTTTGCCGGAAACCAGCGGATTCGGGTCTTCAATCGGCGAGACAACTCTTTTGATTTCAGCTTCAATTAAAGCCTCGGTGCAGGGTTTTGTTCTCCCGTGATGCGCGTGCGGCTCAAGCGAAACATACGCTGTCCCGCCTTTTGCCTGTCCGTTCGACTGTTGCAAAGCCAGAACTTCGGCGTGAACAATATTGTCATAAATATAAGAACCTTCGCCGACAATTTCGCCTGTTTTATTAACAATAACGCAGCCAACCAAAGGGCTTGGGCTAACTTGTCCGGCACCGAATGACGCGAGTTCTAATGCCCGCCGCGTCATTTTTAAGTCGAATTCTGAAAATTGTTGATTCAAGTTAGATTTTGAGAAGAGTTTCAATTTTTTCTACAACTTCTTCGATTACCAATTCATTTACACGGCAAATAAATTCAATGTTTCTTGTTTGCCAATCAGCGCTTTTTACGTGGTCGGACAGGATAACGCCTTTAGCTCGCAGACCTCGCGGAATTTTCACTTCAAAAGCATAACCTTTTGCTTGATTTGTAATTGGACAAACTAACGCCAACCCAACTTTTTGATTATAGGACTGCGGTGACAAAACAAGGACAGGTCTTCTCCCCGATTGCTCGCGTCCGCTTTGCGGAGTCAAATTTAACCAAACAACGTCGCCGCGTTTCGGAACATAATCCATAAATCACAAAATTTCCCTGCCGACGGGTTCGCCCCAATCTGTTTCGGAATGAATATTTTCTTCGCTAATTTCCGACAAAAGTTCATCGAGCGTAAAGCGCGGCTTTTTCTTTTCCGGCTCAACGATGATTTTGTCGCCAATTATAGTTAAATCAACGGTTGAGTCCTGCTCAATTTTTGTTTGAATGGCAAAGGATTTCGGAATACGCACCGCCAAACTATTTCCCCATTTTTGAATTTTCGCTTTCATAATGTTTCTACATTGAATATACAATACAAAAAATTAATTAAACAATCCGTTCACATAATTTTCCGCGTCGAAAACCATCAAATCGTCAACTTGCTCGCCGACGCCGACGTAGCGAATCGGGAGATTTAGTTCTTTTGTAATTGCTACCGCGATGCCGCCTTTTGCCGTACCGTCGAGTTTGGTTAAAACAATGCCGGTGACATTCGCAGTTTTCAGAAACTGCCGCGCCTGCTCAAGTCCGTTTTGTCCGGTCACGGCATCAATCACGAGTAGAGTTTCGTGCGGCGCGCCTTCGACTTCGCGTCCGGCGATGCGTTTCATTTTATCGAGTTCCGCCATTAAGTTTGATTTATTGTGCAAACGCCCGGCGGTATCGACAATCAAAACATCGGCGTTGCGCGCCTTGGCGGATTTGAGAGCGTCGAATAAAACCGCTGCCGGATCGGTTCCCTGTTTTTGCTGAATCAGAGGAACTCCAGCGCGTTGCGACCAGATTTCCAATTGCTCGGAAGCGGCGGCGCGAAAGGTGTCCGCCGCGCAAATCAAGATTTCATTACCTTCCATTTTTATTCTTTGCGCGAGTTTGCCGATAGTCGTAGTTTTACCCACGCCGTTGACGCCGACAATCATCAGCACGTACGGTTTTATTGCATCTGATATTTTTGTTTCCGATGCGATGCCTGATTTTTCGGCGGCGTGGAGAATATCAAGCAATTCGTTTTTCATCGCCGCTTTCAGCGCCTGTAAATCATTGATTTCCTGCCGCGAAACGCCTCTGCGGACGGCATCTAAAACCTGCAGAGTCGTCGCCACACCAATATCGGTTGAAATCAACATTTCTTCGAGTTCGTCGAGAAACGCTTCGTCAATCTGTTTGCGGTTTTCAAAAATCGTATCGAGTTTATTGTTGATCGAGTGACGCGTTTTTTCGATTGCCTTGCTGAACCGGACGCCGATTTCTCTTTCAACCGCCGCTTCCTGCGCTTTAAGTTCTTCGATCGATTTATCGAGTCCCAAAACGGAGGTCGAAAACGGATCCTCCTTTTTTCTTCGCCAAAAAAATGCCATAAATTGATTTTAGATTTTGGATTTTGGATATGGCTTACACCAATTCAACATCACGGCTTCTAATAAAACTTCCTTTTGATTGAATACTAAACTTTTGATTATAAAAAACAATCGCACGCCAAACAAACGTGCGAATTTGATATTTAGTTTCTAAATTTTGTTTATACTTATTTTCTTTTAACAATAACCAGTGTGATGTCATCGTTGGCGGGGGCAGTTTGAGTAAAAGCCGAAAGTGCCGACTCAACTTTATCGCGCATTCCCGAAGCAGAAGATTTGACGTTTTTGCCGACCACTTCGGTTAATCTTTCGATGCCGAATTCTTCTTCCCTCAAATTATTCGCTTCCGTCACGCCATCCGAATAAATCACAAGTGAATCTCCTGTTTTGAGACGAGTTTCTCCGACTTCATATTCAGCGTTCGGCAAGATTCCGAGCGGGAAACCGCCTAAATCTAATTGCTCAACCGTGTTATCTGAATGCCCGATGAGCGGCGGGTTGTGTCCGGCGTTAATATAGCGAAGAGTTCCCGTCTGCTGATCAAGTTCGGCGGCAAAAAGCGTGACAAATCGATTAGTCGGCGTGTTGTCGGCGAGATATTGATTGACTGCCACGATCATTTCGGAAAGCGAGGCTTTTGCCGCGACTTGCGCGTGAATTGAGGCGTGCAAACTCGACATTAAAAGCGCGGCGGCTGTTCCTTTACCGGAAACATCGCCGAGCGCAATCAGCATTTTGCCGTCGTGCTGAGTGATAAAATCGTAATAATCACCGCCGATTTCATAACACGAAAATGAAATTCCCTGCAATTCATAACCTTCCAGAAAAGGCGGTGCGGAAGGCTGAAAACTCTGCTGAATTTCGGTGGCGAGTTCGAGTTCGCGCTCCATTCGCTCTCGCTCAAATCGTTCTTCTAAAAGACGCGCATTTTCAACTCGAATTGAAGCGACCGAAGCCAGTGTCGTCAAAATATTAAGGTGCTCTTCGGAAAATGTCGTTTCATGCGTCGGCGAATCAGCGTAAATAATTCCAAAAACCTCCGTCGCGCTGACGCTTAAGGGGACTGCCAGAACCGAGCGAATACCGAGCAGAGACATTGTTTGACTGGCGTAGCGCGGATCGTGCTGGGCGTCAGAGGTTAAAACCGATTTGCCGTTTTCCATTACTTCATCCATCACTGTACGGCTGATGCGGACTTCTTCAATTTTTTCTTCACGCCCGCGCAGACGCGCGACACTGATTTTCATTCCGCCTTCTTCTGTTTCATCGCGGAGCATTATGACGCATCTTTCGGCGGGAACAGTTTCAAAAACGAGTGTTGCAACCTGGTCGAGAGTTTCATCGAGTCCGCTCGAAGAAAGCAAAGCGACGCCGACTTTACTAATCAAACCGAGCAATTCGGTGCGCGTGGAAAATTGCGATTCGAGAATTTCGGCGGTTGGATTTGCGTTGCGCGCCAGAGCGATGGTCATCGAGGGATCGAGCGCTTCCGTGTTGTCTGCAATCAAAGTTGAATTATTGGGCTTTCGCAATCTTTCATCATCAAAAATAATCACGGTTTCGCCAATTTGAATTTCGCCGCCGGAAATCAGAGGGATCGGAACTGAAACAACCGAATTGTTATAACGCGTTCCGTTTGCCGAGCCTAAATCAAGCAGCCAATACGCGCCGCCTTCTTCTCTGACTTCGGCGTGCAGACGAGACGCGAAGGCATCCGGAATACAGACATCGCTCCGGGCGGAACGTCCGATTGTGGTGCGCATCCGGGCGAGCGGAATCTTTTCCGGCGGATTGTCTGAGGTTTTAATAATGAGCTGGGGCATAAACTTGGTGCAAAGAAATTATTCTGGAAAATATTTTTAACAAATTGGCTGCTTTTTTTGGGTTAATTTTCGGAAATTTTTGTCGATTAAATTATTCAAGATTTTCGCTGCTGGTTTTTTTATTAGCATAGATGACGATTGTTCCCGACACTAAATCGTGCAGGGCGCGTCCCTTCCGGTTGAAAAGCGCTAATAAAAAACCTAATCCGGCAGTCAAAATCGTAATCGGATAACCGATCAGATGTCTGATCAAAATTGTTGTGAATGAAGGCAGATTGCCGTCCGTATTGACAATTTGCAAGCCGGTTAAAAACTTTCCGATACTTTTGCCGCTGAACATCGGCAGAATAACGAGATTGGTCAGAGCCAGAAGAATCATTATCAGCCAGCCCGCGTTAATAATTTCGCTGTTTAAAAGTTTCGCGGGGTCAACCCCTGAAACTCTGCCGATCAGAAGGCTCACGACGGGAACGGAAATCAGCAGAATATAATCGATCAGAAGCGCTCCACACCTCAGTAAAAACGGCGCTTTTAAGCGTTCTGGCTCAAAATTCACGACGATTTCATTTCGAACACTTTTATAGGGAACAGTTTTCCCGGCTCGTGCATCCATAATTAATTGTGCGAAAAATTTCTTTACAAACGGATAATTTACAATCAAATCTACCCGATGACAAAATGTAGAGTGGTATCACCTAATTTTAATTTATCGCCATTCGTCAAAGTATAAGGTTTATGCGGTTTAAGCCGAACGGTTTCATTAACGACCGGCAAAACAAGCGTACCATTTGAAGAACCCAAATCTTCCAGTAAAAAACTGTTTCCTTCGCGCCAGATGCGGGCGTGTTTGCGGGAAATTTTTGTCTGCGGATCAAATTTCGACAAATCAACTTCCGGGAAAATATTTGACATCGGATCGCGCCGACCAAGGAGATTTTCTTCCTTTTCGATTTTAAAAGCGGGCATTTCCAGTTCGCTCGTGCCGAGAATTAAAAGTTTCGCGGTCAGTTGAACGGATTTATAATTTTCAGAATGCACGCCCTGTTGCGAAAGCGGCTGTCTGGCGCCGCAAAAAGCGCAGAACAAATCGCTGGCGACTATTTTTTGTCCGCAAAAGCCGCAAAAAACGGACTGTTCGGACAAACCAATCGGAGTCGGGACGTCTCTCACACCGAACGTCGCTTGATTAGCCTTCAGTTTTTCTAAATGTTCGTACAAAGCGCGTGACAGCTCCGCCGCCGTTGCAAAACGCTGATGGGCGTTATACTCGACCATCCGCATCAAAATCTTTTCAATCTGATCAGAAAGCTGCGGATTTATCTGACGGGGCAGCGGATGTTTCTGGAAATCAAAAATAAGCAGAGGGTTGCTCTGCGGATCGGCACCCGTCAGAAGATGAAACATTGTCGAGCCGAGCGAATAAATATCCGAGCGCGGCTCGACATTTCCGCTAAAAAGTTCTGGCGGGGCGTAACCCATTGTCCCAACTGCTGTTACGCCTTTTTCTTCTTTGTTGACCCAGCGGGCAATCCCGAAATCAATCAGCATCACGCGTCCTGTGCTGCCGTCGATCATAATATTTGCCGGCTTTAAGTCTCTGTAAACGATTGGCGGTTGGCGGTTATGTAGATATTCAAGTACATCGGCAATTTGAATCGCCCATTCAACAACGTCTTTTTCGTCGATGCGACCTTCCGGCGCGGCGCGAAGCCTGGAAGCTAAATCGCCGCCGGAGATATATTTCATCACCAGATAAAACCGGGCTTCCCCTTCATCATAAAAATAATCGTAAATTGTCGGAATCGATTGATGATCAAGCGATGTGAGCAGTAAAGATTCGCGCTTAAAATCATTAATCGCCTTTTCCTGCTGTTCTCCTTCGATATAGGACTGAACCATTTCCTTAACCGCGCGCAAAACGCCGCCTAGATTTTTATCGCTCGCCAGATAAACCGCGCCCATTCCGCCGCCGCCAATTTTTCTGACAATTTCATAGCGGTTGTTTAAGATTGTGCCTTCTTCGAGCGGTTTTAATTTGGCAGACTTTTTTCCGTCCGTATCGCTTCTTCCGATATTCGGTGTGGTGTATGTCTGAGCTTTTTTCTGTTCGTCTTCAACCGCTTTCTGCAAATCTATTTTTTCCGTTTCATCCGGTGCGTTATTATTCCAAACGCCACCCGTTTGAATATTATTGTTGTCCTCCATTTTCTCAATAATTCTGACCGAATCAAATTGCGATGGCGGACAGGAATTTGCAGTCAAATCAAGAACGGTTTCCGGTTTAGCAATCGGCGTGTTCGCACTGTTTCCGGACTCAGAAATGTTTTGCTGAGAGTTCGGCGTTTCGGGAGTGTTTTGCTCGCTGAAAATCATTTTACTTTCAGTTTCAGAATTTTGGTCCGTGTTTGATTTATTCGCCGCCAGCGCGTCAACATTTGAAAAAGCGAAGTTATCCGTTTTGTTTGAATTGCCTGTCTCCGGCAAAATTTTATTGTCTGGCGCGTTTTCCGCTTTTAGAAGCTGGTCCGGGAATTCTTCGGATATTACTTCCAAACCTTCTTTAACGGCGGCTTCTTCATAGTTCATCAGGGAAGATTCGGTTTGCGAAATCGATTCTTCTTTGTTTTCCTGATTTGAATCAAAAGCTGAATCTTCAACAATCGAATTATTAAATTCATTTGTTATTTCTTTATCATCGTTTTCGAGGGCGCTGGCGTAAGCTTGGTCGATATCTTTTTCATTTGCCAATTCCATCGCTTCCGAATCAATAATTTCTTCTTCGTCGGGCGAATTGTCATTTATCATATTTTGTAAATCAGACGGTTTACCGGCAGCCATCTCCGCTTGCCGACTCGCTCCGCAAAATGGACAAAAAATATCTTTAGTTGTTACTTCCGAACCGCATTCGTGACAATAAGCCATTTCTTTAAACTTTCCTGTCAAAGGCTTCGCGCCTTACTTATTTATATGAAACCGTAAAAATGTTTTTCCGACAATAATTTCGTCGCCGTCGTTTAAAACATTTGAATGTCCGGGTATCAAACGCCGACCGCGATTGATGAAAGTTCCGTTGGTTGAACCCAAATCTTCGACCAGAAATTTGCCGTTTTGACGAATTATGCGCGCGTGCCGTCTTGAAACTTTGGCTTCCGCGTCGTGAGCGTCCAGGTCAACGTCCGGGAAAATTCCGTTATCAGCGTCCCACCGACCGATATTTGATTCGTCATTGGAAAGCGCGAATTCAAAGCCGGCGGATTGCCCGCGTTCAATTATCAAAGTGGCAAAAGCGTCTCTGGCTTTTTTGGTATCTGCTTTTTGAATCGTTTCAATTTCGGTCAATAAATCTTCCGATACCAGTGGATTACCGATTAATGTCACATTTGTTGACTTAAAAATTGGAGTTTCGGAAACTTGCGGGCGGAAATTAGACAATTCATTCTCCCTTTCGCGCTCCTGTAAAGAAGCTCCGCATTCATCACAATATTGCGAGCCCGCTATATTATTCACCTCGCAAATTCGGCATTTTATCATTTTTTATAATATTTCGGACGCATCGATCGTTCTTAAATATCTTTTGATTTTTTGGTAAAGCTATTTTAACCTGTAATTGTCTGTTCGTAAATCAAACAATAAAACTTAATCGCTCTGCCAAACCGCCGGGGAAATCTTTTCTGTGATTCTGAACTGTCTGACATCTTTTTGAAACTCTCCGGTAATATTTGACGTAGTAAAAAACTGACTGACAAACATTTTCAACGGACTGGACGGATTTTAGATAAACTCCACGCACAGAGAGGAAGAAATATATATGGCACTCAGCCGTAAAGCAAAAATTATAATTGGCGCGACCGCCGCCGTTTTATTAACTATTATTGTCATTGCAAGCGTTTATGCAACCCGCAAGGATACTCCGGAAGTGACGGTCGTAAAAGTTGAGACAAGGCGTGAACTACGCTCGAATGTTACTGCCTCAGGCGAAATTCGCCCGATTCAATTCATCAATTTGACGAGCGAAGTTCAGGGACGCATTGAGGAAATTTTTGTCAAAGAAGGCGACAAAGTAGCTGCCGGAACTCCGCTCGTTAAACTTGACCCGACACAACTGCAGTCAAGCACAGACGCGCAGGTTGCCGCTTTCCAGGCTTCGCAGAATGAAGCGCAGGTGACGCGCTCGCAGGTTTTAGCCGCGCAAAATCAGCTTTCTCAATCGCAGCAGGGTCTCAACGCTTCGGAAGCCGGAATTACGACCAGTCAACAGGCGGTTGCCTCAGTCCGCGAAAGCGTTAATCGCGCCAGACAGGAATTGGTCGCCGCGCAGACTGATGTTGATCGCGCGCAAGTCGAAGTCAACGCCGCGAATCGAGAACTGAAACGCTCGGCGGAATTACTCGAAAGCGACGTTATCTCGCGTCTGGAATATGATCAGGCGAAAGACCGCGTCGAAAACGCGCAGGTTGGACTGCGAAATGCCAGATCGCGCCTGCAATCGCAGCAAATCGCCATCAAAAGTGCGCAAAGTCAGGTTAACGAAGCCGAAGCGAGAGTCGCTGAAGCCCGCGCCAGAGCAAAGCAGCAGGAAGTAGCCGTCAAGGACGCGCGGCGCGGAGTCGACACGGCAAACTACAGCGCCAACGCCAGCACGAACCGCAGCCAACAGCAAGCGGCGGTTTTAAGCGGACAGCGCCAGCAGCGTGATAAAACAATGCAGGTCGCGCCGATCAACGGGGTCATTGCCGATATACCGACTAAAGTCGGCGTATTCGCTCTTGCCGGAAATTCAACCACGCCGTTGCTGACAATTGCCGACATGTCAACCGTTACTGTTGAAGTCAAAGTCGATGAAACAGAAATTGATAAAGTTGCCGTCGGTCAGCCGGTTAAAATCAAAGTCGACGCGCTCAACGAACGTGAAATCACCGGAGAAGTAACGCAAAAAACTCCGCTTGCCGTGGGCAAATCGCAGACGAGCGGCGGACTTTCCACAAATATTAATGTTCAGGAAGCGAAAGAATTTCGGGTCGTGATTCAGCTTAATGATTTAACCGATGAAATTCGCGATAGCCTTCGCCCGGGGATGAGCGCGACTGCCGTTATTACAACGAAAACAGCGGAAAATGTGATTGCCGTTCCGCTCCAGGCAGTGATTGAGAAAAAGCCTGAAGCCGCGCCCTCGCCAACTATTCAAGGCGATTCGGCGGAAATTTCCGACAAACCGAAAATGATCAAAGGCGTCTATATTCTGGACGGCAACAAAACTAAATTTGTCGAGATTGAGACTGGCATTACCGGTGAATCCGACATTCAGATTATCGCCGGACTTTCCGAAGGACAGGAAGTGATCACCGGACCGAGCCGAATCTTGAATATTCTCAAAGAAGATACGGTTGTCAAACGGCAAGTCAAAAAAGAAGGCGCTGAAACCGCTCAAAAATAAAAACGGAAATCAGACTTTTGTTCGCTTCTTTGCCTGATGCGGACTGAGGTTCGCTTTCCATTACTTTTCCCTTTCTACTTTTTGAATTTCGATGGAAGAATTAATTATAGAAGACAATAAAAGCGTGACTAATCCGGCGCCGAACGCTTTGATTTCGATGCGCAATATTTGGAAAACTTACCAGATGGGAACAGAAATGCTCCACGCGCTACAGGGCGTTTCATTTGAAGTTCAAAAAGGCGAATACCTCGCCATCATCGGACCTTCAGGCTCCGGCAAATCAACTTTGATGAACCTGATCGGCTGTCTCGATTCGCCGACGAAGGGACAATACTGGATCAACGGCAATCTTGTTTCAGCGATGACCGACGACGAACTCGCTCGTATCCGCAACAAGGAAATTGGTTTTGTTTTTCAGACATTTAATCTGCTCGCCCGTGCCACCGCGTTGCACAACGTGGAACTGCCTCTGATTTACGCGGGCATCAGCTCGAGCGTCCGGCAAGCCCGCGCCCAGGAAACACTGGCATCCGTCGAACTCGGCGATCGCGTTCTGCATCGTCCGAACGAATTATCAGGGGGACAGAGACAGCGCGTCGCCATTGCCCGCGCACTCGTCAATAATCCTTCAATTCTGCTTGCCGACGAGCCGACTGGCGCTCTCGATTCCAAGACAAGTGTGGAGATTATGGCTTTATTTGAAAAACTTCACGCCGACGGAAATACGATTATTCTGGTCACGCACGAACATGAAGTCGCGGCTCGCGCTCACCGCGTGATCACAATCCGTGACGGCGAGATTGAGAAAGACGAAAAAATCAGATAATTGTAACTAATTCTTAAATTACCGCCATTCCGAACTTTTACTCTTAGTAAAGATTTCCGCCGCTTTTCTTGGGAAATACTTTGTTCCTGCCTAAATTTTTAGCCCTGCATCCGTTTTCTGATAATTATTAAAATACGATCTAAAACTTTAGACGAGTTTTAACGTATAATCAACGAATATTTAACATTCCGAACCCGCTGATTTATGAACTTAACCGAAACTCTAAAACTAGCCTTCGCCGCGATTTGGGCGCATAAACTCCGTTCGTTTCTGACGCTTTTAGGAATGATTATCGGCGTCGCGGCTTTTATGACGGTGCTTTCGGTTTTGCAGGGTTTTAATCTTTATGTTGACGAAAAAATCGCCGGTATCGGCTCGAACACTTTTACAGTGCGGCGCTTTAATTTTCTCGTCGATTTTAAAGACACCGACACTGCCGCCGCCGCGCAGAGGCGCAATAAGGAATTGACCTTCGAGGAAATGGAATATATCAAAAGCCGCGCCCAACTAATTAATAAAATTGGCGCGAAGGCGGGCGGCAATTCAGCTGATATAAAACGCGGCGCGGTAGTGATGGAAGGCATTACTGTCGAAGGAATGGAGCCGGTGATTGCGGAAATCGGAAAGTTTGACATCGAAGACGGTCGTTTTTTTACAGAAATAGAAAATGACGGCGCGGTCCGTGTTTGTTACATTGGAAAAGATGTCTCGGATAAATTATTCCCTTTCGGTTCGGCGGTTGGACAGGAAATCGACATTCGCGGGATTCCATACAAAGTCATCGGCGTGCAAACCGCGAAAGGCACAGTCTTTGGTATGCCGCAGGACAATTTTGTCTATTTGCCAATTAAAACTTACGCGGCAAACTTCGGACCTCTGCGCGGCAGCCGGTACCTCTATTTTGAGGTCAGCGCGATTTCTGAAAATCTTTTCAAAGATGCGGTCGAAGAAGTTCGCACTCTGATGCGCGTCAGACATAAGCTCGCGCCCGGCGAAAAAGACGATTTTGGGATTTTAACGCCGGACGCGATTACGGGACTTCGAGACAGTATTTTGGGTCCGACTTATATCGTCATCCTGCTTGTTCCGGGCATCGCTCTGCTTGTGGGCGCGATTGTCATTATGAACATAATGCTTGTCGCCGTGACCGAACGCACTAAGGAAATCGGGATCAGAAAATCTTTAGGCGCGCGGCAGGGCGATATTTTGCGCCAGTTTTTAATGGAAGCCGTAACACTTTCGCTGATCGGGGGATTAATCGGTCTGACGGTCGCCTGGCTCGGTGGTAAAATTATTTCGCTGTATGTTTTTCAAACTTATATTCCGGTTTGGGCGATTTTTGTAGGGATTTTTGTTCCGGCTATAATCGGCGTCATCTCCGGTTTATTTCCCGCTTGGAAAGCGGCGCGGCTTGACCCGATTGAAGCGCTTCGAGCTGATTAAATTTTATGAATCCGATTGGTTTTTTTCGCAACAACGTTTACGAAAACCTGAAAATGGCGATGGACACGATCCGCGATAATAAATTGCGTTCGTTTCTGACGGTGATCGGCGTCGTAATCGGTGTGATTACGGTGATGCTGATTTCTTCAATTATCAGCGGCATTGACACCGCGGTCACGAAACAGATTGAATCTTTCGGAACCCGCACAATGTTTGTCTATAAATTTAATGTCGGAACTTTTTCGCCGCCTACCCGCGAAGAGCGCAGGCGTAAACCTCTGACGATTGACGATTCCGAAGCGATCAGAAATTTGCCTTCAATCGAATACAGCGTTCCGATTCTCAACGTAACGAGCAACTTCTTCGGGCAGCAAACTTATGTTACTAAAAACGGAAAAAGCTCGGCGTCGGTCGCTTTGAGCGGCACATTTCCCGATTACGAACGCGCCGGAACAGATATTTTGATTGAGGGTCGATGGTTTACGGCAAGCGAAAACGACGCCGGAGACAATGTCTGTTTAGTTGGTTCAAGCGTTCAGGATAATTTTTTCCCGTTCGCTTCAGCAGTCGGTCAAACAATCGATATTGGCGGACGCGAATTCCGCATCATCGGACTACTTCAAAAACGCGAACAATTCGGAGGTGGCGGTAATGATCAGAGCAATGTGATTTATATGCCGCTCAAAACCGCCCGTAAAATCAAGCCGCAAGCCGACGATTTATTTATTTTAGCAGTCGCCCGACCAAATCAAACCGATGAAGGAAAGGACGCGGTTACGGACCTTCTGCGCTTCCGCCGCAAAGTTGAACGGGACGCGCCGAATAATTTCGGTGTGCAGACTTCCGAAGGAATTATCAGTAATTTTCGTTCGATAACCGCGGGCGTCGCTTTGGCAATGATTGTTATTTCTTCAATCGGTCTGATGATCGGCGGCATCGGCGTGATGAATATTATGCTCGTTTCCGTTACCGAGAGAACGCGTGAAATCGGCATCCGTAAAGCAATAGGCGCGAAACAGAGCGATATTCTAACGCAGTTTTTGATTGAAGCGATGACGCTCACCGGCTTTGGCGGTCTGATCGGTTTGCTGATCGGATGGGCTTTAACATTTCTTGTAAAACTTATTTTCCCTTCTTATGTTCCGCTCTGGGCGCCGATTGTCGGATTCGTCGCCAGCGTCGGAATCGGTTTAATCTTCGGCTTATTCCCCGCATGGAAAGCGGCACGGCTCGATCCGATTGAATCTCTGCGTTACGAATAAAAGAGAAGTCTGATTTTGTTAAATCAGACTTCTCTTTTATCGAATAAGAATAAATAATAAAAATTAAGCTGGATTGCCCGAGAAAAAGGCGGTAATTACTCTAAAAGTTAAGCTTAACAAAGCAAAAATTAAAACAATCGCCCACGCCGAACCGGCAGAAAGTTTACCGAGTTTCTGCAAACCGATAGCGGCGAGAATCCAGCCCCAAATCAGAAAAAAATCAAAAGTTCCGAGCAGGGTTGCCAGAACAGGACTTTGCGCGCCGTCGATAAAAAAACTCGGATTGGCTTGGATTAAACCGCGCTGACCGGTGGCAACGTCAATTTCGTCGACTGGCTTCAAAAATAAAATAATTATATTGGCGATAGAAGCCACGACCGTCGGCGGGAAACTTGAATAAACCCAGGCTGAAACGCTGTGCAGAAAACTTGCGCTGCCGCCCATCGCTTTTGAAGCGAGCCAGTAGAAAAGCCCGCCGAGCGCCATCACAACGACGATAATCAAAGGAATGAAATACCGGGTAACATTGATAATAGTCATCGTAAAATCAACGCTCTGCTGCTTTTGTTCGGCTGAAAGACTCGACGCTTGCGGACTTTTATCTACTTGTTCGGCGGCAAATCTTTTAAATCCTTCATCGCCGACTTTGTTGGCAAACAAAAAAGAAAAAGTGGTTCCAAGCACAATCATTACGATGGTTGCCAAAATAAATCTAGGTTTACGTCGCAAATCTTCAAATGTTTTTCCCGGCTCAAAAAAAATGCTGCCGAGCGTTGCGGCTTCCGACATTTGCGCCGGTTCTTCGATAGTTTTAAAGTCTTGCGGTGGCGGCGGCGCTTGCCATCCAGCTTGGTTTTGTTGGTTCAGATTTGAATTCTCTTCGTTCATAAAAAGTTTTCCTCTCCTCAAAATGTTTTGCCTGCGTTTTTCAACAACAACAAAAATCTATTCAACATGCAAACTTTTTTATATCTAACTTTACTACGCAGTTTCTAGATTGAACGTTTCAATTATTGCCGTTCAAGGCTCGGTGCGGTTTCATAACCCTTAACGCGGATGCACGCAGCAAAATGATCCGTTTCGATTTCGCGCAGTTCCGGCACAACTTTCGCGCAGTCTTCAATCGCCAGCGGGCAGCGCGTGCGGAAACGACAACCCGAAGGCGGATTGATCGGCGTCGGAACATCACCCTGCAAAACAATTCGTTCGCGTTTCTTTTTCGGGTCGGGCACGGGAATCGCGGAAAGCAAAGCTCTCGTATAAGGATGCAGCGGATTATCATATAATTCGCGTCCTTCGGAAATCTCGACGATTTTCCCCAGATACATCACCGCCACGCGCTTCGAGATATGTTCGACGACTGCCAAACCGTGCGAAATAAAAAGGTAGGTCAAACCAAATTCAGATTGTAAATCCTGCAAAAGATTAACGACCTGCGCCTGGATGGAAACATCGAGCGCAGAAACGGGTTCATCGGCAATAATCAACTTTGGATTTAAGGCAAGGGCGCGGGCAATGCCGATTCGCTGGCGTTGACCGCCAGAAAATTCGTGCGGGTAGCGAAACATATAAGCCGGGTCGAGACCGACTTTTTTGAGCAAATCCGCCACTCGCTCTTCTCTTTCGGTTTTATTGCCGATGCCGTGAATCTTCAGCGGTTCAGAGACGGTTGAGAGAATACTCAGACGCGGATTAAGGCTGGCATACGGGTCCTGAAAAATAATCTGCATTTCGCGCCGAAGGATTTGCATTTGATTATTCGGCAACCCAACAATGTTTTGTCCTTCAAAAAATACGTCACCGCTCGTCGGCTCATAAAGCCGCAGAAGGCAGCGCCCGACGGTTGATTTTCCGCAACCGGATTCGCCGACGAGTCCGAGCGTTTCGCCCGCAAAAATATCAAACGAAACATCATCAACCGCCCGCACGACATCATTGCTGTTTTCGACGGGAAAATGCTTTACCAAATGACGAACCCGAACGAGTTCTGTTTTTTGAGTTTTAACCGCGCTGTTTTCCATTCCTTTTTGATTCGATTAATTTAATGTTGGGTCTTTATCATTCGGTAGTCGCGCGAAGACTTTTTTCGCTCTCAAAATCTTTTCCTTCATAAAGCACGCAGCGCACCTCAACATTGTCTTCCAAATGATAAAGCGGCATCGGATCGTGCGTACATCTTTCCATTCTGAACTCGCAGCGCGGCGCGAAATGACAGCCCGATGGAAGATTCGTTGGACTCGGAACTGTTCCTTCGATGGTGGAAAGGCGCGTTTCCTTTGCTTCACCGATGCCGCGCAGTTTTGGGACGGAACGAAGTAAGCCCTGCGTATAAGGATGTTTTGGCTTTTCAAAAATTTCTCCGACACCCGATTCTTCGACGATTCTTCCCGTATACATCACAGCGACTCGATCGGCAACTTCGGCGACCACACCTAAGTCATCGCGCAGTTCCGGCACAACTTTCGCGCAGTCTTCAATTGCCAGAGGGCAGCGTGTGCGGAAACGACAACCCGAAGGGGGATTGATCGGCGTCGGAACATCACCCTGCAAAACAATTCGTTCACGTTTCTTTTTCGGGTCGGGTATCGGAATCGCGGAAAGCAAAGCTCTAGTATATGGATGAAGCGGATTATCATATAATTCACGCCCTTCGGAAATCTCGACGATTTTCCCCAGATACATCACCGCCACGCGCTTCGAGATATGTTCGACGACTGCCAAACCGTGCGAAATAAAAAGGTAGGTCAAACCAAATTCAGATTGTAAATCCTGCAAAAGATTAACGACCTGCGCCTGGATGGAAACATCGAGCGCAGAAACGGGTTCATCGGCAATAATCAACTTTGGATTTAAGGCAAGGGCGCGGGCAATGCCGATTCGCTGGCGTTGACCGCCAGAAAATTCGTGCGGGTAGCGAAACATATAAGCCGGGTCGAGACCGACTTTTTTGAGCAAATCCGCCACTCGCTCTTCTCTTTCGGTTTTATTGCCGATGCCGTGAATCTTCAGCGGTTCAGAGACGGTTGAGAGAATACTCAGACGCGGATTAAGGCTGGCATACGGGTCCTGAAAAATAATCTGCATTTCGCGCCGAAGGATTTGCATTTGATTATTCGGCAACCCAACAATGTTTTGTCCTTCAAAAAATACGTCACCGCTCGTCGGCTCATAAAGCCGCAGAAGGCAGCGCCCGACGGTTGATTTTCCGCAACCGGATTCGCCGACGAGTCCGAGCGTTTCGCCCGCAAAAATATCAAACGAAACATCATCAACCGCCCGCACGACATCATTGCTGTTTTCGACGGGAAAATGCTTTACCAAATGACGAACCCGAACGAGTTCTGTTTTTTGAGTTTTAACCGCGCTGTTTTCCATTCCTTTTTGATTCGATTAATTTAATGTTGGGTCTTTATCATTCGGTAGTCGCGCGAAGACTTTTTTCGCTCTCAAAATCTTTTCCTTCATAAAGCACGCAGCGCACCTCAACATTGTCTTCCAAATGATAAAGCGGCATCGGATCGTGCGTACATCTTTCCATTCTGAACTCGCAGCGCGGCGCGAAATGACAGCCCGATGGAAGATTCGTTGGACTCGGAACTGTTCCTTCGATGGTGGAAAGGCGCGTTTCCTTTGCTTCACCGATGCCGCGCAGTTTTGGGACGGAACGAAGTAAGCCCTGCGTATAAGGATGTTTTGGCTTTTCAAAAATTTCTCCGACACCCGATTCTTCGACGATTCTTCCCGTATACATCACAGCGACTCGATCGGCAACTTCGGCGACCACACCTAAGTCATGCGTAATTAGTAGGATAGCCAGTTTGCGCGTTGTTTGTAATTCATTGAGCAGTTCGAGAATCTGCGCCTGAATCGTGACGTCCAGAGCGGTTGTCGGTTCATCGGCAATCAACAGTTCCGGATTGCACGCAAGAGCCATCGCAATCATCACGCGTTGGCGCATTCCGCCCGAAAGCTGGTGCGGATAATCTTTGATGCGACGCTCCGGCGCGGGCATCGCGACTTCCTTCATCGCTTCGATTGCCCTATCTAATGCATCTTTCTTACTTAATTTTTGATGAAGGCGCAACGCTTCGGCAATCTGCTCGCCAACCGTATAAACCGGATTGAGTGAAGTCATCGGGTCCTGAAAAATCATCGCGATGTCATTGCCGCGAATTTCGCGCATCCGTTCAACTGAAACGGTTGTCAATTCTTCATCCTTAAATTTTATCGAGCCCCCGACGATCTTTCCGGGCGACGCGATCAGGCGCATCAACGATAGCGCGGTAATTGATTTGCCGCAGCCGGATTCGCCGACCAAACCTAAAAGTTCGCCTTCGTCGATGTAAAAGCTGACATTATTGACGGCTTTTACAGTTCCGGCGCGAGTGGGAAAGTGCGTTTCTAAATTTTTGACTTCCAGTAAATGTGTTGTCATCAACAAATTTTAATGCGGCTCTAAAATGTATATGTCAGATAGCTAGTGCAACTAATTTCGTCGCTTTTTCCTCCAATGGATGTTATCATTTTTTACCAAAATTTGTCTTTCAGCAGTAAAAATTCAGGAGATTTTTGTAGTGAAAAAAAATTCAACTCTTTGCGGAAGTTTTCTCGTTATCATCTTTTTAGTAACAGGTGTATTCGCCCAAAATGAAACAGCCTCCAAAGTTACGCCTCCAGCGTCGGGCGATGTCAAAATCACAACCAAATCCGGCAGTGCCACAACCTTCGAAAACATTGAAAGAGATGTTGCCAAAGTTTTGACTTTAATTGAAGATAATCATGTCGACGGCAAAAAACTCAATTATAACGAGCTATTCAAATCTTCTATTGATAAAATGTTGCACACGCTCGACCCGCACTCAAATTATTTTGACGCCAAAGAATTTGAACAATTTCGCACCGATCAAAGCTCGCAGTATTTTGGAATCGGCGCGACCATCGGTCATTTGAGAGACGCCAGCGGCAAAGTCATCGCGACATTCATTAAAGCGACATTTGAAGGCGCGCCTGCCAATCGCGCCAATCTTCGATACGGAGACAAAATCGTCGAAGTCAATGGCGTTTCGATGCTCGGCAAACCACTCGAAGAAGTTCGCACCTTTCTGCGCGGTCCGCGCGGCACACCCGCCAAACTAGTTGTCGAAAAATACGGCACGGGAACTCGCGAAACCATCGAGATCGTTCGTGACGCGGTTTCTCAGCCCTCGATTGCCGAATCGTATATGCTTCGCCCGGAAGTCGGCTATATTGCGATGACCGGCGGTTTTAACCAAACAACTTATGCCGAATTTGTGGACGCGATGCGCAATTTAAAAGCGCAGGGAATGAAACAGCTGGTCATCGACCTTCGGGGAAACGGCGGTGGTCTGGTGCATCAGGCTTACAAAATCGCCAATATTTTTCTCCCGCGCGGGCAAGCCGTATTCACGCAAAAAGGCAGAATTAACGGCACGGGAAACACTTATGATTCCGACAACGATGCGCCGGAAGATATGCCTCTCGTTGTTCTGGTCAATCGAAATTCCGCGTCTGCTTCAGAGATTTTAGCCGGTGCGCTTCAGGATCACGACCGCGCTCTGATTGTCGGTGAAGATACATTCGGTAAAGGTTTGGTGCAAAATCCATACCCTCTGGAATATGGCTCAATGCTGCTTCTGACAATTGCGAAATATGAAACCCCCTCCGGTCGGCTCATTCAAAAGGACTATTCCGACGGTAATCTTTACAATTACTACACCAACGGCGGAACTTTGCAGGGAGAAAACGAATCTGCAAAACCAAAAGGCGCGGAGAGCAAAACTGATTCGGGCAGAACGGTTTACGGCGGCGGCGGCATAAACCCTGACAAAATGGTCAAACCACAAACGATTACAACTGAAAAAGCCCGCTTTCAGGCAAAGTTCAACGACCCGATTTTCGCATTTATGCTTGATTTAGCTTACGGAAAAGTTAGAGATTTTGAGAACTACAAAATTGACCGCCCAATCTCATTTGAACACGACATAAAATCAAGCGATTTTCCGGTCACCGAAAATCTCTTCCAAACATTCAAAAAATTTGCGATTGAAAAATACAAATTCACTCCCGCTCAAATTAACAAGGAGCGAGAATACGTCGAGCGCTTTTTGCGGACCGAACTCATCACCGCCGCATACGGTTCAACAACTTCGTTTCAAGTATTTAATGAATATGACACACAACTCAAGCAAGCGGTCGAATCTCTACCTGCCGCCAAACAATTAGCCGTCGAGGGCGCCAGAGCCAATGCGCAAAAGCCAAAAACTGAATTGAATCGTTAGTTTGCCGATGAATAGAACTTAACGTTTGTTGATTCTAGATTGTGCTTGCAACAAAATTATAATGCGACAAATATTTGAAAGCTTTTTTATGAAACGAATCATCTTCACCACCTTTTTTGTGTTACTGATGCTTCCAATGTTAGCTTCCTCACAAACATTGGCTTCAAAAGAATCATTGCGTGGGTTGCAGAGTGTCTTTATAAACATTTTGCCGATTGCCAGTGATGCACAGGCTGACGGTCTTTCTGCAAATCAAATTCGCAAAGTTGTTGAATTTGAATTAAATAAAGCTGGCGTGTTATTTCGTAAAGAGGCTCAAAGTGAACAGGAAAACGCTAATCTTATAATCACTATTGATACAATTAAACATCCGCAGGGAGTGTATATTTTCACTGTCAATATTTCCGTTGTTCAGGAGATGCAGATCGCACGTTTACAAAAACAAAATACTTTCCCTGCTGAAACCTACAGCAAACGAGCTTTGGGACTTACGACTCCAAATCAAATGGATATAATTTACATCCCCTTGAAAGAAAAACTTATTGAATTTATCCGTGATTTTCTTGCTGTTAATCAAAAGAAGCCAAGTGTTCATACCGGCTCATCAATTCGGCATTATACCCAAAGCGATTTTATTAAATAATAAATTCCAAATCCCGCGCCAACCAAAATCACAATAAAACCTAAAATACCTAAAGCAACAAATAGTTTAAATTTTTTATAACGATTATCGTCCTGTGGCGAGAGCGAACTCTGCGGAAAATATGGGGGCGGTCTGTCTGACATTTTTATTTCTCCTCGAATTTAAATCTTTGCTTTCTCAACTATCTTGGTAGAGGTTGCTCCAAATTTGCAAGTCCGTAAGCAAGAACTGCCATCAATGAACCGTTTTCGGCTAATTCGCGCGGGTTTTGGAATTTATTATTTAATAAAATCGCTTTGGG
>MWVV01000047.1_pt1 | contig 43989 bp, 31 predicted proteins | sample 1047281 | NCBI WGS metagenome assembly MWVV01 (sample SAMN06349986, study PRJNA376086) | soil metagenome | isolation source: PT-2 sample Antarctic (ecotone) soil | place: Antarctica | collected 2015-01-13 | reverse complement strand
TCCCATTGCGCTCGCGCTGACCCGACCCGGCGCGGCTTCCACCCGTTACGTCATCGCCGTCGGGCAAATGCTGATGGGAGCTTTGCTGATTCATATCAGCGGCGGGCGCATCGAAACGCATTTTCATGTCTTCGGCTCGCTGGCTTTCCTCGCGTTTTATCGAGATTGGCGCGTGCTTGTTCCGGCGACATTGGTCGTCGTCGCAGACCATTTTCTGCGCGGGATTTTCTTCCCTCAATCCGTCTTTGGCGTGCTTGCCGCGAGCAACTGGCGATGGTTGGAACACACGGGCTGGGTTGTCTTTATAGACGTTTTCCTCGTTATCTCCTGCTTGCGCGGAACACGCGAATTACAGGACATCGCCGAGCGAACGACGGCACTGGAGATTGGCGAAGAGCGTTATCGGGAACTGTTCGAAAACGCTAACGATATTATTTATACCCGCGACTTGCAGGGAAACTTCACCTCGCTCAATAAAACAGGCGAAAAATTCACCGGCTACACGCGCGACGAAGCAGTCAAGATGAATGTCGCTCAAGTGGTCGCGCCGGAATATCTCGAACGCGCCCGCCAAATGCTTGCACGCAAGATTGAAGATCAAACTCCGACAACTTACGAATTTGGGATGATAACTAAAAACGGCGAGCGGCGATGGCTGGAAGTCAGCAGCCGTTTGACCTACGAGGACGGAGTGCCCGCCGGCGCTCAGTGCATCGGGCGCGACATCACCGAGCGCAAGCGCGCGGACGCGGAACGACAAGCTATCGCCGAAATAGTCCAAAGCGTTATCACGACATCTAATCTTGATGAGTTGTTTAAGCTCGCTCACCGCTCAATCAGTAAGCTCCTGCCCGCGGAGAATTGCTTTGTCGCTCTTCACAATCCGACTACCAACTTAATTCATTTTGAGTATTGGGCTGATCAGGTTGATTCTATACCGCCGCCGGGTCCGGTCGGTAAAGGATTCACCAGTTATGTATTGCGCACCGGGCAGCCCATTCTGCTGACGGAAGAAATTATAAACCAACTGTATAAGCGAGGCGAAGTCGAGAAAAGGGGAACAGATTCTGCTTCGTGGCTGGGTGTTCCTCTGCGAACGCCCTCACGTACCATCGGAGTATTGGTTGTGCAACATTATGAGAGGGATAACGCTTATAGCCAGCGCGATCTGGAGTTGCTTGCCTCAGTCGGAGACCAACTTGCCTTAGCTATCGAGCGCAAGCAGACTGAAATAGAACTCCAAACGCGAGAGGCGCAGCTCACCGAATCACAGCAAATCGCGCATCTCGGTAATTGGGAATGGGACATCAAATCCAACAAAGTTAGTTGGTCTGATGAAGAGTTCCGCATATTCGGTCTTGAGCCGCGGGAATTTACCCCCACCTACGAGACTTATCTGGAGCGTATTCATCCTGACGAACGTGAATTGGTAGTAGCAACAATTCAGAAAGCCTTGCAGGAGAAGAAATATCCGAGTTTTGAACATCGCATCGTGCGACCTGACGGAGCAGTGAGAATGATTTGCGAAGACGGCAAAGTCGTTCTTGATGAATACGGCAATCCAATTAAGTTGTTGGGAATCACGATGGACATTACCGAGCGCAAACTGGCGGAAGATAATCTACGAAACTCGGAAGCAGAGATGCGTGCCTTGTTCGCTTCGATGACCGATGTCATTCTTGTATTGGATAAAGAAGGTCGCTATTTGAAGATTCCGGCAACCAATCCCACGCTTCTTTATAAACCTCCTACCGAGCTTATCGGGAAAACCATACATGAAGTCTTACCCGTCGAAAAAGCCGATCCTTTCCTGAAGTGTATTAAACAGTCTCTAGAAATAAATCAGCCCGTTCATCTTGATTACAACCTGAAGATCGGCGACAAAGAATTTTGGTTTGCCGGAACCGTTTCTCCAATGACTGATGAGACGGTGCTTTGGGTCGTCCGCGATGTTACGGAACGCAAGCAAATGATGGACGAACTTGAACAAGCCCGCGACGTGGCATTGGAGTCGGTACGATTGAAATCCGAGTTTCTCGCCAATATGTCGCACGAGATTCGCACGCCGATGAACGGCGTGATTGGAATGACCGAATTATTGCTCGATACGGAATTAGACAACGAACAGCGCGAGTTCGCGGAAATCGTTCGCGCAAGTGCCGATTCCTTGCTGACAATTATCAACGACATTCTCGACTTCTCAAAAATCGAAGCAGGCAAGCTTCGTTTTGAAAAGCAGAATTTTGATTTGCGAAATGTCGTCGAAGCGATTGTCGAATTGCTCGCCGCACCCGCGCAGAGCAAAGGACTCGAATTGGCTTTGCTCGTTGACAGCGATGTGCCGACGCTTGTGCGCGGCGACGCGGGGCGAATCCGACAAGTCCTTATAAATCTGGCAAGCAACGCCGTGAAGTTCACCGAGCGTGGCGAAGTCGCCATTTGCGTGAGCAAAGAGATTGAAACCGAAACGCACGCCACGATTCGATTTACGGTGCGTGACACGGGCATCGGAATTTCAGATGACCAGCAGAAAAATCTATTTCAGGCTTTTGTCCAAGCCGACGGCTCGACGACGCGCAAATACGGCGGCACGGGTTTGGGATTGGCAATCTCGAAACAGATTGTCGATATGATGGGCGGCGAAATCGGCATCGAGAGCGAGCAAGACAAAGGCTCGACCTTCCATTTCACCATGCAGTTGGAGAAACAATCAATTAATGCTGCTGCTTTAGCGACACAGTCCCACGCCGCTCTACACAATCTGCGAGTGTTGATTGTGGACGATAGCGCGATTAATTGCAAAATTCTTGTTCACCAAACTACTTCGTGGGGAATGATACCGCGTGAAGCCGAAAATGGTCGAGTTGCGATCGAGATGCTTCGCGTCGCCGCGCAAAGCCATGAGCCTTTCGATGTCGCTTTGCTCGATTTTAATATGCCTGGAATAGACGGCTTCGAACTGGCGCGGGCAATCAAATCAGACGCGCAGATTTCCGCCGTGCGCCTTGTTTTGATGCCGTCTTTCGGCAATCGTGGTGATGCGCAGACAGCGCGTGAAATCGGGATTTCGGCTTATCTGATGAAGCCCATCCGCCAATCACAGCTTTCCGATTGTCTCGTCACGGTAATGGGCAAAAGCAAAGACGCAGTTTCAACCGCGCCGCTACAAAGTAATCCGGTTGGGCAACATCCTCTTGCAGAAAACAACTCCGCTTCGCGCCCGAGAGTTCTGATTGCCGAAGACAATCCGGTCAACCAAGAAGTTGTCAGGCGACAGGTTGAAAAGCTCGGTTATCGCGCCGATGTCGCTTGTAACGGTGCCGAAGCTCTCAGAGCACTCACCAAATTTCCATACCACATCGTGCTGATGGACTGCCAGATGCCGGAAATGGACGGTTACGCGGCGACCACCGAAATTCGCCGCCGCGAAGGTAAGGATAAACACACCGTCGTTATCGCCTTGACGGCAAATGCTATGAAAGGCGAAATGGAAAAATGTCTCGCGGCTGGAATGGACGATTATGTGAGCAAGCCCGTCAACGTCAAAGAACTTCAAAATGTCCTCAAACGCTGGCATCCATCAGCCGAAAACCCATACACGACGGTATTAAATCAAAACACGACGGTCAAGCAATCTTCATTGCCAGTTGATATGAATCGTCTGCGAAGGGCGGCGAGCGACGACGAAGAATTGACGCGAGAGTTAACCGAAATTTATTTGCGGCAGATGTCCGAAAATCTCAAAAAGTTAAAAAAGGCGGTTGAAACCGACGCACCGGATGAAATAAAGCGTATCGCTCACACAATGTTGGGCGGAAGCGTAACCTGCGGAATGGTCGCCGTCGTTGTGCCTCTGCGCGAATTAGAGCAATCAGATTACGGCGCAGGACGCTTGACTGATGCGACGCCCTTAGTCAATAGGGTTGAGAAAGAGCTTGAGCGCATCATGGAATTCTTCAGGGATTCTTTGACGCCGGTAAATAAATAGAAATAAGCTTACCGCCGAGTCTTTTTACCGAGTTGAGCCCATTATAGAAATTTTAATATTGCCGCTTAAAAGCCGGACGAAAACTTCAATCTTTGTCCGAAACGTGGGTGGCGCGGGAGTGGAGATATGAGAATTTTAATTGCGGAAGACGATGCCGTTTCGCGCCGCGTACTTGAAGCCACACTCGTCAGATGGGGGTACGAAACGGTTATTGCAAAGGGCGGAGAAGAGGCTTTGGCTGCTTTGCAAAAAGAGGACGCGCCGCTCCTGGTGATTCTCGATTGGATGATGCCGGACATTGACGGACTGGAAGTTTGCCGTCGCGTGCGCAATGTGCCAAGCGCGACACCCGTCTATATCATTATGCTGACGGTGAAAACCGAAAAAGCGAACATTGTCGAAGGACTCGGAGCCGGCGCGAACGATTACATCACTAAACCGTTCGACCGTCATGAGTTGCGGGCGCGTGTACAGGCTGGAGAAACTATCGTCAGTTTGCAGCAGAATCTGGCGGCGCGCGTCGAAGAATTGGAAACCGCGCTCGGCAAAGTAAAACAGCTACAAGCAATTCTTCCGATTTGCTCTTACTGCAAAAATATCCGTGACGACCAAAATTACTGGCAGCAAGTGGAGACTTACATTTCGGAGCATACCGATATGCAGTTCAGCCACAGCATCTGTCCGGATTGTTATGAATCAGTCGTCAAGCCGCAACTCGAACGGAGAAATAAAAATTAGAAAGACTACAGGTGCTTTTTTGGGAATCTGGATTGGGATTTTTATAAATGATATACTAACAAGAGTGAAAAAAGATTTGTATGCTTTAGTGATAGACGACGAACCTCAGGTCAGCGGTTTTGTCACAGAGGTTTTGCGAAGCGAAGGCTGGAACGTGAGCGAAGCCCAAAGTGCCGAACAAGCGTTTGAAATATTCGGCGAAAAGAAGTGGCTACTGGTTTTCTGCGATGTCGTGCTCGGCGGAACTGACGGCTACGCGGTTTTGCGCCGCTTTTCGGAAAAACTATCTGAAGGGCGATTCGTTCTGATGACCGGACACGGGTCAGCTGTCGGCGCGCTCGACGCGACTGCTCACGGAGCTTACGACTATCTGGTCAAACCGTTTACCATTGAAGACATTCTCAACATCACTAAAGTCGTTCTGGAAGAACATCAGCATCGCTCTAAATCAGCAGCGAAGCCGCAGTCTTCACCGCTTGATTACGCATCCGATATTCCGTTAATCGGAAAAAGCCCGACATTCGTCGAATGTTTGAAAATGGTCGGGCGCGTCGCGGGGACAAATCTGCCGGTACTTATTACCGGCGAATCGGGGTCGGGCAAGGAAGTGGTCGCGCTGGCGATCCATCAGCGAAGCAATCGCGCTTCGGGCGCGTTCGTGCCGGTCAACTGCGGCGCGATTCCGGTCGAGTTAATCGAATCGGAACTTTTCGGACACGCTCGCGGTTCTTTTACCGGCGCCGACCGCGAGCGCGTCGGGCTGTGGGAAGAAGCGAGTGGCGGAACGCTTTTCCTCGATGAAATCACCGAGACAAATCCGCTGTTTCAGGTTAAACTGTTGCGCGCTCTGCAGGAGGGAGAAATTCGCCGCGTCGGTTCCAACCAAAGTAAAAAATTGGACGTTCGCGTTATTGCCGCGACGAACCGCGACGTTGAAGAAGAAGTCAGAGAAAATCGCTTTCGGCAGGATTTAATGTATCGGCTCAACGCCGTCACGATTGAACTGCCGCCGCTGCGTGAGCGCCTTGAAGATATTCCTCTGCTTGCCGAGCATTTTGCCAAACAAATTCGCCCGCCCGACGCGCCGCCGGTAAAATTTTCAAGCGCGGCAATCGAAATGCTCAAAAAATACGAATGGCAGGGCAATGTGCGCGAACTGGAAAATGCCGTTCTTCGCGCCGTCTCAATGTGCGACGATATTATTTACCCGGAACATCTGCCGCTGCGGATACGCAATTTTACCGATGAAGCGACAATACCCGCAAACGCCGCCGATCCTCTGGCTTCGGTCAAAAGCCAATGGCTGACGCTTGCCGCAATGGAGGCGAAATATACCGCTCAGGTTCTCACATCAACCGGCGGCAACAAACAAGCGGCGGCGCGCATACTCAATATTGACCGCAAAACTTTAACCCGAATCATCAATCGGACTGAATCCGAAGCGTAAAAGAATTGCCGACTTCCAGAGTTGTCACATCCAAAATAGTCTTTCTGCAGCAGCGCAAATCTAAATACGACAAAAAGTGAAATTTCTTCTTAGGATGCGGAAAAATGCCGCGCATCCGGGAAAATAAGTCTAGGCAATCTTCCTGCCCAACGCTATTTTATTCAAATTTCCGAGCGATATTTTCACCGACGTCTTTGTTTTAACCGCATTAAAAATAATGGTCGAATGGCACGGCATTTGCCCTTGCCGCTTATTTGTTAATGACCATTGGTCTCATTTTGCTGTTGCCGACAGTGCTTCAGACATTGTTCGGGAATTTATTCTCCTTTCAACGCAGCTTATGGAACTTCGTCAACAATTGTAAAATTGAGGTGGTTTATCAAGAGATTCTACGCCAGGTGCGAGCCCGGACAGTCAATACAAATTAATCTACGCTGCGATTCCCCGGAATTACGACGGCTCGTCGAGTTGACTATTAAAGCGCAGCAGGACGGAAATGTGCTGTTTGATTCCCGCACAATATGGACAGAGGCGCGTCCGCCGCAGACTATTCTTACGAGAGACGCACCGCCTGCCGCTGATTTGCTGGTAGCTTGTGCCTGGTGCAAAAAATTGGACGTGGGGAAAGAAAATTGGCGAGAATTTGAAGAAGCCGTCAGAATTTTGAACTTATCAGAAATCGAAAATCTACCACTAATATCTTACGGGATGTGTCGTGTCTGCTATCAAGCAATGTCGGAGAAGTTAAAGAATATTCAGTCCTCCTAAAACTAGCCCTGCTTCATACTTTGTCTTTATCGACTACAATCTTAAAATTCCCCGTTAGAATTTACTCCCGGTTAGTCAACAACAAGTTAAAAAATTTCTGCACGGCGAGTGATACACAACCTGTTTAACCGAGCGTTTCATAATAAGGTCCGACTTTCATAATATATTCCTTAGCTTTTCCTCGCAAACCCCGCGCAGTGGACAAATACTAATACAAGCAGGTAAAAAAATCCTATCCTTTTCTCCCCTCGTGTTGATAATTTCCACACTGGTTAACATTCAACCAACTTCCGATTTTTCATCTTAAGCTGCTAAGACCCTATAAATAATTGTGGATAAAGTAAATGTCGGTCATAAAAACGCGTGGCACCAAACTCGCTAACTGGTAACCGTCAGGCGCGGCTTAACGCCTGAAGAGTCTTCTACTACTCAATTGTTTTCTAGCTCGTGTAGAAATGCATTTATAAAAATGAGTTTCTACGCGAGCTGGAAAATTATATTCGGCTAAATGCGGAAATTGAATTTCTAGACTTAAATTTTATTAACTTAATTAACTAAGGAGAAAATTTACAATGAAAAAGAAAGATATCCTACGGATTTTATTCGTCTTTGCGATAATAATGAGTGCTTCTTTCGTCAACTATGTTTCCGCGCAGGTTGCTCCAAATCTTGGTACGGCTGGACGCTTTGCAGTATTAGCTGGTTCCACCGTGACGAATAAAGGTTCAAGCGTTGTGACTGGAGATGTAGGGGTCAGTCCGGGGACTTCTATCACAGGCTTTGCTCCGTCTGGACCTGGAGTAGTAGTGGGTACAATTCGCGTTAACGACGAGGTTGCGATTCAAGGGCAAACCGATGCCCTTGCCGCCTTTAATTTTCTAGCGAGTCAGGCGTGCACTCGGACTCTAACCGGAACTGATCTGGGTGGACTCACTCTTACGCCGGGAGTTTTTTGCTTTGCTGACTCAGCTCAATTGACCGGGATACTTACCCTCGATGGTCTGAATCTTGCTAATCCGGTTTTCATTTTTAAGATAGGGACCACTCTCACCACTGCAAGCGCTTCATCAATTGTCTTGAGAAATGGTGCAACCGGTTGCAATGTGTTTTTTCAAGTTGGCAGTTCTGCGACCCTCGGTGCAAATACACAATTCACAGGAAACATCCTCGCAAGAGAGAGTATCACACTAACAACCGGCGCAGATATCAATGCAGGAAGAGCCTTGGCGCTAAATGCTGCGGTGACGCTGGACACGAACGACATCTCCAACGCTGAGTGTAGATTGACGACAGCCGCTGGTGTTTCGGTCTCGGGCAGAGTTCTTTCTTCACGCGGACGAGGCGTGTCAAATGCCGTTGTGCATTTAACCGATCAAAAGGGTCAGATTCAAACTGCCAGAACAAACCGCTCCGGTTTTTACGCTTTCAAGGATGTGACAGCAGGCGAAACTTATATCTTCAACGTCTATGCCAAACGTTATCAGTTTAGTACGCAGATAATTAATTTAACCGCAGATTTAGCTGAACTTGACTTTATCGCTCAATAACTTTGTTGAGCAACTAACCAAAAAGAGAAAAGCCGTCAGCGTAAAACCTGCGGCTTTTTTTACTTTCCGGTTTTGTATTATTTTGATGAAAAACAGACGAAAAACAATTCAGAATTGAAAAATCTTGTTGTAACCAACGATTACGAATGGTTTATTTTTGATGCTTATGTTTTGATAAGAAAATCTATCTCGAGCTATATTTACTATTTAACCTAAGTTGCCAGTTAGAATTTTTCACCGCAGAGACGCCGAGAAAACTTGAAAATCTCTGCGAATCTCTGCGCTTTACTCAGCGTCTCTGCGGTGAAATCTTTCGCAAATTTGGCAACTGGCAACTTGGGTTATTTAATGTTTGAAATCTAAGATTAAAGAATATTCGTAGTAACATCAATTAGGAGAATTTGTTTATTGATTTTGGAATAGCGCTGCTTTTTGTTTGCTAGCCTTAAAATAATTATGAAAATTACAAAATTTCATCTTCATATTGTTATTTGTCTATTGTTTTCTCTAATTTCCGTTTCTGCTCAGAAAACTGCTGAAAAACCAATATTCAAGGTCGATTACGAAAAATTTACTTTGGACAACGGCTTACAGGTGATTTTTCACGTCGATCGTTCTGATCCGGTCGTGGCTGTTTCATTGACCGCTCACGTTGGTTCCGCGCGTGAGAAGGCGGGACGGACAGGATTTGCACATCTTTTTGAGCATCTGTTGTTTCTCGAATCGGAAAACCTGGGCAAGGGCGGACTTGATAAAATGACAGCCAGAATCGGCGGTTCGGGAGCAAACGGTTCGACAAACAAAGACCGCACTAATTATCTTCAAACCGTGCCGAAAGACGCGCTTGAAAAAATGCTCTGGGCAGAAGCAGATAAGCTCGGTTGGTTTATCAATACCATGACCGAGCCTGTTTTAGCGAAGGAAAAGCAGGTTGTCAAAAACGAGAAGCGTCAAAGCGTGGATAATAATCCGTATGGTCATACGTCTTATGTCATTGATAAAAATCTCTATCCAGAAGACCATCCTTATAACTGGCAGGTCATCGGCTCGCTTGATGATTTGCAGAATGCTCAGCTTGCGGACGTTAAAGGATTTTTCCGGCGTTGGTATGTTCCGAACAACGTGACGCTCGTTGTAGCGGGTGATTTTGATAAAGCGCAAGCCAGGAAATGGGTTGAAAAATACTTTAGCGAAATAAAAAGAGGCGAAGAGGTTAAGCCGCTCCCGAAAAGACCGGGAACGGTTAAAGAGACGATCAGACTTTATCACGAAGATAATTTCGCAAGATTGCCGGAACTGACTATGGCGTGGGCAACAGTAGAAGGATACCATCCTGACTCTTACCCGCTGGGAGTCTTGGCGGAATATCTTTCGGAAGGCAAAAAAGCGCCTTTTTATCAGGTTCTGGTGGAAGGTAAAAAACTCACTTCCGATGTTTCCATGTTCAATCGTCTTGGTGAATTGGCAGGACAAATGCATTTATCCGTGCGCGCCTTTGCCGATAAAGACCTCGATGAAGTGTCAAAAGCTATAGATGAGGCTTTCGCCAGATTTGAAAAAGAGGGCATTTCGGAAAAAGACCTGAGCCGCATTAAAGCCGGGCAGGAAACACAGTTTTATAATTCCCTCTCGAGCGTTCTGGGTAAAGGAGTTCAACTCGCTCAATACAATATTTTTGCCGGCGACCCCGGTTTTATCGAGAAGGATATTAAAAATATTCTTGCCGTAACGCCGGCGGATGTCACGCGCGTTTATCAAAAATACATCAAGAATAAAAATTTTGCAGCGACCAGTTTTGTGCCGAAAGGCAAATTGGCATTAGCGCTTGAAGGTGCAAAGAAAGCTGAAGTGGTAGAAGAAAAAATAGTTCAGGGCGCGGAAGAAACGGTTGATCCGACAGTTACTGCAACTTATGAACGCACGCCTTCAACTTTTGACAGAACAGTTGAGCCGCCATACGGCTCTGCGCCCGAAGTCAAAATTCCTGCCATCTGGGAAAATAAACTTTCCAATGGCTTGCGGGTTTACGGCATCGAAAACGCGGAAGTTCCGCTCGTTGGGTTTGAAATTCTCATTGACGGCGGGCAGCTTCTTGAAAACATCAATAAAGTCGGCGTTTCAAATTTGATGGCGCGGATGATGACGCAGGGAACGCAGAAGAAAACTCCGCAGGAACTCGAAGAAGCGATTCAACAATTGGGAGCTACGATTAACGTCTTTGCCAGAACGGAAGATGTGAGAATCGTGGTTAATACACTGGCTAGAAATTATGGGGCTACTTTGGCTTTGGTTGAAGAGATTTTGCTGGAACCACGCTGGGATGCAAAAGAATTTGATTTGATAAAACAAAGTACGATCAGCCAAATCCGTCAGCAAGAAGCCAATCCCAATGCCATCGCTCAAAATAATTTCAGTTTGTTGATTTACGGAAAAGATAATATCCGTTCCCGAAATATTTTAGGAACAATCGAATCGGTCAATTCAATCACTCTCGATGATTTAAAGGCTTTCTACAATAAAAGCGTATCGCCTTCCGTCGCCCGGATGCACGTCGTCGGAGCCTTGGATAAGACCAAAATTACAAGTTCCTTAAACGGCATCAATAAAAACTGGAAAAGTAAAAAAGTTGAGATTCCCGAGTATAAAACGCCGCCGCCGACAAAATCGCAAATCTATTTCTATGATGTTCCCGATGCGAAACAGTCCGTTATACGTTTTGGGTATCCCGCGTTAGCCGTCACCGATAAAGACTTTTATCCGGCAACGATTATGAACTATATACTCGGCGGAGGCGGATTCGCGTCACAGCTAACCCAGCAATTGCGCGAAGGCAAAGGTTACACATACGGTATCGGTTCGGGCTTCTCCGGCACAAAAAGCCCCGGTGAATTTACGATTTCGAGCGGTGTTAGAAGCAACGTAACTTTAGAATCAGCTCAATTGATTAAAAACATTTTGCAGGATTACCCGAAAAACTACTCGGAAAAAGACCTGGAAACCACTAAAGGCTTTTTGATTAAAAGCAACGCGAGAGCTTTTGAAACTGCGGGCGCGAAACTGAATATGCTTGAAAATATCAGTAAATACGGTTGGAAATACGATTATGTGAAAGGCAGAGAACAAATCGTCAAAAGCATGACTGTTGAGCAAATTAAAAATTTGTCACAAAAATATCTCAATACCGATAAAATGATTTTGCTTGTCGTCGGAGATGCCAAAACTCAGCTGCCGCGTCTGAAAGAACTGGGATTTGGAGATCCGATACTGATTCAAAAACAAAATCTTGAAAAGTAAAGTTTACGGGCAGAATCGGATCGCCTCGCTCACAATGATTTGTTATGCGATCCGGTAAAATGAAAACGATGTTTTTCTGAAAAATGCGTTATCTGATTTTGCCTTCACTCAAACAGGAATAGGGCAACCAAAACGGTTGCCCTATCTTATTGAAAATAATGGTGATCCGAGAAGGACTCGAACCTTCGACCCAATGGTTAAAAGCCATTTGCTCTACCGACTGAGCTATCGGACCACACTTTAGGTAAGAATTTTCACTTCCGACCGAACTTATGATTTTACATATCGAAAAAGGAGTTGGCAAGTTGAATGTAGAAATAATTCCCGTACTGCTTAACTTTTGAACCAACTTTCCATTACCGAATCCTGTAGTATAATTGTCTGGTCACGTTCCGGTCCAATCGAGATCAAACCGATTTCTACGCCGATCGAGCTTGACAGAAATTCAACATACTCGCGTGCGTTTGGCGGCAAATCTTCAAGCTTTGTAATACCGACGGTTTCCGATTTCCAACCTTTTAGAGTTTCATAAATCGGCTCAATCAACGCCAAATCCTGCGATACCGCCGGAAATGTATCAACCCGCATTCCATTGATTGTATAACCGACGCAAACTTTTATTTCGTCCAAAGCGTCAAGCACATCAAGCTTTGTTAAAGCAATCGAATCAAAACCATTGAGTTCGGCGGCGTAGCGCGTCGCGACGGCATCAAACCAACCGCAACGACGCGGGCGCTTTGTTACCGACCCGTATTCGTTGCCGCGCTGGCGAATCAGATTAGCCGTATCTTCTTCCCTTTCAAGCATTTCAGTCGGAAAAGGTCCTTCGCCCACGCGCGTTGCGTAAGTTCTGACAATTCCCAAAACGCCTGAGATGTGATGCGGCGGAATTCCCGCGCCGACCGACGCGCCGCCCGCCGTCGGATTTGAAGAAGTAACATACGGATAAGTTCCGTGGTCAACGTCGAGCAGCGTTGCCTGCGCGCCTTCGAGCAGAATTTTTTTGTTTTGTTTTTTGGCTTCGGCTAAAAAGTGCGAAGTTTCACAAACAAATGGGCGCAGCCTTTCAACCAGCGGAGAAATTTCGCTGAAAATTTCATCGGCACGCAGCGGCGGTTGTCCATAGAGAACAATTATCCGATTTGCTTCTTCTAAATTTCGCTCGATTCGCATTTTTAGAACTTCCGGCGAAAGCGCATCTGACACGCGAATGCCGCGTCGCCCCGCTTTATCTTCGTAAGCGGGACCGATTCCTCGCAGAGTAGTGCCGATTTTTTCATTACCCAGACGCTCTTCCGATGTGTGGTCAAGGGCGCGGTGATACGGCATAATCAAATGCGCCCGGCTCGAAACCTTCAGGCGTTCCGGCGTAATCGAAATTCCTTTCTCCTGCATCTGGTCAATTTCTTCAAAAAACGCTTTCGGGTCAATCACCATTCCGTTGCCAAGAACACACGTTTTATCTTCGTGAATAATCCCTGATGGAAGAAGGCGCAGCACAAACGCTTTTTCCCCGACATAAACCGAATGTCCGGCGTTGTGTCCGCCCTGGTAACGCGCCACAATATCAAAGCGGTCAGCCAGCAGGTCAACAATTTTTCCTTTTCCTTCGTCGCCCCATTGCGCGCCGATAATTACAATTATCATATTTCCAGCAGTCAGCAGTCAGCAATCAGTAGTGCGAAGCAGTAGCATTTTTCTGCTCACTGCCCACAGCTTACCGCTCTCTGCTCACTAAAAAAGTTTTTATTCTGGTTTCTTCTTCCGCTTCGACATCCAGAAGAAGCTGTGTGTTTTTCAAATTAAAAGGCGGTTTGTCTAAAACCACCGCCGAATCATACTGCAGACGGACGGTGGGACCGTGCGGAATATCAAGATTCGGTTTCATCTTTATTACCGGATTCGGATAATGCTCAGTAACGATTAAATATTTATATTTGCGTGCATTTTCTAAAACCTTTGAAATTTCCGCATTTGAAAGGTGCTGCAAAACCTGCCGAACCAAACATAAATCGCCATCCGGCAAATCGTCTTCGACAATGTTGACGCACCGAAACTCTACCGTCTCGCTTTTGTGTTGTTCGTTAAGATGTTTAATGAGAGAAAATACGACATCGCAACCGGTGTAATGAAAGTCACCGGAAACAAATTTCGCCGCGACGCGAAAATCGCCACAGCCTAAATCAACAACTTTCTTGATTTTTTTATCCGCAATAAACTTTTTGACAGTTTCCGCGTATTTTGCTGCATACTTTTCCGTCGAGCCAGCGCCTGAATAAAATTCACCTTTCTCGCCGCCCCAGACATTTTTTTCGTAAATCTCACCGAATGTATCCGCGACTGTTTTGTCAGCGAATTTTTCTTGTTCACGAACCGCTATTTTCCGGCTCCGCCACTGCAAAATCGACGGCGGTAGTAATTTTTTAATTATATTTTTTAACATTCGGATATAGCGGTAAACGGTAAGTGGTAAGTGGTAAGTATTTTGCATTCCACTTGCCACTAAAGAAGCTTACCACTTTTACTGTTTTGTCATTTGATAAAGCGCCACATACTTCCGCGCGGCGTTTTCCCACGAATTATCGACGTTCATTGCGTTCCACTGGATTTGCCGCCACGTTTCAGGCTCGGCGTAAGCAAACATCGCTTCATAAATCTTTTCAAGAAACCTATCTGCTTGAAATTCCCTAAACTTAAAACCGTTTCCCGTGCCGTTGACGCTATCGAAATTTTCGACCGTATCATCTAAGCCGCCGACGGCGCGGACAATCGGAATTGTTCCGTAACGCAGGCTGTACATTTGATTTAAACCGCATGGCTCAAAGCGCGAGGGCATCAGAAACATATCCGCGCCCGCTTCAATTTTGTGCGCCAGAGATTCGTTATAACCTTTATAAATTCCGACTTGGGCAGGCGCGTAATTTCTCAAGCGCTGCAGAAAATCTTCGTGTTCGCCGGCACCTGAACCGAGCGCGATAAAATACGCGCCGCTCGCCAAAATCTCGCCCGCCACTTGCTCGACCAGCTCAAAACCTTTCTGCGGTGTGAGGCGCGTAATACTAGCAAAAATCGGACGTTCCAAATTTTCGGGTAAAAAGAATGTATGCAGAAGCTCGCGTTTGCACTGGTTTTTGCCTTCCATATTAGAAGCGTTAAAATGTGCCGGAAGCTCCGGGTCAGTCGCCGGATTCCACACATCGTAATCGACGCCGTTGGTAATTCCGATAAACTTTTCGCTGCGCTGCCTGAGCAGCCAATCTAAACCATAACCGTTTTCCGCAGTTTGAGTTTCATAACTGTAACGCCTTGAAACAGTTGAAAGCATATCGGAGACGGCGAGTCCCGCTTTGAGAGCCGACGCCGCGCCGTCAAATTGAAATGCGTTGCGCTCGAACTCGCTGCCGAAACCGAGTTTCCAGAGCTCTTCCGTACCGAAAGCGCCTTGATACGCGAGATTGTGAATCGAAAAAACTGTTTTTGTCCGGCGCCAGTAATCATCGCCGCGATTTCTTCTCGAAGCGATTTCCACCGCCGCAAAACCGCAGTGCCAATCGTTGAGGTGGACAATGTCGGGCGGCGCGCCGATGCGCGTCAAAAGAACCAGCGCCGCGTGATTAAAAAAAGCAAACCGCTCGTAGTCTTCGCGAAAACCGTAGATCGAAGAACGGTGAAAAAATTCGGGCGCGTCAATCAAAAATGTCGGCGAGCCGTTTGCTTCGCTGTAAAAAACCTTTGCGCGGAAATCATGTCCGCCCCAGTTAAGCCATAAATCATCGATCAACAGATGCGAGAGATATTCGCCGCTTGTCTGCAAATAAAGCGGCGTGATTAAGACCGCGTCAACGCCGACCCGGCATAAAGCCTTCGGCAGCGCGCCGGCAACATCACCCAATCCGCCGGTTTTTGAATATGGAACTGCTTCCGCAGAAAGAATTGCAACACGCATAAAAAATGAATTGTAAAAGGAAAAAAGTGAATAGTAAATAGCAGTTTCCGGAAAGTTACTGCTTTCTACTCATTCACTTTTGATTGTTTATTAAAAACTACTGAATTATTCAGAGAATCTAAGTTTGCATCGAAGCAAGAAATTCCGAATTTAATTTTGTTTTGCTTAATCTTTCAAGCACAACTTCCATTTGCTCGACCGGCGACAGCGGATTCAAAACGCGGCGCATGACCCAAATTCTTGCCAGGTCTTCCTTGTTAATAAGGAGTTCTTCTTTGCGCGTCCCGCTTCTCTGTAAATCAATCGACGGGAACAGGCGTTTGTCCGACAAACGGCGGTCCAGGTGAATTTCCGAATTACCGGTGCCTTTAAATTCCTCAAAAATAACGTCGTCCATTCTTGAACCCGTATCGATCAGAGCGGTGGCGATAATCGTTAAGCTGCCGCCTTCTTCGATATTGCGCGCCGCGCCGAAAAATCGTTTCGGACGCTGCAGCGCGTTTGAATCAATACCGCCCGACAGAATTTTGCCGGAAGGCGGAACAACCGCGTTATGGGCGCGCGCCAGACGTGTAATCGAATCGAGCAGAATCACGACATCGCGTTTGTGTTCAACCAGACGCTTGGCTTTTTCAATCACCATATCGGCAACCTGCACGTGGCGCGTCGGCGGTTCATCAAATGTCGAAGAAATAACTTCGCCCTTGACCGAACGCTGCATATCGGTAACTTCTTCGGGTCGCTCGTCAATCAGCAGAACAATCAAAGTAACTTCCGGATGATTTTCCGTGACGGAGTTGGCGATTGTTTGCAGCAGAACGGTTTTACCCGTGCGCGGCGGCGCGACAATCAAAGCGCGTTGACCTTTGCCGATCGGCGTCACCAGATCGATCACGCGTGCCGAAATATTATCGGGCAAGCCGGTTTCCATCTTTAACTGTTCGTCCGGGTAAAGCGGCGTCAAGTTGTCAAAAAATATTTTTTCGCGCGAATGTTCGGGCGCTTCAAAGTTGATCGCCTCGACTTTTATCAATGCAAAGTAGCGTTCGCCTTCTTTCGGCGGGCGAATCTGACCGGAAATGGTGTCGCCGGTGCGCAGATCGAATTTGCGAATTTGTGAAGGTGAAACGTAAATATCGTCGGGACCGGGAAGGTAATTGTATTCCGGCGCGCGCAGAAAACCGAAACCGTCAGGCAAAGTTTCAAGCACGCCTTCGGAAAAAATCAGTCCGCTCTTTACGGTCTGCGCGGCGAGCACTTTGAAGATAAGCTCTTGTTTGCGCATTCCTGACGCGCCTTCAACATCCATCTCCTTCGCGATTTGCGTTAATTCGGAAATGGACATTTCCTTGAGTCCGGCTAAATTCAATATTTCTCCATTACCGGAAATATTTGCCTTTTCGCCTTTCTCACCTTTTTCGTTTTTCTCTTCTTTTATTATTTCGGGCTGTGGAGTTCCCGCACCATCAACTTTTATTACTTCGGGCGGTGGAGACGTTCCCGCGTCATCGACTGGCGGAGTTCCCGCAGCATCGGCTGAAAGTTCAAAACCGTTTTCTTTGTGTTTGCTTGCCCTGCCTGTTCTTGTTCTTGTCGTTTTAATTGCCATTTTCTTATCCGTTTATTTTTCAGAGGTAATTTGTATGTAGAATTTTATGCAGTATTTCTAAGATTTATAATCAGATATAAGGCACGAATGAAGCCTCTTGCAAAATTACGAAATAATAAACTCTTAGAAAAATTGTATGGATTATCCGTCGTGGTAATAGTGAAAATAAGCCCTTGAGCTTTCTCAAAAAATCTTTGAGTGTTTAAGGATATTTAATTATTACTTTGTTTTTACAAATAAATCAACCGTCAACTTATTTTTTTTCGAGAGAATTCAAAATTTCTTTCCAAAGTTCGTCTCTACCTTTTCCGGTCTCGGCGGAATAAAGAATTATTTTGCTCTCGGGCAGGGTTTGTTCTATCTCCTCGACGCTCCTTTTCAACTTATTATTTGAAAGTTTATCGGCTTTAGTCGCCACCACGACGTGATTCTTTTTATTAAAAACGAGCCATTCGTGAAGCTTTTTATCAAGTTCGGTCGGCGCGTGTCTGGAGTCGACAAGTTGTATGGATAGCGCAAGTTCGCGGCGGCGGGCAAGATATTCCTCCGCCATTTTGCCCCAATCGTTGCGCATCGCTTTAGAGACCTTTGCATAACCGTAACCGGGCAAGTCAACAAAATAAAAGCTTTCATTGACCAGAAAAAAATTTATACTTTGCGTTCTGCCCGGCGTATTGGAAGTTCGCGCCAAGCCTTTTCTTTGCAGCAGCGAATTGAGCAGACTCGACTTTCCGACATTCGAGCGTCCGAGAAAAGATATTTCCCGTAAACCGTCAGTTGTCCAGTGGCTTTCATTAAATGCGCTTTTAACGAATTCGGCGCTCGTAATTTTCATAAAATCAATTCTCAAGCAATAAAATTCTTTTTTCAACTCGACAAATCTGTTAAGATTTTTACACTTTTTCCAATCAAAAATTATTAAGGGGTCAAATATGCGTTTAGTTAGAGTTAATACGCCGCAGGGTAAAGGTGCGGACGTCGCGCAAATCGCCTTTTCCGCAGGTATCAACCAGGTATCGATTTTCCAGATTGAAAGTCATCGCTCCGAAGGTGAGACGAAAACGAAAGACGCAGTAGACTTTGAAGCTTCCACGCCAAAATCAAAACGTTTCGTTGACGCTCTGCTCGACGCTGATTTTTATAATCCGCAGGATTTTACAATTAACATCCGCCAGCCCCGTTCGATTATTTCCGGCGAGAGTTTTCGCGAATTAACAAAACCGCTGGTCGTTCCGGCGTCTGATATTTTTGAAGAGTTGTGGCAGTTTTCTCACATCACCGTCGGTTTCATCGGGCGCAATTTTATCGCCGCGTGCCTGCTGGCTTACGGTTTGATTCACCAGCAAATTCTTATAATGATTGGCGGATTATTGTTTATGCAATTGCTGCCGCTTCTCCTTGCGGTTGGTTATGGCGCTTGGACGGGCACTTGGAAACTGGTCGGGCAAAGCCTTTTGGCTTTTATTACCGCCGTCGTTCTGCTGATTGCCGGCGGCGCGTTTGTGGCAGCTATTTCAGACCCTCCGCTCAAATACGATGAATTCAATGCGATGCTCGTCGGTTTTCTAATTTCGCTCGCCGTCGGCATCGGAGCGGGCTTGGCAAATTCGGACGACGTTGGCAGGCGCGAATTTCTCGGACTCGCCGCCACTGCGCAAATCGCCATCGTTCCCGTCTGGTTCGGCATCTGTTTCGTTTTCGGTTTTCCGAATACCACCAGTCAAGATGAAATTACGACCCGCGCGCTCGGTTTCGGCTTAAACATTTTAACATTGATTGTTGCATCGCTCGCCACATACGTTTTGCTCGGCGCGACAAGCCGTTCACTTGGAAACGTGTCAACCGAGTAACGTATTCAATTACGAAAGTCGAATTACGAATGTCTCACTTCTAATATTTCGTCATTCGTAATTCGACTTTCGTAATTTTTATACTGATTTCGACATTTCCGCCCGCGCCTGCATCCAACGCTTCATTGATTCGCGTGTTTTAGCAAGTCTTTCTTTGGCATCGGGCTGACGCATAACCAATTTTTCAAGATTCGCCAAAGCATTCGGATTGCCCATTGTTTCTCTTAATTCGGGCAAGAACGGCTCTACCTTGGAAAATACGACAAAATGTTCGGTGTGTGCGTCATTGAACATTTCCTCATCAATCGCGCCGTGGTTGACGAACGATGCCGCCATATCCCAGTAGCTAACCACCATTCGATAATAAGCCGATGTTTCCGTTTTAACCATCGCTTGCAAAATGTCTTGCGCGCTTTCGGGAAAAAAGGAAATCATCCAATTTCGAGCCTCGCGCATTGTCGCTTCGCGCCGTAGGTCATACAGTTTCAATATTAATTCAGCCGATTCTGTTTTGCTCATAATTTTTCTCTGTGTGTTTTAATAAGTATAATTTATGGGTTAGAAATTGATTCAGATTGAAAAGTAAAATGAAATTCCAGCAAAGTCAAAAGCGTAAATAGATATTAAATCAAAGTATGTCGCTGCCCGATAAAATTGAATTTTTGACCAAAGATTTGCCCGACGCGGAAGGCTCGCGCCGATTTTATCTGCAACTTGCGGAGAAGTTTCCACTCGAAGGAAAAAAGCTTTTTAAAAATGAAGCATTGCTTTCCGACATTTTAACGCTTGCGTCCTTCAGCCCTCTGCTCGCCACGACGATTTTGCAAAATCCCGGTTATATTTCGTGGCTCAAAAACCAGCGAGAGTCGGCGACCGTCAGTACTAAAGAAGAGCTTTTAGAATCACTCGAAAGATTTGCGCTGCTCAATTCGCAAGTTGAACCGAACGTTCTTCTCGCCCGTTTTCGCCGCCGCGAACTGCTCAAGATTTATCTGCGCGACATTCGCGGACTTGGCACAATCGCTGAAATAACCGAAGAAATCTCTAATCTCGCCGATGCAATTCTTCAATACGCTCTCGGCATTGCCCGTCAGGAACTCGATAACCGCTACGGAATTCCGCTCGAAGTTGATAAAAAAGACCGCGCCAGAGGAGCAGAATTTTGTATCGTCGCGCTTGGCAAACTCGGCTCAGGTGAGCTTAATTACTCATCTGATATTGATTTGCTTTTTCTTTACTCGAAAGACGGAAACACTTCCGGTCAAGGCGCGCGCGGGGCAGTCACCAATCGCGAATATTTTGCTAAACTAGCCGAACTCATTACAAAACTCGCCGGTGGACAGACAGGCGAAGGCGCGGCGTATCGCATAGATTTACGCCTGCGTCCGAACGGGCGCGTCGGCAGCCTGGCAATTTCGCTCGATGAAGCCGTGGGTTATTACAAAACGAGCGCGCAAGCTTGGGAGCGGCAGGTTTTGATTCGTTCAAGGGCATGTGCCGGCAACGTGCAAATATTCGGAGAGTTTTTTAGCGCGGTTAAATCAAATGTTTTTTCCGTCAATGAGACAATCGAAAACGCGCTCAAAAATGTTCGGCTCTCAAAAGAAAAAATCAATCTTGAAAAAACTTCAGACCGCGGTTTTAACGTCAAACTCGGCACGGGCGGCATCCGCGAAATTGAATTCATTGCGCAGGCTCTGCAACTGGCTCATGGCGGACTGGATGAATGGCTGCGCGCTTCGCATACGCTGATAATCTTAAACCGTCTCGCTGACCGCGATTTGATTTCAGACCTGGAGTTAACCGAGCTTTTTGACGCCTATGAATTTCTGAGACGACTTGAGCATCGCCTGCAAATGGAAAACGGTTTGCAGACGCATCTCGTGCCGAATGAACTTGAAAAACGACGGTTGGTTGCCAGACGTATGAATTTTAGTAATTTAACAAAATTTGATTCTATGCTGAAACGGCAAGCCAGAAACGTCAACCAGATTTTTAATCGCGTATTCGGTCACGAAAATTTGCCGCCGCAAATAAATGCTGTAAGCAATACCGAAATAATAACCGACCGACCTGCGAAAACATTTCTCAATCAAAAATCAGCGGCTGGCAATTACAATTTGCAGCCAATTTTTTCTTCTTTGGAAAAATCTGACGTTAAGATAAATTTTGACAAAAACAATTTGGAAACGCTCGAAATTTTGGCGGAAGTTTCTCCGCCTTTTGCTGAAATGCTGGCGGCTAATCCGGGTTTGATCAAAAAATTGCCGAGCAAAACGGATGAGTTTCACGAAAGAGATTACCGGCAGAAGTTTCTCGAAGATGTTAAACACGAATCACTGGCGCATGATTTAGCAACGCTTAGAAAAAATTGGTCGTGTTTTTTGCTTGAGCTTGTAGTCTTTGATGTTTTTGAAAAAATATCACGCCGGGAAGTTAAACGCCTGCAAACCGAATTAGCGCAGGCAAGCGTCGAAACGGCTCTTTCGATCACGAAAAGCGAACTCGAAAAACGTTTTTTAAAGCCGATCGAAAATTTTTCTCTCTCTGTTCTCGGACTCGGCAAACTCGGTGGCGGCGGAATGGATTACGGTTCGGATTTAGATTTAATTTTAGTTTATGACGAAGATGAAAATCTGCCGGTTGAAAATTTAACGCCAGCCGAATTCTATGCCCGGGCAGTCGAAATTTTTGTGACGACGCTTTCCAGTCTGACCCGCGAAGGACATCTCTACCGAGTTGATTTGCGGCTTCGTCCCGACGGTAAAAACGGGGCGACGAGTTCGAGTAAGACTTCTTTTCTCAATTACCTAAAAGAGCGCGCGGCAATCTGGGAATTACTCGCCTACGTAAAATTGCGCGGTATTGCCGGGAAAATGGAGATGGTAAATTTTGTGGAAGCAGAGGCGCGTCGGATTATTCACGAAAACGCACAAAATTTAAAGATTCAAGATTCGGAGTTCAAGACTTTAAAGGAGGAAACGTGCCGCGTTCGGGATAGACTCGAACAGGAAAAATCGGGCAATCGAAAGGGCAAAGAAGTTGATATAAAATTCGGGGCGGGCGGAATGCTCGACATTTATTTTGCCGTCCGCTTTTTGCAATTGCGCCACAACGTTCCCGATGACGCCGAGAACCGCTCAACTGATTTTATACTGCAAAAACTCAGGATTAACGGTTTCTTAAACGAAGAAGATTTCCAGAACTTTTCCAGCGGATACGAATTTTTAAGCAGACTTGACCACAACCTGCGATTAACCGTCGGACGCTTGACGCACTTGCCATCTGCCAATCAAAAAGCCTTGAAAACAATTGTTAAAAGAATGGAACTTGATTCGGTAAAAGATTTGTCTGAGAAATTAACACTTCACCGACTTGAAATCCGCGAGTCTTTTGAAAATATTCTAAAGTAGTTAATGCCGGAGCCGAGAGAAGCACAATAGTTTTGTCGCGCAGAGCAACTCGCTCTTTGCGTGAAATCATCAAATATTCTCCGGTGATTAATTTGGCGCCTTATAAACTTTTCTGACGTAAACTAAATTTGTCGGGATGAAAAATCTTTTTGCAGTCTGTTTTCTAATTTTGTTCGAAACGATTTTTTTGTTCGGACAATCGAACCGCGTGCCGAATTATTCAGAAAATTCTTCCGAGCCAAATAAAGGCGATTCACAAAAAAAATCGCCCGAAAATCAAACAACAGAAATAAACACTAAAATAAACGAGAGAAAATTGGACGATGAAATTATTCGCGTTGAAACGGATTTAGTTGTTATTCCGACAAGCATCTCCGAACGGAACGGAAAAAGAGTCGCAAATATTTCTAAAGAAGAATTTAAAATTTTTGAAAATGGCATTGAGCAGGAAATAGCTTATTTTTCCAACGAAGAGCAGCCATTCACGGTGGCTTTGGTTTTGGACATGAGTTATTCGAGCGTTTTCAAACTTAAAGACATTCAAGACGCGGCGCTTGTCTTTATCAGCCAACTTCGCCCGGACGATAAAGTGTTGGTTATTTCATTCGACGAAAAAGTGCAGGTTCTTTGCGAGCCAACGAATAATCGAAAAATTTTGCGGCTCGCCATCGAAGGCACAAAAATCGCTTCTGGAACAAGTTTTTTTTCCGCGCTCGATTTGGTCTTAAACGAAAAACTCAATGAAATCGCGGGGCGCAAAGCGATTGTTGTTTTAAGCGACGGAGTTGATACGACCAGCCAAAACTTGACTGCGCTGAGAATTTTGAATGATGTGAGCGAAACCGATGTGCTGGTTTACCCAGTTCAATATGATACATACGACGACGTGCAGAAAAGCCGGAAGGAATCCGCGCAAATATTCTACGACGAAAATGACCGTCCACGCGCGATTGAAAAGCCAAGAACCCGCGGCGAGCGAGAAGATGATTATAAAAATGCCGGCGAGTTTTTAAAAGAAGTTTCAAACCAATCCGGCGGAAGAGTCTATCGCGTGTCATCTTCGTCGAAATTGACGCAGGCTTTTGCAAATATTGCCGATGAACTTCGCAAAATTTACAGTTTGGGTTATTATCCAAACGTTGAAAGAAAAGCCGGAGCTAAATATACGGTAAAGGTTCGCGTCTATCGTCCAAATCTAATCGTTCACGCGAAAAATAATTATCTCTGGAAACAAAATCGAAAAACTCTTCCAAAAAATTAAAAATAAAATTTAGGAGACAAAAAGGTGAGAAAAATCAATTTTATATTTGTATGTTTGTTGTTTGTTTTATTCACTCTGGCAGCAAGCTCGAACGCTTTTGCGCAGGACGAAGTAATGACCAATGAGGAAGTAATCTCTCTGGCGGGCGCAGGTCTTAACAAAACTATTATTGTCAACAAGATTCGAACCTCGAAATCAAATTTTGATTTGTCAACGGGTGCCTTGATTAAACTGAAAAAAGCCGGTGTCAGTGATGACATCGTTACCGCAATGCAAGAAGCTAAAAGCGAAAAGTCAGTGACTACATCCACTTCCACAGTAACTTCTTCAACAATGGGCAGCGGAGACCCGAATGACCCGATGGCGCCGCACAATTACGGACTTTATCTCTATGAAGAAAAAAATGGCGTCAGAAAAATGACCCAACTTGCTCCGAATGTTTCGGCACAAAACCGTACGGGCGGCGGATTTACGGCGGCGGTTACTCCGTTTGGTCTCGGTAAAAGGAAAACCAAAGCGAATCTTCCGGGAACGAGCGCCGCTTTGCAGCTTCAGGACGCCAGCCCGGTTTTTTATTTTTACCTTGACGTGAAAAGCGGCGGCTTAAATACAATGAGCGGAATTCCTTCGACACCGAACGAATTTGCTCTGGTCCGGTTTAACGTGCGCGCCGACAACCGCGAAGTAACTATCGCTAAATCAAACGCTTACAGCTCGAAAGGCGGATTATCCGATGAATATGTCGTTCAGTATTCAGCGCAAGACCTTGGAAACGGTATTTTTAAGGTTATGCCGAAAGCGAGTTTGACAAATGGTGAATACGGTTTTTATCTGCTTAATTCGGGCAACTCAAATGCCAGCGCGGCAATTGGTTCAAAATTCTTTGACTTCGGCGTTCGTTTGACGCCTTAAACATTATCCGCTTGAGAATCAATTTCCTCAAACCAGCATCGCTCGCAAAAGCGGTGCTTTTTTCTTTGTTTGCGCGAAAATTCCGCGTTGAGCGGCAGCCTTTCGATCAAGAATTTTTGCTCGTCCGACAATTCTTCCCAACTTTTCATTTTTGGGAAATGACACTTGGGACAATTTTTTTTATTAAAACCTTTCATATTCTTTTGGCGTTTAAGCCTTTACGGTTTAGAATCTAAGAAAGTTCTGCAAAATTCAATCCCGAAAACCGGAAATTTACTCGATGAAAATTAAAAGCGTTTTGTTTTTTACGTTAATCTGTGCCAGCGCCTTCACACAGATTGCCTTTTCGCAACCGGAAGAAAAATTTGATTTCTACACGCGCGGCACATATCGCCCGGAAGTTCCGCGTCCGCAGAGCATTTTACGTTTTGACGTTGGCGATTTTCATACCAATTATGCGCAGATGGAAAAGGTTATCGAAGCGATTGCCAAAGCCGCGCCCGACCGCGTAAGAATCTTTGACATTGGTGAAACAAATGAACACCGAATGCAGCATCTGATTGCGATTTCATCGCCCGAAAACATTGCCCGGCTTGAACAGATAAAAACAAATAACGCGCGTCTGACCGACCCGCGCGCAACTTCCGCGTCAGACGCCGCCGCGATTGCTCAAAACAATCCGGTCATCAGTTGGATGGCTTATACGATTCACGGCAATGAAAGCGCCTCTTTTGAAGCAATGATGCAGGTCGTTTATCAGCTTGCCGCATCGAATGAACCGCAGACGCTGGAAATCTTAAATAATAACATCACACTCGTTTTAACAGGTGAAAACCCGGACGGGCACGAGCGTTTTGTCACCTGGTATAACTCTATAGCGACGGGAAATGCTGACCGCGCCGCGCTCGAACACCGCGAGCCGTGGTCGGTCTTCGGGAGATATAATCATTTTCGTTTCGATTTAAACCGCGACAATGTGGCGACCACTCAAATTGAAACGAAAAATATGCAGAAGGCTTTTTTTGAATGGAATCCGCAAATTCTCGTTGACCATCACGGACAGCCTTCGCAGTATTTTTTCCCGCCCGCCGCTTTGCCGATAAATCCGAATTTGCCGCAGCCCGTCACAAATAAATGGCTCGATAAATTCGGACGCGCCAACGCCGCAAGCTTCGACGCCAATCGTTGGGATTATTACGTCCGAGACATTTTCGACCTTTTTTATCCGGGTTACTGGGATTCGTTTCCAAGCTTAAACGGAGCGACGGGAATGACTTATGAAACCGACGGCGGCGGCTTTAAGGGTTTGCGCTGGACGCGCGACGACGGAACGATTGCGACGTTGCGTTCGGCAATTGCCAAGCATTTTGTCGCTTCGATGACGACGCTTGAAGTTGCCGCGAAAAACCGCGTCGCGAGACTTCAGGATTTTTACGATTTTCGGCGTGCCGCAGTCAATGAACTGCGCGGCGAAAAATTAAAACGCATTGTTATTCTGCCCGAAAAAGACCGTGCAAAAACGGCGGAAATGATTGAGATTTTGCAGCGCGCTAAAGTTGAAATAAAAGTTGCGAACGCTTCTTTCACTTCTCAAAACGCGCACAGCTACGCGCAGAATAACGCTTCAGGCGCGTCAAAAACTTTTCCCGCGGGCGCGTATGTCATTGACCTCAATCAACCGCAAAAGCGTTGGATAAAGTCCTTGCTTGAACAAGACACGCCGCAGGACGCGGCTTTTGTTCGAGACAATATGGCAAAGTTCAAGCGCAATGAACTGCGCGGAAGCTCCGCCGCCAAAGAAGAATACGGCTTTTATGATCTAACGTCATGGAATCTGCCGATGGCGTTCGGAGTCGACGCTTTCTGGACGGAAGATGTTTCAAATGTTAGCGGTACAATTGTTACCGACCAATACCTCGAAAACGCAAAACGCGGTTCGGTCAGCGGTCGCGCCCAGATTGCTTATATTATTCCATACGAAAGCGACGGCGCGGGAGCTTTGGCGCTTCGTTTATTAAAAGAAAATTTTCGCGTCTCGGTGGCGACCAGACAAATGAATGCCGGCGGCAGAAACTGGAATCGCGGCTCATTCGTCGTCCGAGTAACGCGCAACCTCGACACCGTTCATGAAGCTGTAAATCGTCTTGGCGGTGAACTTGGAGTCAATATTTTTGCGGTTAATACAAGTTTCTCAGAAGAAGGCGACACGGGCGTCGGCGGCGAAAACGTAATTTCTCTGCAAAGTCCGCGAATTGCGATGGTTGCCGATGAAGCGGTTGACCAAACCAGTTATGGTTCAATCTGGTGGACGCTCAATCGTTATAAAGTAGATTTTACGTCGATGACAATTAATAATATTAAAAGCGGCGCACTTTCAAAATACAGCGTTCTGATTATGCCCGACGGCGGCGCGGCGCGATATTCGAGCGCGCTTGGAAGCGGCGGAATCTCCACTCTGAAAACCTGGGTAAATAATGGCGGAACACTCATAACCATTCGCGGCGCTTCGGTTTTTGCCGCGCTCAAGGATGTCGGTTTAACCACCTCAAAACTGGTCGGCAGCAGCAGCGACGAAGAGAATAAAACTCTAGGAAAAGAAGAAGATGCTGATATTGATAAACGAAAAGAGGCGGAAACTTCCCCGTCGCCTACTCCGGTAACCGCAAAAAATAAAAAGAAGCCTGAAGATAATCCGGAGCCGACGCCGACGCCCGAATTAAAATCTGACAAAGCAGATGGCGCGCCGCCGGTTCTGCCGCCAATCGCTTCGCCTTCCGCAAGTGCCGGACGAGTTCCCGAAGGCGTTCCGGGTGCAATTATGCGGGCAACCGTTGACCGTACAAATTATCTAACATACGGAATAGAAGATGAGAATATGCCTGTTTTGCTTTCGTCCGGTTACTTTTTTCGTTTTTCAAAAGAAGGGACGAACGCGATTTTGTTTGAGCAGAAACCGAAAAATCCTTTAACGCTTTCCGGTTTTGTGTGGGAAGGCAATACTGAAAAATTGTTAAAGGGTACGGCTTATTTAATTGACGAGCCGACCGGTTCGGGTCATGTTATTCTATTTGCCGAAGAACCATTTTTCAGAGGAATTTTTCGCACGATGACGCGCCCATTTTTTAATTCGATGTTGTTCAACGGAACATTTTGAAAACTGGCAAGTGGTAAGTTCTGGCTTTTCACTTACTACTTACCACTTACCACTTTTTACTTATGTTTACAATTCGAACTTCATTCAGCGATAAATTTGAAGTCAACGCTTCGATGGAAAAAGTTCACGAGTTTTTTTCCGACATTCGAAATTTTATTGAGTTGATGCCAAATGTTGAAAGTATTCACGCAAGCGGCGACGGCACGGCACGTTGGAGAATCCGGGCGGAAATTCCGTTTATCGGCGCAATGCAGCAGTCTTTTACGGTTGAATTGGCAGAAAACTCCGATGAGCGCATCGAATGGATTCCGAAAGCCGGCGAAAAACAAAATTTGCTTCGGTACGCGGCGGATTTTATTGAAAAAAATTCTCATTCAGCCGTTGTGCATTTTTCGCAAAACGTCGAGCTTCGACGCAATTCGGCGCGTGAACTTCATCTGCTGGCAGGGCTGGCGGGCGAGAGTAGAATCAGCAAAGGGATGCAGGCGGAAGTTGCCGCGATGATACAAAATTTTGTGAGCCGTGCGAAACAGAGATTGGAGAATTAAGAAATAAGGCAAAAGTAAAAAGGTAAAAGGCAAAAGTAAAAGACGAAAAGTTTTACAACTTTGATAATTATGCCTGAAAACTGTTATCTATTTTTTTGAACGTGCCTAATAACATCGTTTTAGCGGCAGCCAATAAATGTTCAGCAAAAACTTTCTGATTTTTGTTATCATTTAATATTCAACGTTATTTTATTTCCGGGAGAAAATTATGAAAAAAACACTTTATCTGTTTGGTATTTTAACTTTGTTCTGTGTTTCAAACGTTTTTGCACAGCTCAATCTACCGCGCGAAAGTCAACGTCAGAGTCTTTCGCAAGTTATTGGCGATACGACAGTTTCGATTGTTTATCATCGCCCGAACACAAAAGCGAGAAAAGTCTGGGGCGAACTCGTCCCCCTCGGAGCAGTCTGGCGGACGGGCGCGAATGAAGCGACGCTTTTCGAGGTTTCAAATGACGTAAAAATTAACGGTCAATTATTACCAAAAGGCAAATACAGCCTGCACACGATTCCGGCAGCCGATGAATGGACAATAATCTTCAGCAAAAAATGGGAACAATGGGGCAGTTTTACATACGATGCGAAAGATGATGCGTTGCGCGTTAAAACCAAACCGGTCAAAGTTGATTTTCAGGAAACAATGTCATTTGGAATTGAAAATTCGACAATGAATACGGCACAAGTTTTTATTGCCTGGGAAAAAGTCAAAGTCCCTTTTACAATTGATGTCGGTGATGTCGGCGGAAGAACTTTGGCGGAAATCCGCAAAGCAATGACGAGTTTGAAACCGGATGATTTACGCACTCCGGGACAAGCGGCAAATTGGGTTTTAACGATGAAGATGGCAGCCAATTACGAAGAAGCTCTCGGATGGCTCGATGCCGGAATTAAAAACCGTGAAACTTATGGGCTTTTATATTCCAAAGCACGTCTGCAAAAAGAATTAGGTAAAACGCCGGAAGCAATTGCGACGGCTGAAAAAGCTATTCAAGTCGGCAAGGCGGCAACTCCGGCAGTAGATACTGGTGGTTTAGAAAAAATGCTCGCTGAATGGAAAGCTAAAAAATAAAACCCGCTTTTCTAACAATAAAAATGGCTTCATTAAGTTTATGTCCATAAACTTAATGAAGCCATTTTTATGTTACAACTAAAGTTATTTGCAAAATAAACCGTTTGATTTTAATAAACGAGATTTAATTTTGATGGCACTCACACTCAATTATTTTCGATTATATCTATATGTTGGAAGATACTATTTTCACTTTTTCCATTTTTGAAACGTCGGAAGTAAAATCTTCGCCCGGATTGATAAACAGATTTTTTTCGAATTGATATTGTTTATCATAAAGCTGGCGATAGCGCCCTTTGAGGGCAAGAAGCTGTTCGTGCATTCCGTTTTCGACAATTCTTCCCTGTTCAATAACAAGGATATTATCTGCGCTGCGGATAGTCGAAAGGCGGTGCGCGATGACAAATGTTGTGCGACCTTGCCGCAGATGATTCAAGCCTTCCTGAATCATCTGTTCGCTTTCCGAATCAAGGCTTGAAGTTGCTTCATCAAGAATTAGAATCTTTGGGTCGGCAAGCAGAGCCCGGGCAATCGCCAGACGCTGACGTTGCCCGCCGGAAAGTTTAACGCCGCGCTCACCGACAATCGTTTCGTATTTATTTTCAAATTTTTCAATAAATTCATCGCAGTAAGCAATGCGGCAAACTTTCTTGATTTGTTCAAAACCCGCGTGCGGATTTGAAAAACGAATATTGTCTAAAATCGAGCCGTCGAAAAGAAAGTCATCCTGCAAAACAACACCCAAATAACGGCGGTAATCGCGCAGTTTAATAGTTTGCAAATCTTTGCCGTCAATCAAAACTCTTCCCGTCTTTGGCTGAATAAAATTTAAGACAAGATTCAAAATTGTTGACTTGCCCGAACCGCTTGAACCGACGAGCGCAGTGGTTGTTCCCGCCGGAGAATGAAACGAAATTCCCTGGAGAACCGGCGTGTTTTCTTCGTAATCAAAAAATACGTTTTCAAAAGTAATTCCGCCGGCAATTGTGGGTAGAGATTGGCGAGATTCATCTTCATCATCTTCGGTGCGCATATCAAAAATCTCGCGAATTCTGTCTAAGCCGGCAAAAGCGTCGGTGATTTGCGTGCCGACCGACGTTAATTCGATAATCGGAAACGCCATCAAACTCGTAAAAAAAACATACATAAACAAATCACCGATAGTCATCGTGCCGGACATGACCGCATTGCCGCCGACGGTGATCATCACGACGCTAATTGCGCCGATAATCACGGCGGAAAATGCGCTAATCGCAGAAACTCCCGTTAGCGAACGCGCGATATTGCGAAAAAGCCGGTGCGCGCCGCGGGCGAATGATAATTCTTCACGCTTCTCCGCCGTGTATGCTTTGACGATGCGGATTCCGCCCAGAGATTCGCTGAGTCTTCCTGTCACTTCGGCATTGATCTGGTTGCGCTCACGAAAAATCGGGCGCAGTTTTTTGAAGGCGTAAGCGAGCACGCCGCCAAATGCCGCGAGAACTGTCAGCGTGACCGCAGTTAAACGCCAATTAAGATAAAAGAGAACGCAGATCGAAATCAGCGCCGTGATCACGCTTCCGACCAGCTGCACAAGCCCTGTGCCGACAAGATTGCGGATGCCTTCCGCGTCGTTCATAATGCGCGAGATAAGTTGTCCGCTCTGCGTCGAGTTGAAATATGAAATCGGCAGACGTTCGATTTTTGCCTGCACGCGTTTACGCATTTCGGTGATCGCGCGCTGCGCCGCAACACCGAGAATCTGCGAGAGCGCGAAAGACGTAATGGCTTGAACAATCGTTGCTCCACCGATGGCGAGCGCAATCCATTTAAGCAGCTCAAAACGCTCTTTGATAATAATCTCGTCAACTAAAAATTTAGAAGACGAAGGCAAAACGAGTCCCGCCAAACGGCTGATAATCATCAAACCGGCGCCGAGCGCAAGCCGCCACCGATACGCCCATACTAAATCTCGCGCTTGCTGCCATGCATTTGAATAATTGACTTTCTTTTTCTTCAATTTTTCTTCTTCTGCCATTTTTTGATTATAGCAATTTGTCAACGCTTGGACTTTTCAAAAATGTTTTTGTCGATAATTTTGTGTTATTCTTCGATTGCGATGAAAAAGAAGATTGCAGAAAAAAATCAAAAAACAAATGGCTCCTCGCCTGATTACTCACATCTGCCGCGGGCGCGTGATTTCAAATTACCGAAAAAAATCTCGCCCGAATTGAAAGAAGCAATGGAAGCGACGCGCGAAGCAATGGAAGCACTACGCCTTGAAGAAGAAAAATATGGCAAAATCTCCCGTTTTTGATTCATCGGTTTTCTCGCCTTACAGTCGTTTGATAGAGCCACAAATTCCGTATTCACTCTTTCCGTCAATCGTTTTTTACGAGCTGACGGCGACGAGCATTGACGAGTCAATCTTGAAAAAATACGAACGCTGGCGAATTTCTCTCGGCAAAATCGACCGCGTGCTAACTCCGACATCGAATGACTGGTGGGAAACCGCCAAATCCATTCGCCGACTTTATCTAAAAAAGACAGCCCCTGTGAGCAAATTGAAAACCTTGCAAAACGATGCTTTAATTGCGCGGCTTGCTATTAAAAATAAAGGCTTTGTAGTAACCGAAGACGTTGACGATTTTGAAATTATCAGGCGTGAAATGCCGAAACTCGAAGTTGTTTCGGGTGATTATTTTTTTAGCTAATTTATGTGCGGTATCCCCGTCGGCAACGGCTCGCTGCTTGTTACATTCGACGACAAATACCAAATCCGCGACGTTTATGATTTTTAATTTTTTCCGGCTTTGTCGTCGTGACAGTTTGAACTATTAATTGAAATCGAATTCGGACGACGGTAAAACGCTCTTCGTCATTCGCGGCGAGTGGACGGTTGATATGGTTTTGCTCTCGCAAAAATAGATAAGTCAGAACCGTCTGTCCACGCAGACGGTTCTGACCAATTTGGCTAACGGTCGCAGCGCGGTTTCATAAAATTCAGAAAAACGTAGTTGGCGACATTACGCCCCGCCGATTGTCCGGCAACGTTGTCAAATGTGAAATGGATTCCGCCATAGACGCGGCTTCGCTCTTCTTCATTCGCCATCGCCGTAAAGCCCGGATACGAGCGCGTCGCGCCGCGAATATCGTCGCATCCGAAAAACAGGGTGAGAATCGCTGATTTGTGATTCCGCAATTTCTTTCCGCATCCGAGCTCACGGCAACGCTAGCAAAGTCAGTCAAGATAACGGACGCTGCCGCAACTAAAAACCGATGCAATTTCCTGGATTGGGAGCATCAATCCGGAATGCTTCGCCGGGCGGCACGTCGAGGTAGGTAGACCACAACTCAAGATTCTCGCTCGGACTTTCGTTGCGACCTATATGAACGTGACCCTGCCCCCTGTCAATAAAGGCTTGACCCGCCGAGTAAGTGCGAACCGTGCAGCTCGGATCTTCGCCATCATAGAAGGACAATTGACCGGACTTTACCAGCACAATCACTGGTCCGGGGTGGCTGTGCCAACCAGTGAATCCGCCGGGCGCAATGACGACTTGCTGCATCACCGTTTCCTGCGCTCTATTTACTTGTATAAGCTCATGCTCCCGCCCCTTACCAACCCTGAATGTGATGCCGGTCAGCTCCGCAAAACCTGCCCTAACGAAATCGTTACGAAGTATGATTCCGGACCCCGGCGTTAAGACAGCCGCGAAGGCTATAGCAGAAACCGCCAGGACACCGACAAAAACGAGTAGTATTTGTTTGATTTTCATAATTTTTCTCCTTGGTTTTTATTGAGAGAAATTTTTCCCTCTATTTATTAGCGCGACATTTTTGGAAAACACAGGTCAAATTTTTTTTGAAAAATTTGACTTCATCGGTTAAAAGGATATATTTTCGTGGTTAAAACAAGCTGTTTCCGAAACAAACGAGGCTTTTGCAAGGATTTAAAATTTTAAATCTCGCTCTCAAAAGACTTTTGTTTTGCCGTCTAAAAGCGAGATTCAAAATACGCTGCGAAGTAATTTCTTATTTTCGTGCCGGGCTGTTACGGCACATAGCTTGCCGTAACAGGTGTGTCGGTTGCCAAGCCGAACTGCACACCAGACGATCCGTTGGTGCTTTGCCGCAAATACCAAGTGCCGTCTCTGAAAACAGCAACATCAGCTTTGCCGTCGCCGTCATAATCGGCGGGCGCGGGAATGTCCGAAGCGAAGCCAAACTGAAATGCCGTAAATCCGGTTTGCGAACAAAGCAGATACCAAATTCCATCTCGATAAACGGCAATATCGGTTTTGCCGTCACCGTCGTAATCAGCAGGCACGAGTTTCTGGGAACCATCTTACTTTTTCTTGGCAGAAAGATTTCCGCTAAGAAAGTTCCCAGTCGCAGGTCGCCCGATAAATTCCGTCGTGTCCGTGAAATTCAACAGGGAATTGCGTAGAAACTTTGCTTCCCTCAAATGTAAAATCGTCGGAGGAAACCGTAACACTCACATCTTGTGGAGGGAAGATGTCGTCATTTGCAGAAAGAAGAATTTTTTCTCGGATAAAGTTGAAAATAATCGGTTTGACTAATTCCCAAATGACTTTCATCTCTACCCCTGAGAGCGAGGCAGAACCTGCAGTTGCTGAGGCTGCGAGCCTCTTTTTTTTCTTCTCTTCTTCTTCTTTCTTTATTTTTCCCATCTCTTGGGTCAGTTTGTCGAAGATTTCAGCTAATTTTGTGCCGAGGTCTCCATTGTCTCTCTCAGCCAGAATCAGGCTGGCGGAGCAACTTTTAGGAAACGAATTGGTGTTGGCTAAGTTCAAGGTGACAAAGTTTCGAGGCGGCGAAAATCTTTTAGTCTCGCCGTCATCGAAATGTGGATGAATCTCAAAAGGTCTGACTTGGACAGTGGTTGCATTGGCATCTATGCCGAAGCCAGAAAGCATAATCTCATCGTTTCCGACTCTTTCGGCAGGTCCTAAGCCAGTTTCATCTATGCATTTGACGCTGTGGATACGTAAAGAGATTTGATTGTTCATAACTATATTCCTCCGGTGTTGGACGGACGCTTCAAGTAGCATATCTGCTATCGCCGCGTCCGTTGTAAGCGATAGCCGCCAAACTTTTTATTGAGAGAAATTTTTCCTCCTACTTAATTAGCGCGACAGTTTTTGAGAACGCAGGTCAAAATAATTTGAAAAAATTGACTTCTCGGTTAAAAGGGCATATTTTTATGCTTAAAAACAAATTACTCTGGACACAAAAGAGGTTTCTCACTAATGAACAAAGCGCGTCCGGCAAGCGAGATAACGGAAATGTTACGCGATTGGAGCGACAATCGGCGCGACGATTCGGCGGATGCTTTGCTCAAACTCGTTTATGACGAACTGCGCCGGCAGGCGCGCCGTTATCTGCAAAAAGAACGGCTCGGACACACGCTTCAAACCACCGCTCTGGTTCACGAAGCGTATCTCAAACTCAACCAACAAAAAAATGTTTCATGGGAAAGCCGTTCGCATTTTTTCGCCATCGCCGCCACGATGATGCGGCGCATTTTGATTGATTACGCCAAAACCAAACATCGCCTCAGGCGCGGCGGTGTCAAGAGCGATTTGCCGCTTGAAAATGCTTTGACGATTAGCGTCAGCGAAACCGATTTCGATTTGCTCGCGCTCGACGATGCCTTAAACAGGCTCGCCGAAAAAGAGGCGCATCTGGCAAAAATCGTCGAACTCAGATTTTTCAGCGGCTTGGACGTGGTTGAAACGGCGGAAGTTCTGGGCGTTTCCGAATCAACCGTCAAACGCGACTGGCAGATGGCAAAGGCTTGGCTTCATCGCGAATTGACGAAGTAAAAAAGAAAGGGAGAAGAGGAGAATTTTTCAGTCGGTAGTAGCATTTGAGGAAATAAATTTGAACTGTTTTTTCCGAAAATGTCGCGCTAATAATTAGAGGGTTGTGTGAACGGTCAAAAAAATGGCGGACAAAAATTGGCAGCAAGTGAGAAAGATTTTTGACGATGCCTTACGTCAAAAGCCCGAAGAACGCGCAAGATTTGTCAATGAAGCTTGTGGTGATGATAAAACTCTGCTCGCGGAAGTCGAATCGCTTTTGTCTTCACTCGGCAGCGCGGAAAGTTTTATGGAAATGCCCGCCGTCGTTAAAGTCGCGGATGTTATAGAAGCCGAAACCAGAAAACTCGAAAAGGGAAAATGTTTCGGGCATTATGAAATAATCGAACAGCTCGGCACAGGCGGAATGGGCGAAGTTTATCTTGCCAGAGATAAGAAACTCGACCGTCAAGTCGCCGTCAAGATTCTCAACGAAAAGTTTAGCGGGAACGAATCGAATCTCCAAAGATTTTTCGCGGAAGCGAAAGCGGCATCCGGTTTGAACCATCCGAACATTTTGACAATTTACGAATTTGGCGAATCAGGCGACACGCATTACATCGTCAGCGAGTTTATCAAAGGCAAAACTTTGCGCGAGTTTCTCAAACAATCATCGTTGAAGCTGTCGGAAATACTCGATATTTCAATCCAAGTTGCGAGCGCACTTTCAACGGCACACGAATCTTATTTAATTCACCGCGACATCAAACCGGAAAACATCATGATTCGCCCCGACGGTTACGTGAAGATTCTGGATTTCGGTCTGGCGAAACTCGTCGAGCAGAAAAATAAATCGTTTATTGGTTTGGAACAATCAACCGCCAGACAGAATCAGACGGCGAAAGGCGTAATTCTAGGAACGGTCAATTATATGTCGCCGGAACAGGCGAAAGGCGAACGAGTTGACGAGCGGACGGATATTTTCAGTCTCGGCGTGGTGATTTATGAAATGTTTGCCGGACGAACGCCGTTCGCGGGCGATTCGATGTCGGAAACTTTCGCAAATTTGATAAATGCTGAACCGCAGTCGCTTTCACGCTTTGCCGCGAATGTGCCGGACGAAATGCAGCGCATCGTTGCCAGAACACTTCGCAAAAACAAGGACGAGCGTTATCAAACGATGAAAGGACTGCTCGCCGATTTAAAAGATTTGCGGGAAAATCTGACGCTCGATGAGAAATTGGAGAAATTACCTTCGCGCGAAAATGGAAACGCAACCGCGATTTTGCAAGCGACGACAGGCGGCGCGAACAAACCGACGTTTATCGAAACCGTTCAGCGGCGTGTTTATCGTTTCATCGCCGATGTTAGAGAATCCCGCGACACCGCTTTGCCTGCGACTCAAATCGGAAAAAGCGATCTTATCGCCGTGCCGCGACCAAAGCCGTATTTTCTGATTGTCACGGGAATCATTTTTTTGATTGGTATTTTCGGTGCCTCGTTTGTTTGGTTTCGCGGGGAAGATAAGCCGCCGGAGTTGAAACAATCGAGATTTACCCGGCTGACGAACAACGGAAAGGTAACTAATGCGGCGGTTTCGTCCGACGGGAAATATCTGGTTTATGCTCAACAAGAAGGTATCGGTGAAAGTTTGTGGCTGCGGCATGTCACGACCGGAAGCCAAATGCAGATTTTGTCCGCGCAACCCGTTAATTTCGTTGGTCTAACCGTGTCGCCCGACAACAACTACATTTATTACTCGATATTTTCCAAAAATTCCGTCGCTTCGACGCTTTCGCGCATTCCTCTGCTCGGCGGTTCGCCGCTCGGAATCCCAAATGTCGAAAGCGATGTAACAATCAGTTTTGCGCCTGACGGAAAACGCTTTGCTTTTACCGAATCGCGCGCCGCCCTTAAAGAAACTTATTTGAAAACGGCTGACGCGGACGGTCAGCAACAGGTAACTTTGATAACGACGAAAGGCGATAACCGAGCCTTTCAAGTCTTTCAGGCGAGTCCTGTCGCCTGGTCACCCGACGGCGAAACTATCGCTTGCGTTGTTCGAGATTCGGACGAAAACACATCGTTTTACAAGATTTTGCTGGTCAATCCCGGCGACGGAACGGAGAAATACCTGTCTGAAAATCGTTGGAATCATATCAGGAGCATTGTCTGGAAAAACGCCGAAACTTTAGCGTTAATAAATTCGGCGCCGAATTCTAAACAAATCTGGGAAATTTCGCGGGCGACCGGCGATGCCAAACAATTAACCGATGATTTAAGCGGTTATCAATGGCTCGGCAGTTCCGGCGGAAACCTTTTCACCGTGCAGCAAAATGCCGTCTCAAGTTTGCACGTTGCCGAATTTGCGGAAAACGCCAAAATGCTCCAGCCGCAACAAATTTTTAGCGAGTCGGGCGCCGTTGAAAACGTCGTCTGGTCGTTGAACGGAAAGATTTATTACAACTCCTGGACGAGCGGGAAAAACGAAATTTGGCGGATGAATGCTGACGGCAAAACGCCGGAACAGCTGACGACAAATGCCAATCTGAATTCCGCGTTCGCGGTTTCGCCAAGCGACGGCACACTGGTTTTTTCCTCTCTCGAAAACGGCAAGACGAATTTGCGAAGAGCCGATTCCGACGGGCAAAACATTCGCTCGCTGACTGACGGTACGTCGGATTATTTGCCGCGATTTTCTCCCGACGGAAAAAGCGTCATTTTTCAAAGAGATTCAGTATTAGCGGCGATTTGGCGCGTCTCAGCCGACGGCAATCAACCGGCGACCAAAATAGTCGAGCCGCTCGCTTCGCATCCGGCTGTCTCGCCCGACGGAAAAACCGTCGCTTACCACTTTATGGACCATAAGGACGGCAAACCGCGCTGGAAAATGGCTTTGACTGATAATGAAACTGGTAAAATAATAAACAAGCTCGATTTTCCGATTTCTATCTCGGAGCGAAGCACGGTTTGGCATCCGAACGGCAAGTTTCTGACGATGATTTTCAACAATGGCGAGAATGTCGGGCTTCTGCTTTTGTCTCCAACCGACGGCAAATATCAAACGATTGACAATATCGCCAAAGACAAAATTACGTCGTTCGCCTGGTCGCCCGACGGAAACCGTTTTGCTTTCTCGCACATTACCGAAATTAGAGATGTTGTTTCAATGAGCGGGTTTTAATTCGTTTCGCTTTTGTCAATCAGTAATACTCAATGAATCTTAACAAATACAATTTCTACAAAAATTAACGAACAAGGGATGGGAAAATGCAAATAAAATTAAAACCAATCGGTGTGCAGGTTGTAATTATTTTCGGGGCGTCGAGCGGTATCGGACGAATTGCGGCATTGGAATTTGCAGGGCGCGGCGCAAAAGTTTGTGTAGCGGCGCGAAGTGAAGAAGGACTGAAAACTTTAGTCGAAGAAATTGAATCAAACGGCGGCGAAGCATTTTATGTGATTGCGGACGCGGCGGATTTTGAACAAGTCAAGACGGTTGCCGACAAAACCGTCGAAAGATACGGCAGGCTCGACACTTGGGTTCACTGCGCCGCGACTTTTATTTTTGCCACGGTCGAATTGACCGAACCGGAAGAATATAAACGACTCATTGAAGTCAATCTTTTGGGACAAATCCACGGCGCAAAAGCCGCTCTGCTGCATCTGAAGAAAAACGGCGGCGCGCTGATTCATCTGACTTCGGTTGAAGCGTGGCGCGGAGTTCCCTATCAATCGGCTTACGTTGCATCAAAACACGGTATCAACGGTTTTCTGCAAGTTTTGCGTATCGAACTGGCGCACGAGAAAATTCCAGTTTCAGTTACTCAGATTCTTCCCGGCGCGATAAACACACCGATTTACGATAAAGGACGCAACAAAATGCCGTTCAAACCGCGCGCCGTGCCGCCGTTTTATAATCCCAAAATCGTCTCGGACGCAATTCTCTTTGCCGCCGAAAATCCGACCGGTGATTTGGTTGCGGGTGGCGCGGGTGTCGGCGTTGTTTTAGCCCAACGCATTTCGCCGTCATTTGCCGAATGGTTTTCCGGCAAAGTCGGTTTTATTGCGCAAAAAACCGACGAAAAAAATTCCGGCGTTTACTCAGGGAATTTGTTCGAGCCGGTTTCCGGTTTCGATACAGTCGAAGGGCGCTTTTCCGGCGAGCAGTTAAACCGCGACCCTTACACATATTTAAAAACAAATCCGAAAGTAAAAAATACTTTGCTGGCAGTCGCCGGCGGAGTTTTGGGAGGAATTTTTATTTGGCGTACGAAAAACCGAGGAGGCAACAAACAATGAACAAAAATTTAACCGAGCAAATAACCGGCGTACAAACCAAACACCGCAAAACCCAAAAGTTACGGCATGAGTTACAGCAATCAAACGAATCTAATCTAAACGTGCGGCGCGCCATAATCGGTCTTTCCCTTCTGGGAATGGGCGCGATGACTGCGGTTTCACTTTTTCAAACCGGCGTTATCAAACATCTGCCCGACCCGCCGATTGACAATTTTGATTCGGATAAAGTTAATTCGTCCGATACGGCTTACGCACTGGGCGTGCCGGACGGAACGCTGTCGCTGGCAAGTCTGGCGGCGAACATTCCGCTGGCGGCATTCGGCGGAAAAAATCGCGCCGAAGAGCAACCGCTCGTTCCAATCGCTTTTGCCGCCAAAGCAACTGTTGAAGCCGCAGTCGCCGGTTGGTATTTTTATCAAATGCCGACCAAGGAAAAAGCCTGGTGCGGTTACTGCATTGTCGGCGCGCTGGCAAATTGGAGCATCGCGGCTTTGAGCCTGGTCGAAGCGAAAAGTGCCTGGAAAGCGTTGGGCAAATAAATTTATTAATGCGGATGACGCAGACTAAGAATCAAAAAAAGATTAAAGTTACATTTGAATTTTTGTTGTTTCAACCTGCGTTAATCCGCTGTTAATTTTTGCGCTTTTAGTCATTCGACAAACTGTTGTAGAATTTGTCGTATTGCTTTTCATATCTTAAAGCTGCGGTCTATTTCAGAATGGAAAAAAAGGAAAAAATTATAATCGGTCTTTGCATAATTGCGACGATTGCCGCCGGAATTCTGCATTATGCCGAAGCTAATGCGAATTTAGCTTTCTTCGTTTCAGCCGTCGCGCTCGCGCTCTTGGCGATGATTGTCGGCGATGCAACCGAACAGTTGGGAAGTCGTCTCGGTCCGGGAATGACCGGAATTTTGCAGTCGAGTTTGGGAAATTTGCCTGAACTTTTCGTTTCGATTTTCGCGCTGCGCGCTGGTTTGGCAAACGTCGTACAAGCCGCGCTTATTGGTTCGATTCTGGGAAATTTGCTGCTCGTTTTCGGACTCGCGCTGTTTCTCGGCGGACTGAAAAACGGCACGCAGCGATTTAAATCCGAGCCGCCGAAAATGATTGCGACCTTGATGATTTTGGCGGTTGCCGCGCTGATGATTCCGACGCTTGCTCACGAACTACACACTCCCGCCGAAGCACATATCAATAATTTAGACATTTTTTGCGCGATTGTTCTGCTCATTCTGCTCGCCGCCAATATTTATTTTTCAATAAAAGGCGATTCTGCGGTCGCGCCGCAGGAAAAGGAAACCGGACACGCCGAGTGGTCGATGGGACTGGCAATCGGCGTGCTGGCGGGCGCAGGCGTTGGCGCGGCGCTTGTTTCCGATTGGTTTGTCGCCGCGCTCGAACCGATGATGAAAACTTTCGGTTTGAGCGAGGCTTTTACAGGTTTGGTTATCGTGGCGATTGCCGGAAATTCGATTGAAAATCTCGTCGGAATTCAATTCGCCTGGCGAAACCAGGCTGATTACGCCGTCAGTATAATGCTCAACAGCAGTTTGCAGATAGCGCTCGGTTTGATACCGGTTCTTGTTTTATTGTCATTGGTTTTAGGCGGCTCGGTTTTAACGCTCGTTTTGCCGCCGCTGCTCGTCGCCGCGCTTGCTCTGGCGACAATTGTCAGCGCGTTCATCGTCTATGACGGCGAATCAATCTGGCTCGAAGGCTTGGCGTTGATGGGTTTGTATTTTATTATCGCCGCATCGTTTTGGTGGGGATAATTCGTTTTTGGTTTTTAGATTTTGGATTTGGATTACTCGTACATCTTTTTATCGAACACGGAACTCTAAATTCAAAAATATTTTGGAATAAATACTTTTGGAAAAGCATTTATAATTTAAGATTCGGTATTCTTAATTTTTTAGGAGATTTTTATGACACCGCAGACGCAAAAGGAAATTTCGGAATCGGGTTTTGACGTTTCACCGATTTCAGAGGAAACACGCCAAAAATTAGCGCAGAATTTGACGGAAGAACAACGCGACATTTTGCTTAATCACGGAACGGAAGCGCCGTTTTGCGGCAATTTAACCGACAACAAACAGGACGGAACTTATGCCTGTCGTTTGTGCGGTCTGCCGCTTTTTCGTTCGGATTCAAAGTTTCATTCGGGAACTGGTTGGGCTTCATTTTTCCAATCGTTTGACAAACAACATATTCGTTATATAACCGACAGAAAATTCGGAATGACGCGCACAGAAATCCGCTGTGTGCGCTGCGACGGTCATCAGGGACACGTTTTCCCCGACGGACCTGCGCCGTCCGGTCAACGATACTGCGTCAACTCGGCTTCGCTGCAATTTTTTCCTGAAGGCGAGGAAATTCCGCAAAAAGGCTAAATTAATGGTGAATGATGAATGGTGAATGTAAGAATTTTTTCATTCATCATTCACTATTGAATCTTTATTTCCTGTCTTTGAAAGCGTCGAAAAGTTCCGTGTGGCGACTTGTCAGCGGAATCAAACGACCGCCGATGAATATATATTTTATATTCGTTCGCGCTTCTAAAATGTCGCCGTCGGCAACGACGATGTTGGCAATTTTTCCCGTCTCAATTGAACCGAGTCTATCGCTCAAACCCAAAATTTGCGCCGGATAAAGCGTAACGGATTTTAAGGCTTCATCTTTCGGCAAACCGTATGCGCCGGCAAGACCTGCGTGATACGGCAAATCGCGGATTTCCGCTCCTTCGTTGCCGGTCGAGATGCAGAATCTGATTCCGGCTTGCTGCATTCGGGCGGGCGCGGCGAAAAGATAATCGTAAGCGTCGTCATCCTGCACGGGCAAATTGTAAATGTTCGTATAGATAACGGAAATGTTATTTTTCTTCAAGCCGTCGGCGACCTTGAAGGCGTCCTGCCCGCCGATGATAATGCCTTTGACGCGCATTTCTTCGACGAATTTGACGACGCCGCGAATGTCGCGCTCGCGTTCGGCGACGAAGACAATCGGTCGTTCGCCGCGCACATATGGAATCATCGCGTCCAGTTTTATGTCTCTCGCGGGCGACGGCAAAGATTTGTCTTTCGCGTAAGCGTCTTGAACGCGCGCGTAATTTTCACTATTTTTGAAAATCGTTTTCAAATCTTCCAATCGTTTGTCGCGCTGGCGCACGGCTTCGTTAAAATCAACCGGCGGCGCGGCGGAAAACGGATTAAAACCGGCAAACGTCGTGATGCGCGGAAAATTTATGACCAGCCCGAACGTCGGAGTAATCGCCATCTCGCTTTGCGTCGAACCGTTTAGATTGACGATTGCCGACTGCCCGGAAATGACGCCGCCGACGGGCAGCGTCATTACGGTCGTAATGCCGTTGACGCGCGTTACGTTGATGTGCGTGCTGTGCGGATTGATTCCCAAAAATGCTTTGGCATTCGCGTTCATCTCGCCGCCTTCCGCCACGTCAACCGAGCCGGGAACGCCAAGCCCGATTTCCGACAAACCCAAGTTAGTTCCCGCGTCAATCATCCCCGGATAAACGCTCAAACCTTTGGCGTCAATCGTTTCCGCGCCCGCCGGAACGGAAACATTCGCACCGACGGCGGCGATTTTTCCGTTTTGAATGATGACCGTGCCGTTTTCAATCGGCGCGCCCGAAACCGTTACGACGCGCGCATTCACGATTGCAAAAGTTCCCGCCTTTCCAGTTTGATTTTGCTCAGAACCGTCGTTTTGCGCGAAGACATTCAAGAAAAATAAACCACAGATAAGCGCAGATAAACACAAACGTGAAAAATAGTTCGTAATTCGTAATTCGTAATTCGTAATTGGCATTTTATTGATTTCCTCCGTCGCGGTCGGCTTCGTCCCGGTCGGCGATGCGTTTTTCGCTCGGAATTTTCGGCGCGGTCACCGGCGCGCCGCTTCCCGGCGGGCGATTGATTTCTAATTTTTCCAATGCTTCGCGTTCTTTTTTCATCGCCTCGCGCTGCAGCAAATCTCTTGAGCGATCGAAATAAATTTCGCCTTCAATCATCGTCATATCCGGTCGCGCATAGACGCTGAACGGATGCGCGTCCCAAATCACGAGGTCGGCGTCTTTTCCCTGCTCGATTGAACCTGTTCGCTTGTCAATGCCGAGCTGTTTCGCCGGATTGAGCGTAATCATTTTCAACGCTTCTTCTTCCGGCACGCCGCCGTATTTTTCCACTTTCGCCGCATCCAGATTAAGGCGTCGCATACGCTCGTCCGAATCGGAATTTATCGAAACGTTGACGCCGTTTTTCCACAAAATATAAGCGTTATACGGAATCGCGTCGAAGGCTTCGAGCTTATAGCCCCAACTG